>ERZ779626.46-NODE-46-length-88779-cov-20.526385_pt1 | contig 88779 bp, 71 predicted proteins | sample MGYA00514209_ERZ779626 | MGnify/ENA primary metagenome ERZ779626 (study PRJEB29562, sample SAMEA4376713) | mouse gut metagenome | isolation source: Cecum | study: EMG produced TPA metagenomics assembly of the A DSS colitis mouse model was used to assess the...
CTGGGCTTCGCCCAGCGCTCCGCTCCCCGGTGGGAGAGGAGGTTGCACGCCCACTGGTCGGATTTTTTGCGCGTCGGCTATTCACACTATCCAAACTATTAATTACTATATTTCGTACATTACTAAGTAAACTATTATCGGTAATTGTATCTATACCAATAACCGAAAGAATTGCATCAATAATTTTATCCCAAAGACTTTTACGTTTCTTAATCTTCGGAGCTTCTTCTACAATAATTCTATTTGCTAAATTAGCAAACTGTTTATTTGTAAAAGCATAAGTAACTATTTCAGCAGGAGTTTCACTTAATATTTTAAGATATGTACGAAGATAACCAAGTTCAAGTTCAGTTAAATCGCTCTTATATTTAACATTAAATTCTTTAGAATCAACCTTAAATGCTGTATCATTAATATCGCTAATTAAGGTAGCAAGTTTATCATATAATTCTTTAGAATTAGTTTGTTGTTCAAAATACTTATGAAGAGATTCATGAGTAATATTAACACCTAAATCAGTAGCAGTAAAATCACGTTTAGTAAGTTTATTACTATTGATAACGATAGTTTCAGTACCTTTATCATATTGAGCAATTATGAAATCTTGTTTACTCGATAGTTTCTTAATACTGAAATTAGTTTTACCATCAGTATAAATTCTATCATATAATTCAGTGATTCTGTTAGCAACATCTTCAGATACAAAATCAGGTATAACACCTAATACTCTAAGACCTGCTACTTTATCATCTGTAATATTAACAAGTTTCTGATACCAGTTTGTTTCAGTATCATTTGTCATTGAACTTAATGTTGTAATTGCTTTAACAGCAAATTCTTTCGTCATATTTTCTGATTCTCGAATAGGATTATCAGAACTTTCAGATTTAAGTTCAAAGAACATTGCAGGTTGAATAGAATCAATAGTATAATTGGTAACAACATTACCATTGGTATCTCTAATTCCAATAACACTTGTCGTTAAAGCGCCGGTGTCAAGAATAAAATCTTGCATCGAATCAAATGTTGAAGAAACAGATTTATCAACAATACCTTGTTGTTTAGCCCAATCAAGTATTTTAGATTTATATTGACCTTTAACTGCTACGTAACCATTATCTGTTTTAACACCATAAGTATAATGGTCGCCTTGCAATGCAGTAGTAACACTACGTTGCATATTACCATACAATTTACGGAATAGATTATGATTAAGTAAATCAGTTAAATCTTTACCAGTAATACCTCTTGCTTGCAAATCAATTACAGCGTAAGTTCCTTTGTTAGATTTACTCTTTTCAATAATACCATTTAATTGAGCAAGTTCTCGTGCTGTAAAAGGACTCTTAGCAATACGAACTTTTGAAGTAGTTCTATTAACTGGAATTACTCTACGACTTAATCGAAGTTTAACAGGAGTAAATTTATCACCAGATTTAGTATATTCAATACTAATTCTATTGATATAACTTATTCCATTTCCAAGTATATTCTTTTTACGAACAACTGTTTGGAAATCTAAATGTTTAATATAACGAGTTTTTCCAGTAGCAGGGTCTGTATTTTCGTAAAGAGAACTAATGTTAAACCATTTAGCTCCCGGAACTCCACGATTATAACTTGTAATGATAGCTTCTGACAAAGGAGTTAATCGACTACGAATATTAGCATTGTGAGCTTTAGTTCGAGTCTTATTAGTATCATCTACAAGAGTATACAGACCAGATTTAGCATCAGTCGGAAGAGATGTAAACGTAGCATCTGAAATAATATCACTCATAGTTTGAGTAACAAATTCCATAGCAGCTACATTAAACGGTGTATCTGCAACATCACTTGCTAAATTACCACGATGTAACGGAACATAACTTTTTCCATTTTCACCAGCATTAGCTTGAATTTCAGCATACATTTGGAAATGCCTATCAGATGAAGTAATTTTATCTTCAACAATAGGATTATTAAATGCAGTGTCAGTAGTAAGTGATGAAACTAACATTAAACCATCAGCATCAGGCTGACGTTGAATAATATTAACAGCAGGTTTACCATTAACTGTAACAGTACGTTGCATCTCTTCATTTACATTAGCTCGATAACCACTTGAATCGGCAAATGTAATAGGAGATTTATTAATACCTTTTAATACTAAAATTGCAGAACCTTTTTCTTTAATTTCAGTAATAAGTTTTCGACTTTGAATAAAGTCATTTCCAAGTTTAGTATTTAGATTCTGATAAGCGTTCTTGATTCTAAGTCCATAACGAACATAATCATTAAGATTTTTAAGTCTTACGTTATAGAACATAGGACTAATAAGATAATAAACCTTATTTAAATCAAGAGCTTCGATATCAAACGCTTCTGGACTAACACCTTCGACTTCGGTATTATATTGGATAGCTCCAATAAAAGCATTGATTATTTCAGAATGTTCAGTTTTTGATGTATTACCATATTTATCTAATTCTTTAATAATTGATTTCAGTTTTGAAACAACTGAATCAGAATTTTGTTGTTCACGAGTTAAGGCTTCAGTATATACTTTATAAAACTCTTTTGTTAAGTTAAATATTGTATCACTTCCACCAGTTTTTCTGATAATAGTATCTACAAATTTAGATGTTCCATAAGAATTACCAAAAGCAGAATCATATTGATTAACTCCACTTTCATCAATTCTACCTAATTGGATTCCATGATAAGTTTCACTATCACCTAAACCAATTCGTTCAATTAATAGTTTCTTACCATTTACATCTAAATTGACATCGACATTACCATCTTTATAAGTAACTTCAAATTCCTGACCTTCGTGTAAAGTTCTTAAAGCATCAAATAATTCAGTAGCCTTGAATTTAACACCATTAACTGTAATGTTGTTTTTAATAACACGAGTTTTAGGATTATAATATTCAGGACTTGTGATAATCTTATAAACTTCAGGTGTAAGACGACGTAAACCTTTGAAACCATTAGTTTCAAATTCACGTTGAATATGAGTTTTGAAGAAATCACTTAAAAACTTACCACGAAGATTTAAGTTACTATCAAGATAAGCACCATCTGTTGTTTGAATAGGATTAGCAATTCGTTTATTAATAATATCAAACAAACGTTTAAGAGCATCAAGTTGTTCTTGTGGAACACCATTCTTACTCATTTGTTGATATATTGTATTAACATTTACATCATTTTTGAAATATTTAAGTGCATACCAAATAGGTTCATAATATTTAATAACATCATTACGACCATCTGTTTGCTGATATATAGAATCAAGAATATCTTCGTAAGTATAAACGTGATTATCAGTAAATATCTGACGACCATCGAGTTTTACAATAGTATTTTCAATAGCATCAAGAGCATTACGCATTGAATCACTAATATAATAACGATAGTCATTAGTATTAAACTCATCTCTTGATTCAGTATCATTTATAAAGTCAGAAACACTGTTAGCAAGTACATCAAGACTATTAAGAATAGATACATCATCGTTTAATTCAGTACCACTTTCAAAATTATAATATCTCGAAAGAATAGAATAAGCCATTCGAGCATTTCTTAATAAATCAAGAACATTACTTTGACGAACAGCTGTAATAACATCTACTCCAGTAAGATTTAAAGCATCAACATCAGATACCAGATAAGGTTGAATTGATTGAGCTAATGTATGAAGTCTTGTACGAGCAGGAAGATTAGGAACAGCACCATAGTCTAAAAACTCTTTTGCTAAATTATTTACGGCAGTAGCAAATTCCATAATTTTAGAAGTTTGACTACCAAAGCCATCATCATTTACAAGAGCATCATGTAATGGACTATCTTCATCTTGTCTAATAGCACGAATTTTACTAATGAACTTATTCATCACACTATTGATATATGCGATATTAGTTTTGTAAAATTCAGTTGTACTTTTAGCTACTTCATTAATAATACTATTTTTGAATAGTGTTATCTTATGATAGAAATTTGAATATCTAATAGTATCAAAATTACTATTAAGATTCTCAAATTTAATTTGAGTAAGACCTTCTATTTGTGCTCGAATTACATTATGGTCTACATTAATATTCTTAAGAATTAATTTACCATCAGTGATAGTATAATTATTATTAAGAACATTAGCAACATTAGCAATATAGTCAGTGATAGCTTCACGCATTTTAGCGTTTTCCTCTTCACGATAACCAACTATATCACCACCATAAAGATTCCAAATCCAATCTTTGAAAAGATTAGATTTAAGATTGTTTGCAATACGAATATTACTGTCTGATAATAACTGTTTTACACGATTAGCTTTTTCTAAATTCTCATTACTAATTTCAGTAGGTTGATATTCATTTATCCAACCAATAAAATTACCAATAATAGTAGTTCGTAACGTATTAAGTTCAGCATTATCAATAGGAGATAATAGTGCTTTATAAATATCACTATTAGAATCAGATAATTCTTTATGCAGATTTATGATAGTATCTAAATAATGATTCTCAAATTCATCTGCTGAAAGTTTATCTTGAATACTATAAAGTGTTTTATAAATAACATCAAATTTAGTTTGAACTTCATTTCGAATTTCAGTAATATCCATACCTGCAAGTTCTTTTGCAGAATATGTATCTTCTTTACCAGTCGCATCATCTTTTATAGTAACCATTACAGCACTAAAATCGGTTTCGTCGTCGGTTACGACCTCGATTTTTTGTACGGTTTTGGGCGATTCTGCTACATTAAATTTTGAGCCTACCGAATATACCTTATTTTTAATATCAACGGTATTTGGGGCCTCGCTGTCATCGAGAGAGTACGAAATCCCGTTACTGTCTGTCAGCACCTCGGTAGTAACATTTTCGGGTTCTTGACTTGCTTCTTGATTAGTAGTTTCAGTAGTTTCTTCTACTTTATCTTTAGCTTTTTCAATCTCTTCTTGTTTATCATAAACTTCTTTAAGTAACTTACTTCGTTCAGCCATAATCTTATCTCGATTATTAACATTTTCTTCGAGAGCCATTACAGCCATACTCAGTTGAGTTCGAGTTTCTTCAAGAGATTTATATGTTTGATTATTGTTATTGCGAGTTTCACGCAAACGTTTTGCAGCTTCATTATATTCAGCTACATTGTTATTTTCACGTTCACTCTGTTCTGCAATATCACTAGTAATTCTATTAAGTCTTGTATCGTAATCAGCTAAATCATTTTCAAATAATTCAATCTTCCTACGAGTATCAGCAATTTCTCCGTTATGAATAGCAAGTTCTTGTTCGTATTGAAGTTTACCAACTTCTAATTCTGCAATAGCTTGACGAGCATTTGCAATTTGTTGTTGCAGACTTAAAATAGATTTCTTACTATTTTTAATTTCAAGAAGATAAGGTTTACGAGCTTTGCGATTAGGTTGTTTTGTACTGATAGCACCTTGATTAGCAATATAAGTATTTAATTCATCAATTTGAGATTGCAAACCATTGATTGTATCTTCAATAGTTTTAATCTTATTTACTAATCGAGTACGTTTACCTTTAAGTGTACTAATCGCTTTATTACGAGTTTCATCTTCAAGTTGAGTTTTATAATCCTCAATAACTTTTTGCAGTTCTTCACGTTCTTGTTCAAGAACAGTCTTTTCTACACTTAAGCTATGGAGTTTACTATCAATAGCTTTAAGGGCTTCATCTCGTTGTTTACGAAGATTAGACGCTTCAATATCGAAAGTTTGAATATCAGTATCAACAATAGCTAACTGACGACGATAATAATCAAGTAAATAATCATCAGTTGATGCCTGAACTTTAAGAACATTGTCGAAAGGATTACCCCAACTTAAACCCATATTACGAGCATGAATATCTCGCATAATAGTAAATTCTCTACGAAGAGCATCTACGACAGGTCGTTTATTAGCACCGTAAACTTCTTCAAGTTGAGCATCTGATAATTTACTTAATTCATCAAAATATTCAACAGCATAATTGAACCCATTAGCAGAACCAATTCTACCCATAATACCAACAAGCAAACTTGAAGCAGGGTCAGTAATAGTTCTATTAACTTTTGGAGTACCATCACTATTCATAACTTGATTACCAGCTTCATCTAAAACTGGAGTTTCAGTTACTTTAATATTCATATCACCGTCAAAATCAGCAATAGCTGCGGCAGTATCTTGAATACCATTTATAATGTTAGTAGCTCGCTTATTTTCAGCTTCTTGTTGAGCTTTACCATTAAGTATTCGTGTAACACCATTACGTCCAACAGACATTACACCACCACCGATAGCACCCCAAATAAAACTATCCCATGAAGAAGCTTGTTCAACAAGTCTTCCCATACGAGCTAACGGAGTTAAAGCAGCAGTTTCATCTTCAATTCCAAGTTCTTTTTTTGCAGCAATGACACCTTCATTAAGTGCCATATCAACTCGCATCTCTTCAAGACCTTCAGATAAAGCAACAGAAAAGAAATCTTTTGTTTTACGAAGTCCAACACTTGGAATGAGTTTGCGATTAAGTTTAGATGTTTCACTATCTAAAACAAAAGTCTTACCTTGTTGTGCAAGACCTTTTATATTACTTCTTAAACCTTTTTCAATAGAAATACTATTAACTGGAGCTTCTTTAATACCACGAAGCATACTATTGAGTTCAATAGCGTTAAATAATACTCCATAAGCCCAAGCATCATTGTAACTTTCAGAAGCATAAATAGATGCAAACTTACGAGCATCATCTTCACTGAAACCTAAATCGAGAGCATATTGATATTGTTCATCATAACCACGAACAATTTCTTCCATACTATCGAGATGTGCTCCGTATAAAGTACCAATTATCTGTTGAGTATAAGGATTTTGTAATGCACGACCTGCTTTATTCAATACAGAACCTAAACGGCCAACACCGTTAATCATGGTTCCTAATTTACCAACAGCTTGTAAAGCTCGCATTTGTCCAATAACAGGAAGCATAGATGCAGCAGCAGAACCTACGGTAGGAAACATACTTGCCCACCAAGTAGCATCACCCATACCACCAGCAAAACCACCTTTTTGAGCTTGTTCCGTTTGATAAATAGGCATTGCTTTACGACCCCAATTCTCAATATCTTTACCTACTCTCTGCCATTCAGAACCAAGACCTTCGTTGATAGCTTTGTCCCATTTATATTTGGCATTATCATCCCATATTTGACTAATAGCACGATATGTAGTAGGAAAGAAATTAAGAATACTACCAATACCAGTAATAGTACCACCAAGAATAGTAGTTCCTAATTGACCAAAAGCATTCTTAGTTAAATACCAACCACTTTGATTTTGCGCTCTATTTTCGTTAAGAACACTTAAATCAAGATTAGGATTGACTTGACCTTTACCTAATATATCTTCGTATTCAGAAATATTAAATTTTCTAATTGCTGATAATTTTGCACCATGAGCACGTTCAGGCTCCGGCATACTATACGGTAAAATAGGAGTAGCTCCTACTCCCTGAATTTGTGTTTCAGAAGGAGTAAGAGCTTTTGAACCTGTAATAGGAATCTTAATATCTGTTAAATTTGGCATAGTTTAATATCCTATATTAGCATTGTTTATTTTATTTATTTGAATAGCTTCAGCGGCTTCTTGCATATCAAGAATAATTCCATACTGAGTTAAAATATATTCTGTGATAGGCTTTAATGCTTCATTTATACTTTCATAATATTCAATATTATTAGGAGTCATGCCTTTAATTGTATAAAGACTATTAGGAATTATGTTATATCCAAACTCTCCATAATGAACAGAACCATCAGGATATTTCAATCCACTAATATCTTTTATATAATAACCTTGTGTTGTTCTACCAATCTCAACCTTACGACTATTACCGTCAATACTATTATAGAAAGGTTCGTGAATATTCAAATCATATTCAACTTTACCTAAATCATCAACAGTTCTTTTAAGTTCTGCTATATTTGCAACAGCAGGACTATTATTACTACCAGTAGTATTGAAATCAATAAATCCCGAAGCGTATTGAGATTCAATCATTCCAGCACTACGTTGTAAACCTTCACCACCAATTTTAGCATAAGGTTTAATATTACGGTAATTATCAAGAATTTGACGAGCAATAGTAGTCGGTTTCATTTGTTCGGATACAATCATATAATCGCGAGCTGAACCTGTTTCATCATAGAAAGTTACAGTATATTCATTTCTACCTTCTCTTGCTGCAATACCATTAGCATTAGGTCTAAATGTAGTTTTATAAATATCATAATCTAAACCAAGTTCTTTGCCCGAAATAGGTTTAGAATTTTTAGTAGGATTACTTTGACGAGTTACACTTGTACCTTTTGAATTTGTAGTTGTCGAAGTAGGGAACGCATCAAAATCTAAGTATTTACCTATTTGACTTCTTGTCAAACCACTACCAACACCTTTCGGAGTTTGTACAACTGTCAAATTACCACGACCTTCTTTCCAATGAATCATCTGACTATTTATATAGTTTTGTTGCATTGGAGAAGGATTTGCTATAACTTCACGAGTTGCTGTAAATTCAAGAGGTTCATCAGCAATAGCTTTACGATAACGATTTGAAACATTATCTGCTGCATTAGCCAGTGTAGCTTCAAATTCTTCTTTTGTAAGTATACTACTTGGATATATAGCTACTCTTCCATTAGGAGTTTCATAATATCTTCCACCTTCTGGAGTCATAGGAATTTGTCCAGTAGCTTCATTTCGTATATAACCATTATTTATATAATCAAGATAATCTTCATAATTTGAAATACGATTATCAAGAATTAATTGAGCTTGAGTATCACCAACTTTATACCAACCTAAGAAACCAGATAATTTATCTCGATGTTCTTTCCAAGTATCAAATACAGAATTAAGCTGAATTTCGTCAGAACGAAGTTTAGCTTGAAGATTATTATAATTACGTTGAGCAGTCTGAACTTGTAAAAGCTTACCTTTAAGATTAGCTGCTGTTTCTTCGTCAAGACCTGCTGAATCAACTAATCTTTCAGCAGTAGAAATATTAAGTGTTTTAACAATATTACCATCTCCCGGATTAAGACCTAAAATTCTAAGTTCATCAGATGTAAATATCTGATTCATAGAATTTGAAAGTTTAGTCATTTGGTCAGTAATTTCATTACGACGATTAATGTTTTCTGCAACACTATCACCAGTAACTTCAAAACCACCTAATGTATCAAGATATGGAGCATATTGTTGAAGAGTTTCAAGTTCTTGCTGTTTACCTTTTGCACGAGCTTTAATATAAGCTGCATAACCGGGATTAGCAATTAAATCAACCGTAGTTTTAATATCTTGATAAGAATATAAACCTGCGGCAGTACCAGCTAAACTTTGAATGTTATTATTAATAAATTGACCAGATAAAACACTTTGTGTAAAAGCGGTTCTATCAAGATTCTCAATATCATCAGTAGCTCCAAGTACACCCTTAGCGTAACTTTCAAACATTTTATCTACATAATTCTGTAAACCAGCTTGAATAAGTTCAGGTGGAACTTGAGCTTTGTTCTGTAATATATCAAGAACATTAACTCCATATTCCTTATTAACAGTATCTAACAAAGTTTTAACTTCAGCAGGTAATTTAGAATTAACAGTAAACTTACCGTCTTTTGTAGGAGCACCAAGTTCATTTATGTTAATACCTAATCCATTAAGAGCAAACATTGTAGGATTGCCAGCAAATAAAGGAGCATAATCTCCTAATTCGTAATCTCTTAAATGTCCACCAGCAGAACTATCATCTTTTACAAATCGAGTAAGAGCATCTTGATTCTGCCAAATAGTAGTAAGATAATTAGTATAATCAGGATTAGATTTGAGTAATGACATAGCATAACTCATAATCTCTTGTTCTGTGATACCTTCTCTTTCACTACCAGTTTTAACAAAGTGACTTGCTAACTTTTCACCATCAAAACCTGTTGCAACATCTAATCCATACTGACGTATCATATCAGGATTAGTAACAAGATTTTCAAATGATACTTTATCAGCTTTAGCTTTTGAAAGAATATCAAATACGTCTTTTTGATATTTATTTACATCAAACTTTTTACCGATTTGAACTCCGTTAAAACCACCGCTTACAACAGTATTAGTTTCTGCATCATAAACAATATCAGAAGATTGTAAACGACTACGAAGCAGGAAAGCATTTTGATTTTGAGTATCCCAATCACTCTTTTTCAAATCTTCCATATATTGCTGTTCCAAAGCATAATCAGCTTGAACAGCTTTAAGACCTTCATTAGTCAGAATATTTTCAGTTTGTTTATAAATATAATCATCTGCTGCAAACCAATTATCTTGTTCCTTAAATTCATTAGCACCTTCAACAATCTTAGCTCTTTCAGAATCAAGAACTTTTTGTCCACGAGAAGTTGCTTTAATTTGACTTAAAGGATTAGCAATTCTATTAATATAAGCTTCACGATTTTGATAATACTTTTGATTCAAAGCATTTCCAACAGCAGCATATACACTTCCATAATCTTGTAATTGTGGAGTTTTTAATGTATTAGTATCGTATCGACCTATTGCAATTTCTGCCATAATTTTATAATGATTAGTTTGTAAATTAGTTGTAACTCGTATGGCTCCGCCTGCTGGGCTTCGCCCAGCGGCTCCGCTCCCCGGTGGGGCAGGAGGTTGCACGCCCACTTGTCGCGCGTGTTTGTACCACTATTTGTATCATTACAAATATACAAAAAATCGTGAATATCGGACTATCCTATAAAAGAATAATCCGATATATCACGCACTACATTAAGCTCTTTTACGTCTTGCAAGACCACCGCAAGCAAAACCACTTCTCATGTGATTAGTTACTCCACGAGGCCATAACTTTTCATATAAGCGGGCACTTGCGTAATTATTAACTGCTCCGGCAAGACCTTCAATTCCTTGTAACATTCCTTGTAATCCTTGCGTTCTGACTGCCATTAACTGTTGATTCAAGCCGACAGCTTTATTATATTCATTAATAGCGTCTTGATACATAATTTGATTATTAGCATTTCGAGCATTAACTCGTTCTTGCCTATTCAAATCATATCTTTGACGTTGATAATCTTTCTTAGCTCCATACAGTTTGTTTCGAGCAAGTTGAGCATTAATTGCAAGATTTGCTACACTATTTCGAGCAGTTTGAACATTACTTGTGTTATCAGTAATATATCGAGCAGCTCTACGTTCTTGTGTGCCAAGTTCTTGTAATTCCTCACTTATATCATAATCTGTACTATATTGAACAGCATCTACTTTATTACCTTTCGGAACATGAAGTGTAGATTCAAATTCAATAGCCTTTCGATTAGCACGAGTATTAAGAGCGTTACCTACAATTCCAAACAGTGAACTTGCAAGATTCATACCAAGTCCAAATTCATTAAATCCGAACTTAAATGCAGAACCACCGCCAGCACTTGCAGTAGTTTGAATTGGAGGTAAAGTAGTAAGTTTAGGAGCTGAAACTCCTGTAAGACTATAAGGTGAAGCATATCCACCGAAAGGCCTTTTCTTTCTTACCATTCCACCACAACGCATAACCGGAGAATCATTACGAAGTCCTAAAGCAGTAGCATAAAGTTCTTGAGCTTCAAACAAATCCTCTGTTTTAGCATCAATAGCTTCAGATTCACCACGAGCTTTATTCATTCTATAAACTAACTTTTCAATATTACGAACATTTGTTCCAGTTTGTAATTTGTTAGTTTTACTCTTATCTAATGCAGACAAAGATAATGTAATTCCATCAGCAAGTTGAATAACTTGAGCTTCTTTTTTACCTTTCATATCAGTAAGTTTCTTTGCGTAATCAGCGAAAGTACGATTTGTTCCGGGAACTTTAATCGTATCACTGAATACTTGACCACCTTCAGGAGTTTCACGAACAACTTCACCAGCATACATTCGACCATTTTTAGCGCCGCCACCTTCAATTTCCGAATCTCCATATATAATTCCAGTTTCACCAGTAGCAGGATTATATTGTTCATGAGTTTGACCATAAGCAACAACACTATTAGATGAATTAGGAACTACTTGACCGCCGGTGTTTAATTTTCTACGACCAATCATTCCACCTAATTTAGCATAAAATCCTGTACCTTCTGAGTAATTACCAAGATTACTTTGTCTAATAGTTGCAACATCATTTTCAACTTTATCTTGCATATTACCTAAAGTCTGCTGACGTTCCATTTCAGCTTGTTCAGCTAAAAGTTCTTGACGACGACGTTCTTCTTGACGCTTTTTCTTACGTCCAGTAAACAGACCAATGACACCACCAATTAATGCACCGATACCAGCACCGATAGGGCCGAGCCAAGAACCAGCAGCTGCACCAGTAGCAAGCGCCGCAGTTCCACCAACAGCAGCTCCAATTCCCAATCCAGTCCCAGCTCCACTTAAAGCACTACCACCTACGATACCTTCGCCGTCTGCACTATATTTAGATTCATCAATATCACTGGCTTGAACTCGTGTACCCCATTGAACACTACCGGGGTCATTAATACTTGTTCCACCCCAATAAAATTTCCTACGAGGAGTTCCAACAAGTCCACCGAATTTAGCAGTAATACCACGAGAAGTTAGAACTTCATTATTAATCTTATTTTGCATATTAGCATAAATTGCTGAATCACGAGCCATCAACTGATTTGCCTTTGCAATACCTTGTGCATTCAAATCAATATCACCTTCAGCATAAGCATCATATAAATATTTAGTTTTTAGGCCAACACCTTCTCCATCAAAATAATCTCGATTGTTTTTACTAGCGACAATACTTCGATAAACATTACCAGACATAACGCCACCGAAATCTTTTCGCTTACGTCTTACAAGACCACCACAACGAGCAACTCCACGAGCAGTAATAATTTCATTATTGATTTTGTTCTGCATATTTGCATAGATAAGTTTATCATTAGCAATTAACTTATCTACATAATTCTTAACTGGGATTCCAGTATCATCATTTTTTCCGTCATGATAAAACATATTAATCATGGCATTTCTGAAAATACTATTACCGGAATTACGAGCCATTCCTAAATAATCAGCGGTAGCATCATGTGTAGAACGAATACCACCGAAATTATATTTTTTACGATTAGTTTTACTCATATCTTCAACATAGTTATCAGGATTATCATCAATATTAAAATTAGAAAATAATCTATTTCTAATCATATCATAGTCATTAGAACTATTAGTCTTAAATATTTCTAATTCAGATTTATCTCTTCTTTTATTACCAGTAGTATATTCTTTAATAATACTATCTATATTACGTTCATTAGCACCTCTTAATAATTTCTTATATTGTCTAAAACCAGTTCGACCTACTCGATATGCGAGATTAGACATAAGATTAACAATAGGTTGAGGTAAAGTATTGAAATCATCAATACCATATTTCTCAGAATAAATATCACGAACATCATTATAGGCTTTCGCCATACGACGATTCAATTCAGCATCAATTTGTTTTCTTGTTGCTTTACCTTTTGCTTTAACAGATTTAGTAAAATCAGAAGTATCATTTAACTTAAAACCGGGACCAATAGTTTTAGCACCACCTTCATACGAGGGATAAGGATAATAATATCTACCATCTTTTGAACGTGAACGAACAGTTTTAAGTTTATTATTTTCTTTAACACGAACAAATTCTTTATCACCAGTCAATTCGTTATCCCAAATATGTTGAGAATACTCATTAATATAACGAGTAACTTGACGAAGACTATCAGGATTAACTTTACGATTAGACATACCATTAAAAGTTTGAGTAACGCGACAAGTGGGCGTGCAACCTCCTCTCCCACCGGGGAGCGAGGCCGAAGGCCGAGCCGCACAAGTTGTTACAAATTACCTTTGATTATTACGATTATCAAGAATCCATTCAGGATTAACATCAATAAGTTCCCAAAGTCTGTTATTATCACTATTATTAAACTTCATTATACAATAAACATATTGACAAATGAACTTATTAACATCATACCACTTAGCTTTACGTTTTAATGCAGATTCATCTACAACTAAATCAGTAACCATAAAAGGTATTTGTTTGTGTATATCATTAACATTATTAAATCTCCAAAGATTTACTTTATTAACACCAGTTGTACCATTATACCATTTATCATTAAATTTAACAATTTTATAACCAGTACATTGGTCATCATTATGAACCAATATTTCATTAATAGTTTTCTCAAATTCGTTAATAGTAGGTAACAAATTATTAACAATATCAACTCTATCTTTCCAAGTAATATTATTTAATAACTTATTATAATTACTATTATCATTGAGAATAAATTTAACATATGATTCTTTAATAAGTTGATTACCATCATCATCTTTTAAGAATCGACCATAATTATTTTTAGATATTGCATAAATACCATGTTTATCAAACCAGAATAATCCATTTCGATTGGTAATACCAACGATAGGATTATAGTCATGGAATGAAATCCAAGCATTAGCAATAGGACTAAAACTAATTGCGAATTGTTTATTATCAACATTTTGGACTAAATATAAGATATTAGTATCTTCATTAAATGCCCAAATTCTACCATTATTCTTAAACGGATTAATTACATCTTTTGCAAGATTACCGTTAAACCATTTAAGAGCATTGAGAGCAGTCATATTACTTACTTTATCTCCATTGATATTGAAGATACGTCTATGAACTGCATCAATAACAAAATAACCAATAACATTAACATGAGTATCAAAATAACTTTGACAACCTATATAACCACTGGGACTATATGTAACCTCTTGAGGTTCCATATTAAATATATCAGCTGTACCTAAATACGAAGTACCTTCATCCGTATTAGAAAGTGTATCACGAAGTTGTAATAAATACAGACCATAAGTCTGTTGAATATAAAGATTTTTATTGTCAGTTTTCAATGCAATAATTTCACCTCGATTAAAAGGCATATCTTTATAATCATCACTTCTAAATAATCGCCAATTAAGATTAGCATTTTCAGCACTTTGTAATTGACTACGAATTATACGATAAGGATGGTCTTGAGTTCCGGGAATTTCTTCAAAATAAGTAAATGTTTCAATTCCATTCTCGTTATAAATAGGAGAATAGCCTTTACCAACACTACTATTTATGAAATTATCAACTTGATAACTTAATTGATAAAATTCGCGTAATTCATTACCACGTTTATCGTGATATTTGAAAGATTTATCTACATTATTAACACTAAATCGAGCAAGAATATTAAATTTACTTTCAAGAGGAACAGTAAATATCCAACGATAAACAGTAGCATTACTGTCTAATTCTTTCGCTTGAGCATCACCATAACGATAATCAGATGATGGAGCAGTAGCTCGAAGTGTTATATATCCAATAAATGTATCACCAACTAATGAAGTTATTATTTCAGAAGAACCTTTAATATTAATTACATTAGATGCAATTTGAAGTTTCTGATTATTAACATCAGAATAAAGTGTTTCAGAATTATTAATTAAATCGGCAATATATCCTCTTGCCCATTCTTCATTATCTGTACCTTTATTAAATCCATCAAAACCTTTTTCGATACGATAATAACTGTCGCCAGCAATATTGTTTTGAGAACTAATATTAGCATTGATATATTCAAGTGAAACATCTTTAGTTGCACGAGAAGTATCAATTGTAAGATTATTAATGTCAGCATCTAAGAATCGAGTTCCAGATTCATTAGGATTTGTATCAAATCCATCAAAATCTTTACCTTTCCATTTAGCTGGAAATACTTTTATATCATCATCAAGTTCTTCATTTTTAACAAATTTAAGAACATCAGTTTCAAAGTATAAAGGTTTAAGTTTACCTCGAATACTATTTATCTTATTATAGAGATATTCAAATGTGTAAAATCTTGCGTTATCTCCACCAAAAGGATTTTTATAAGTTTGATTCTTACCGAAATTGTTAGTTTCAGTATCTCGCATTGCGAAACCTTGTGTAACAATTCGAGAATTATTAATATTATGTTCAACAAAAAAATAAACTATTGAACTAATATATTTATTCATTAAGTCTGTTTTACCAGCAAGATTAGCTTTGATATTAATATTAGGACTTAATGTATAAGTAGGATTCCATTCAGAAGAAGTAGAATATAATTGGGTTAACCAATCAAATGTCGGAGCAGTTGAACCATTAACTTTATAACGTAATCGAGCTTCAATTAAAATATATTTAGTTTCTTTTGCATCAAGATTAATTACGAAATTAGTTTTTGTATTAATAGTACTACTAATAAGTACAGATTTACTATCTGATACTAAAAGATTAGATTCAGAAATTTCATAATATCCAGTTTCAACTTCAGATTCTTCTGAATCAATTTGTTTAACTACCGATGTAGCATCATAAACTTTTGTAGTTAAATTTATACTAATAGGTATTAAACCATTTCCACCAAATGTAGGACTACATTCAACACCAATTAACTGGTTCGATGTACTTTCACTTGTTATCTCCAATACTACAACTTGATAATCAGAAGGATTAACGCCACCTTCAGAATCTTCAGTTATATATGGTAATGGAAGACTTGGTAATTTCAATTTACCTTTTGTTAAAGAACGACCTTTTGTTTTAACAGTCGCGTGTCCAGTCGAAACTCCGTATAAAGTGAAATAACGATTACGAGCTATTGTAGGATTCTCACTACCAACTCCAGTTTTAACAATTTCATCTACTTGTTCAGTATCATCAATATCAGGTAAACTCTTCCAACTTGGACTTATAATCTTACTAATACTTTCAGATTTATAAGGAATTTTATGAGCATTTTGATTAGTAGAACCTACGGGATAAGCTTCAATATCATAATTATTAGCTTTCCAAGGAATATGATGTATATTTACAAGGTCACCTTTATAATCATAATATCCAGCATAAAGAACGTAAACTTCACCACTTTTGAAATAGCGTCGAGTACTATTAATATAAGAAGAACTCGGATTCCAACTTAATTGAACATCAAGATTGTTCTCTGTAAATTCTTTAAGTTCACTATCGAGTTTGCTATAATCAAGAGTCTTTACATTACCTCGAATAAGTCTATTATTGAAATTAACAAGAGTATTATCTCGAATATATGATATATTTTTAATAAAAATATCATCAAGACTTATAGTAGATAAATACGAAACATCACTTACAATATGAGTAGTACTTACACCATTAATTGAAATATCATCTGTTTCATATGATAATTGAGCTTCGTCAGTAATATAAACAATAGCAAATCTACAATGTTTATATTTAATACCACTATTTCTAAAACTAATAGTAATATTCTTATTGATTTCGATACCTAATGCATAATCTTCTTCGTAATTACCACAAACAATAAGTGATGTACTCAAAGGAGAATAGTTAGTATAAGTACCATCATCAAGACGATATTTAATTGCTATTTGATAAGCACCAGTTTTAAGATTACCACCGTCTTTAACTTCTAATTGAAGTTCAGGATAAGTAACATTTGGAATAAGATTAAATGAATCAACTTCATCAACAGTGATGTCATATCCTATTGCAGTATCATCTCCATTGTTACCATCATAAAACGGGTCAGTTAGATTAATAATTCTTGTTTCATTTGCTAATTCATCAGTTCCCTCAGTAAATGTAACAATTAAATTTTCTTTATAATTGTATATATAATCTCCATGAATTGGTCTATCAATACTGAATCCAAATGCACTCGATGTACTATACAAACAACGTTTTACAGTTGGATTATTATCATCGAGATTAAGATATATAATAGCGTCGTTAGTTTGTAAATCAGATTTATCTGCATTATCCCAATGTTCTACAACGCAAAAAAGTACAACACCAACATTAGTTGGAATTGTACCTATAATATTATATTTGTGATTATTGGCATCACTATAAATATAAGGAATGATATGCCGATTTGTCGGATGATTTTCAAGAATATCATCTAATTCACCTATGAAATCAAATCCTCTTTCATTAAAATAACTTTGACCTTTATTATCAATAGTTATATTTTTAGCATACCGCAAAGATTTATCTTGTGCAATATGAGGTGAATTATCTAAATCAAGACCTAAAACTTTCATAATTTCTATTATTCTAATGTACGAAGAATAGTAGCAATATTCTCTCGACGGTCGTTACTAAATTTGTTACAAGAAACTCGAACTTGTATTCTCATTCTGTCGAGTTCTATCGCAGGATTTGTATAAGGATTGTTTGTTGTAAGACTTACAACTGGATGTTTATAACCTCTTAATAACATTTGTTTAAGAACATAAAGTTTAAGATATTTTTTAAGAGGGCCATTATTATAAATAAGAGGAACATCCATATTTATAATACTGTCATAAACAACAGGTAAAGCTCTATATCTTAAATGAATAGTTCCATAATCAACGTTAGTATGAATCCAGTTATTACTAATGTAATAATAAGGTTGTTCTTTATCAACAGGAGCATGATTAAAACTATTATTTTTATCACCGGGACTTGTTATATCAGCATTTGGAATACCGGGATAAGGAGTGTATGTTGGAACCGTTGTTACCTTTTCAGTAATAGTATCTTTGTTAAATTCAGCTGAATTTTTAAGAATAGCTTTTTTGTTATTTATAATGACGTCAATTATACTACGAAAATCCCACGGTAATTGACAACGATGGTCGTCAAATTCAATATCTTTTTCTACATTAACATAAGCTTGAATAAATTTAAGTTCTTCCAAAGCATTTGCAACCCAAATAGGAAAACGACTTACAAAATCATCACTTTGTATATTATAATCGTTATACATATCTGGAATTAATGTAGCACTACTAATAAATATATTATTATCAATCATAAAGCATTATTTTGTTTAGGAAGATTATTTCGATATAGTTTAATAGCTTCGTCAGGATGATTAAAACAAATTGCGAGAATTTTATTGAAACAATTAAGTCTTCGATTTGTTGCAATTTCATCAACAGTTTTACCTTTCATTGCAAAAGGTGTTCTGTCAATAGTTTTTTCACCATTTTCATAAGCACTACTTGTGTGACCAAATTTGAATTTATAATAGACACTTTGTGGTATTCGACCTTTAACTTTATGATATATAGCTTTTATGCACCAGTCATAATCATAATATATGAAATAAGGAATACCATTTGGATTATCAGCAGTTCGTATATTAATACCTTGCTCTAACAATTTCTTTTTTAAGTCTTTTGTAGCACCCCAATCGACAACACTACATACATCACCGGGCATTGTCTTTTTATAGTAAACATAAACGTAACCTACGGAACTACCAAAAGAATAATTGTTACCTTTACATAGTAAATTAGCTATCTCATTATTAACTTCATCTTGCATATAAGTATACATTTCAGAAGGTAATTCTTTAAGAGCAGCAAGAGTTTCTATATCATCATCAAGTTTATCAAGACGTTCATAAACTAAGTAATTATAACTACGAATATAACTCATTAGTTTAGTACCAAGTAGAGTATCTTGTTTCTTATTAAAATAAATCTTACTACGATTATCAATATCGAATACTACTGAAACATCAACACCGGCTTCTTGATATTTAGCAAGATTATCTTTGATATTATAAATACAATCATTGCGTCGTTCATAAGCAAGATGTAATTGTTTAATTAAAGAATTAAGTTGTATTTGAACTTCTTTAACGAAATCTCTCCAATAATATTCGTTATCAACCATAATGATAGAAACATGATGTTAATCTTGACCATTACCACGTTGAGCAATAGTAGGATTATTATTATTTGTTTTAATATCCAAATCTTGAGGATAAATACCAAATTCAGTTTTAAGTATTTCTTGAATTATACCTTCAAGCATATCATTAGGTAAAGGTAATTCAATATCTTGACCATCTTCATTCTTAAAGAACGAAAGGACTTCATCAGGATTTTCAAATATACCTGTAATCATTACTTCATTAATTGGTCGTCTATCATCAATATCTTTTGTACCAACTTTTTCAGCAATAATTATATGACCGTTTAATATAATATAAGCTCGTGGATACCCGGTGGGAGAGCAGGTTGGACGCCCACTTTGACGTAATTTAAGAGATGTAATAGAACTTTCATACATATATCCATTACCAACAGTATCACCTACAAACGCAAAAGGCGCATCACTTTGTATGCGCACTGGTGTAGGAACTTTGTACTTTGTTCCTAACAATCTAATTTTATTAGCAACTCGATATTCAGTAGGAAGAATATCACTATATTTCAACTCTTCAACAGGAGCAATAAAAGTAAGTTTAAGAATATCATCTATTCCATTTTTCTCAACGCTTTGTCGAATACGATTTGCAAACATAGTTTTAATCATATCCTTAACACGTTCTTTAAGTTCGTGATTATTAGGTTGATTAACCATGTTTGCAATACGAGCTGCATATTGATTAAGTGTTCCCATATCTTACTTATTTAGATTCAAAAGATTAGCAATAGTATTTTGTTTTTTCCAAATATATTTTTCATCATCAGGATTAAATCCTTCTACGATATTATATTCAAGAGAAATAAAACCAATAGGTGTTTCTTTAATAGGGTCTTTAATAAGAAAAGTATAAGCAGACTTCATACCTCTACTTTCAAGTTCATCTTTATAACATCTATCTTGAAACTTATGTTTACTAACATCATTACAATAATGACGATTTCTAACAAGAAGATTATGAAATAAATAAGGAAAATTATTAACAAAAACATCCTTAAAAGATTTCTTATAAGATACTATACAACAATCATAATCTTCACCAACAACAGTGTATTTATCCATTTCTACACCATTAATGAAATGACCGCCATTATGAAAATAAGCAATATAAACAGCATTAGCGTGAATAGTATCTCGAATAGAAGCACATATCTTATCAAGTTCTATATAACAATTACTTTTTTCAATAGTAAGTTTTTGTTCTTTACGTTTAGGAAATAACCATTCTTTTAGATAAATACCAGCAATCGTACTTATGGATGTTATTATAGCTACTATAATAGCTGTATAATCGAACATAGATAGGCGTATAAGAGGATTAATATTAATAGGTATATTATATTAGGCTACTAACAAATATACGTTAAAATAGTCGATTTTCCACCAGATTCACTATAAAAAAGAGGTGTTACATTAGTAACACCTCTCACCATTTCAATTCAATCTTTAACAATATAAATTGTTATATTACTAACAATTTATTTCTTCACTTTCTTACCAGTGGTCTTTTTACCACCTTTCTTTCCACCACATGCCATAGTAGTAATCATCTTAATTAATTAATGATTTTGTTTATAATCAACACCAATCTTTTTTAGAATAGGTTTGAATATCCAACTCCAAGCAACTGGTGCAAGAATAGCAGAATTAATAAGAATTGTAGTATTCTCATATCCGCCTGCTACATAACCTGCGGCAATAACAAAACAACTAATTAACATAACCAATCGTTTAGTCCATGTACCAACAGGTTTATCACCATTAATATCATCTATTGCTTTAATGAGTATGTATGTTAAAACATTCACACAAAGCATAAATGATAAATCGAAATGAGTACTGAATAACTCAACGAAATGTCCTACGAGTTGTTCCATTTACCATTCATCAATTTCATCGACCACCATATTTCTTATTTGGAATATATTTTAAGAAACTAAAAGGAAACAATTTCTTTCTAAAATCTTTATCAGATTCTAAACTTCTTGCTTCACCTTCAAAACAAATATCTTTATAAGCTCGATTATAAGGAGGTAATATAATTTCAATTATCCAACTAATAACATAAGCTAATAAAGGAAATATTGGAGTAGCAAGCAAAGCCCACCAAGAATAATTTGTAGTAAGACTTAATATGATACTTACAATAAGACCGAATATAAATAAAACAACTTGCTGATAACTATGAATAGATTCATGTTGTTCAATCTTAGGAGTTATTCTATCTTTGTATTCAGTACGAATCACCAACCACCATAATAAAGTCATACATAGAAATCCTTTGAATGGCAGGAAATCACAATATACTTTTTTCATAATTTAATTTATTAATTTATACACCAGTATTCATACCATTTGTTGCAGCATTTTTATTGCCAAATAAATCAGCCATAATTACACCAGAAGATAATAAAGTAGATTTGAATTTACAACATTGAGCACCTTTCATAACACCGGGAATATTAGTCATATTTGAAAAATCACAACCCCAAATAAATCCTTGAATAACAGTTGCAGATCCAGCAAATGGATTTAATGCACCTCTTGAAATACGACAATCACATAGTACTAAACCGAGTGTATCTCTTAATTTTAATTCTTTAATTTCACAATCATAAAATCTACTTCTTGAAGAAACTAATCCAAGAAGTCCAGAATGTAAAACATCACACGCTCGAATATTACCACCTTCAATAACTACATTGCAAATTGTTGAATAATAACAATTACATTTATATAACTTACTAACTGTTATATAGCTTGTGTATATTGTAGCATTATTAATTGTGATTCCCATACCAAATGTACAAGTTTCAAAGACACCATTTTGAAAACTACAATTTCCTGATATATAAGACTGAATAAATCTACAACCAGAAGAATTAACATTTATATCAGAGCCTTCCCCATTGTCAAATTGAAAGAAACAATCCTTAAATAAAATACTATTTGTACCAGATTTGAAATTAATATCTGTTTGAGATTCAATAATAAATGTACAATTATCAATAATAACACCTTCTATAACAGTAGAAGTGTTACCATTAGTTACATTTTTATCATGTGCTGCTTTGAAATTATTGAACCATGTATCCCAAGCAGACTGACTATCAATGTAAGCTACTCGTGGAGAAGTAGAACCACCACCTTCTGACCAAGGCTTAAATGTAAGATGTGTTAAAGCTGAATGTAAAGTATTAGCATCAGCAGTATCGCAATTATAACCTTGTCGAACCCAATTAGTTAATTGTTCTTTTGTAGGAATAGCATATTCTAAATTAGGCATATTCAGTGAAAGATTTGGTTCTTCACTACTGATACGCTTAATAACAAACATTGGAATACTTATACCAGACTGATTACTTTTACCAGCTTCATTTGTAAAAATCCAATAGTTATAAATAGTTCCATTATTTTCGTAATAATGAATAATACGCAATCCATTGATAATTGGATTAGGAGTATCACCGCCAAATAATAAAGTTTGATTCGGTCTATTACTTACATTGTCAGTAATAAAAGGTTGAACAAAATCAATAAGCTCACCAAACTGAGCTCCTGTAGGTATTTTACCTGTTTCAAAATATTGTTTAAGCTGACTTTTAGTTGCCATAAGTTTAATTAATTAAGATTAGTAATAATACGTTTAATTTTAGCAAACAAACTTTCAGATTTAGTTTCTGTTGCAACTTCAGCAGGTTCTTCTGATAAAGTTTGAATATCATTAGAACGAGTATTTGGTGTACGACCAACTTGGAAAATATAGTGGTCAACACCATTACCTTCAATCTGCATATAACCAATACCATCAGGCCCAGCTGATTGAGTAATAGTAACAGATTTAGAAGTAGCTCCAGAATATGAAGCAGTTACAGTAGCAGTTCGAGCTGCAACATTATTCTTTGAAGCTGTAACAGTAGTTCCACTCAGTGTAAATCCAGTACCACTAATTGCTAACGTTGGAGTTGCAGATTCAGTAGTAGCTGTTCCAGTAGAACCTGATGTATAAACAGGAGTTTTAGTTCTCGTACAACTTGCCGTAATAGTAGAAGTACCACCAGTTGCTGGAAGAGAAGTAGGATTAGCAGAAATACTAATATTCCAAGAACCATAATTATATGATTCAATTCTATTACTTACAGAAATAGAGTCATCTACATATTTTGTTCTATCACTTTCATTATAACATCTAAATTTAGCAGTATCAGTTGTAACATTAGTTCCCATAGATGAATGTGTAATCAAATACGTATCATCCATAGAAAATCTATTATTACCATTACTAATCATTTCGATTTTATAAACACCAGCTTTAGTTCTTGTATAAGGAACTGTACTACCAGATGTATATAAATTATAATAAGTATAAGTATTTCTGACTACTCCAGATGCACGTGCAGTACCTCCAGCAGCAGTAATTAGATTAGATGTAATAACCATTTCAGGAGTACCATAAGAACTAAGATGTTCATTGTAATTATTATCTATTACAGCATTTGCTTCTTGATAAATATACATTGTTCCACTTGCAGATTTACCATTAGCCGACCAAGTAACAACTTGACTCTTTACAGTAGTTTGAGAAGAAACAGTGGTTCCTTTTGAAGATGCAGTAGCTTCAATAGAAGCAATATTTGGTGAAATATTATCTGTTCCACTTGAAGCATTTTCAGTTGTAACATCTTTTGTAGAACCAGAATCATATTGATAAGTAGTAACAGTAGCAGACTTGTTCCAACTTTGAGTACCATTCCCAGCTTTAGCAGTAGCAGAACCACCGCTTGCAGGAATCGTAGCATTTGTAATTGTACCAGCTGTTATATTACCATGTGTATAAACACCACCAGAAGTAGATTTAACAGTTTTACTGTTTGTTATACTTTTAGAAGCCGTAGCTGATTTAGAACTATCTCCGTTATTTACAGCTTTTATAGTAACAGTATCAGTAGTTTCATCAGTTCCCATACTACTATGGGTAATCGTATTTCCAGATAAACTGAATCTACTATTACCGTTAGCAGGCATAGAAATTAATAAACTACCACCAACGCTTCGTGTTTGATTCGGGCCAGTAGCACCCGAACTATACAAAGCATTATAAGTTTCAGTATTAGTAACGGAAGCACTTACCTCCGCAGAACCACCAGCTGCTGTTAAACCACTACCAATACTTACAGTAGGAGTTCCGTAAGCAGTAATTCGAGGATTGTAATTACTATTAGTTACTTTATTTTCAGCTTGATAAATATCAATGGTTTTATTGGCAGTTACACTACCTTCACCAGTATAAGTTACAGTAACTTGTCCAACCTTAGTTCTTGCCTTAACTGTGGTTCCAAGAGAAGAAACTGTAATTTCACTTGTTTTTGAATAGGTAACTGTACCAACACGAGTCGAACCAGATGTATAACTAATCGTCTGTGACATATTAGAAATACTGGTCGAAGATGTTCCACCACTTGCAGGAATATCAGATGCTGAAACAGAACCACCTGTTAAAGTACCATAAGAAGCCTCATTGGCTTCTTGATAAATAGTAATAGTTGATGATACTGTTTGACCATCAAATGTATTTGAATATTTACCAGTTACAACAATACTTCCCCTACTACCAACAGTTGTAGTTCGATTGCTTGCAGTAACCTTAGTACCAGATATAGAAAATCCAGTAGCACTTCCTGATAGAACTGGTGTAACATTATCTGTACTAACCAAATTACCATTACGATATGTTTTAAGTACAGCTGTAATATTTGCAGTTCCACCTTTTGCGGCAATTTCAGTATTATCACTATTTAACGTTAAATCATATGTATAAGTAGATGCTTCTTGTTCAACAATAAGAATAACTTGTTTACTGGAATCTTTTTTACACTTTCCAATAAACTTCATACTTCTTTTAGAAGTACCCTTTTGAACAGGTGATGAAATTTTAACAGTCTGATTTCCTTGAAAAGAGGGAGATTCAATATTAATTGAATCTCCACTCCCGTCATTCCATTTATTAGTGATAACACTCATAAATGATTAATTAATTTATTCAGTAAATTCGAATGTCCATTCGTCATTAGACAGAACACTCAGAGTCTGCTCACCACCACCCTTCGGAATAGTAACAGTTGCAGTAGTTGTACCCTGCGAGTTGAGATACAGATAGCTGTCACCAAGAGCCTGAGTAATAGTAATAGTTTCAACAACACTCGCACCTTCACCCTTGATTTCAAGAGTTGCAGAACGAACTTTAATAGTTTCGTTCTTCGGTACAACAACAGTAACATCATAAGTATATCCTCCAGTAGCACCGGGGTCACCAGTAATAGCAGTACCAGACGTAGCAGTTGTACTACCATTAACATTAAACGATGTTACATCTGCAATACCGAAGTTAGTTTTCCATGTAAATGTAAGAAGTTTCGAGTTAGACTCACCAGTTACATGAATTGTTTCACCACCTTTATCAACATTGATAGTTAAACCGTCAGGAGTAATAAATTCGTCAGCAGCCTTTTCAAGAACCGTGACTGTAACTGCGTTAGACTTTCCAACAATCTTACCGGAAACTTCAGTGCTTCTATCTGCACGACCAGTATAAGGACTCACAGAATTAATCTCAATCTGTGCATTTCCAGTACCAGTTTTAGGAACCCATGATAAATAACTCGGAATAAGTGCCATTTGTTTTTTTTAGTTGATTAACTATAATAACAAATCAATTACCAAATTCCCATTCAGCTGTATCACTTGCGAAAACAGTTATGGTATCATGATAATTATTATCTTTATTTAGAATAACAAGAGTTTTATCAACAGCTAATTCTACAACAGGTTCATCTATTGGCCAAACTTTTTTACCATTAAGCCACATATCAAGAACCTGCCGACGATTACCATTAAGCATTACGACAGCTTCCGTAGCTCGTTCAAGAAGATTAAGTTGTGCCATAGTTGTAGATTAATATTAACCTTGCGGTGTTTCAAGAGCAGTTACACGACTTTCCAAAGAAGTATAATTACTCTCTAATGTACTTACTTTACCACTTAAAGTAGTAACAGTTTCTTGTAATGTATTAACAGTACTTTCAAGAGTTTCTACTTTTGTTTGTAATTGTTGAACAGTTGAAGATTCAGCCTTAGTGGCTAAACCTTCAACTACAAAAGTAATTAACTTCTGAAAAGCACCAGTTTTCGGAGGCCAGTTTAAGGCACAAAATACTTTACGAATTACTGATTCTTTCATATCATTAAACCGTTAATTAGATTCGACATTACCAACCCTAAATATAGGATATTTAGTACCGTCACCTTCGATTTGCATATAATCAATACCGTCCTTAAAACGAAGAGTAACAGGTACGATTAAAGATTCATCACTTTCAATTTGAAGAGTAACATTAATTTCTTCAGTAATAAATCCAGTAGCAACGAATTTGACTTTAATAACAGTTCCCGGTATAGCAGCATAGTTAAATCCGATATTTGCTACAACAGTTCGTAAATCTTGAGGAATCCATTCATCATCAACTAATACAGAAGCAGCAGTAACTGTTTCAACAGGTGCATTCTTCTCAGTAACAGCGAATACGAAATATTCCTTAGTAGGTTGAGGGGGAGTTTCCTCTGTCATTACGACTTTAACATCAATCGGTTCTGTACTACCATTTTCTAAAACAATATCTTTTTCAGTATCGTTGTATCCGGTAGCAGTAAACTTAACACGAATAGAAGTTCCGGGTTCACCATTATAAGCAAATCCCATTGCTCCACCTTGCAAAGTTTGTTCAACCCAATTATTATTATTCCATAAATAACCATGAATACCTGTTGTGATATTAACAGATTCCTCAGTTATAGCATGGATATAATATTGTTTAGTAGTAGGTTCAGGCGGAATCTCTTCAAGTACAATAGTAACACTATGTTCACCAGTAGAATTAATCGTACCAGTTCCAGTGTTAGTTATATAACCAGTTTTGGAAGCTCGGAAATCAACACTTGTTCCAACTGGAGCTGTAACAACCTCAGATTTACCAGTGGTCGATTCATCATTACTAAGAGGTTTCCAACTACTTTCAGTACTGAGTTTATACTTAAACACAACACCGTCTAAAGCAGTAGATTCAGTATTTACAGCAGTTGCATAGATAGTACCAGATTGAACTGGAACTTTATCCATTTCAACAGTAACTTCTGCGGTAGGAATTGCATAAGTTACCAGTTGTTCAACCTCTATATAACCCAACGAAACAAACCTCAAAATTCGGCTCGTATTGACATCTCCGGTGAGTTGTAGCGGCGTATCTTTTGTGACTTGACCTAATATACTACCCGTGTCCTTATCATAGACGTATGCGGCTATTTTGGCCTTTGTTTCGCTATCGACTACCGTAAGACTTACAGCACCTTGTCCAACTGGTAGAGCTGTAAGAGTAATATCACGAATTATATTCTCATCTAATGTAATACGCTCTTCGTAAGTTTCATATCCACTTGCACCAACTTGAATTAAAATATCACGCGGGTCATAAGTTTCATATGTAAGAGTACCAGTACCTTGAGCAATAACTACATTAGAAGGTTTATCAGTAAATACAATTAAAGCATTATCAGGAGTTGCATTTACAGTTAATGTCTTTTTAGTCTTAGGTGTAAGAACAACATTAATTGTCGTATCTTCAACACCTACATCGACATAAACATCTTTTGTAATATAATTCTCTTTTTCTACAATATAATGTAAACGACTTTGAATTAAACATTCAAGACTTGCGCTTCCAACACCTGCTAATTCTTTACCTTCCGAATTAATCATTCGTATAGTAGAATCAACCGGAACAGCTTCAATCTTAATTGTTATATAATCTTCTTCATTTCGAGGAATACGAATCCAAAGTGTACCATCTTCAAACGTAGTAGGAATCTCGCTTGTAACTTCAATTTGATTAATACTATTGCTACGAACATGATTATTGTGTTCTACAACAATACCATAAATCTCATTAATAGCATCTACAATACGTTTGTTATCAGTAACAAGTTCTTCAGAAGTTTTATCTTGCTTATTAATAAGCAAACCTTGAAGCTCTTGAGCTTTTTGTTTTAATTTCTCAATATCACTTGCAGCTGTTGGTAAACCAACTTGTGCGGCAGTAACTCTATGAGGATTATCATAATTACGAATATGAGCGTTGAAATTATCTTTGTCATTCTCGTAATCTTCTTTATCAAGTTTCTTGTTTATAGCAGCCCAAACATCTTGAAACTTCTTATTAACTTCTGTAACATGATTGTTAATCCAAATATTCAACTGTTTGAACCAACCTTTAACCCTATTTTCAAGAGCATCAATGTACTCTTTCTGAGGTCGAGATACAGGTTTATCTATATCGGCAGTGTTATCAACATTACCAAGACCAACTTGTTCTTTTGTTACCTCATGAGGATTAAACTTATTATTAATATGTTCAAATAAAAGTTTTGTAAGTTGTTCAACAGCATTTAAGTCCTCAGCTGTAAGCTCACGAACATATACTTGAACATCGAGAATCTCATTAACAGCATCATTAAAATCAAAATTGGTCTTTACATTCGTCCGATAAATCCACCAAGATTTACCCTCGTGAACATAAATACCAGTAAGAGTGAATATCTGATTACTTATGATACCTTGTACTGTAATTGTATGTATAGAACGAACAATCGGTACAAGTATATAAAGATATTGTTGAGTTGATTTAATCCACGGAACTTTATATTCATAATGTCCTACATCAATATTTCGAGATTCAAACTCTGTAATCTTTGCAGAACTAATATCAGATTTTTCAGTTAGCTTAAATAGAGCACTATTATCGTAAGCAGTTACATTAGTTAAGTCTATTTCAATCCTCTCCTTTGTCCTATATAAATATAGGTGGCCGTTCTTTCGATAGTACATATATAATGTAGGAACTGTTTTAACACCAGCACCTTCACCATCTACTGTACCAATATATTCTCCGGTTTGACCATTATAAACACTCGGATATACACCATCTTCAAGTACACCGAGCGCTACAACATTTCGAAGATTAATTACTGCCATACCAAGAACAATAACGAAATAAATACTCCAACTACAAAGTTAATAATAATAGGATGAATTTTAAGACCAATTATTGCTTTCTTTCTTGCAGCTTGAATACCACAAATAATGATTTGATAAGCTAATGTAATCCATAAACTCATAAACCAAGTAGCAACAGTAGCCTTAAATAAAATACCTACGACAGTAGCAATGACGAAACCAATAATAATATCGTCTTTATGTTCTGAATAATAACCACTTAAAAAAGTAGTTATTTTATTCCATATTTTCTTTATCATAATACTAATCGTATTTATTGTTATATGACGATTAATAATAATAATAATGGTGCAACTTGTATGGCTCGGCCTGCGGCCTCGCTCCCCGGTGGGGCAGGAGGTTGCACGCCCACTTGTCACATAACATTAGCATCATTAAGAGAATAACTCCTAACACCACAATTAATAGCATTAGGAGTTATCCTTGTGGTTACATTTTTAACAAATCAATTTCTTACTTAATGAGTGCTAATACCCCTTCAAGTTTAGTAATTGCAGAAGTTTTAGTATTGTCAATAGCAATAAATTGAGTAACCTGTAAACCCTCTGTATGTAAATTAAAGGGATGTGTGAAATCAGCACGAGAAGTAATTACATAAGTGTCATACATAACACTCTCGGTAGCTGTAAAAATATCACCATAAATACGGTCATATTCCTTGAAATTAGGATTATAACCTACACCGGCAACATCTGCTTCTTTCTCAAGTTTAGCAACTTGGTCATAAGTACCAACCGGAGTTTGATTCTCAGTACCCTCTTCAAGTGTAGCACGAAGAATACCATCAAACGTCACATAATACTCAAAACCTGCGGCGCCAGTGAACGTAACACTTGCTTCGGTAAAATCATCAATCGTAATACTATTAGCACCAAAGCGAGCATTAATCTTAGTTAAAGTCTTTTCAACCTCAACTTTCAGACGAGCAATAATATCTGCACTTGCTTCATCAATTTCGTTGATAGTTACGCTGGCATTGTAAACTTCCAGAGGATAACCACCAAAAGAATTAATAGGCTTACACGAGATAATAACCTCAGCATCGAAACCTTGATAACCAATACCACGATTAGCTACGAGATTCGTAAACTTATACGTTTTACCAGCAGGAGCAAGATAGTTTTCCTTATGTTGCTTCGACCATTTAGGATTAATCCAAACGCCGCGTTTAACCTTGCCATCACCAAGACCAAGAACAAACTGCAACATCTCATCATCCTTGACATCCGAAGCAGCTGCAACGACTTTACCAGCCGAATTAAGAAGAACAGCTTGTCCGCGAGTCAGCTTGCTAACATCATCATCAGCAAGTGTTGTCAGAAAATCATTTGCGACAATTACACTTTTCATTTTCTATTCTAAATTTGATTGTTGTTTAACAGCACTAAAACTGTCATCTTTAAGAACAAGAAGAATATCGCTAACTACACTATCTATGAAATCAGGTGTAACTTCCATATCTGACATTTGGTTAATATCAATGTTAAAAAGACGTGGCTTCTTAATATATGAAATCTTAACCGCATCAATACAAAAATCATTACCGTAATAAACAAACAACCTATCATCAACAAGTTCACTTATTGGATTAAGATGTCTATTTTTATTACCATAGAAGTTATTTAGAGTAGCTCGAATATTTTCGGTAGCAATTAAATCATTTTCAGAAAACTTATTTCCTACATTTACGAACTCATCATAAGTAGTATTGTAAGTAATAACAGGAATGTCTGTATTATTAACTTTCAATGCAATTTCGTCTTTTGCATTAGAAGTAATAATAATACAATCTTTATAATAACGACCAATTAGATTCTCCCAATAAACATTATATTCATTAGAAAGAGCTTGACGTAATCTATCACAAGTTAAACCTGCAATTTCATACAAATCAATCTTATCTGAATCACTATCATAAAGAGAAAGAATATCTGAAATATCAATCTCATTCCCATTAACAATAATTTGTCCATTAAATTCATCACCAGTTAAGGCAATTTTAGACAAATCAATTAGATGATAATATAAATTCTTAACTTCATCATCAGGATAGACCTCATGTAAATTCTCAACAAGTCGAGCTTTGCCATAAGTTAATCGAGAAGTAGAAGAAATAAGTTTTAGATAATCACCCGGAAGAATAACGAAAGCTCTATTTGGATAATCCGCATCTTGCTTATCACGTTTAAGTTTAAGCCACGGTGTTTCACGTTTTAATGATTGAATATCATCTACACGTTTTTTACTATCTTCAAGACCTTCGCCTTTATAATTAGTTTTCCTATTTGATTTAGTTTGTATATATTTAACGGCAGCTCGATTCAGCATCATATCAATAAACTGAGGAGCAATACTCCGATGTCTATTAGATGTTATCTGCTGTATTCGTTGCTCTATTTCGATATGTAACTCTTTTACCGTTTCATACATGACTAACCTTTCAAACTACGATACTTCGCATTCCACTCGGCAACAATACCTTTGTTGTTATCATTCGAGAAATACGAGATAGCATCATTAATATTATTACCAATAACATTTTCCGGATTAGAAGCATCGACAATGATAGAACTATTCGGAAGTTGTCGAATAATATTCATCCAAAGATAAATAGTAATCTTAGCTTTCATCTCCAGATGTTTATCATCAACAATACTAATAAACTTCTGCGGGTCACTGTCAATAAGTTCAAGAAGAACAGATTGCTTATCATCGGCAGTCATTGCCATAAATTCCGAATAATCACCTACGCTACCTGTCGATACAACAACATTGTCGATAAGTGCGCTATTCGGATTATTAATAAGCTCCGTATATTTCTTGAGAGCCTCAGTGCGAAGTTTCGTCCGAGCAGCTTTGAGTGCTTTACGCTCACTATCCGAAGTAAGATAAAATTGAATATTGACGCTCTTATTAATATCTTCAACCTTATTAGCAACCTTGCTACTTAAAAGGCAATATCTCCAACTAATATAATCGGGAATATTAACAAAAGTAACATACTTATAAAGTTCCGTTTCATCAAGTTCCTTAATCCGTTTCAGAACAATAGCTTCAAGTTCCGAACCAGTTTCATTCTTAATCTTATCAGCTTTTTTAAGTTTACCAATAAGTTCGTCGATATTACTTTTCAGAGCAGGATTACCTAAATCTAAAACGTAAGAAGTATCGAACTCTAAGCCATGAACAGGAATCTCAAGAAGAAAATCATTTAAGTATGTAGTGATTCGTTCTTGCCAAGAACTATCAATAGGAGATACACCAACAACAGTAGGAAGAAGAACTCGCATTTCCTCACTACGGCTCAGCAGTTCATTAACAGGACGAATAGCAGAACCAAGACGAAGAAAGTCAGTTTTGAAAGCATCTTTATTCCGAAGTTCAAAAGAAGAAGGATTGTTCCTCCATTCAATACGAACTGAACGATTGACTTTAATCATATTTTTAACATTTTAAGTTATTCAATCTTTTATATGTTAATGAGTAGTAATAACCTTTCGATTATTACTACTCAAATTGGGTGTTTAGTTCAGAGCTAAATCAAGCCAGAACGAAGTAGTAGGATTATCAATATTGATACCCTGCGAACCAAGAACTTCATAAGAAGCAATATCCTTCGTATCCGACAGTTGAGTACCACTTGTAAGCCCCCACGAAGCAGGCAGTTCAGCCATACCTTTATAGACACCTACTTTATACTCACGACCCTCTTCACAAACAAACTTAATATTACGCTCACCATTCGAACCCATAGTATGGTCAAGGAATACAGCACTATAAGAAGTAATAGGCAGACCTTGATACATATTACCGGCTTCACGGTCACGACGAGCACGAATACCGTGGTCGAACATATCAACAATCTTGACAGTAAGAATCTTACCATTAAACATCTTATAACGGTTAAAATACTTACCATAAGACATCATCTCACCATCGCTCTTAATCTCGTTATCACCAAGAGTTACAAAGTAATTCTTAAGACGAGCATCATAATAGATAGCATCATTGAACATTCGTGCGAAACCTTTACCGCAATAAAGAACAAGTTCCTCAACAGTAGAATCAATACGATTGTCAAAGATACGAGTGATGATACGGTCGAAACGATTAAGTGTCAGAACAGAATACGTTTCATAATTACCAACGGCCTTGAGAATATCAAGAACACCAGCACCACGAGGAATTGCCTCACCAGTCTTCTCATCCTTTAAGTGGATAATACCATTCGAATCGCGGTTGTACTCCGAGAACCACAAGTCCTCTTCGAGCATCTCGCGTCGCATGATTTCCCACATCTTCATTTCGTAAGGCATCCACAGACTACGCTCACCACCGGATGCAGTATCAAAGGCAATATTAACAACCTTATTACCCATGTTACCAGCAATTTCTTTCGAGAAACGGTAGTAACCATACTGGTTAGTTGCCTTGCTGAACGACTGGTTATTCGAGCGGTTTCCGTCAGACTTGCTACCCGGAATAGTCGAAGCACCTAATGCCCAAATAGCACCACTAATGAAGTCTTTTGCAACAGCATCAGCCGAAATAGGAGCACCTGACATATTAGTAAAACGATAAACGTATCCACCAGTCGAAGTAGCAATACCCTCATTCTGAATACGCCATTGCATACCAGACGGAGCAATAGCCGTGTGTTGATAAATAAACCAATTATCCTCCATTTCAACCTCAACAGTTCCATAAGGCTGAATAGCAGCTTTATCAGATACCAGCTTTTTCAGACGAGAAGTAACACGCTGACGAGGAGCAATTTCCCAAGTATATTGAGTATCACCACCATTCAGCTTAACTTTTGTTGTAACAGCACCCTGACCCTCAGTAAGAGTAAGAAGAGGATACTTGTCACTATCCTTACCCCAAAGATAAGTAAGATTACGATTAAGTTTAACAGGGTCAATCAAATCAAAATTCAGAAGCATATTAGCATCTGTATATTGATTCGAGTCAAATTTTACAGTTCCAATTTCACGCATTGTAAATTAGATTTTTGGTTAAGTTATTATTATAAGGCAAGAACATTTGCTTTATTTAATAGGTAAAACAATTTTATCATCCTTTGCAGTCTTTTGAACTCTGGGATTACCATTGTTTTTACCAGTCTTACTTGCTAATGAACGAAGACGTTTAACTTCTTTTTTAGCAAGTTCAGCTTTAATCAGTTGGTCAACTCCACCATCAAGATTCATAATAAATCGCATAGCCAATTCAGCAGGATTAGAAAGACGATTAATCTCATCAATCTGTGCTTGACTATAAACCATTCCATTAATCTCTTGAACAGGACGAGAAAAATAATCAAATAACTCTTGACGAGAAATAAGTTTCTCACCATCAGTTGTTTTAATTCTCAGACCTTCTTTCGGAAGAGCATATTCTCCAATCTGACCTTTAACAACAATTAAATCATAAAGACTACCCGGTGCATTATGAACTTTTACAGTACCATCATCTTCATATGAAACACCAAAGTATTTAATTTCTGTTTCAAGTTCAGCCTGCATTTTTTTGGCCTCACGTTCACGAATTGCTTTAATCTCACTCTCTTGAGTTTTACGCAACCAATTAAGACTTTCAGTTGCATCATCTTTAAGAGTGTTATTTGCTTTTGCAAACTCAACAATTCGTTTGGCACGTTCCGGAGAAGTACCTTTTTGAATTTCAGCTTTATAGATTAAATCAGCAAGTAAATCATCATCATTTTTGATTTCAACTTTACTATAATCTACATTTGCTGAATAACCTTCGATTGTACCGAACTTACTCTTATATTCAACAAGAGCTGCAATATCAGGATTATTAGCTAAAAATTCATTGAAACCTTTTATAAAACCTTCTCGTTCACCAAGAGCTTTTACAGCAGCTTCACGTTTAGCAAAACCCTCAATTGTAGGTTCAAACTTAACAAGTTCACCTTTCTCATCTTTAATAACAATGCCACTGGCTTTTGAAATAGCTTCGATATAATCACCGTTTAATTCATTAGCATCTTCATCAGACATTGCATCAATTTGTTCTTTTGTGAACTTAATTTCACCGTTATCATCTACGGCGTTTCCGTTATCATCAAGTGTGTAAAGAGTACCATCAATTTCTACTTGTTCCAGTTCAGTTTCTTCTTCACCATTACCAGTAGAACCACCCTTCTCACCTTCTTCCTCAGCTTTCTTACGAGCAGCTTCCTCTTCAGCTTTACGTCGTTCTTCAGCTTCTTGAGCTTCTTTAGCTTCCTTAGCTTTACGTTCTTCTAATTCTTTACGAAGACGTTCTTGTTTTTGCTCCTGAGTTTCATCATCAGGTATAACAACTTTTTCAACAGCCATATTAGTATTTATTTATAGTTGAATATTATTACATGAACAAAGATATACCATATATAATATATTATCAATAATTATAGTAGCATTATCTTGCAGGTTCTCTTGCTCTCCGTCGATAATTCTCGGTCATCATTGCTTTAATTCTTTTTGTAACTTTATTCTATTAACATCAGAAGCAGTGTAACCAGATTGAGCAGCCATAGCTTCATCTTTATCTATATTACCATTTCCATTGGTATCGACTTTAAGTCGCATATTCCAAATCTCTTTTTCACCTTCTTGTTTAAGAATCTCAAGATTAACATCATGTTCTCTATCAAGAGCATTTTGTTGAGCTTCAAATTCTTGTTTAGCTGCTTCACGCTGACTAACAATTTGTTCAACTTCTGCTTGAGCTTGTTGTTGAACTTGTTGCATTTGAAGTTCATAATCTCGACGAGCTTGAATAGCTTTCTTAATATTCTTAGCAATAGAAGTAATATTATTGTTTTCAATAGCTTCAATAGCAACTTCCAGTTGGTCATTCTGACCTGCACTAAATGCAAATTCTTTCATCATGTTCAGCTTATTCTGAACATCGGCATTATTACGAATATAAATTCCAATATTACCAGAGAAATCAGAAGAACCATCAATATCAACTACAACCACTTTATTAGTTGTCGGATCTACATAAGAACCTCGTTTACCATCAATCCAAGCAAACTTACTGTAATCAATATTTGCAACATAATCACGTTCACGGAAAAGATTGAAACATTCAAGACTCCAAACACTTCCGGTCATTGCTTGAGAATAATTCGATTCATTAACAGCCTTACCTGCATAATCTTTAGCATCACCAAAGCGAGCATTATTCATGTTAGCTGCTTCCCAAGCTTCTGCTTTCAAACCTTGTTTGAGATTATCAAGCATTTGAATATAATTCGTAATAGCACTTGTAGCTACTTCTCGAATAGATTGTAAAGCATTAGGTTGTGCATCAGAATCATCAAACGGTAAGAAACTATCTTTATTCGCAATAGCAAGACGTTCCTCGGTAGTCATGTCACTACTATCAGCGAGAATACTTTCAGGGAATAATAACCAAGACTTAAACTTAGCTACTGCACGTTCTTGTTGTAAAGTATAAATACGATAAAGAGCAAGATAAGGTAAAACACGGAAAGGAATAGGATTACGAAGATTATCTTTATGTAAACCTACGATACCATTATAAGGTAATTTACAATCACTATAATTATTAAACCTTTCACGTTGAACTTCGATAGGTCGCGGCTTAATATAAATACCACTATGACAACCACCGATACGCCAACCTTCCCAAACTTGATTTATCCATTCCCATTCAATTTCAATATCACCAGCAGAAGCATCAAATTCATAATCCTCATCTACAACACTTTCTACAACATTTCCTAATAAATCTCGATGTTTAAGAATACCTTGTTTAATTTCAGTTTTCCAAACATAATGATAAATATCAATTTCTTTACCATACAATCGAGCTTCACTACGAAGTGCTTCTGCGTTAGTATGTAAGATAGCTTTACGTTCAGCAAAATCTGTTTTATTGAAGATTTGAACTATACCATCAGGAGCATCATACTTAGGAGATACAGTATAAATATCTTTAAGATAATTCATTTCTGCATCGGTAAGCTCATCACGGAATCTATCAATGATTTGCGGAATAGTCATTCGATAAACACGAAGTCCTGCATCATCATCTTCAATATATCGTTGACCACTTTCAATACGATAATATTCAAGAGGAGATATTACTTGAAGATAAATATCACCTTTATAAACTTCTCGATAAGTATAAACCTCTTCACAAGCCCACCAATAGAAATAACATTGTTGATACTTATCTTTCGCTTCAACGATAGTATTAATAAGTTCAAGACGTTTTTGAGTTGTAATAGTTATATCATCAATCCAATCATTAAGAACTTCCTCAATAATATCGTTAAGTTCACCCTGCTTAATTGTCTTTTGACCAGTATTAAATCCTGCTTCATTAAGACGATTAATAATTTCTTGATTACAATAAGCCATTACTTTATCAGCAAGAACTTTATTGCGAGCAAGAGTTACAGAAGGGTCATTATTAAATACTTGATAATTAGAGAACATATTAATAAATTCTCCCATATATCGTTCTTTAATAGGAGTAAGAAAATCTACATCACGTATCTCACCATACATGACAGCTTTCTCACCAACCTTATCAACATAATTCCGAAGAACATATTCATAAGTTTTAGGGTCTACTAAACCATTAGCAGCATCGAGAAATTTCTGTGTAACAGTTTTATCATTCTGACCAATAGCAAGATTAATCCAATAATTACAATTAGGAATGTACCAAGCTTTCGTTTGTTTTGTAGCAGTACTTGCACGCTGGTCAGGCATAACAAGTGGAGTTGCTCTTAAATCACGTTCACTCATTTTAGGAATCTATTAACTTTACGATCAGTGTTATTAGTTTTACTTTTCGAATTAGCTTCTCGTTCAAGTAAAAGGGAATCTTTACGAAATTCAAACATTGCAACGATAGCCGAACTTAATCGGTCTGCATTACGCCCAAATATAAATCTATCCAACTCTAATAAGAAACTTATATCATAAATTTGATTAAATCTATATATTGGTGTATCGTCGGACGTTTTTCCGACAATTTCGTATAAGAAATCCCGCACCATGCGCATACCCTCTAACTTAATATCGCCATCACCAATGACAATACCATAACCTGTAATACGAGGGCCATCAACACTACGATTAATATAACTACTTGGGTCTTTTAATAACTTATCTCTATAACCCCATTTCTTGAAATTAGTAACAAGTTCACCAGTACCAGCCTCATAAAGAACTTTACAATTCCAACGTAAACAAGCATAAAGAACAAGTTTATCGACAGCTTCCATAGTATCAAGACGACCACAATAAGAAGCAACAAGTCGTTTACCCATGTAAGGAGTTTTACTGTTAGTACGCATCCACACTTGAAAACTTGCAAGTGAATTTTTTGTACTAACTTCTTCTTTATTTTTATCTACACGATATGGGTCATAAGAAATAAAATAAAGACTACCATCATTTGGGATAGGAGAATAAAACTCTCTTATACAACCGTGAACATCAGTCTTTGAATTATGAGGTACATCAGTTATATACTCATGGAATCTATCGGAACCAAATATAGCTCGTTCAATACATTCCTGTTTAGTAACAAATCTAACACGTCCATCATTAAGTATATACCAACCATCTTCATAAAAATGATTAGACTTATCATATTTAATAGCGTTAATATGATTAGTAAGTTCCGGACTGTGAAAAATGTTCTCTTGTGTGTTCGTAAATGCCTCATTAGGACTGTTAGCACGTTGACCTACATAAATATTATATTCACCAGCATCTTTCTCTTTTTCTGCACCACGTTTCTTATCATAATCATCCTTCCAAGAAGCAAACAGTAAAGAATTACCATCTTCTATAAAAGGTTCATAATCCCATATCTGCGGAAAAAAGAAACCACAAACAGCGTGTCTACTATTAGCATCCCAGATATTTTCCATAGGAAGCATATCATTCTTTCCGGGGTTATAAAAACAATTACTGAAAGCTTCCCAGTTAGCACCTTTTGTACCACCCGTACCATATACACGAATAGTACCAATTCGCATTGCACCTGATTCACTATTAGACATCATAACATCTAATGCCTTTTGAAGATTAGGGCATTTACCTGCTTCCTCAAAATCAGTTTCAATAGCTTTCTTACCTACTGCGGCACTTTCATTTTTACCAATAGCAACACTTAAAAGTTTACTACGAAATCCGAAAGCCTTTTGACCTTCTTTTGATTTCTTATATCCAAGTTCAATACCTTTATCAAAGTTCTCACTTAAATAACCTCTTCGCCAATAAGTTTTATCTTCATACCAATCAAGATTAACTTTAACCATATAAGATGTAGCACCTTTTTCAGTTAAGTAATCCATTTGGTCGGCAGCAAGTGTAACAGTTACATTCTTATTTGCGTTGATAGTATTAGCTGCTTGACTACCACGTTTATATGAAAAACCTTTACGACGAGCTTTTGCCTTACATAAATTACAACTATTGTTAGCAATCAGCTCGTCAATCTTAAAGTTCCAATAATCTCCATCCCAAAATCGAGGAAAGCCTTCAACAGTATTAACCTTAAATCTTCCCTCTTTATCTAACTGTTTACGTTCCTTTTCATTAGGAGCACGTTCGATACGACCATAATTAAGATAATTATAATGGTCGCCAGTTATACGAACTTTATGAAGTAAAGCCTTACGTTCAGCATCAGATTTGGCTGCTAAATAAGCAGGAATATCTTTAATGTATAATTTACAATATGCTTGAACACCTTTAACTCGTCTATCCATTTCACGTTGCCAAAACTTTACGGCATTAGGACTATCATCTGGTTCAAGACAATAACATCCATGTTTTTCATAAAAGTCTGCAACACGACTAAATATTTCAGTACCTACAAAAATAAAGTCTATCTTCATAAGTACACCACCACTTTCACCTATAAGAAAATCATTATCTCTGTCAATCCAAGGTTTACCAGTAAAACGACAAATACTTGAAGATAAAGGTTTGTAACTTTCTTTATCTTCAAGTATATAATCTATAAACGGACTTCGACCAGTTTCATAACCATAACGATTGTCTTTACGATAATGTTTCTGTTTCGTTAGGAGCATTAGATGCTCTATCATTTGTTCCGTCATAGCTATCTCTGTATTCAGCTCCACCACGAATTGACGTTACACCTTTTTCAATCTTATCCCACTTATCATTAAGCTCAGTAAGACTTTCAACTCGTGCAGGAATTTCATTAGCAATTTTAATAATTTGTTTAAGAGTATCTTCACAAAGAGCTAAATCTTTCATTTCAAGTTCTTTCGACATTAAATCTTCTATACCATCAGTTAATGTACGAACTAACTTACTTGAAAGATTCAAAGATTTAATAGTAGAATTAATTAAATCTTCAACAGCTGTAATATTAAGATTTGATTTTACAAATTCAATAGCAGATAAAACAACTTTATCCGGTAGATAAGATTCATCCAAACCGGCATTAGACTTAGCATAAGCATAAGCTTCTTTTTTAGTAAGTCCTGCTTTCGTTACATAACCTTTTCTATCGGATAAATATAGTATAAATCTAAATTCTTTTTCTGCAAAAGATTTATCTTTACTATCATCACGAGCATATATCTGTTGAAGTAAAGGATATTGAAGTATTTCTTCTACATCAAGAATTAGTTTATCATTTTCTATCTTAAATCCATGTACCATACATTATTTTATTTCAGCAATACCTTCTTTAATAAAAGGTGCATTACTATCTGCATCAGAAAACTTATTATGTTTGAACTCTTCTAATCTAATCCAATCAGCAGTACGAAGAAATTCAAATATCATATTTCCCATATTCTGAACAAACTTTTCATTTTCACTTAATTCTAATTCACCAATACTACTAAGCATTTGATGAACAAGTTCATGAAAATATGTATTCTGCATTTGTGTATTAGAAATCTCAATTCCATAATCTAATGATTGTAATTGAATTACACCATTAGCAATAGAAGATTTACCGAGATTTCCAGCGTTTTGTTTATTCTCTGTAATAACAGTTAAAATATCAACACCAGCTAATACACAACTCTTAGGAATATAATTTTTAATTTTACTCATCGACTTGACACAAATATTAATACAGCGTTCAAAGCAATAGAACCAGCTGCAATCCAACCATTTCTACGTTTCTTTTTTCGTTCAGCTAAATATCTTTCTTGATAATCAATTAGCTTACTATTGAGTGAATCAAGACCACCAAAAGAAACCACCAAAAGACTATCACGAATAGCAATATGATAAGACTGGAAGGATATAACGCTATCTTGTACCCTTTGAATTTCACTGGCAGTAAGATAAAGTTTTTCATACTTTTCACCTTCAAGAAGTTTTATAGCTAACTTACGAGTTTCTTTCGGAGTAAAAACAATAACTGTATCGCCATCAATCTTGTATCTTTTTTGCGATATAGCGGAGAACGGAATCATCACTAATGATATTACTATCATTAAAATCACTTTCAGCTTTCTCATAAATAGTAATAGTTTTTTGTTTAATTCCTCTAAGACTATCAATAACAAATTGTTGTTCATTAATAATCTTATCGTATTTCTTAATAAAACTATTAAGACTATCTTTTAAAGATTTAATAGTTTCATCATGTCTTTCAATACCTAAAAACTTACGATTAATATATCTACCAAAATAAGTAGCTCCAATACCAATCGCAAGAATCAAAACAATATAAAATATATATCGAACAGTATCTTTCATAACTTACAAATCTAAATCCATTTCATTAATAAGAACATAAGATTGAGTTCCTTTACCAATCGCCTTATCAAACAAAGGAATAATAATATCATTCCATTGATTCACATCTTTGATAACTTGACAACCAGCAGAATAAAGACCAATCTCGTCACTTACTTTCCAGCTTGACGCCCTATGTAAATTAATACCAAACATACCAAAGTCAGTATTATCGGTAATATCAATTTTGTCATCTCGATTATTGTCACGAATTACTTGACAAGGATTAGCTTGAACAAGTGCTTTATATTGTCCTTTATGTTTACCTATTTTCCAAAGAGCTTTGTGTACACCTTCTCGAAGAACTGCACAACCTTTATTATTAACAGGAGTTTCAAGATTTAAATTACTTGGGTCAGTAGTAGCTTCAAAAACCATACATTCCCATGTATTAAAATCTCGTTCATAAAACATTACAATAACATCATTATAATATTTAGTACAAGTACTTTTAGAACGAATACCCCAAATATTAAGATTAATAGGATAACTATCATTTTTTCTAAATATAGGATATTCTAAATCTTTCGCAATTTCAATAAGTCTATTTGGTAAATCATTTACACCAATAAGTTTATTAAATAATGCGTTATATTTTGATTCCTTAGTTGCTTTCATATTTGTAATACTTTTTGTAACTTGTGTGGGCCTCGCTCCGCTCGGCCTTTCGGGTGCTCCGCACCCTCACCCGGTGGGGGAGTGGGTTGGACGCCCACTGGCGACACCATTTGTATTATTACTTATAACACTTCTATCGTCCAAACTAAATTTTATAGTTGCCCACGATAATTACTATTAAAAATCCTAATAAGATTTACTGCAAGTTTACCACGAGTATCTATATAATAAATCTTAATAGTTTTCATAGCTTAGAAAAGTGTTTTAGCAGTTTTATAAATATGTTTACTTGAATAATCAGCAATCATCATTCCGACTTCATTTTTAAGATAAGGAATATCATACATTTCTACGACTTCTTCATCTTCTTCATTCTCGTCTTGAAATTGATTCTGAATAGTTCTAATATGACAGAGAATAATTCCTACATTTTTATAACCCCAGCTCTCAACAAGATTAGCATAAGTAGAAAGTTGCATTGCATAATGATTACCTATACTATCTGCAAGGTGGTCAAGTGGTGCATCGAAATATTCCTCTTTATAAATAAAATTATTGAGGTCGAGTGTACCATCAAGTTTCTTATCATAATAACCACTTTCAAATCTAATTGGAGCCTTATTAGTTTTCCAGTCTAAAATAATAAATTCCTTATCACGAATTAAAAGAATATCAATAAGACCGGAAACAAGATTTTGACTATCATAAACACCAATCTCAGCGTAAATACAATAACCTTTCGTAACAAGAGCAGCAATCAAACTAAATATATCAGGATACTTTTCTCGAATACCAGTCTTAACAAAATATTCAAGATTAAGTTTACCGTATTTATGACTACCAACAATATCATCTATCGTATAGATTCTATCATTGATAAAACCATTAGCGTTCAGCTTATATCCATTACAAGTCTTAATAGCAGTTTCAAGGTAATTATGTTTCTTTGTTCCTTTGTCACAAGCCTTAATAGTTTCTTGCTCCCATTCCCAAAGAATTTGTTTCTTAGTTTTACCTTTATATTTTTGATATTTTGGATGTCGAGGATTCTTACCTATACGTTCACACGCTGCGGCAATTTCTTCCTTCTTAAATTCTTGCGTATATTTACCAATAAGAGTAGTAACAGATATGTAACCATTACCTAAATCATCTGTGTACTTATGTTCCTCTTCATTAAAGTACAGTATTCTACCCTTTGGTAAAATATTTTCTGAAACGCATTTTCTTCCCATCTTCTTCGGCAGTTCTACGTCTACGACGATTAGCAATATGATAAGCAATAATCTTTGCTTTACGTTCCTCTCGACTTAAACCTTCAAGTTCCTCAGCATGAGTTTTCTTAAAAAACTTAGCTGGACTGTATTCAAATCTACCAACACGAGGAACACTGACAACTTCATCTCCTCGCATCATAGCTTTGGCAACACTATCCTTTTGTGTTCTTTCCAGTAACTCTAATACTTTCGCCTTTTGGTCAGGTCTTAACTTTTCCCAAGCCGCAACACTTCGTTTATAAGAAGCAGGTCGTCGAAGAACATAAGGTTTAAGATGTTTTTCAATACGTTCATCTACGAAAGGAACTAACTTATCATAAACAAAAGGATTGAGCATATTTTAGTTATTAATAGCAGGAGATTCAATCCAAACACCTACGATAGAATATTCATCTACAAGAACAAACTCACTAAACTTAACAGTTCCAACACCAACAATGGATTTACCTTCACGATGAATTTTCTGTTTAGCAGCAAGTGTTTGAGTATCGCCCGGCATTCGAATAAGAGTAGGAATACAACCGTTTTCCAGTTTTACTTTATCTCCAACATTAAGACCTTTGACATTTTCGGCAACAGCCATAACAGTATAAGCCTTAGCTGGAATCTTATTAATTTCCTCGTTATTAAGAATATTAAGAGTAGATACTTCAAAATCTGCACGAAGAAGAACTTTGTTACCACGAGGACTAAATGCAATTTTTGTTTCCATAGTTTTATTTTGTTTAGGATTTACATTATTATAACTACGAGTACAAATATATAATATAATCTTATCCCATGCAAACAAATCTAAATAAATTTCAAACTGAATTAATAAAATTATCACTATCAGAAGCAGAATTATCAATAAGTCTAATAGTAATTACAATATTAGCGATTGTAAGACCTCACGAGTGGGCGTCCAACCCACTCCCCCACCGGGAGTACACAAGTTAAAACTAATAAAATCCTTATTAAAAGCTCTTCAAAGTTTACCACTTTTTGCATCACCAGTTTTCCAACCAAAAGAATTAATTTTGGCGACATTAGTATCTTGACCAGTTGCACTACTAAAATCACTAATTTTTGAACTAATTTTTTCGTTATTAAATTCGTTATTAATTACGTGATTATTTGATATAGTTTCTGAATTACGAGTTGGAATTTGTATATATATTATATATTCATTATTTGTAATAATATTACTTGTAATATTATTACTATATATAGGTATATGGTCAATTAATTCAAAAATTCATTCAAAAATTACGGAAAATAATGATGCAAAAATTGTAGATTTTAGTGAAGATAGAGATCATTTTACAGGTAATTTTACAGGTCAAATTACAAGTAATATTGAAATTACATTAAAAATTTATTCAAAAATTAAGGAAAATGGTAATGAAAATAATAGAAATTTTAATAATTTTACAAATAGAAATTCTGGTAATTTTAATGATGATATAAAAATTAAGAGAAATAGTAATGGAAATTTTAATAAAAATAATAATAAAAATAAAGATATTAGTAATATAAATTTTAATAATTGTAAAGGTATTTTTATAGATTCTAATTATGATGATTATTTTTGTAAAGATTTTTAAGACTTTTTTAATGATAAATAAGATAATAATTATGGAGATAATCGTAATATTAATGTAAGTCTTTTTTACGGGTATCGGAAATAATATGAATGTTTATATAGTGGAAGTACCTAATGAAACTGCCCCGTCCATTCAAGGGTTTGCGAAGCCCCCCGCTTGAGATTGCAGGAAAGAAAAAAATAAAAGTTTCCTGAATAGTCTAATTAAACATTATTCAACTATGGCAAAGCAAATCAAAGAAGTAACTGAAACTATTGTTAAAGTTGTTCGAATTAGTGGTAAAACTAAACCGCTGGCAATTAATGGTAAAGAGAATACCGATAACGTCGTATTCTTGCGCGCATTTGATGCCGAAAGCGGTGCGAAACTCGACACACCGTTAAGTATTACCGAAAGTAGGGCTAAAATGTTCGGTTTTTCTTGCTTGTGTATTAGCGAGGAAACAGCCGAACGAGATAATGCCGGAAATATGGTAGAAGAGTTAAACACGCTAACGAATCCGCCCAAGTATTACGAAATGACATTGCGAGTAATACCGAAAGGCGAGCCGGGAGAATGGGGCTATAAGACCAAAAAGGCCGTAACGGTGGACGGCAAAGAGTACAAGGCGGGCGAACTTGTGCCCTATCGTACTACTGGCACTATGATTGTCGAGGCTATCGGAAAAGAGTACAAAGATACTGACTTCAAGAGTGCCGCGATTAATCGTATCAATGGAGCCGCAAAAGCTGCCGGTGATATGGCATATCGTGTTGAAACTTTCCGACTGATGTTCGGACGTACTCCGAATATGGCTAACGAGGAAGATAGAAATACCTTGCTTTCTCTTCCGGTAACACACTAAACAACTAACGTTAAGGATGGCGAACGTCGTAATGATGTTCGTCATTCTTTTCGTAAATTACAAGTTTCATTACGACCAACACTTTAACTTTTATTACGACCAACACTATTAAAACTATGAACTGGTCAGGATTTATAGCATTAGTTCTAATTGAATCATTAGCTATATTCGGATTATCATTAGAAAAAATAGGATTTACTATTCCACAAGCGATATTAATTTCGTGTTATGCTGTGGTATTAATTATCACAATTACGAGATTTATTATTACGCATTTTGTAAATCTACAAAAAGAAAGAGAAAATGACTTTCGAATTTTAATACGAAAATTAAGAGAAATTAAAGAAATAGTAAGAACATCTGAAACACGAGTAATTAAATTAGAAAGTTTGATAGAAAATGATGTAAGAAATGATATAGAAAAAGTATATATAAATGTAATAGAAGAATTGAAACGAAAAAGATGATTAGTTGCTGAGGTATTATCTCCACTTTTATCTTTATTATTCTCACTATCAGAATCACCAATTTTAGGCAAATAATCTCTTTATAATTGTCCTTTAATATTTTATATTCTTTTTATATTCTTTTTATATTCTTTTTATATTCTTTTTACATTCTTTTCATTATCAATTTTATTATCAATTCTTATATTCTTTTTATTATCAATTTTTATATTAATATTTTCAATTTATTTATATTAATATTATCAATTTTTATATTAATATTTTCAATTTATTTATCTTTCTGATTTTCATTATCATTTGTTATAATTGTTCTTTAATATTTCTTAATATTTTTACCTTTAATATTTCTATCATCTTTTCAATTAAAAATACCTATAATTGTTCTTATCAATTTCTCATTATTAATTCCTTTAATATTTTTATTATTTTTTATATCTTTATTTTCATTAACAATCTCAATTTAATTTCCAATCATTGTTCTTAATAATTTTGTATCATTTTTAACAGTAATATTTATTTTATCATTTTCAATAATAACTGTAATAATATTTTCTTTTCTTTTATCTTTAACATTTTCATTATCATTTTCAATAGTAATTATAATAATTATTTCTCTATTTCTTTCATTCTTTTTAATATTACGTTTAACTATAAAATTTATATGAAATTTACAAATAATTTCTTTATCACCTTTACCATAATTTTAGGCAAATAATCTTCCTTATATTATTATCATTAAAATCGTAATAGTAATTGCTATAATTATTGTAATAATATTTTTATTCTTTTCATTTTTACTTTTTACAATATTATAACTTTTACATTTACCTTTATTAACAATGACAATATTCTCATTATTCTTTTCATCAATTTGAGCATTAATATTCTCAATTTGATTTTCATTAGTTATAAATATAATAATTGACATTGTAATTGTAATAGAATTTGTAATATTAATTGTAATTATCTATTCTTTATTTTTATATTACTTATCTTTATTATTAATTACAATAGTTTTAACATCATAACTATCATGACTTGTGCTATTATTGGATTTATCATTTCCTATTTACTTGTTACATTAACAGTAGGAGATTCAGTAAACATAACTGGTGAACCAGAGTTTACAGTAACAGAAAAACTACAATTATCATTTCTGATATTCTTATTCGCAGGATATTGGATTGTATTACTTGCAAAATATCTCATTTCATTAATTTAATCAACTATGAACACGACAGAATCTCCTAAACGAAAAATATCTGCATTAGAACGTACAATCGTTGCAGGTATGGGTAGTATTACAATGTCTGATATGATAGCATTACATAAGAAATTTTCTACATTAGCTATCGAAGATATTTATGATGTATTAAGTTCAATAGAAACATCTACATTAGGTACAACATCACGAGAATTTATTCTTCAATATGCAGAAGTAAGACTTCTTAGTTTACGAAAATCTAAAACTATTGAAGAAGCAATAGTACAAACTAATGAAATATCAGAAAAAGTACAAGCTCTCATATCTCGTAATGAAGAATTAAATGACCGACTTGAAAGACAAACATCTTATATCGGTAAACTTCAACGAGAACTATCAACATTCAAATCAGTAAATAAAAATATTAAAATAGTATCTCTCGTACTATTATTCTTACTGATTGGTCAAGTTATAGCACATTTTACATTATAAATTTTAACAATAATTCAATTATGTCGAACAGTATATTTTTTCTTCCTTGCATTTGTATCATCATTTGCTTTATTATTTCCGCTATTATTTATACCTATAATAAGGCCAAAGATAGAGCAGTTGATAAAGCTATTAATGATAATATTCAAGATGGTTTTGTATGTTTGGGGGATGTTTATATTAATAAGTATTCTATTGAGTCTATTTATTTAGATGATAATGGACATCTTGTTGATATTAAAACAGACCACAATCAGTATTCTTATCGTTTTACAAGTGAAAGTTCATATCATAAATATCTTGATTATCTTGAAGATACTTGTAAAATTGATACAATGATTCATACTCAGTATTAAGCAAATATGAGTAATCTTAAAGAAGCTCTCGCACAGGATTTTATCTTCTTACATGGAGATAAAAAATATAGTAAAGAACATCAATTTATAGCTTGCGAACGTTCTCGTAACGAAACTCATGTAATTGTTGGTTACGCATATCGCTGGTTTAGTGATGCTAAAACTACTGTTTCTCAATATGCTATTCCTATTTCTGATTGGGAAGATAAAGAGAAATTTATCACTTTCAATGATTATGTAAAAGAAAATCTCACAACAGGTGAAAAATATAATTTACATAATATTAATTATTGTCTTAGTATTAATGCTTTCTTTATTGAACATTTAGAAGATAGCATGAGTACTATTAATGAACGTAATCATCGTAAAAATCCACCGTATTAATGTTGTGATAAAGAGGTTGATTATTCAGATGATGATTTCATGGAAATATATGATTAACATAAAATAACTAATGTTATGACTGCTAAATTAATTGTATCTGTTAAAGAAGTAAACGGTATTGCACAAGTCGTTTACTATTGTAAAGAACGGAGGCGTATTTATCGTAAATCGTTCGCTGATACTGTTCGAGAATTTCGTGATGCTTACAAAAAAGCTAACAAAAAATAAGTTGCAACTGGAGAGGGCTTCGCTGCTGGGCTTCGCCCAGCGCTCCGCTCCCCGGTGGGAGAGGAGGTTGCACGCCCACTTGTCACGTTACTCACGAAATTATTATTATAACTCTTATTATTAATAATATCAAAACTATGTTATGTGAAATTATATCTGAAACAAAAGGTAAAATTATTTCTTTACCTGTATCGACTGATATTAATGTTAGTCGTGACGATTATATTAAAATTAATAATGTTCGATATGTAGTTCGTCGAAAAGAATATATTCTTAAAACTGAAACTGAACCTACTGGAAGACAAGTTTATATTACTCGAATTGTTATTTATGTTATGTAAATTATGCCAAATTTAGAAGATTGTGTTATTCAGTTCGAAGACCCTAATCCAACAATGACTCGTGTCGAAAATGCTCCTGCGGGTGTTGGTGTTGATATAGTATTTCCAAGTGTGGAACCGGAACATTTACGAGGTGCATCATTAGCTGCTATTAGGCGTATGACAGTTGCTGAATATAATAGTATTCATGCAGATGATTATAAAACTGAAAAAAAAACTGGAAGTATCATTCTTATTATGATTGTTGCAACAATATGTTTAATTAAAGTCATTAGAGCTGTAAAAAAATCAGATTAGCTAAATATGACTGCTGAACAAGAAAAAGATTTTAAGAAAAGAGGCATATATAATGATATTATTCTGATGACAAATCTAACGATGATATATTGTTATATTATGTTTTTTGCTCTTGAAGAAGTTGTTAGTATCTTTGGTAAACTTTATCGACATTCAACCAAGTATTATTATAATATCGTTCGAGAAGTTCTCGATAGAATTAATTGTGATAATATTAATTGTTTCAAAACAAGTCAGCAATATGCTGGTCAAATGGTTTTGGATGTTGTTAAAGAAATCGAAGATAGACTTGCTTTTGATGATAAACAGTTGTATATCCTATTTGTTATTAATCAAAAGGCTTACGATAATATTTATAGATTTGAACCCGAAGTTACAAGTATATTTAAGAAACAAATTGAATATATTTATCGTAAACTAATTGATTATTGTCCTGTAACATTGGAAAAAGACAAAATGGCTATTGCAACTATCGTCATTAATCAAGTTGTTAATAAAATTAAAGCTCGTGAGGAATCTGATGGTTCACTTACTATTATATATGATGATGCAAAATAAATTTTAAGATTTGTTTGGTCATACCATATATAATTATTATATTTGAATCATAAATAATAAACAAACAAACACAAGAACTATGCCTTACATTATCACTTGTGCTAACGAAAATAATAAAGTTGGTAAAATGGGAAAAGGTCGTAAAATCAGTCATGTTCAAACTATCGTAGTAGATGGTGATGAACGTAATAAATGTCGGCCGGTATATCGTGTAACGCTTATTCACAAAAATAATAAGTAATAAATTAACACAACAAGTTGTAAATAGATTATCATAATAAAATATGTAATGAGTAGAAATCCTCGATAGACAATCCAGTATTAAACTACTATTTTTACAACTTGTTTTCTTGAACTATGGTGTAATGGTAACACATGAGATTTTGGTTCTCAGATTTCAGGTTCGAATCCTGATAGTTCAACTATTATAGATAATCATGGTAGAGATATAAATGCAACCGACCGTGTGCTTGGTGATACATAAGTCGAGACTTAACTGTATTTTAGGCTGGTGCAAGTCCAGCTGGTTATCTATAATTACGCCGTGTTAGCTTTAATGGTAGAGCAGCTGATTTGTAATCAGCAGGTTGTAGGTTCGAATCCTACACACGGCTCACATTAGGATTGTTGTGTTCCAAATGTTGATGTTTTGAAATGGACATCTCGGAGTACTTCTGTTGTGATAATAGTGGTACTCTTTTTCATGTAAATTCTAATCTAATATATAATATTATGACTTTAATCACTCTACCTTCTGGAACTGTTTTAGCTAATGATTCTGCTCTTCCGATTATGGTTGTTAGTAAAGTTCTTATGGCTAATGACACTAATCCTAATGCTAAATGGTATCCATATTATTTTACAATTATGTATGCTAATGGAATTTCAATCACTATTATAGCTAAAAGCTTAGCAGATGCTGAACTTGATAGACAAATACTTGTTAAAGCTATTACTCCTACAAAAGATTTAAATGTGAATTAAATAATAGGTTTAAGGCGAAATGGTGGAAATGGTAGACACGCCGGACTTAAAATCCTGTGGCCAGTAATGGCCGTGCGGGTTCAACTCCCGCTTTCGCTACAAGTGTCCAAATGATGGACGCGAGTGTACCAATCCGAGTACACAATCTTGCATACAAAGCTGTCAAAAATATGCGAATTAAAAATGTGACAGTACTTATGGATACTCATAAGGCTAACGCTGGCGCCAAGCGGAATAATATTATGTGAGTTTCAACACGTTCATTTAGTAATGCTGTTGTTAGTGCTGATGAGCAACGAACAAGAAACGAGAGTACTCCTCGTTCTTGTCTTTTTAATGATGACGAAACACGCACGACAAGTGGGCGTGCAACCTCCTCTCCCACCGGGGAGCGGAGCGCTGGGCGAAGCCCAGCAGCGAAGCCGACTTAAATTACTACTAAATTAACTCTTAATTAAATATAAATTAAAACTATCTAACATTATGGTATGAGTAAGCAACCTATTATACAAGTTCATAGTTGTAGAGATTGTAAGTATTGTAAAAGTAAAACTTCGTATAAGTCACGAACTGAACGAAAGACTTATTATGAATGTGATAAGACTAAAACTATGATTACAGAAAGTGTATATCAAACAAATGATTGTTTAACTTTTATTAGTCGTAAATAGTTTATGCCTAAACTCAATGTTAATCAGATAGATAAATATCTTAATCCGAAAGATAACGGAGATAAGAGAAGATCTAAACCTAATAGAAATCTTCGAGAAGATAACAATCAAAATTATAGTAAGAAGAATGATAAATGTAGGCCAACAAGTCGTAACCAGTAAGGGTAGATATGGTCGTGTTATTGATGTTGATAATTCATCCAGTGAACTTAAAGTATTAGTTAAGATTGGTACTAAGAATTATTGGATATTAGAAAGTCAATTAACTCCTGCTACACATATAGTTAGGGTTAAAGTTGAATACGAAATAGATTATTGTGGTAAATCTATCACCGATAGTCTTGAAGTAGCCCTAAAACGTGATACTGTTCTTTACAATGATAATGTTAATTATTTAGCTCAACTTTGTAAAGATAAAGTAGAAAAACAATTAGAAATGGAAGTAAAAGTTAAACAAATTAAAATTTCATAAATGCTATGACATTTGACTTAAAAGTTATTACTATTGAAACCAAACCTCGTGCTGGATATTTTATTCTTGACGAAGGTGAATTTTCTACTGTTAAAAAGGTTGTACCTCAACGTAGCGAAGTTTATCTTGATAATGGTAAAGTATTATCTATCGCTGATGCTTCTAAGAAAGTTGCAAAACTTATCGGTGAAGTTACTACTGAACAAGAGGATAAGGTTATTACAAAAACTTATTCGATTATTCATAGTGATTTCAGTGGAATCATTCGCGGTTTGTATGATACAATTCCTTATGGAGATGATGTTCCCGAAGAGGATAGAAAATATAAAACACTTCGTGATGCACTGTTCGCTGGTGTAAAAGTCAGATATGAAGGTGCATTTGAAACTATTCTTACTCGTACTGTTGTTGATGAAGTTGTTGAGATTTCAAGTCTTTCTGTTGTAGACAGGTATCAACTTTATTCTCGTGATGATAGAGTTGGTGTTGTTACGAAGTTTGATAAAGATTCTCATTGGTTCCAAATTAAGCTTAATACCAGTGGTACTGTTGTTAAGTGCAAACGTGAAGATTTTACAAAACTTCATAATGACAATACTATACAGATGCTTCATACTTTATGTTCTCATTGTGGTCGATAAATGGATTTTAGTAAACTTAAAGGACTTGTTCCTGTAAAGAAAGCTAATATCAATAGAGATTCAACTAATCGAACAAGAAGTAAAACTTCAAATATGACACCTCATGCTATAAAGTGTGAGGTGTTTTTTTATGATAATAAGTTTTATGGAATTGTTGATAATGAACGTTACCCTATTGATATAACAAATGAGGATTATCAGAAAGCTACATTTGCATTTAGTACACCTGATAATGAACATTGGGATTGGTTTACGATTCGTCCTTTTAGTGCTACTAAAGCTGATATTGAAAACTTGAAAAAGTATTGGCAACTTATTGTTCCTAAAATGAAAATTTGGATTACTCTTGAAAATGGAGTAGGAAAACTTGATATGGAACGTATTAATAATCGAAACGAAAAAGTTTTCAAAAGATTAAGTCCAAAATATTATGCTTCTCGACGCAATTAAAGAGTATTCGGTGGTCATGCCGGAATTACTTCAATATTTGAAGAAACGAGGATATGACCCCGGATACTTTTTTACAAAGTTAGACCTATCGTTACAATTCATAATAATATTCGAGTTTTTGTTACAGAATTACGATATTGTTATGATTACAACTCCTAATGTCATGGGTGTTAGAGCTTATGTTAATCGAACTACTGACAAACAAGATGTAATATTTGTTTGTCCTACTCCTGAAACTTATAAAATAAGTAATAATCATTATGAAACCCTTATTAGTAAGGCATTTGAGTATATCCAAAACACTGCATTTTAGCCGATATGGACGCAGATAAATTGAAAGACCTTACAAGTGTTAAGGTAAACAAAAATAAGCCGTCAGCGAGGCCAAAACAGGCCACCACGGGCGATTATTCGCAACTATATCCGGGACAACAGCAGGCTATCGACAAACTGTCTGATTGGTATTTTAGTAATGAACTTGAATGTACACTTGAAGGTGTCGCGGGTACTGGCAAAGCTTTATTAAATGGTACTCCAGTTCTTACAAACAAAAATTGGACTTCTATTGAATCTCTTAAAATTGGAGATTTAGTTGCTACTCCATATGAAGGTTTTCAAAAGGTAAAAGGTGTATATCCTCAAGGTAAAAGACCTTTATATGAAATTACTTTTAATGATGGACGAACTATCATATGTGATGAGAATCATTTATGGCAAATTCGTACTAAAAGAATGTTGCAAAATTATCATAGAATAAGTGGTGATAATTTAAGATATTCTAAAACTATCTCTACGTTAGAATTGTTTAATGATTCTGATAATTTATATACTGATAAAATAGGATATAAATATGCTATTCCAGTAGCTCCTATTATTGGTAATTATAAATTATTTAATATACCGCCTTATGTTTTAGGTATATTACTTGGTGATGGTTGTCTTACAACTCAATATGTTAATTATAGAAATCAAATTGAAATTTCTTCTGATGAAGAAGATATTATTATAAAAGTTGCTAAATTATTGGATAATGCTAATTATAGATGGCATTCTGATAAAAATTATACTAATGTTATATTTAATGGTGATGTTGAAATAGTTAATGATAAGCTAAAAGAATATAATTTATTATGTAAATCTATTAATAAATATATTCCTACTGAATATCTTGAAAGTTCTATTGAACAAAGACAAGAACTTCTTAAAGGTTTGATGGATTCAGATGGTTATGTAGGTCAAAAGAATAGATTTAGTTTTAGTACTGTTTCTAAACAACTTAAAGATGATTTTATATATCTTTGCAGGAGTTTAGGATATATTGTTACAGTATATGAAGATAAACGTGATACTAATATTTGTTATAACATTCATATTTTAACAAATGATATTATTTTTAGTAGTAAAAAGCATTTGAACAAATATAATTCTTATAAGTCTAAAATTACTAAATATAATGACCATATTTATATTAAATCTATTGTTAAATTAGATTATGAATCTGATACTACATGTATTGCAGTAGAAGGTAATGATAAACTTTTTGTAACAAAAGATTTTATTATAACTCATAATACTTATATTCTTCGATATTTTCTTGAGAATATTGTTAATAAATCTTATACTATTACGGCTCCTACACACAAAGCTCTTCGAGTTCTTGAATCTCAAGTAGGTAGAAAAGGTATGACTTTGCATAGTTTGCATGGTCTTAAACCTAATATTGATTTACAGAATTTTGATATTGAGAATCCTCAATTTGACCCTCTTAATCCAAGCAAGATACAAAATTATAATCTTGTTGTGATTGATGAATGTTCTATGATTAATAAGGATTTATTCCAACTTAATCGAAATCGTGCTACTACTTATAATGTTAAAATTCTTTATGTTGGTGATTCTCTTCAGTTACCACCTGTAAATGAAGAAATATCTTTAACATTTGCTACTGTTAAGAATAAAGTTGTTCTTACTGATATTGTACGACAAGAAGAAGGTAATCCCCTTCTTGAATTGTTTAGTCTTTTAAGAGATGATATTAAAAATCAAACAAATACTTTTCTGAATTATATAGTTCGAAATAGGTCTAATATACAAGATGGAATTGGTTATGAAATTATTCCACGAGCTATGTTTAATCAAAGACTTATTGATGAATTTAATTCAGATACATTTCATAAGAATATAGACCATTTTAGAATTACTGCTTATACGAATAAAGCTGTTTCTGATTGGAATAGTATTGTTCGTAATAGTATAGTTGGTAAAGATGCTGATATAATTCATATTAACGATTTGGTGTTATCTTATAATACTATTGTTGATGAATTTAAAGAACCAATCATTCTAAATAGTGAAGACTATATTCTTGAAGATATTAGACCTTATATTAGTGATGAAGGTATTAAAACATTTGCTGTTAATCTTAAATCTATGTATGATGGTCATATAACTCAACCATTTCTTATCGTAGATACAAAAGATGCTTCGTTTCTTAAATATAAGGAAATTCTAACACATCTTTATAATAGAGCTGCTAATCGTGTTCAACATGGTTGGTATGTTTATTATAAATTCAAGAATCGTTTTTTAACAAATCTTAAATTCAGTATTGAAACTATTCAAGGAACTAAGTGGATTAATAAAGACATAGATTATGGTTATTCTATGACTGTTCATAAAACACAAGGTTCTACTTTCGATAATGTAGCAATAGATTTGACAGATATTGTTTTCCAAAATACGAGATTTGGTCGTAGAGAAAATGATATTGATATTCGTAATAAACTTATGTATGTAGCTCTATCTCGTGCTCGCAAAAGTGTTATTATGAAGTATTAAACATAATCTTATTAATCAGACTGTTTCATCTGATATTTTTAATAGTATTAATATTATGTGTAATGCTTGTGAAAGATGTTATTTATCTATTGCTAATCGACGAATACCCGGTGGGGGAGCAGGTTGCACGCCCACTTTGAGGCGTACTATTATGTTTGTTGGTGATACACCAACTATTACAGATTATAAAACTCAAACTATATTTAATGGTCGTTCAACTAAAATAGTTAGTCAATTCATTAATGATTATAAACTAACTGCTTGGACTATTAAATCAACTCTTATTCAGTGCGTTTGTGCTGAACCAACTGAACATTATGCTGAAACTTGTTATCCAAATTTTATAGCAACTATTAGGAAATATAAACCTACTATTATTGTTGCTGTTGGACAATTTGTTTATCAGTTCCTTAAAGAAGAAAAATATAAAAGTATGGCATCAGTTGTTAATAAACCAGTTAGGTTTAATGATGCTATATTAATTCCTATATATTCACCAGCCTATATTATGCGTAACAAATGTTATTCAGAATATGTTAAATCTTTTAATCTAATTAGTGACATATTTGCTGAATTATGTAAAGAATATCGTTATTACAGATAAAGTAGTGTTATTATGAATAATGCTTATGAATATGATGTAGAGATATATCCTAATTTATTTGAAGTTACCTTTATACCTAAAACAGCAGATCAAAAACTTATTGACGTCTATAAAGCTGTTGATATAAGATGTCTTGCTATTAAAAATGGTAAAGAAGGTAATCTTGAAGAACTAAAAGAAGCAAAGGCAAAATTATTGTTAGCAATGGGTGCTAAACAATTTGTTATTTGGATTGATTATACTACCGGTAAGTGGAGAAATGATGGGCCACTTATTATGGATTTTTTTATTCAACATAAAATTCTTACTGGTTATAACAGTAATAATTATGATAGAATTATGTTGGATATTTTTATTAATAATTATAAATATCTTGATGTAAAAGGTTTTAATAAGAAAGAAGGTAAACATATTACACAAATTCTATATGACCATAGTTGCGCTTGTGTAGATTTTGGTAAAGGATATAGTCGTTTACTTAATTTCAAGAAATATTATAAACGTCCTTTTACTGATTATGATATTCAAAAGATTTTATATCTTGATAAGACTTATACCAGTCTTAAACAAGTTGCTATTTGCTTAAAATGGTATCGTATTCAGAATCTACCAATTGCTTATAATTGTAGAATTAGAGAAGAGGATATTTATGATATTTGTGATTATAATGTAAATGATGTTCTTATTACATTAGAACTGGAACGTAGTCAAAAGGCTGAAATTGAACTACGAGAAGATATATCTAAAGAGTTTGGAATTGATGTCCGTAATATGTCAAGAAGTTCTATTGGTAAAGCTATTACTACATCTCTTTATGAGAAGTTTAGTGGTATTGATAGAAAAGACTTTATGGATACTAAGACTGATAGATGGAAGATTAAAGTTTCCAGTATATTAAGTCCTAAACTTAAATTTCAAACTAAAATTCTCAATGATTTACTTCGTACTGTTGCACAATCTACTATCGTTGTAGGTAGTACAAAAGATGAAGATAAATTTAAGCACGAATTTCAATTTGGTGATGCGGTATATACTATGGCTTTAGGTGGTTTACATAGTCAAGACAAACCGGGATTACTAATTGCTTCTGAAATTGGTGCTTATATTCGAGATTGTGATGTCGCTTCATTTTATCCAAATGGTATTCTTTCTTATGATGTTTATCCTGAACATCTTGAAAGAAATCCTTTTAGAGCTACTGTTGGATATACAAAAGATACTCGTGTTGAAGCAAAACATGCTGCAAGTAAAGAACTAAAAGAATATAAAAAACTACTTAATGAAATAAATACTTTTAAGAATAATCATGCTAATCAATCTATTATAGATGATTTACAGGCTAAAGCTGATGCTCTTATACAGTCAAGTAAACGTCATAAGATTAAAGCCGAAGGTCTTAAAATTGCTATCAATAGAATGTATGGCGCATTTAGAGATATAAATGATTATCTTTATGACCCTAAATGTACTTATAAAGTTACTATAAATCTACAACTTTGTCTTTTGATGCTTATTGAAGCATTGGAACTCAAAGGTATTAAAGTTATATCTGCTAATACTGATGGTATTGTTTGTATCATTAAACCCGAACAAGAAGCTGATTATAAAACTTGTTGTGATTGGTGGCAAGAATATAACAATTTTGAACTTGAATTTACTAATTATGAAAAATATCTTCGTAATGATGTAAATAATTATATTGCTGTTAAAGAAGGTTTTCAAGATGCTTATAATAAATTGATTGATAAAACACCAGAAGCAATAGCTGAACTTGAAGATATTTATATTAAACGTAAAGGTCTTTTTATTGAAACTATTGCTTTTAATAAAGGTTATGCTTATCCAGTTGTTCCAAAAGCTCTTAACCTATTTCTTTTATATAATGTTCCTTATACTGATACAATAGAAAATCATATTCATAATAGCAAAGAAGCTATTTATGATTATTGTATTAGTCAAAAGACTGATGCTAAATTCAATATTATATATCGCAGTATTGTAAACGGTGAACTTCATGATGAAGAACTTCAAAAATCTAATCGTTTCTATATTGCTGATGTATCTTATTGTAGTGGAACTATTATAAAAATTGATAAAAATAAACCAAGTAAAATTAATCGAATTGTAGCTAAATGTAGTGTTCGTCCTTTTAATGATTATGTTGAGGAAGATGATTATCATATAGATTTTAGTTATTATAAAAAAGAATGTGCTAAGATTCTATATGGTAAAAATAAGAAAACTGCTGGTATGGTTGCGGTTCAAGGTGATTTATTTGGTGCTATGTCTAATAATAAATATTTAGAGCCTATTGAAAGTCCTGAAGAAGATGGTTTGTTTGAAGTTGATTTTGAAGATGATAATATATCGTTTGTTAATCCTGCTAATGACATTCCTATTAACAATACTATCTGGGGTATGTATGGTTTTTCAAGTGAGGAAGAATATAAACGTGCAATAGAAAACGGAGATAATTTACCTTTTTAATAAAATACTAATATGAATGGTGACCTTGTATATCATGAAGTTGACGGTCTTGTAATAGCTGATATTAAACCAGTTAATACTAGATTTCGTAGAATTGGTTTGCGTGTAGCTAAGTTTACAAGAGAGGGGAAGTATATAACTACTTATGCTTCTGTTAAAGACGCTGCTAATGCTCTAACTATTGAGCTAAAAAAAACAAATCTTAAAAATGTTTATTACGGTATTATTAAGGCTTGTACTCCTAAAGGTAGTTCTAAAACTGCTTATGGTTATCAATGGAGATACATTAGTAATGATGGTGGTATAGTAAAGCGTGATTGTGATTAATGTGTTATGCACGAATTTGATGATATTTGTTATGGTAAAACAGTAGAAGAATTACAAATTATTATAAGTAGAGAACTAAAAGTACCATCTTGGAATATAAGACAAGTATGTATTAGAAATAGAAATCATTCATCTGGACACCATAGTTATCATGGTGTTATTTATAAATTTGAAGCAGATGTTATCAAAAACAGAACGTCAAAAAATATCTTGTAATAAATGGCGTGATGCTAAAGGTCGAGGTACTCTAAATCTTATAATGAGATTTGGAAAAACACGAGTAGCAGCTATGATTGTTGGTAAGCTGGTTAAAGCTAATCCTAATCGAACAATTATAGCTATCGCTCCAAATGCTGTAACTACTAAAAATCTTGTTGATAATCTTACTGAATTTTGTCCGAAAGAACAATGGATTGATATAATGAGTAGTAATACTCTTATTAACCATGTAAATAAACTTAAAATAGAAAAGAAACTTCCTATTAAAGTTGATTTACTAATTCTTGATGAAGTTCATAAGTTATTACAAGGTGAAACTCTTATAGCTATTAAGAATATAGAATATAAATTTATTCTATGTCTTACTGGTTCTACATTAAATAAAACTCAGTTATCTATTCTTAATGAATTAGGTGCTCCAGTAATTGATAAAATTACTGAAATTGAAGCTGTATCGCAAGGTTGGATTTCAAATAGTACAGAATATAATTTAGCTATTGAACTCGATGAACATGACAAAATTAGATATGCTAAATATTCTGATATGATTTCTGAAACTCTTGAAACATTTGGTGGATTACATAAAGTGATTAATCAAGAATTTCGTAATAAAGTTTTTGACAGTGATTTTGCATTAGTTCTTGCATCTTTTACTGGTTATAATTATAAAGATAGAAATGGCAGTAGTACTTTTATTAAACCTACTGTTATTCGTAATATGTTAGCTTCATTAATGGGTTGGACTCGTGATATGCCACTCGATAATGATTATAATAAACGAATTAATAATCTTTGGAATCCCGATAATATTTACGAACGTGCTAAAAAGTTTAAGGACTTTGTTAGACAACGTAATGATATTTTAATTCATAACAGACCTAAAATCAATGCTGTTATTGAAATTCTTAAAACTAATAGTGTTCCTACTATCTGTTTTAATGAATCAATAGCTATGGTTACTGATTTAGCTGATTATTTCAGTAAAGATGGTATTCCTTTTCATAGTGCTATTGAAAGTAGGTATATAATTAATCCTGAAACTGGTGTTCCATATACTTATAAGAATGGTGAACCTAAACGATTAGGTAAAACTTCTCTTAAAAAGTTAGCTATTGAAGGGATTAAGAATGGTACTTATAAATATTTATTTACTGCACAAAGTCTTAACGAGGGTTTAACGATAGAAAATATCGAACAAGTCATAACGACTGGTGGTAGTTGTAATTCTAATACTCACGGACAACGTGTCGCACGAGGCAAGACTTATAATTACATGAATCCTAATAAGAATTGTGTTATTATTAATCTTTACATTGATGATTTCAAAATTGGTGATAAAGATGTTAGGTCGAGGGACAAACAGAAGTTAATCCAGCGTCAGCAAGATTCCGAGAATGTTCCGATATGGGTTAATGATATTAGTGAAATTTTCGGTTAATTTCTTGCTATTTTCTTTGGTGGTACAATTATAATTACTATATTTGTGTATGGATAAACCACAAATGAAGCTAGTCGAAAAGACTGATGAAGATGTGAGTGGTACTCTTGTTAATACAAGAAATAAAAATGGAAGTGTTGCGTTAGCTGTTAATCAAATTAATTCATTTGAACAAGCTGAGGCATTAGCAGATTGGATTGCTCAAAGTCCTGTTTTTAATAAGGGTTTTAAGGAGCAAGTTCAGAAAGAAGATGGAACGAGTGAACTTGTAGTTAATAAGAGTGCGATTGTTACATGTTTGCTGTTAGGTAATGAACTCGGTTTTACCCCTATGGTAAGTGTTACATTTGGTAAGACACTTGATAGGGAAGCAGCAATCAAAGTTGAACGTGGGCGGTCTATGGGACTTAATCCTATGGCTGCTATGCAAAACATTTACGTTTTTAGTACTTCTCAAGCGGAGATGGTATATACTGGTATTCATGTTGTTAATAAAGTCCTTACGGATGCCGGTATTAAACGTAAGATTCTTGAAGATGGAACTAAACCTTTTTACATATATAGATATTGTAAAAAGGAACTTGCAAATGAACTTGTTGATTATAACAAAGAAACGAAAGATGATTTTGTTGTAATTAATGATGGTCATACTGCTGATTATATTGATAAACAAGTACAAGAAGGTAAGATTCCAATTATTAGGTATGCTACTCGTCGAGCTCTTGTAGAACTTACTCGTGGTAATGAGAGTATTGCAATACCTTATACTTTACAACAAGCTATTGATGCAGGTTTGTACGTTGGTACTAAATCTGACGGTACTGAAAGTAAAGGTAAAGCTAATTGGAATGCCCATCCGGAAACTCATCTTATTAAAATGTCTATCATGCTTGGTGGTAGAATTATTGCAAGTGATAAGTTAAATGGAATTTACGTTGATAGTGAATTACATCAAGCTGTATCTATTGCAAATCGTCAAGTTGAAGATACTGAATTTGAAGAAGTTCCTGTTACAAAATAAAGTAATGCGAATCTATCATTAATCTATCATTCATAAAATATTTATAAATTAAAACAAATTATAATTATGAAAAAGTCTGTTTTTTCTGCTGCTAAACTTGCTGGTTTGACCGCTGTAAACCGTGGTACGAAGTCGTCGAATGATATTCGTCCGGCAATTACTACTGCTCGTGGTATGAATAAGTTTACGATGAATGCTTCGGCTTCTGCACTTATTGGTTGTGGTCATGGCGACCGTGTTGTTATGTTTGCTATGCCTAATGCTGATTCGATTAATGAGCGTTTCTTTATTGCTCTTTCGGCAGGTAGCGAGGGTTGCAAACTTGCAAGTGCTGGTAACACGAAAGGTACTGGTCGTCCTCAGTCGTTTAATTATGCTGGTGTTTGGTCGCAGATGCTTATGCAGGATAAGGATTCTGCTCCTGTAGGTGAGCGTGTTCTTGCTGATAAGGGTCTTATGGAAGAGGTTGAAACACAGAAAGGCCGTGACGGTAAGATGTGTACTGCTGTTCTTGCTACCAAGCGAGTTGAGTATGGTGTTGAGGAAGTTAAGGACGAGAATGGTGACTTTATTCCTGTTCAGATTGATGATACCATCTATGAGAAAGTGTATGTGCTGGTAGACCCGAAAGAGGTAACGCTGGAGGACGAGAAGCAGGCAGAGGAACTGCAGCCCGAAACCGAGCCGGAAGAGTTGTAATTGTTAATACCTAAAAGTATTTAACAAATCTATCATTTGCTATCATTATAAAAAGAGGAGTTATTGAATAAGTAGCTCCTCTTTTTAGTCTAATAACTTAAAGTACTTTAATTATTATTATGGCAGACACAAGTAAATCGAAAGTTAGTTCGACAACATTAATGTTTGAAGAAGAGGTTGTTGAACGGAGATTAGCTTTTAAGCCCGACCCCGAACTTGGTAATCTTTGTATGGGTATGATTAACGATGTTCGTATTGATATTCGTGAAGTACCTCTGCTGGATGATAAAGGTGTCGAAAGTACATGGGAATATGCTGGTTGTAAATTCCCCGTACTTGTTATCGAATTTAAGCAGTGTAAAACTGACGCAAATCCGAAAGACCGTTATTATACATTTACTGCTAAGCCGGTTACTACTCTTAATAAGAAAGGCGAACCTGTTGAAGAACAGACTGTTATTAACATTATTCAGCAGGTATATGGACAGCTTCGTCATATCGCAAATCAGTTTAAGGGTCTTAAAGGTTATCCGGTTAATGCTGGTAAGTGTCCGGGACTCGATTATGCTGCTCCTGCAAAGGTTCGTTGTGAACAGTATCTTGCTTTCTTTGAATATTTCAAACATCTCCTCGTTGGTGATGATGAGAAAAATCCTATTTATAAGAATGTGAAACTGTTTATGAAACTTGTTGCAGATTATAACACGCATAAGTTCTTAGCTTTTCCTTCGTTTGTTAATCGTGGATTTGTTGAACGTGTTATTCCCGGTCAAAGTCCGTCGATTGAATTTGAAGCTGGTGAAACAATTCATCTTGCAAAAGATGATACTCCGAAGAATCGTGAAGCTGCCGCAGGTATTCCTACTCCCGCTCCCGGTGCTACTGTTGTTTCGTCGGATATTCAGAACATTCTTGATAGATACTCGAAGTAGTATTTATCATATTACTAAAACAGGAACTTGTAAAGGAGGTAATGGAGGTAAAACTCTATTATCTCCTTCTTTTTTGGGTAATGCTAAAATTAGACTTGTTGTTATACCGTATTTTTGGCCGATTTCTTTTGATTTGGCGGACTGTATTTAACAGACGTATATCTGTATAGGTTAGGTAAATACACGCGGCCAGAAGCGTCACGAGTGGGCGTCCAACCCACTCCCCCACCGGGTAGCGGAGCGCTGGGCGAAGCCCAGCAGCGAAGCCCAGCAAGTTACACTACTGATTACATGAGAGATTTCATACTTAATACACTTGACCAAATTACAATATTTAGTAAATATTTTGGTATTCCCGAAGATGTAATCCGATTTAACATTAGTAGTCCTAATGATAGAATACGAAATCCTTTAAGAAATGATAAACATCCTTCATTATCTTTTAAGTATTATGGTGATAAACTGATATGTAGAGATTTTGGTGATGGTAGATTTAGAGGTGATATATTTGAAGTTGTAGGTTATATTATTAATAAGAATTGTAAAACAAGTGAAGGGTTTGTGTATATATGTAATGATATAATCCTTCGTTGTTCTGATAAGATTGTTACTAATATTGAATTTAATCGAACTGAACAAGAACATATTAAGAATCAAAATCTTGAAATTACTTTTGATGTTCGTAAACCAAATAAGTTAGATTACATTTATTGGGAACAATATGGTATTAAGAAAAGTAATCTAAATACAAAAGTATTTATTGTTGATAGATATAGACTTAACGAGTGGCAAACACCTTATCGTTATAGTAGTACTGACCCTTGTTATGTTTATAATGTTAATCCAAATAAGTATAAACTTTATTTTCCAAAAAGACTTAAAAGTCAAACTAAGTTTATTACTAATAATCGTTGTCCTATTGAGTGTTTACATCAACTTAAACCAACGAATTATATTGCTCTCATAAAAGGTTATAAAGATAAAATACTTTTTGAACAAATTTGTGATGAGAAAGGTATTAATGATATTTTATTTATACCTGCTGCTTCTGAAACTATCGTATTACCTACTGACATCTACAAGTTATTGGTGTCGTACTCTTTAAGCGGAAAGTTATTTACTATTTTCGATACTGATGCTGCTGGAATTAATGCAGCTCATCTACTACAAGGTAGATATAATACTATTCCAATTTATTTTACGAATAATTATGAATCTAAAGACCCATCTGATATGGTTAAAGATTATGGTTATCGTAAAGTATTCCAACATTTTGATAATGTTCTAAAAAAGATTTATTATGGAGATTAAAATCAAAAACTATCTTATCAATACTCTTGATAATGGTAATAAGATTTATCTTTGTCCTATGGATGAAGAAAGTTATACGAGATTAATGAATGATTTTTCTCGTTTATCTGACCAATCAAGTATTAACCGATTTGTGGATAAATATGGTTTCAAACATACACAAATTATTCTTGATGGTGATACTTACATTAGCGCTAATGATAAAGAAACATTAGAAGCTATCAATCCTATTCTTTCGCGTATTCTCCCACATCCTAAAACTATTAAGAATCCTCTTAATAATAAGATTGAAAGGTCGTATAAATGTTTTTGTGCTAAACCACTCAATCTTACAGATATGACTGAACATAAGACTCCTCTTGAAAGTTGGAATTGTCTTATGATTTATATTGGAGAACCGCAATACGCTATTGTTGTTGAAGAAAAAGTTAAAAAATAAGATATGATTCCTAATGAAGTTTTATATAAACGAGATTTAACTGGCGGTTTAGTTCGTTGGTGGGGTCGAGTTGAAAAAGTTATTAATTCTGATAGTACAGTATCTCTAAGATTAGCTTATTATTATGGTAAAGTAAATGGTGCTGAAACATCATCATATTCTCCTGTAATTAAAGCTAAGAGTAAAAAAACTGATAGGGAACAAGCTGAATTTGAGCTTAAAAGTGTTTATGAAAGACATAAGAAACAAGGATATAAAAGTCTTTCTGATTTAGGTATTAGTTCTTTAGATTATCTTACTAATGCAGATGGTTTATTTGAAGAAATAGATAAGAAATTACCTAAATATAATACTGATGCAAATAATTGTGTTAAACCTATGAAAGCACAAAAGTTTGCTATTGGTAAGTTCGAATATCCTTGTATTGCTCAACCTAAAATCAATGGTGTTCGAGCAGTTGTTATGCTTGAAGAATTTACACCTACTGATTTATTCAGTCTTGAAGGTTTTGTTCGTGATGATAAACATTATCATACTGTAATTAAAACTAAAGAAGGTCTTACTTATCGTATTTGGCATATCGAGCAACTATTTAATGATTTTTATGATAGTTTTCCTGAATATGCTAATATGGTATTTGATGGTGAAATTTATATTCGTGGTGAAAAGGTAACAAGTATTGGTGGAGCTGCTCGTAATCCTCGAAACCCTCTCCATGAGAAACTTCAATTTGTTAATTTTGATTTAAGTATTCCCGATTTAACCAATAAAGACCGTGATAAGTTACGATTTAGTGTTTGGGAAGAATATCGTAGTAAAAAGAGTAGTGTATCTCATAATATAATGGCTGGTAGAATTTGGGAAAATTTAACTCCCGAAGGTCATGGTATGTGGGATAAATTTAATCTTATTATTCTTAATAGTGATACTATTTATGATGATAATCAAGCGTTAGCTTATATGCAAAAATGCATTGATTGTGGTTTTGAAGGAGCCATAATTAGAGATTTGCATACTGAATATAAATTTGGTTCTCGTCCTGCTACAATGATGAAACTCAAAAAGTTCGACGATGCTGAATTTGAATGTATTGGTGTTGAACACACTGGAAATCCTGATGATAAAGTGGGATTTAATGTTAGATTAGTTCTCAAGAATGATATTAATGATTTAGTATTTAGTTGTACTTTAACTGGTACTGTTAATGAACGATTAGATATTCTTAATAATCCACCTATCGGAAAGTCTGTAACTGTTAAGTTCTATGAAAGAACTAAAAATGGTTTACCTTTCCATGCAAACGTTGTTGGAATTAGAGATTATGAAAAGTGATGAAAAGTGTTGGAACTATCAATGAAATACTTGATTTATTCTATAATAGAGTAGATGATATAAGTATTCATACAAAACATACCGTTGCAAATGGTAAATATGGTTATGAATTAAAAGATGGTATTCTTTATTGTAGAGGTAAACAAATTGATGTTTGTAATAAATTCGTACCGTTTGTTATAAGACTACATATATAAAATTCAATTTGGTGGGTATTATATTTGGGAAGTTCAAGCTAATGATTTATGGAATGCTATGTGGGGTGGTCAGTGTATTACTATTATGGATGTTATAATTATCTGTAATAGAATAGGAATTAGTCTTGAAGAATATAAAATAACTCGTAAACAATTATTGTCGCAATTCAAGAAGCGACAGGAGATGTAACTTGTGTGGCTCCGCCTGCTGGGCTTCGCCCAGCGGCTCCGCTCCCCGGTGGGAGAGGAGGTTGCACGCCCACTGGTCGCGTCTGAACTAATACAATTAAAGCTATGAATGTTGTAGAACCTACAATCGAATTTTGTGATTACCGAGGTCTTAGAAAGATTGAATTAATCGGTAAAGTTTGTACTAAACAAGAAGATAGTATTAAAGCTGATTCAGATGAAACTTTTTGTAGAAATAGACTTATTGATGGTCATACTGCTATATTTGAACATGAATATGTTTATTTTAATGTTGTTTCGATTCCGAATCGTATTGTTCGAGAGTTTGTTAAATTAAGTCCTTATATTCGTTGGTCTTATCTTGGTAATTATATTGGTTTTTCATATCGAGTATTTCTTGACATTATGAGTGATAGTCGTAAAATGAAAGCCATTTATAATGATATTTATCATCCAAGCGAAGTTAATGATTTGTTTTATAATATGCTTCTTTTAAGTAAAGAGTTTTCTCATTTATTGTTTGATGATGAAGATATTATTGCTAAACTTGAATATGGTATTGATGCAAGTCTTCGAATTGCTTCAGATGCTGAAATACGTGAACGTGCGCCGGAGATTTATAATGTTACTTATAAAATTACAACCGATAGAGGTGTTACTCATGAAGCCGTTCGTCATCGTGAAATGAGTTTTATGCAAGAAAGTACTCGTTGGTGTAATTATGCTAAAGGTAGACTTGGTTATAAATATGGTAAAAATATTAGTGTAATTGAACCACCGTTTAAAAATGAAAATTCATTAGAGAAATTTTATGATGCTGTTGCTGGTAATGAAGCTGTATATCAAGAATTAACTAATGATGGTGAACCTGCTCAATTAGCTCGTTCTGTTCTTCCTACTGCTACTAAATCAGATATTTATATATCTGGTACTCTCGATATGTGGATTGGTGAACATCTTGAAACTGTTTATCCCAAACTCACTATTGTTGAGAATAAAGGTTTCCTTCCTCTTCGTAATCATAAAGCTGCACATCTTCAAATGATTGAAATTGCTAAAATGATTGCAGAAGATATTGCTGTTAGATTCCCTAATGAAACAGGTCGTATTATTAATTATTTTGAATAAACTACTATGGCTAATAATAATTATATATCTCGTTCGAAATTTCAAGAAATATTTGCTAAAGCTCTTAGTAAATGTAATGTTCCACAAGATGAACAAGACAAGTTTTTTGAAGAAGGTAGTACTCTTCAGTTAAGAAATCTTGGTATTTGTATTGCTATTACAAATATTATAGATAATATTATAAAAGAGGAACTTCCTGATTATGATGGTTGTGTTTCTGGTGAAACATTTAATACTATTTATGAGTATAACAAAAAGTATATATATGAGCGAGAGCAGGAGCGAAAGCGAAAAGAAAACGCTTAAAGAACTTCTTATTGAAATTAATAATCGTCACGGTATGACAGATGGTAATTCATATGTTGCTCGTGAAATGGTTAGAATTTATAATAAGTTATTCAAACGTAGTATTATTTTAGCAGTTAAGAAAGAAGCTGCTTTAAGAGTGTTACATGGTCAAGAAGGTAGACAAAATGTATTTGCTAACTTTCCTGAAGAAATAATTAATTAAGATTATATGACTGGTAAATTAATTTTAATCAGTGGTAGAAAAGGTACAGGTAAAACTTATGTTACTGAATACCTTGAAGGTATGCTCGCTGGTAAAGTTGAGATATATCCTATGGCTACAATGCTTAAACGTATTGTAGCTGCTGTTACAAATTGTAGTGTATCTCAATTAGATTCTCATTATTTTAAGTCATCTAAATCTCCGTATATTATTAATCGTTACGGTATTGATGAACAACTGACATATCGTAAGTGTTTACTTCATTTTGGTAAACTATTAAGATTTGATAATGACAGAGTGTTTATTGATGATGTTATAAATAGAATCAGAACTACTCCTTGTGATTATTTTATTATTCCTGATATTCGAGAACAATTTGAATTGAATTGTATTAAAGATTTTGCTCGTCAGAATGAAATTGAATTAACTACAATTCATGTTCTCCGTAATACTAAAATGGATGATACATCCGGTGATAAAACTGAGTGTGATTTAGAGAATTATACTGGTTGGGATTTTCATCTTGATAATACTGTTGATGGATATGATAGTATTCATAAACAATTAACTTATATTTGTAAAGAGAAAAGTTATAATGTTAAAAAAGGTTGTGTTGAACAAAAATTATTTTGACAATTTATGAGTGATTTATTTGGTATTGCGCAAAAATATGATTATCTTGTTTCGCAGATAGAAGAGAATGACGGCGAGATAACGGAAGAAATTGCAGAAGAATTAGCTATTGCTGAAAGTGAACTTGAAGATAGACTTCGTGCTTATCGACAAATAATTGATGCTCAAAAAGCTAATATTGCTTATAATAAAGATGAAATTAAAAGACTTCGTGATAGGAATACAAGTTTTGATAAAATAGCTGGTAGACTTAAATCTTCAGTTGTTGATGCTTTACATATATTTGGTCAAGTTGGTAAATCTGGTAATTATAGTCTTAAATTTCCTGATTTTACTGTTTATACAAAAGAGTCGGAAAGTGTTTCAATTAATGAAAATGCCTTAGACCCTATTATTACTTCATTGCTTCATATAACAGAAGCACCTCTTCTGCCGGAAGATAATATTTTCGTTGAGAAACATAAAGAAGAATTAAATAAGATTGCTTCTATTAGTATTACAGTTGATGTTCCTATTAGTTTAGCAAAAGAGGTAGGTAGATATATTCATGATAAATTAGGTGATGATTATATTTATACTGTTAAATTTGATAAGAAAGCTATTAAGGAGCTTGATAATTGGGCTAAGGCATCCAATGAATCTGACGAAGATATTGCTCGTGCTGAACGAATAGCTCATGTCATGGATAAAATTGATATGGAGATTGTTACGTCTGAAACTGCTATATATAAGTAGTCTATCATTAAACAAATTAAAATTAATTAAGCTATGAATAAAAAGTATTTGATTACAAAAGTAATCGCTGGTGAGAAACAAGGTTTTCTTAAAAATGTAACCAAAGATGGTGGAGAGTGGATTAATGACCATAATGAAGCTCTTACATTTTTGAATCTTAAAGATGCTGAAAATGAGAAAGAACTTCTGTTTAGCAAACTTGGTGCTGAACATAAGGATATTGCTCATATTCGTATTATTGAATTGTAATATAAATTAACTAATTTAATTATGGCTGCGAATATTGAATTTAATTCTAATAGAAATACTTATTCATTCTATTCGTTGAAAGATGTTCCTTGGCATGGTCTTGGAACTGTCGTTGAAGAAGCTAAAACTCCTGACGAAATCATTCGTATTGCTAATATGGATTATGAAGTAGCTTTAGCTCCGATGTTTGCAAGTTTTATTCCTGCTGAAGCTAAACATATAGTAAAAGAAGATAATCACTATGCTTGTCATATGTCCAATGGTGATGTTGTCATTATTCCGGAAAAGGGTGTTCGCGTAAGTGATGTATATGCTACATATCGTAAAGATAATTATAAAATTCTTGGTACTGTTGGTAGTAGGTATGAACCTGTTCAAAATACAGAAGCTATGGATTTTATATATCAAGTTTGTAAAAGTCAAATGGTAATTAATCCAAAAGATGTTATCATTCAGACTGCTGGCGTTTTAGGTATCGGTGAACGAATCTTTGTTACTGCTAAACTTCCTACTTATGAGATTGCAAAAGATGAAATGGAGAAATATATCCTTTTTACTACAAGTCATGATGGAAGTGGTAGTATTCAAGCTTGTTTTACTGATATTCGTGTTGTATGTAACAATACGTTAAATGCTGCTTTGAATCATTGTAAAAATATGGTTCGATTTAAGCATACTAAAAATGTTAAAGCTAATTTAGCAATAGGTGCTCAAATGATGCGTGACACTCTTAAATATTCTGAACAAGCTAAGCTGATTCTTGAAGCTGCTGAGAATATTAAGATTAATGATGATGTGATGATTGATTATATCACGGATTTAATTTGTGATGCTAATCAGAAAGAATTTATTGCTAAATGCGGTGGTATTGGTAAGATTCCTTATGAGAATGATGTTATTTCTACTCGTAAGAAGAATCAGTTACACGCTATGGTTAATTATATTGAACGTGGCCCCGGACAAGATAGTCATCGCGGTACAATGCTTTGGCTTTATAACGGTGTTACTTCATATATTAATAATGGAATTGAATATAAAGATAATCTCAATAAATTCGATTCTATTACGCAGGGTAATTCTTTCAAACTCGGTCAGACAGCCTTTAATAAATTAGTTCAACGTTTAAGTGCCTAAATGATTACAGAAGTAGTTATATATTCTGATGGTACTGTAAATAGCTTCGATTCTGATAATTGTCAAATTCCAAGTGCTTCTGGTAGTTGGGAAATTATTCCTTTGCTTGCAAGTTGGGCTTTAGCTCAATATCCAAGTCAATTACCTGAGGAATGTAGAATGACTAATGCTAAATGTTTTATTGGTGTTAGAAAGAAAGGAGGTGACGATAGGATGCCAATTCCTATACGTCATCTCCTTAAAATGGCAAAATATATTGGAGAAGAAGGGTATAATATTCGTACCGCAGATGTAAGTGAAATCCCACAATCTGAAGAATAAGATAGCATGAAAGAAAGTCTTATAGGATTGTATGTCGATAACACGGAAGTTCCAGAGTATAAAAGTGCTGGAGCTTCCGGTTTCGATTTACGAGTTAAGTTTAGTAATAAAGTAGCAAGATTAAGTATTGCTGAACTCCATGATTTAATCAATGGTTTTGGTCAAGAAGTACTTAAATATTTATATCATAATACTTATGAAGGTAAATATTTTGTTATAGATTATGATAGATTCAAAAATTCAGTTCTGTATGCTATAAAAATCGCTATTGGTGGTGGAGCTGGTATTGATGACTTTTTGAATCATTTAGAACAAAACCGTATTGATAAAGTTAATATCATATTACCTTATACAGTTAATAAGTTTGAAACTGGTATTTATGTTGAAATTCCTGAAGAAGATGAAATGCAAATTCGTCCTCGTAGTGGTATCTCAAGTTCAACACTTATGTCTGTTAAATTAGGTACGATTGATACCGATTACAGAGGTAATATTGGAATTATAGTACAAAATCCTACACCTTTTAGTTATATTATTATTCCTAATAGTAGACTTGCACAAGGTGTAATTGTTGAAAAGAAACGTGCAGTATTTGATATTAAATCTTCTAAAGATGAACTAAGCAAAACTGAACGTGGTGAAAATGGTTTTGGTAAAAGTGGTCTAATGTAATAAATCAAAATAAAATGTTTAATGAATCAGATATTTTTATAAGATGAGCGTTATTATATCGGTATTAAACTGATTAAAGCTCGTCCAGCTTATAGGATTAATGGTAATGAGATAGTTTATGACTTAAATCGTGCTCGTAATCCTAACGATGCTATTAAAGAAGGTTATGAAGTTATTTATTCTGATAACTATAAATCTTTCTCACCAAAAGACGTATTTGAAAAGGCTTATTATATGATTTTAAGTCCTAACAAAATTCAAGAAGGTGATGTACTTAATTTCATAAAAGAAGGTTATTCTTTACGTCTTGGTGAAAAGACAACAGTTGTTTGCGATACTACTCTAACTGGATTCGATACTGTCGGTATAGCTGCTTGTGTAAACCCTTCAACTTATGACCATGATATGGGATGTGGTATAGCTCGTCGTGATATTAAAGATAAAATCTGGGGACATCTGGGTTTTGTTCTTCAATGGGCTATTAATGGTCTTAAAATATAGTTTATGATTAAGCGACTAAATGTAAAGAAAAATGTTAGATTATTAGGTGTCCAATGGGATGGTGCTAATATCTCAGAATGTGTTAGTTTTTGTAGATATTGTCATTTTTCCGATGGTTGGATGTTTATTATGTTTAGAGAGAATATAATTCGACTTAATAAAGGAGATTGGATTATTGCTTTAACTGATAAAGAATTTACTGTTATTAATAATGAAATATATCAATATCTTTTTGATAAACCGAAAGATGTTGAAAACGGTGGCGAATAAACGCGACAAGTGGGCGTGCAACCTCCTGCCCCACCGGGTCAGCGAAGCCCGAAGGGCTGAGCTATCAATGTTACAACTTTAATTGCTACTATAATTGTTGTTATTATTAATAACGATATTACTAATATAATAAGTAATACAGACAGACCGTCAGAGTGCCTATTTTCAGGTGTTCTGACGGTCTTTTTTTTGTCAGTTAGACAAATGTATCATCGACAAAAGATAATGCCCGTGGCAGGCTGGAAAGCACCACCACGGGCAAATATCCGGTGTTTACTTTATTGAACTATTCGTCCTCGTAATTATCGCTGTCTTTCGGACTAATCATATCTCTAAAACCAGTAAATGTAATACCAAAAGGATTATACATATTGTAATAAGACATAGTAGCACCGAGATTATTAAACTTATTAATTTGACGGAGAACAGGAACAGCTTGACGTAATGCAACTGCACGTTTATCTTGTCCTTTATAAATACCTCTATCATAAATAAGTTCGTCATCATCAACCCAAAGACCTTGAATAGTGAGATTAACAAGTTTATATGCAGATTGTAAAGTTTTCTGACCAGCAAACAAACTATTTGCAGTTTGTTCTATTGTAGCCATCCAACCAAATACTGGCATAGGTTCAATCATTTGTTGATAATAAGTTGTTGCGGCATACATAGCGTGCTGATACAAAATATTATCTTCGTCATCATCATCTTTCTTAAATGTACCAAGTGTCATAGCAGCAAGAGCACTGAAAGCTAAAGCACCCATTAAACGAGCAAATTTCATAGTTGCTATCTGTTCATTTAAAGGAAGAGTATTATAATAAAATCCTACATTAAGTAACCAACTTGATACACCTTTGAAGAAGTTACCAATACCTTTCATATAGTCGATAACAGTATTGTTATCATTAAGACTATCTTTGAAGGCTTGACTACCACTTCTAAACATATCAAACATAGGATTAAATACAGGAACTTCATAAGAACCTAATTGTTCATTATAAAATATACGACCGAAACGACGACCGAAATAACGAACAAAATTAGGACGAACCCATTTCTTAAATTGCATTAACAAATCACCAAAAGCAGCATCTTGTAAACTATTTCTGTCTATACGATTGTAAATACCATGTAATGATTGGTTAATAGCTTTAACTCGACCACGGAACTCCGAAAGAGTTTCTTCTGTAAGACCACTTTCAGGATTAAAACTTAAACGGCCATCTTCAAGTTTAAGTTCCGAACGAAGAGTATTATATTTATCAAAAGCTTCACGTTGAGCTTTTTTATCAGTCTTTCGAGAATCAATAATTTTCTTACGTTGTTCATCAGAAAGTAAATTATAATGTGATTTAAGATATTGAGAAGCATAATCGTGATTCCATAAATACTCTTTTGAAGTACGTTTTTCTTCACGAGCTATCTCAGCATCTAAATCTTCTTTGAAAATAAGATATTTATCATATTGTTCATTAGTAAGAACATCTTGTAATAATTTTTCAAGATTATCATTATAAAAATCATTGAAAGCCATAATCTTACCACCAATTACTCGATGAGATTGTGTAGCAGCAAGTAACATACCAAACTGCATAATGAACTCACCTATGTTATTAGGAGCATAACCAACAGTATCAACCATTCGCATAGCTTTAATCCAATAGGAAGTTCCAGTATCAGAAGATGTTACATCACGAGTATCTTGATAAATATCATCAAAGTCTTTAATGATTGCTACAAGTACATCATCAGTTCTTGTCGAATTAATATCGCGTAAGAAATGAGGAATAGTCTTAATAACATCACGCAGACCTGATTTCATAATATCTTTGCTTTCAACAAAGTTATTAGCAGTAGATTCAACTATCATATCGGTAACACCTTTAAGAATATTAGTGATACCAGCAGTATAGTTAAGATACATGAAAGTCATAGAAGTATAACGCAATAATGCACCGGCAGAAACATCGAGAACACTATTATATTTACTAAAATTAAAAATACGACGTTCCATATTATTTAACTGTTCATTCGCATTTTTAATAATATCACGAGGTGCTACACCAGAAACTCCATGTTCATTCATTAAATATTTTGTAAGCTGATAATCAGTTTCAAAATTATTAATTGCACGAAGATTATAAAGTTCTTGTGTAAAACCTTTCATTACATCAACAATATCATAAGACATCACCTTTGCTTTATACTTTTTATTTTCAAGCATTACAGCATCGTTATAATGTCTAATCTCACGAAGAGTTGAAGGTTTAACTGTAATAGGAAGTTTGTTATTTTTATCAAACCATTCATTAAATAATTCTACAATTCGAGCTTCGTATTCAGTATAGCTTTCAGACTTATACTTTTTACGAATATTGAATACAGGAATATATTTAGGAACTTGTAAAGTTTGAGCTTTTGTAACAAATCGTTTAGTACCATCTATGTCAGTATAATATCTATCTTTATGAATCATAGGAATACTAACAAATTGTTTAGCAGATTGACCTAATGTGGCTTGAGGAATAAAAGGTATTACCTCATCCCATCTACCATAATAGTTAATCCAGTTACCGTCATATTCACGAATAGTTCGTTGAATAAGATTACGAATAGTATTGAGTAATTTTTGTTCTTTATCACTTAAAGCTGCATATTCATCTGATACCGGAGTATTACCAAAATCAAGTTTATAAAGAACGTTTTCACGTTTACCACTAATATCAGTGATAAGACTAAGTTCAATAAGGTCATGAGTTTGTAAATAAACAAGTTTCTCACGATTACTTAATTCAGTAAGTTCAGCAAGATGTTTAGCTGCTTCGTTATCACTTAATGGAACAATGTTCCAAGTATGATTTTCATTATATTTCTTTATAATATCATCAATGATTTCAAGAGTCTTTTCAGCAGTAGCTCTTGTAACAAATCCACTGTCAGTATAAAGATTCTTATAAATAGCATCACAAATATCTTTTCGTAAAGTACCAGTTGAATCTCCAAGACCTTCAGTTTTATAACTACCGATTAAATCTCCATATTCATTAATAAATTTGTGCATTAACTTTTCACGAGCACGAGCATTTTTAGAAAGTCCCGGTTGGAACTCTTCAAGTGCACTTTCAAGTTCATCATTAATGCGTTGAGCTGCTTTCTTAGCTTTATAATTAGCTTCATCCCAAGCCTTACCTGTAATATCAATTAGAGTAATACCAGTTGTAAAAGCAGAATCAAGCCAAAGTTGTGTCTTATTAATATCTTTATCAAGTTCAAATAACAAATGTTGAATTTCTAACCATTCATCTTCTGTTATTTCAACACTATTAACATCAAATCCTTCAAGACTACCGTTATGTGAAGCAAGATATTCTTTAATCTTACTAAACGCAGTAGTATATTTAGGATTACGACTCTTATCAATTACAGCCCAAGTTACTACATCTTTAACAGATTGAATAACATTAGACCGTATTCCAACAACTTTTGTTGCAAGAGATTTAAGTCGAGCTATATTATTATTTAATTCACCAAATTCTTTAGTAAATAATTCTTTACCTTCTTCACTTTCAGCATCATAAACCGTATCTTGAATTTTAATTTCTTCAAGTGTAAGATATGGACTAAAATGAGAAGCAAGTTTTAATATCATTACAAGTCTATCTTTGTAATCAAGAGCTGCACCATAATTTGAACGAATCTCTTCATAATTCAAATCCTTAGTAATAGCCCATAATTGCTTGATAGCATCATAAACAGAACTACTTAAATTAGCCAAACGACTATAAGTAGCTTTCATTGCAGCAATATCTCGTTCTTCAAGAGCATTTTGAATACCACCTTCAAAACTTTCATTATCGAAGGACTTTAAGATATTCATAAATTCCTCACGATTTCCAACATTGTTATTATTCAAAAACTTCTGGATTCTATCCATAATTTTCAAAGTTTCAATAGCAATATTAGAATCTACAACAAGAGAATTTCGTAAACCATCTCTTGTAGGAACATCAGCATGAATAACACGAGAATATAATTTTTCATTATCACCATAAATATTAATATTCCTACGAGGAACATCAATATATGTTTCTGCAACTATTCGACCAACACCATCATTTAAGACAGTACTAACCGAAGTCATAATAGGATTAATTTTATAAAGATTACTAATAAAGGTTTTTGTCCAATCATCCAAATAATTGAAATCTCTATTAGCATCAATTAGAACATCACCGTTAATATAAAGATTACCATTCTTTAACATAGGAGCTACACGAAGAGCTTCTTCATAAGCAGATTTGTTATAATCTACTTGAATTGCGGATTTATGATAACCTTTATAGAAAGAATGAGTTGCTTGTGTAGTAATAAAAATAGATAAAGCAGAAGATTCTAATTCATTATAAATAACATCGCTTGCAGAAGAATGTGTATGTTCAATATTAATAAATGTAGGAGTAGTAACTTCAACTGAATTCAATACTTCAAAATCTGTATCAGATACAGAAGCAATATCAGTATCAATTACATCTTCACTTTCTACATCAACAGTGCTATCAATAGCGTCTTCTGTTTCAACCATATTAGCATCATTGAAATCTGAATTTTCATCCATTTGGACTGATTCATTATCATCAATAGCTAACATGAATTTATGAATAGTATCAGAATCTATAATAACCGATAATCTATCAGTTACAATAGTTTCACCATCTTTTTGAACTTGTGCCATCATACCTTCTTGATAAGTAGGTATAATACTAATGTCACCAGTCATTAAAGAAGCTTCATTGCGAAGTAAAGGATTGACAGGTAAGAATACATAAATCTGTTTCAACGGACTATTTGTATTTGTAGGAATCGCATATCGTTTATATACACGATTCTTATTACGAGTAATCCTTTCAGTTACATATTCTGCATTAGCATATTCAGAATTAACTAATCGAGCTTCAGTTTCAATATAGAAATTCTGAGTATTACCATTTTCATCAATATAAGAACCAGTACCAACATTTTCGCCGTTAGCATTTTGAACATAACCAATAGTAGCTTTATTCTTATTTGCTTCCCAACGATAACGTTTTTGTATATCACTTAATAATACTGGATTCATATCTGATTTCATACGAGATATTAAACTCATAACAGGTATAATATCTACGTTTCCATCAAATACAGCTTTTTCAGCATTTCTTAAGTTCTCTGCGTAATTACCAAGATTAACAGAAGGGTCAGGATAATGAACTTCACGACATAAAGCATCATATTCTGCATTAGGTCGATTAGTGCTTATAAGTTCAATCGGAATATATTTTGAAACATTATAAGCATAATTAAAACCTTCTGTAACATAAGTATAAACTAATAACTGACGTATCGTATGAGCAATATAAGGAATCTTACTATCCCACATGCGAAGAATACTATCAGTCATATTAGACCAAGAATTGACATCATTATCATCACGTTGGATTCTAATAACGTCATAAGGTACAGAACGATTATTCTTACGAACTGTTAAATACTTAAATATGTTATCACCTCTAAATTCAGGTGATTTCTCAATATAATCTCTTAATGTACTATCTTTTTGAATAAATTGAATCTGTTGAGCAAGTGAAAGTTTAGTGTATTGGGTAAAACTTTCAGGTGTATAACCATCTTTAACAGTATTTAAAAGAGTCTTAAAGATAAGTTTTTGTTCTTTAAGTTGTTCCTCTGTATGAATACCTAATGTAGTAAGAACTTCCGAAGTATTATCAGGTGTTAAAATAGGAAGAACTTTAATAAGTCCATTATCTAATCCACCGTTAATACTTACGAGATAGTTCATAATACTATCAGTAACATATTTATAAGTAGATTCATCAATCGAATTTTTACGTTGAAGTATCTGACCTAAAATCGTATTAGCAATATGATGATTTCGAGTAATGAAAACATCACCGAAACCATTAGCCATCAACCAATGTGCATACTGATAACGAGCTTGAATTACTCCGTAAGCACTTTGATTTTCAGTATCATTAAATTTGTTGCCATCAAGATAACCTTCAAATGAACCAACAAATATACTTTCAATAATGTCTTTACCATTATCAAGAATTACCTTATTAGGAATTTCATATCCAACAGCTAAATCCTCAATAAGTTCACGACGTGTCATAATATCATTTCGTTTCAGAAGTTCCGAACGAAACAGTTTCATATCAGAATAAGTAATCGCAGTAAGAGGATTACCTTTAACATCTTTTGGTTTATAATGCCGTCTAAAAGCATCAGAACTTTCGCGAGTAAAAGCAGCTTTAATCGCATCTATTGCTTTAGGATTACCAGCATTTTCTTCGATATATTCATCAATAAATCGAAGTGTTTGATTATACTTATCATTTACAAGTTCTTTTAAGGTTTTTACTGGATAATAGTATTCAGCAAGTTTACGTTCTTTTTGGTCAGCCTTAAAGAAACTATCAACCCTACTTTCACTTTTAAGCATAAAGTTAAGGTCAATCAAATTAGTAGCAATTTCATTATATTCAACAAAATTACCAAGAACGCTAATCTGACGTAATAACCAATCTGCTGTACGATTATCACGATTTTTAATATTATCTAATAATTCCTCAGTAGTTTGATAACCATATTTACCACTGATTTCATTAATAGTGATATTCGGTAATTTATCTTTCAGTTCATTAAGCTGTCCAACAGTAAGAGTTTTAGTTTTACTTCTACCGCTTGCGACAGTCATTATTACATCATGAGATTCAACAGGAGTAATTTCTTTTTTAACAATTAAATCAGCATAAATCTTAGCAAGTTCTACACTATAATCAGAACGAATTGCTTCGACAGCATCAAGAATTGTAAAATTGCCACGACTTAATGATTGAACTTCCATTCGATTAACTGCTTCAACAATAGCAGGTTGATGAATAAAAGCATCCTCATTAGTAAACCTATTAGCTTTACCATTATAAAGTTCAATAGTAACACCAGATGATATAGCACGAGCTACACTTAAAGTATGAACATTAAGATTAAATCCAAGTCCAGCTTTAAGAACATCAAGAATACCAGAAGTAAACTGATTCATTTGAAGTTCAACTCGTTCACCACTAATATCCAAATGTTCATTAAGTGCATCATTATTAATCCAAACATCATTAACCCAAAGAGCATTTTCTTTCGGTAATAATTGGATATTTTCAGCACCATATCGTTTAGCTAAAAACTCTTTATATTTACTTGTTAATCGAGGTACACCTTTATCACTTACAGTGTACATCTCACTTCTATCAGCAAAACCCTTAGGTGTCGGTAAAGAATTAAGACTAATCTTACGACGAATACCTTTAAGTAATCTACCATGTAAAGTAGAAATTGTTGCGATTAAAGTATCGAAATTAACAGAGTGACCTTTAAGAATTGTTGAACCCATACTCATGTTATTAAGAGTAATCTTATCCATGAGGTTATTAGGATTCAAAGTTTTAAGAGTATAATTCCAAAGAGCATTATCACGGTCAGATACAGCTTGAATTTCAGCCATACCATTAGGTTTATTTACTTCTTCAGCATGATTTGGATTAGAAAGAACAGCTGTAATAATATTAATTAAATGATTATCACGAGCTTCTCTACTATTCAATTCATAAATACTCTCATTTTGAACAAAGTCTTTTGTAAAAGCATTAAATGCCTTATCAATATTACTTTGAATAGCACTTAAATAAGGAACAATAGTTTTATCAGTATCCTCAACAAGATATTGGAATTTTGATTTGATAGTATCAAAATTACTAATTGTATCAGGAGAAATATCAATAGTAGCTAATTGACTATTAACATTCTTAACAAACTTAATTAAATCATTAATTGCTTTATAAGCACGAATTAATAAATCCGAAGTATAAGCGCGTTGAGTTTGAGTGTAATTACCAAAATCTTCAGTAACACCATCTCGCTTATTAGCAAGATATTCTCGAACTAAACTATTCACATCACCGTAATTCTTTGCAAATCCATACTGTAAATTATGCAGAATAGATTTAAGAATCTTAGTATATTCCGGATTACTTTTAACATCTTGCAAATCCTCTTTAATTAATTCAATTATATTATTGAGAGGAGATTGATTTACATTAGTAGGTACTAAATTAGGATTATAATACCGGCTAATCCACTTAACAATAGCATTAAAATTATGACTTGTTAAATTAGTAAATTCTTGTGGAGTAGTAGCTAATTCGATGTACTTTTGCTTAAATACCGACCGTGTGAATTTACCCCCTACTTGGGCCTGCGAGGCATCAAATTTCGACTTAAATTCGACAGGTATATATTTGTCTTGCTCAAAAATTACATTGCGATAGTAGGCGTAAATCGAGTCAATATCGAAGTCCCAGCCAGTACGAGTAATAAGAGTTTGTGGAAATATAGCTTGTGTAGCATTATTATTAAGAAAACCAACAACTTCAAATACAACCATTGATTGTTTACCCTCGGTAGGAATACGAATGCCTATCATCCGACGAGCTTCAACATCAAGTTTGTCAATATCAACAGTTATAATATCCTTAGTTGTACCATCTTCATTAGTAATAGTTTTAACAGTACCAATATTTTTATAGAAATCCATTTTCCACGGATTAACTATAACTTCTGCATAATGGTAATTTCCATCCTCACGATATTCAGCTTGTAATTCAAGACTTCTACCAGTTCGTTTACATTCTTCAATAAAACTCGAAGCATATGTAATAGAACCATTAGCAACAAGTTCATCAATCGTTTTATTGTAAAGTTCTTTATCAGAATAGAACTCATTATGTTTGATTAACTCATTACTTGCAGTAAATATATCTGCTCGAATAGGAGCATGAAATCCGGGAAGATATTTATTAATAACTTGTTTACTTAACATAGAAGCCAGTATCTTCTCTAACTTACCTTTAATAACAGGATAAGATAAAGGCATAGTCGGAAGACCATCTTCTTTAATTTCAAGAGCTTTTCGAATAGTTATAGCATCAACATCGTCCGATATAATTTCTTGAAAACGATTAACAAGTTTATTTATATCAATTTGAATAGCACCGCGAGCATCAGTTCGAATTTCACCATTCTCATCGATACCACCAATATCGTAAAGTAATTGCATACCATCTTCACGAATATTAGTAGCTAATGTCTTTTGAAATTCATCAAACAGTTCTTTACCAGTAATATCTTTGCCATCTAATTTATAAATAGCATTATTCCAATCAAGACCTTCCATAATCTGCTTAACTAACTGACCACCTAAAATAGTAGTTTCATCAAGCAAATCAGCTTTAATATCTTGTTGAATAACAAAATCACTATCTCGCATATAAAGAATAGACCTATCATCTACTCGATTTAATGCCTCAATATCAAGACCACCTTGGTCATTATGAATCTTAACTGGTGTAATACCAGATACTTTAACAGCAGAAATAGGACTAACTTGGTCAATATTATTTTGAATCATCCAATCATATAATTGACCCATAGCACTACCTCGTGTCATACTTTCAAAAAGAACAACAGTCGAGTCTTTAATTTGAACACTATCTACTTCATCAGCAAATATATCGACTTCATTACCAGTTACAGCCGGAGCATGATAAAAATCACCACGACGACGACGAGTTGTACCAAACAATTTAACTTGTTCTACAACCTTAGCATAAGATGTAGGATTAAATGTTTTAGTCGGGTCTTGTAAATCAGTAATATATTGATATAAAGGTTCGCTCGGATTCCAACGACCAGTAGCTTTCAAAAGTTTAATAAGACCTATATCAGTCATAATAGACTGAGAGTCATTAATAGTAGCAGTAGCACGATAAGCATCCAAAATAGCTTCGTTTTGAATACCCATTTTATCAAGAATATTACTATTGAAATTCATATCTTCCATAACAACAACCTTACGAGGAGTATCGTTATGAATTGAATCAATAGAATTAAGACCGTTCTTAATAACTTGTGCTACACGTTTATTGAGGTCTACTGTATCTTTATATTCTTCAATATCACCATTAAATATAGCGTTCATACTATGATTATAGATAGTATAATTAAGTAATACTTTAAGTAAACTTAATCGAACACCATCATTATCCATAATATCATAAGTAGCAAGAACGTGCTGACGAGCGCTATTTAACAAACTTTCTTTCTTTAATATAGGGATAGTATCAAGAGTATATTCTTTACCATCAGCTTTGCGACGTTTAATCCAATCATTAGCTTTCTGATTATATACTTCTTGAACTAAATCTGCTAAATAACTATCAAAAGTAGTAACGACACTTGTATCAGTTTTGATATTAGTATCGTAAATACTTTTAGCAATATTTTCAAAACTATCAACACCAGTTGTAGCGTTCCAACGAATATAAGCAGCTACGAAATCTCGAATATTACCAGTATTAGCAACAAGATTTTCATCGTAAGGTTCATTACGAACTTGTGCAATCATATTACGATAAACTTCTGCAATATCTACATTATTTATCTTTGCAATATGAGCAGGTAATGTGATATTTTTACCGTTCTCAATATAAGTAATATTTAAGAACTGAAATGCTTTACCAGTCGGAATACCTTTTGCATCATAAATAGCTCTGCCATTCCAATACTTTCTATTATGACGAGTTTTCATTTGAGCAAGATTCTCGTCACTATTATCTCTTAATTGGAATATAATTTGTCCAAAAGTATTAAACTTAAAGACATCACTATTTACAATCTTTTCAATAGAATGAAAAACATTTGATTCTTCATTTATCGGATTATCTGTTATACGAACAAACTTATTTCGTGCAACAAGATTATCTAAATATTCAGTTACATAAGAATATATACGAGGAGCATGAGTAGCTAACCTACTACTAATACCATTCATCGGAAGATAAATATTTAATCCACGAGAAATAGCATCATTAATAAATGGAACTACTCGACTTTCAAAATCTTTTACATAAGCATCATAATCTGCATCAGTAAAATAATCTGTTGTCGTAGGTTTATTCGGAGTAATATTCTCACCCTTGAAACCATCAATTTCGATAGTATTTTTAAGACCTCGAATAGATTCTTGTCCAGATGTTGCTGGAGCACCTATTGCACGACTTTTAGTATTACCTGAGAAAATAAATACCGATTTAGGATGTGCTGCAACAGCGGCAGGTGTATAATTAGAACCAAAAGTCTTAACGTGAATTGAAGTACGAGGTTTAGAAGAATCTTTAATAAATAAATCATCGACTTCAAGTCGTTTTGTAGTCATCATATAACTACGAGGACTATCAGATGTTAAAAATACATATTGACCAAGCATATTAAGAATAACTTCGGTATATGTATAAAGAGCACCTTGTACTTCACGATATTTCAAACCTTTATTTCCAATCTTAACACCATTAAATGCAGATAATGCAAACTGATAACGACGTTCAACATCAGAAATAAATGCAGGATTTACTTCATATTCACCAATACTATTTTTAGTGAATATACCAAGACCAGTCTTTTCATCATAAATGAGAATATTATCTTCTGCACTCGGAGCAGTTAAAGTCGGGTCATTAAGATAATCCTTAAATATATGTTTAATATATTCAGTATTTACACCAGTACGAGTAACAAATCCACGAAGGAACTTTGTAAGCATACTATCATACTGAGGTGAATAATTAAGTTTACCTTGAACATCAAGATAACTCATATTCGTAAAACTATTAAAATCATAAGTAGCAATCTGTGCTAATGAATATAAATATCCATTAATATTATGTGCAGGAATCTCTTTGCCACGATATGTATTAACACGATGTTTAGTATCGTTAACTACATTTTCAAGAAGAGAATTAACTCTTGAATATACTTCATTAGCATTATCGTTTGCATTATAATATTGAGTAAGAGCATCACGAGTAATTGCTAATCCTAAATAATTAATTACAGACATCTGTTTATCTAACAGAGCTGCTTTATCAATCTTACTACGTCTTGAAATAGGTTCAAAAATACGTTTAGATTTAGGATTAGTATAAAGTACATCATTCAGATTATTATATAATCCAAATTCAATATTTGTACTTAAAACACTTTCAAATCTATCAATATATGTTTTAACACCAAATGATTCTCGATTGTTCTGATAAATAGTAGCATTATTACCACCTTCTAATGCCATAATATTTACAGGAATAACAGCGAGTTTAATTCCAGAAATATAAGCATTTACAAAAGAATTATCATAATTAGAAGCAGCAGAACCATCATCTTCAAATACTCGTTGGAATATTTCAAGAATAGGAGTAAACTCATCATTTATAGCTGCAAGTTGTTGCAATCTATTATATACATCTTGAGGTTGAATATCGTAAAGATGTGCCTCAATAAGTTTATTCCATAAAACATTAATATCAATAGGAGCAGGAATGTATGCTTTATTAGCAGTTCTATTTTTGAAATTACTCGAACCTACAAGAAGAGCTATTTGAGCTTTAACATGAGATGCTAACGTATTCTTTCTATCAATACGTTCTTTTTGTAAATCATCCCACATTACTTCAATATCTTCAATAGCATCACGTTGTCCTTCTTCTGTACTTTCATCATCGACAATCCGATTATTTTGATAAGCACGCTTACGATTAATACCGTAATTCTTATCAATATAATCAAGAAAATAATTAAAGATTTGACTATTACCTTTATTCAAATCAGTAAGTACATTTGCTACAAAAATATCGTTAAATCTTGTAGGAATAAAATTGGGTCGAGCTTTATACTCTTCAAGTTCTTTATTAAACTCAGCAAGAATTAAAGCCTTAAATCCACTACGAGAAACATCTCGATAATTAGCTCCAAAACGAGCTTGTCTTTGTTCCGCAGTAAGACCTTTTAACTTAAAGTAAGCAGCAGTTAAAACACGAGCCATATAAGCATAATCCATCTCATCAAATGTAGCAGTATTTACAATAGATGGATTAAAAGCGTGTTTAATATCAAGACCTAATGCGTTACCAAGAGATTCAAAATCTTTACGAATATCTTCACTATAAGTTTCATCTATTGAAAGAGCAGCTAATACAGATTCTAATTTAAGTTCTCCACTTGTATAAACGGGATAACCCGTAGCTCCATAAGGAGTACGGGCATCCGCTTCTGCATATAAAAACGCTGTAAGAATACGACGCTTAAACGCATTCTCTAATGATACATCAGCATTATCTTCAGCATAACCTCGAATATTATTATAATCTTTAATAGTAGGTAAAACACCTTTTTCCATTAAAGATGTAATAATATCTTCGATAGGCTTAGTCTTAAAAGACTTCATTTGATGATAAAGACCAGATTTCTCAAGTCTTCCATCAACAGTTAAACGATAAGGTTCAGGACTACATTGTGCATTCATAAACTAACAAATTTTGTTATTATTGTCATCAATATATTTATCAATAAATTCAATTACATATTCACCGTTTGAAGATACAACATTTTTCTGATTATTCAAAACATTTTCAGAACTATTTGAAAAAACCTGACCAGTGGGCGTCAAACCCACTCCCCCACCGGGTATCACTATGTTCGGGCCAATATCAGAAACATCAAGACTATTAAGTGTTTCAGAATTATTGTCATCAAACGTAATTTCACTGTCATCATCAAGAAAATCCAATTCAGCTTGAGCTGCTCTTTGATTTTCTGTCAGAGGTACATCAGATATTTTAATAGGTTCCGTAACTGATAAATTATCATGTGTTGCATCATTTGTAACATTAGTTTGATTAGTTGTAACTGAGGTTGGCTCCGCTGCTGGGCTTCGCCCAGCGCTCCGCTCCCCGGTGGGAGAGGAGGTTGCACGC
>ERZ779626.48-NODE-48-length-87099-cov-6.787521_pt1 | contig 87099 bp, 82 predicted proteins | sample MGYA00514209_ERZ779626 | MGnify/ENA primary metagenome ERZ779626 (study PRJEB29562, sample SAMEA4376713) | mouse gut metagenome | isolation source: Cecum | study: EMG produced TPA metagenomics assembly of the A DSS colitis mouse model was used to assess the microbial...
TAAGCCTGCCGCTAGCGTTCATCCTGAGCCAGGATCAAACTCTCCATTGTATAAATAATGTTTTGTTTTAAATCTTTCGCTCTAATCTCAAAGGTATTGTTTGAAATCACTCTCTTGCGAGAGTGGAAAAAACTTTTAGCTGCTCAAATACTTCAAAGAACGCTGTTCGATTATATTGCTATAAAGAACAATTTCTTTCTTTTTGCCGGGTTTCGCCTTTCGGCTCCCCCCGTTGTTCTGACCGCGATTTTTCAGCGGAAAGTGGTGCAAAGATAAGTCATATTTTTTGAACCACCAAATCTTTTTGAAAGAATTTTTTCAGAAATTTTCAGAACCTTTTCTTTTATCGTTTCGAACCGTATTTCTTATTCGAAGCGGGTGCAAAGGTAAGTCATTTTTCTGAATCTCCAAAAGATTTCGGAACTTTTTTCAAAATTTTTCAGAACCTGTTTTTGTGTTTCGGAGTAGTGTTTCTCTCTCGAAGCGGGTGCAAAGATAAGGGCATTTGATCGCTATTTCCAAATATTTCGGAGACTTTTTTTCAACATTTTCGAAGCCATTTTCACACCCTGCTATCCGTCAGCGAGTTAGTTGTGAAAAATTTTTAATATATTTGCCCCCACAAGAGATCGGACAGAATGAAACGAAGCTTATTATATATAGGTATACTTTTTTCGGCTGTTTCGTGCGGCCGGAACGACCATGCACTGCAATCGGGCGACCTGCTCTTTCAGGCCGGAGAAAGTTCGGATATGACCGGAGCGATCACCGCGGCGACGGGTGAAAACGGACGGTTGAATTTCTCGCACGTGGGAATCGCCGTGGTGAAAAACGGAGCGGATTCGGTACTCGAAGCTACGACGAACGGCGGGGTCCGGCTTACGGCACTGCCGGAATTCCTCGCCCGGTCGGCAAAAATCGGCGGACGTCCGGCGGTCGTCGCCATGCGATTGAAGGATACTGCGGGAGTTTGCGAAGCGGTCAGGCGGGCACGAAGCCATCTCGGACTCCCCTACGACTACTCCTTCCGGCCCGACAACGGGAAATTCTATTGCAGCGAACTGGTCTGGGAATGTTACCGGACAAGCGACGGTTCGCCGATCTTCACGGCCCGTCCGATGAATTTCCGGGCGAAAGACGGCACGCTGCCGCAATTCTGGACCGAGCTTTTCGCCCGCCGGGGCGAATCCGTCCCGGAAGGCGTTCCGGGCACCAACCCCAACGACATGTCGCAGGAGAGAACGCTCCGCGAAGTATACCGCTGGTTCTAAACGATCCGCTCGACAGTCACATCGGGATTCTCGCGCAGCAGATCGACATAGCGTTCTTCGTCGGCATTCCCCTTGGCTCGGATAACCAGCGTCGCACGGTATACGACGCCGTCGGGACTGCGCTGCGCCTCAACCTCATAGGAGATCACGGCGTATTCCCCGCTTTGCAACTCGTTGAACATGGCATCGATCGCCTTGCGGTCGGCGGCCGAAAAGACGACCATGATCCGGCGGCGCCCCAGCCTGCCGAAGAACAGCGTGAGCACCTCCAGCGCAAAGAGCGTAAGCAGCGTGGCCGCTCCGGCCACGATATACATATGTCCTCCGGCCGCAAGTCCGATTCCCGCCGTGGCCCACAAACTGGCCGCCGTCGTAAGTCCCCGCACCAGCTGCCGGTGAATGATGATCGTACCGGCACCGATGAAGCCGATGCCGCTCACTACCTGCGCCGCGATACGGCTGGGGTCGAGCCGCAGTCCGTCGTGCGTGGCCAGAAAGCCCTCGAACCCATACTGCGACACGATCATCATCAGGGCGCTGCCCAGCGCGACCAGAAAATGGGTGCGGAATCCTGCATCCTTGACCCGGTACTCGCGGTCAAGTCCGATCACCGTGCCGCAAAGGCCCGCCACACACAATCTCAATATCAAATCCCACTCCATCTCCATAGTTCCGCGGTTTTATTCCCTATCAAATATAGTACAAATTATCGGGACGGGCAAACCGGATGCCGGCGTGCGTATATGCCGGAACAGCCGGACGGAACGACAGGCCGCCACGGAGAAGCCTTCCGCACGGAGCGGACACCCCTCGCGCCGGGAAACGTTTTCCGGAGAAAAAGAGGAGAATTTTCCGTCTCAAGGTTGCAGAGTGCCGAAATTTTCGTATCTTTGCAGGCTATGTTTAACTAATTAACTATTTACGACAATGCCGAAAATGAAAACCAATGCCGCTGCGAAGAAGCGTTTTACCTTCACCGGCACAGGAAAGATCAAGCGCAAACACGCTTATCACAGTCACATCCTGACCAAAAAGACGACGAAACAGAAGCGCAACCTCTGCTATTCGGGTACCGTTTCTGCGGCTGACGAAGCCAAAATCAAGAACCTGCTCGTCAAGTAATTTCCGGGCGGACATTTTATTAATCGGAGCGAAACAGCCCCAAAGAATGCGGGAGAACCGCATCGCTGACAGCTCTTCAAAAACTTTACAGTATGCCACGTTCAGTCAACGTTGTTGCGTCACGCGCAAGAAGAAAGAAAGTTTTGAAACTTGCCAAAGGTAACTTTGGTTCAAGGGGAAACGTTTGGACCGTTGCGAAAAACACGGTCGAAAAAGGTCTGTGCTATGCTTATGCACACCGTCAACTCAAGAAGCGGACGTTCCGTTCGCTGTGGATCACGCGTATCAACGCCGCAGTCCGCGCGCAGGGAATGACCTATTCGCAATTTATCGGCAAAGTCAACGCCAAGGGCATCGCCCTCAACCGCAAGGTTATGGCCGATCTGGCGATGAACGAGCCGAAAGCATTCGAGGCAATAGTTAAGGCAGTTAAATAACCTCTCTGCGGAAAGGTTTATAGCGGCGGATACCTCGGTATCCGCCTTTTTTTGGTTCCGATATATAACCGAACGAAGCGGTTTTCGATAAAACCGGCAGTAATTTCCGGATTTTATCGTACATTTATACACTTATATTTAAAATAAACCATATGCGACACTTTTTCCTTTCGCTTGCCGCCGCGTCCGCAGCGCTTCTCTGCGGTATCGGAACTGCGCACGCCGTTCCCGCCAAGCCGGGCCTCATCCAAGTAACCCAGAGCGACGGCACGCAGCTCACCGTCCGCCTCGTCGGTGACGAGCGCCGCCACTACATGCTCTCCCCGGAGGGCTACACGCTGACCGGAGGTCCCGACGGCGATCTCTATTACGCCGAACTGTCGGCTTCGGGGAAACTGGTCCCGACAAAAGTCAAGGCCCGCCCGGTAAACGCACTCACCGCCGATGAGAGAGCCGTCGTCTCACGGCTGGGGAAGGAGCTGAAGCCGACCTACGTCAAACCGATGAATATGCCGGCGCCGCAGCAGACACAAGCCCCCGTGCTTCCCGCCGCCGGAAAGCCCGCCCCTCCGCGGCGCATCACCTCGGCCCAAACCACCGGCCGGCTCAAATCGCTGATTATCTTGGTGGAATCCTCCGACAAGAAATTCGCCTCGGCATCGGCGCAGCAGGATTTCCGCAACCTGCTCATGCAGGACGGCTACAGCGTCAACGGCGCGACAGGCAGCGCATGGAATTACTATCAGGACAACTCCAACAGACTGTTCGATCCCGAATTCGTCGTGGTGGGTCCCTACAAAGCCTCGAAAACATCGGCGTACTATGCCGGAAGCGACGGCAGCGAAAATGTAGCGGAACTGATCGTCGAAGCATGCCGGCTAGCCGATAACGACGTCAACTTCACCGATTTCGCCGACAACGGAGTCATACGCGACGTCTTCGTCTTCTACGCCGGGCGCGGACAGGCAGATTCAGGCGATACGCAAACCATCTGGCCGCACCGGTGGGACGTCCGCTACGGCGGCTTCAACGTCTATCTGGACGGTGTACAACTGCAGGGATACGCCTGCGGCGCAGAGCTGAACGGCGGTTACCAGATGACCGCCATCGGCACCTTCTGCCACGAATTCGGCCATGTGCTGGGCTGGCCCGACTTCTACGACACCGACTACTCGGCATCGGGCGGCACCGCCCCGGCGCTGGAGAGTTTCTCGCTGATGTGTTCGGGCAGCTATAACAACAACAGCCGCACGCCGCCGTCGGTCAACATACTGGAACGCTGGATGGTCGGCTGGGCCGAACCCGATGAGGTCACGGAAAACGGGCTTTATACGCTCGCTCCGGTCTCGGAGAACAAAGGTTATCTGGTGCAGACGCCGACGACGAACGACTATTTCCTGCTGGAGAACCGCGACACCCGGAACAACAAGTGGGATCAGCCCCTCAACAGTGCAGCAGCGTGCCGCGGCCTGCTGGTATACCATGTCGATTACACCAGCAGATACGCCCCGCAGTGGTCCTACAATACGCTCAACAACAATCCGGCCCACGAATGTATGAAACTCGTGCGGTCGGTTCCGGGCCGGTCGTCCTACGACGTTCCCGAAAAGACGTTCTTCCCCGGCGCGAACAACATCACGTCGCTCTCGCCCGAAACCAACGCGGACTATATTTCATGGAACAGCGGCAAACCTTCCGTTTCATTCAGCGATATAAAACTCGACGGTTCGCAGGTCCGGCTGTCGGTCAAGACCAAGGCCAATCTCAAGGCCGAGGTCAGCGCCAGACAGTACGACGCCCTGCTGACATGGGAGGGCGATCCGGCCGCCGAGTGGGAGATCACATGGAAATCGGCAGGTATACAGCGTTCGGAGACCGTAACGGGATGCAATGCCTTCCACATAACGGGTCTGTCGCCCGCCACCGAATATGCACTCTCCATCGCACAGGTGTCCGACACGGTGGACAGCAGCAAAGACCTGATCTTCAATACGGAGCCGACCTACACCTATAAAAGCGTACGCATCTGCGTCCCGGATGAGGGATACACGCACGACACGCCGGTCATGCTGAGTCTGCTCGACTACCGCGGCAAGATCGGCCGGATCGACTGGTACATCGACAACCGGAAGACCGAAAACACCTACACGACTCTCGCGGCAGGCGAACACACCATCATGGCCGTCGTCACCGACGCCGAAGAGGAGTCGCAGCAGTATATCGTCAAATACATCACCGTCAAATAACATCCGCCATGAAACACCTCAAATATCTTCTGCTGATCTGTCTCGCGGCCGCAGCCGCCTGCTCGAAAGACAAAACCGAAGACCCGACGCTCAAGGCCCAGCGCACGGCGCTGCAGGAGACCCAAGCCGTAGGAATCTACCGCAGCGGAGAAGCGCTACGGCTCTTCGACAAGGCGAAGCAGCAGTTGTTCGTCGATCCGACGACGCTTACGTTCCGCATTCAGGACGACGCGGGCCTGAAATTTGTCAGTCTCCAGCTGGAGTCGATGCCCTCCGACGGACAGAAGGTCCGCGGCACCTTCACCGACAACACGGGACTCAACATCGGCAGCATCGAAGATTTCGTGCTGCTCAAATCGGACAAACAGCACTATTGGTTCTGGTCCGATCAAACGCGTGTAGGCTTCGTCTTCCCGCGGATCGGCATGTAACCGCAAAAACGCAGCGTGGAAAACTGGAAAAAGACATTCGCCGTCATTTGGAGCGGACAGCTGGCCTCGATCCTGAGCAGTTCGGTCGTCGCCTTCGCCATCATCTTCTGGGTGAGCCTCGAAACAGGCTCGGCGCAGGTGCTGGCGCTGGCCGCCATTGCCGGCATGCTTCCCCAGTCGCTGCTGGGTCCGCTGGTCGGCGTCTATGTGGACCGCTGGGACCGCAAATGGACGATGATTCTGGCGGACAGTTTCATCGCGTTGTGCACCCTGCTCCTCGCCGTACTTTTCTGGCTCGGCGTCGCCCGCATGTGGCATATCTACGTGCTGCTGGCATGCCGTTCCATCGGGTCGGCTTTCCACACCCCCGCCATGCAGGCTTCGGTGCCGCTGCTCGCGCCCAAGCAGCAGCTGACGCGCATCGCCGGCATCAACCAGATCATCAGTTCGCTGTCGAACATCATCGGGCCCGCGTTCGGCGCCCTGCTGATCAACCTGACGGGCATCGGCAACATCCTGCTGCTGGACGTCGCGGGGGCCTTTATCGCCTGCACCACCCTGCTGCTGGTCCGCATTCCCAATCCCGAACGCAGCACGGCGCAAAAGCCCAGTCTCTGGCGCGAGTTCCGCGAAGGGTTCGGCGCCATGCACGCCGTTCCGGGCATGGGCTGGTTTTTCACGCTGGCCGTCCTCGTGTGGTTCTTCATCATGCCCGTCGGCGTGATGTTTCCGCTGATGACGCTGCAGCACTTCGGCGGAGGGGCCTACGAAATGAGCCTGATCGAGATCGTCTGGGGCGGCGGCGCGCTGATCGGCGGCGCCGTCATGGGCGCCCGAACCTACCGCGTCAACCGCATCGTGCTGATAAACCTGATGTACCTGACCATCGGACTGCTGTTCGCCGCTTCGGGCATGCTGCCGCCCACGGCATTCGCGCTCTTCGCCGCCCTTTCCCTGATCGAAGGCGTCACGAGCAGCGTCTTCAACTCGTCGTTCGTCTCCGTCATCCAGAGCCGCATCGACGCGGGAGTACTGGGACGCGTCATGTCGCTGTACTACAGTTTCGGACTGCTCCCCTCGGCGATCGGACTGCTCGGCACGGGCTTCCTCGCCGAGCATGTCGGCCTGACGACGACCTTCGTCATCGCCGGCACGGTCATCTGCTGCATCGGACTCGTCGCATTCTGCATCCCTTCGGTCATGCGGCTCGACCGACAATCTTCCTGACGACGGAAATACAGGGCGACAAAAAAAGAGCGAGGCCGACAAGCCCCGCTCTTTTTCATTCGGATAAAATTTCCTAAACCGTCACAATGTGACCGGCATAGGTGATCGTCTGACGAAGCCGCGTACCTTCCAAGGTGATCTCCACGATGACATCCTTCGACGGATAGAGACTCGGATTGTAACCGTCGCCCAGCGACGCTTCGATCTTGCCACCGTAGAGAGCCGACGAAGAGTAATACTCGCCGTTGGTCATCCTGAGACTCATCGTCGTCGCCGAAATGCCGTCATAGGTGTTGAACGTGCGGCCCGTAGCCGTGCCGTTCAGCATGAACTTCTTGCCAGCGCAGTCCGTATAGGTGAAATTCACGTTCTCAGGCTTCACCGTAAATTTGCCGTTCCAGTTGAAGTCAGCTCCTCGGTCTTGCCGACATAGGACTGCTGAGCCTCCAGCCCGATTCCGTAAGCGCCCGACGACTCGACGAAATAGAGTTTCGTCAGACCGCCCGTCAGCGTGATGGCCTGCATGTCGCCGCCCGAATAGCCCATCGTCAGTTTATCCTCGAAAGTAACGGTCCACGGCTTGCTCTCCGTAGCATCTTTCAGCAGCGCCGTCTCGTTGGTGTTGATCAGCAGCGTACCCTTGCGGACATAAGTGTCGAGGTCGGCATAATCGGCATCGAACGTGATTTTGTAACCGTTCGCCGTAGTCTCGACTTTGGCATTGCCCAGCAACTGCCTTTTCAGCAGTGTATTGCTGCTGCCGACCGTCACTTCGTCGATCGTTTTCTGCTGTTTGTCGGCCTCGGCCACCAGCATCGCAAGCCGCAAGCCGAAGTTGGCCTGCTGCATCGACACAATATTCTGGTTCATGGCACCGGTGTAGATGTTAAGCCCCGGTTGTACGGGCTTCAATTTCTTGTAGGTGTCGTCTTCCTTCATACACCCGCTAAAAACCAGCGACATAGCCACGGCCGCTACAAATAAAACTTTTTTCATCATAAGAATTTCAATACTAAATTATGCGATATAAACGTACAAATTCGAAAAATACTGCGCCCCGGCGCAAAAAAATGCACATTTATTCGATTTTTTGCCAATAGACCGAACGGCTGAACCCCAGCAGCGATCCTTTGACGCGCAGCGTCCGGTCGTCCTCGAACGACACCTCGACCTTGTAGCTCTTGCCCTTGGTCGGGTCGTACACGCGGCCGCCGTTCCAGACGCCCTTCTCCGCATCGTATTTCACGCCGTCCACCACCACGACCCGGTCCGCACGCCCCGACCGCTTCGACTTGTCGGGATTCTTCACGTCGAGTTTGGGCGTCCCGTCGGGGTTGTTCGGGTTCCTGAGCCAGACGATCTGCCCGCGGTAGGTGCCGTCGGGCCGTCGCGTGAACTCCACCTTGGACTCCTTGCCCTCCTCCACGGCCTTGTAAATGCCCACAATCCGGTCGGCATCCTGCGCCGCGACTCCCGCGGCGGCAAACAGCGCGGCCGCCAGCACGATCAGTTTTTTCAAAGTCCCTTTCATCGTTTTTCAAATTCGAATGCGGGCCAAAGGTACGAATATTTCACTTTTTTTCACTATATTGCCCTTGTTATGTACAATATTTGAGGAATGAACCCAAAACTCTTGTTACTTATGTCCCTCCTTTCACTGCTCGGCTGCGGAAAGAAAGCAGCGCCCGAATACCCCGCCGACACGCTGACCACGCGCGACGGCACGCAAATCACGATCACCTTCTTCCGGCACGCCTCGCTTTCGATCGAGGTCGGCGGCAAATACGTCTATGTCGATCCCGTCAGCGGCTACGCCCGATACGCGGCGCTGCCGAAGGCCGACGTGATCCTGATCACCCATTCGCATTACGACCATCTGGACGTAGCGGCCGTCGAAGCGATCCAGACGCCGCAGACCGAGATACTCTGCGACCGCACCTCGGCCGAAGCGTTCGAAATGAACTGCTACACGATGCGGCCGGGCAGCGTCGCCGCACCGCGCGACTACCTCAAGGTCGAGGCCGTAGCCGCCTACAACACCACCGACGGACACCTGCAGTTCCACCCCAAAGACCGCGAGGACTGCGGCTATATCCTTACCGTCGGCGGCACGCGCATCTACATCGCGGGCGATACGGAACCCACGCCCGAAATGAAAGCCCTCAAGAATATCGACATCGCATTCCTTCCGGTCAATCAGCCCTACACGATGACCGTGGATCAGGCCGTCGAAGCGGTCAAGGCGATCCGTCCGGCGGTCTTCTATCCCTACCACTACGGCGAAGTCGAAGAGAAAACCGACACCGCCCGTCTCGCCCGCGAGCTGGAAGGCGTCACCGAAGTCCGCATACGGCCGATGGAATAGGCCGCGCAATCACACAAACGGCAGACAAAAAAAGGAGGACCCAAAGTCCTCCTTTTTCAATAACAAAACCCGGCCGCCGCTATTTCTTCGCGTCGGCTTTCTTCGGCTCGGCCTTCACCTTGAGCGAAGCGAAGCCCTTGACGATATTCTCGTCGTTGTTCTTCGTGCCGTCGTATACCACGGTCACCTCTTTTTTCGGCAGATCGACCTGCACGTCCTTCACGCCCTTGCCCAGCGACGGAACGTTGTTCATGATCTTCTTGACGCAGTGCTCGCAGTCGATGTCGGTCGTAAACACCGTCGTCACCGTTTTCTTGTTGGCAGGCTTCTCCGCCGCGCACATGCCGACGCCCATCACAAGGGCGAGGCAAAGCATTAAAATCTTTTTCATCTTCGTGTTATTTTAAGGTTTGAATCTCTTTTTTCCGCGGAGCGCATCAATAGAGGTTGAAGCGCAGACCCGCGTAAAACTTGCGTCCCATGAGCGGTCCCCAGACGTTCATCGAGTTGAATCCCGTCGAGAAGGGGTTGTCCGCATTCAGAATCGGGTCGTGCTGACGGTAGTCGGCGATATTCTCGCAGCCGACATAAATATCGAACTTGCCGATCTTGCGGCTCACCTGCGCGAAGAACATCGGGTAACGGGGCGAATACTTGTCGTCGGCCAGATTTCCGGTCTGCGTCGGGATGCGCGCGGGACCGTTCAGCTGCGCCGTGGCGTCGAACACCCAGCGGCGGAACTTCGTGGCGTACTGGATATTGAGCAGCGTCTTGTACTTGCTCACCAGCGGACGCTCCACGCGGGCCGTCGTTCCGTCGCGACGGTCGATCGTCATTTCGCTGTCCGTATAGCGGAACGTCGCGAAAATATCGAGCCGCTCGACCGGCGTCCACGAAAAGTCGATCTGGTAGGTATCCGTATAGGAGCGTTTGTCCGAGTTGTAGAGCATGATTTTGTCCGCATACATCTCCTGATCCGCAATCACCGAGTTGTAGAACTGCGTGCGGAAATAGTCGAAGCTCAGCGTCGCGTCGTCGGCACTCACCAGCCCGAAGGTCTGTGTCAGGCTTCCGCCCACGGTCAGGGCCTTTTCCAGCCGGTTGAACCCGTCGAAATCGGGAATTACGATCTCGCGGCCCGTCGCCAAAATACCGATATTGTCGGTGATGACATTGGTCGAACGGTACCCCAGTCCGGCCGAACCGCGCAAGGTCGTCGAAGGGGTGATGTTCCAGCGGATATGACCGCGGGGTGTTACGAAAAACTTGTCGTAGAAGGCGTTATAATCTCCGCGGATACCGGCCACGATCGAGAACTTGTCCTTGACAGCATAGGTGTACTCGGCATAGGCGCCCACCTCCTGCTCGCTGCGGTCGAAGTCGTAGAACCGCGACTTCGCGGCCTCGATCCACGGCGTGTTGTTGGCCAGACTCTCGCGGTAATACTGCAGCTGCGCCTGCGCGCCGACGATCAGCGACGAACGGTAGGTGAAGTAGTGATTATACATCAGGTTCATCGCCAGCGCATTCTCGTTGCCCTTGTAGTCGTTCAGACCGAAGTAGGCGTTTTCGTTGAAGTGGTCGAAATCGGCCACGAACGCGAGGTTCGAACGCATCTCGTCCTTCTCGTCGGGATCGTATACCGAAGGACCGACGGGCATACCTATTTTAAAATAGCCGTTCGCGCCGCGGTTGCGGATCTTCGATCCGTAAAGCGTGCCCGGCTGGTCCCATTTCTCGCGCATCTGGTCGCGCATCGAATTCTTATAGTCGAGCATGCCGCCCAGCCGGTTCTCCTGCACGAACTTCCAGCCCCAGCGAATCTGCGTGCCGTTGTCGGCGGCATAGAGCCATTTGTTGGCGATGTTGAGCTGGTCGGCCAGCGGCAGGTCGCGGAAACCGTCGTCGTTGTGGTCCATCTTGCGCACGTCGGTGTCCATCGAACCGTGCAGCAGGATCACGCTCGACAGTTTCTTGTTCTTGGAAACGGGAAACGCCGTTGAGATATTGGCTTCGGGACGCAGCTCGTCGTCGAGGTAGAGATTCACGAACAGACGCTCGTCGTCGGTAGGCTTGCGGTGTTCGAGGTTGATCTGGCCCGTGATGGCTTCATGGCCGGCCGTAACCGAGGCCACGCCTTTGGAGACCTGAATCGAATTGAGCCACATGCCCGGCGTGTAGCTCAGGCCGTAGGGGGCGCTCAGGCCGCGCATGATCGGACGGTTCTCGTCGAGAATCTGCGTATAGGTGCCCGCAAGGCCCAGCATCTTGATCTGGCGCGCGCCCGAAATGGCATCGCTGTACCCCACAGTCACCGAAGCCGAATTCTCGAAGCTCTCGGCGAGGTTGCAGCAGGCCATCTTGCAGAGACCCGCGAACGAAATCATCTCGTTCTTGACGATGCCGTCGCGCTTGACGAAGTTGCCGCTGAGGTTGCCCTCGACCACGACGTCCTCCAACTCCACGCCGTCCGCCCTAAGTGCGAATTCGATCCGCTCCGCGCCGTTCGCGACGTGCAGCGTGTCGTTCACGAAGCCCAGATACGAAGCCACCAAGTTATCGTAACCTTTCACGCGGTGGAGCAGAAAAGCTCCCTCGGCGTCAGTGCTGGCGCCGATCGTGGTACCCTCCCAGTAGACCGAAGCGCCCACCAGCGGCTGGTTGTCGGCATCGCGGACCACGCCCCGCAAATCCTGCGCGCTGAGGGTACCGCACACAGCGAGGGCTGAAACAGATAAAACTAAAATTTTGTTGATTTTCATTTACATTCCGTTATTGGTTAAAACTGATTCCGGACGGATGCACGCAGCATCCGCCCCAAAAGGGTTTTAAGCCAATACGGGAGGGGCGCGGAGTCCCGCGCAGCGGACATGGCCCCGTTCGACGAAGGGGGCGCAGCGTCCGACGGTTTTCTCCCCGCCGAGCGAGATGTCGGCAGGCTCCGGAGCCTCGGCCACCAGCGCGGGCGGCAGATCGGTAACCGTACAACGGGTCGATTTTTCGCTGTCCTGCGAGAATGTATAGAGATTGATCTCCGTCGAATGGTGATTGCCGCAGCAGGTGGCCTTCAGCGACGCGGTTCCGTCGGAAGTATCCGCACCGTGCTGGCAGTGATGACAGCATACGTGCGCGGCACGGGCCTTCATCGCGACGCACTTGCATGAAAGCGACACATACGCGGGTCCGCCCGTCGCCAGCAGGTAGACGGAGAGCAGTAACAGCGATATGAGTCTTTTCAGTTTCATGCAATAATATTAGGTTCCGGCTACTCCAGCACACCGCATTCGGCGAGTTTCCCCGCCCATGCCTGCGCGTCGCGCAGGGCGGTAGCCTCGTCCACCTCGTAACGTTCGGTGAGCAGGCCGGCGGCCTCTTCGGTGGTGAAGTCGCGGCCGCGGAGCGTCTCCCAAAGATAGAGCGACGAGTCGTTGAGCGCAAGAATCCGGGTCATATCGGCACCGACGCGGCCCGGCATGATAATCACATGCTCCCCCGCCATCTCGCGCACTTTGAACTTTTCGCTTATCTTCATTTGTCGAACGTTTAACCGAATGCAAAAGTATGAAAAATTCCTCAAACCGCCTAATTTTTCCTACCTTTGTGTGCATGGAAGGGTCCGCAGACAAGATTTTCGAGGTGCTGAAGCGCTACTGGGGCTTCACCGAATTCCGTCCCGTGCAGGAGCGGATCATCCGCTCGGCGATGGCCGGGCGCGATACGCTGGCCCTCATGCCCACGGGCGGCGGCAAGTCGCTGACCTATCAGGTTCCGGGACTCGCGCAGCCGGGACTGTGCATCGTCGTCACGCCCCTGATCGCCCTGATGAAGGATCAGGTGGACCGCCTGCGGGCGCGGCGCATTCCGGCCGTCGCCATCCATTCGGGACTCTCGCCGCGGCAGATCGACATCGCACTGGACAACTGCGTCTACGGCGACGTCAAATTCCTCTATGTGGCTCCCGAACGGCTCGCCACCGAAGCCTTCCGCCTGCGCGTGGAGCGCATGAAGGTCTCGCTGCTGGCCGTGGACGAAGCCCACTGCATCTCGCAGTGGGGCTACGACTTCCGCCCCTCGTACCTGCGCATCGCCGAACTGCGCGAAAAACTGCCGGGCGTTCCCGTGCTGGCGCTCACGGCCTCGGCGACCAAGCTCGTGGCCGAGGACATCATGCGCCACCTGCGCTTCGCCGAGCCGCATATCCTGCGCAGCAGTTTCGCGCGCCCCAACCTCTCGTACAGCGTCCGCCGCACCGACGACAAAAACGGGCAGCTGCTCCGGCTGGTCCAGAACGTTCCCGGTTCGGGCATCGTCTACGTCCGCACGCGCGAAGGCACCGAGCAGATCGCCGACATGCTGCGCCGGCAGGGCGTGACGGCTGCGGCCTACCACGGCGGCATGGGACACGCCGAGCGCTCGCTGCGGCAGGAGGAGTGGGTCGCGGGCAGGACGCGCGTCATGGTCGCCACCAACGCCTTCGGCATGGGCATCGACAAACCCGACGTGCGGTTCGTCGCCCACTACGCCATGTGCGATTCGCTCGAAAGCTACTATCAGGAGGCCGGCCGCGCAGGCCGCGACGGCGTGCGCAGCTACGCCCTGCTGCTGACCTCTCCCGACGACGGAGGGCGCATCATAAAGCGTTTCGAGCAGGAATTTCCGCCGCTCGAAAAGATCAAGGACATCTACGAAAAGGTCTGCTCCTACCTGCAGATCGGCATCGGCGACGGCGCCGAAGCTTCGTTTCTGTTCAACATCCACGACTTCTGCGCCCGCGAGCACCTCTACTCCGGCACGGTGCAGAGCGCGCTCAAACTCCTGCAGCAGAACGGCTACATGACGCTGACCGACGCGCAGGAGAATCCGGCGCGAATCATGTTCTGCGTAAGCCGCGACGATCTCTACCGCATCCGCGTCCAGCGTGACGAACTCGACCACTTCATCCGCACGCTGCTGCGCCTTTACAACGGCGTCTTCACCGAATTCCGCCAGATCGACGAGGGCGAGATCGCCACGTGGAGCGGCTACACCGTCGAGCGGGTCAAGGAGCTGCTCAAACGGCTCTGGCAGCTGCGCGTGATCCGCTACGTCCCCTCCAACCGCTCGCCGATCCTCTTCATGAACGAGGAGCGGCTTCCCCGCGCCGACCTCTACATCTCTCCCGACACCTACAAACGGCGTCAGGAGCTGATGCGCGAACGTTTCGAACACATGCTCGACTATGCCGCCAACGAAACCCGCTGCCGGAGCGCCGTGCTGGAAGCCTACTTCGGCGAGGGCGATCCCGCGCCGTGCGGCGTCTGCGACATCTGTCTGGCGCGCCGGCGCGCCACAAAACAAAAATCCGCGGACGCCGCCGGCAATGCGGCGGAAAGCCTGCGCAAAGAGGTGCTCGAACGGCTGGCCCAAGGCCCCGCCGACCCGCGCGAACTGGCCGACGGATTTCCGGGCGGCGTGCAGCGGACCGGCGAGGTGATCCGGCAGCTGCTCGACGAGGGCCTGCTCGCCACCGGCAAGGACGGGAAAATCAGGCTGAAATAACCCGGCGCCCCGACACCTGATCGCAAAAAGGTCTGCGAACATGTCGTTTTCCGGAAATAATTCCGTAATTTTGTGGGAACGTTCCATCGCATGACTACGACAAATAATTTTACCGATAAAATAAGCAACGAGGAGACCGCCGCGCTTCCCGCCATCGAATTCAAGGGCGAGATCCGCATCATCGAGCATGAGCGCGACATCGTGCCGGCCTGCAAGTTTCTGATGAAACAGGCCGTCGTGGGCTTCGACACCGAGACGCGCCCCTCGTTCCGTCCGGGCATAAGCTACCGGGTGTCGCTGCTTCAGCTCTCGACCCCGCAGCTCTGCTTTCTATTCCGGCTGAACAAGATTCCGCTGGCCAAGCCGATCCTTCAGGTGCTCGAAACCGACTCCATCCTCAAAATCGGCGCCGACGTCGCGGGCGACCTCCGCTCGCTGCGCCAGATCCGCCACTTCCGCGACGGCGGATTCGTGGACCTGCAGTCCATCGCCCCCGAATGGGGCATCGAGGACAAGAGCCTGCGCAAACTCTCGGCCATCGTCCTCCGGCAGCGCGTCTCCAAAGCCCAGCGTCTGAGCAACTGGGAGGCCGCAACGCTCACCGACAAACAGAAACTCTACGCCGCGACCGATGCGTGGGTCTGCACGGCGATCTACGACAAACTGCTGCACACACCCAAAATAAAACGTCCCAAAGCATGACACCTCAAATATACCTGCGCAAAGGCAAGGAAGAGTCTCTTATGCGCCGCCACCCGTGGATTTTTTCGGGAGCCATCGACTACATCAAGGCCGAAGACGAATCGGAAATCGCCGAAGGCGCTCTGGTCGAAGTATACACCCGTTCGGGCGAATTCATCGCGCAGGGACACTACCAGATCGGTTCGATCGCCGTGCGCGTGCTGTCGTTCTGCCGGGAGACGATCGATCAGGAGTGGTGGAACCGCCGCATCGCCGTGGCGCACGACGTTCGCCGCACGCTGGGACTTACGGACAATCCCGACACGAACTGCTACCGGCTGGTGCACGGCGAGGGCGACGCCCTGCCGGGACTGGTCGTGGACATCTACGGCACGGCGGCCGTGGTCCAATGCCACTCGGTCGGCATGTACCACGCCCGCATGGAGATCGCCAAGGCGATACGGGCGACTTACGGCAACAAAATCACGGCCATCTACGACAAAAGTTCGCAGACGGTGCCGTACAACGCCCGGCTGGGCGCCGTGGACGGTTATCTGTGGGGCAGCTCCGACCACGAATCGCACATCGTGACGGAAAACGGCGAGAAATTCCTCGTAAACTGGGAGAAAGGCCAGAAGACGGGCTTTTTCCTCGACCAGCGCGAAAACCGCGAACTGGTGAAACGCTACGCCAAAGGCCGCACGGTGCTCAACACCTTCTGTTACACGGGCGGATTCTCGGTCTACGCCATGGCGGGCGGCGCCCGAAAGGTCTGCTCGGTGGACTCCTCCGAACGCGCCGTGACACTCGCAACCGAAAACATGGTGCTCAACTTCGGCCGGGAGGCCGACTTCAGCGAGATTGCGGCCGACGCCGTGGAGTATCTCAAGGACATCGGCGACAAATACGACCTGATCATCCTCGACCCTCCGGCCTTCGCCAAACACCACAAGGTGCTGGGCAACGCCCTGCAAGGCTACAAGCGGCTCAACGCCCGCGCCATTTCGCAGATCAAGCCCGGCGGCATCCTCTTCACGTTCTCCTGCTCGCAGGCCGTATCGAAGGAACTGTTCCGCACGACGGTCTTCTCGGCCGCAGCCATCGCAGGCCGCAACGTACGCATCCTGCACCAGATGACGCAGCCCGCCGACCACCCGATCAGCATTTACCACCCCGAAGGCGAATACCTCAAAGGCCTCGTGCTCTACGTCGAATAAGATGGCGAAAACCGCAACCGATCCGGGGTACGCCGCCTGCCCCATCCGCAATATCGTGGACCGCTTCGGCGACAAATGGTCCCTGCTGGTGCTCTACAACCTGCACACGGGCGGGCGTCTGCGCTTTTCGGAGATACACCGCCGGATGACCGACATCTCGCAGAAGATGCTCGCCTCGACCCTGCGGCGGCTCGAACAGGACGGCCTGCTTTCGCGCACGGTCTACCCCGAAGTGCCGCCGCGCGTCGAATACGCCCTCACGCCCCGCGGCGAATCGCTCATGCCCCATCTCGTCTCGCTCATCGACTGGGCGCTGGAAAATTTCGACGCGATCATCAGCGACCGCAACTCCCGGCAAGCAACCGAAGCGGATTTATAAATCACGAACCCGAAACCGCCAAGCAGCAGGTTTCGGACAATCGCGGTCCCCGCAACTCAGCCCGCCCCATCGTCGCCCTCTCAGATGCCACGGCAATCGGTTCCTGCAATCGTCCCGGACAGACTTCCGTTCCAGCCCCGACAAACACATCCGACAAATGCACCCGGCAAATACGCTCGGCAAATGCGCCCGGCAAATGCGCCCGGCAAACACATCCAGCAAATGCACCCGGCGGCGCCATGTCCGCTCCAAATAGAAAAAGTCCCTTCCGGGACTTTTTCTATTTTACCTTTTCGAAAACATAAACCTCGTGCAGTTCCTTGTCGTAGCCGGGATAAAAGCCCTTGACCATCCCCAACACGATCCGCGAACCGCGGTTGGCCAGCACCAGCAATTCGTCGGTCTGCGGATCTATCGCCAATCCTTCGATTTCGCCCGCACGCAGGAAATCGGTCATCGCGCGAAACGGCAGCGCCGTCGCATAACTCTTCCCGTCGCGCATGTCGGCGATATAGATCGTATCCGGCTCGTCGAGGTCCGCATCGCCGTCATCGGCCGAGATCAGCATCCGGCCGTCCACCATGAAGATCCCCTGCTGCCACTGCGGAACCGGACGCAGATGCACCTTGCGGACATACTTCCCCGTCTTGAGATCATAGCCGTACAGATAGCGGCCGTCCACCCAGTCCGACATCCAGACCATGTCGTTGTCCCGGTCCACGGCCAGTCCGCTCACCTCGACCTGCCCAGATTCGGGGTCCCAGTCGATCGAACGCTTCCATTTCAGGTTGTCCGCATCGTAAACGGCGACCTGAATGTTCTCGCCCTTGCCGTCTTCGAAAGTCTCGATACCGGCATACAGCTCGCCGTTCCACACGTCGATATCGCCCAAGTGATTGGCTTCGAGCGGCAGTCCTTCGAACGGGTGTTCGTTTTCGGCGACCAGTCGCCCCTGCTTATCATACTTGTAGAGCGCCGTGCTGCCCGAAACGTAATAATAGTTCGAGTCGGCGGCGATTCCCTGCCGTCCTTCGACCGGAACGATCCGTTTGAGCCGATACTCCCCGCCGAGACTCTGCGCCCGGAGCGCCGTGCCGGCCGCCATGAGCGCCAGCATAAAAAAAATTCGTTTCATCATAGTCGTACGATTTTACACATCTGCACCAGAGCAAAAACAAGGCCGGAGACGCACACCCGGTTCAAAGGTTTCGTCTCCGGCCTGTTCTCTGCAGTCCATTCAACAGCCCGAACGCTTCGGGCCGGTTCTGACCGCTCCCGGTCAATTCCAGTCGGGTCCGGTCTCTCCCCGAAGGCTTCCGGTCCGGGAACTACTTGCGTTTGGCCCGCTGCTGGGCCTCCTGCTGACGCATCAGCTCCTCGTAGCGCTGCTGGAATTTCGATTTCTTGCCTTTCGACTTCCTCGCGGCATTGGCCTGCATCACGGCATGAATCTTCTCGTCGTCCACGATGCGGCGGATGACGAGCGTCTGCCCGATCGTGAAGAGGTTTGACAGCAGGTAATAGTAGCACAAGCCGCTCGAATAGCTGTTGAACCACAACAGCATCATGATCGGCATCATGTAGACCATCATAAACTTCATGCCGGCCATCTGGGGCTGCGACGAAGCGGTCTGCTGGTAGTTGAAGTAGGAGTAGCCGAACAGCGACACGGCCATCAGCAGCGCGAACAGGCTGACATGGTCGCCGTAGAACGGGATCGAGAACGGCAGGTTCACGATGCTGTCGTACGACGAGAGGTCGTCGGCCCAGAGGAACGGCTGCTCGCGCAGCTCGATCGACGCCGGGAAGAAGCGGAACATGGCGATCAGGATAGGCAGCTGGATCAGCATCGGAATACAGCCGCCCATGGGGTTGATGCCGGCCTTTTTGTAAAGTTCCATCGTCGCCTGCTGCTTTTTCATGGCATCCTCCTTCTTGGGATACTTCTTGTTAAGCTCGTCCACCTGCGGTTTTATCAGGCGCATCTTGGCCATCGACACGTAGCTCTTGTAGGTGAGCGGCGAGATGACGAGCTTCACGAGAATCACCAGAATCAGGATGATGATGCCGAAACTGCCGATGTAGTTGCGCAGGAAGTCGAAGACCGGAATCACGCACCAGCGGTTCACCCAGCCGAAGATACCCCATCCCAGCGGAATCAGACGCTCCATATGGAGGTCCGCACCGTTGTTGTCGGTGACTTTCTTCAGGATCGCATATTTGTTGGGACCGAAGTAGAATGCGAAATCATATCCTTCGACCTGCGCCGAGTAGGGCACAGCCATCTGCACGGAGAAACTCTTGAGCAGCTCCGAGCCGGGAGCCGCCGTATCGAAGGCCATGTTGGCGCTGGAGACGTTCTGCGGCGCGATGAAGACCGACGAGAAGAACTGCTGCTTGAAAGCCACCCAGTTCACCGCCGTCGATACGCTCTTCGACTTGGCGCCGTCGCTCATACCCAGCTCCTCGATCGAACTTTCGCCCGGAAAACGGTAGGCCAGCGTCGTGTACATGTTTTCGTTCTGGAACCCCTTCTCGTTCTGGTACGAGACATTCGACCAGTCGATACCGATCGAAGTCTGGTTGGCCATCTGCGGGGCCATGTTCACCAGCCGGACGTTGAAATCCACGAGGTAATCGCGCTCCGGAGCCTGCTTATTATATATAAGGTACTCGTATTCGAGCCATGCGTTCTCCGCCACCGCAAGACGCATCGTCACACGCCGGGCATCGCCTGCCGTCTCCACGGGTTCAGCGCGGAAGACGTAATCCATCGTATTGACCTTGACGTTGTTCAGGCCGTTCTTCACATAGAACGACATGTCGAACCGGGCGCTCGCAGGGTCCATCAGCTCGATCAGTTGGTCGCGCTGACCGCGGGGTGCGTACTTGGTGTAGTCCTTGAGCGTCACGCCCGTGATCTGTCCGCCGCGCGTCGAGAAACGCACCGTCATCACCTCGTTCTCCACCGTAAACTCTTCAGGCTCTGCCTCCTGCGCCGCGGTCAGATGCTCGCCCATCGCGGCGATCCGACGCTGACGCACGGTCTGGGCCAAATCCGCCTCCGCTTCGGGCGCCGCCGTCTCACCGGACGCCGCAACCGCACTCTCCGCAGCGCCGCCCGCCGCGCTGTCCGCCGCGGGAACCGCGGGACGCGAAGCGGCGGCTACCGAATCCTGATAGGCCTGCCACGCGGCCATTTCCTGCTGATATTTCTCCTGCTGTTTAGTATTGACATAGGCGAATCCCAGAAAAAGGACCGCCACGACGACAATACCCAAAATTGTTTTTTTATCCATCTAAACGTGTTTGCTTCTTACTTTGTGCGGTTATTACTTCTTTTCCCCGGCGTATTTGAGCGCCGCTCCGACGAACGCCACGAACAGCGGCGAAGGCTTCAGCACCGTACTCTTGTATTCGGGATGATACTGCGTGCCGACGAACCACGGATGGTTCGCCACTTCGACCACCTCGACCAGCCCCGTATCGGGGTTGATGCCCACGGCCTGCATGCCGGCGGCTTCGAACTGCTCCAGATAGTCGTTGTTGAACTCGTAGCGGTGACGGTGACGCTCCGAAATATTGAGCTTGCCGTACGCCGCGGCGACTTTCGAACCCTTCTTCAGCGCACACTGATAGGCCCCCAGACGCATGGTGCCGCCCTTGGCCGTCACGCCCTTCTGCTCCTCCATCAGGTCGATGACCGGATGCGGCGTCGATTCCATTTCGCTCGAATTGGCGTCGGCGATGCCCAGCACGTTGCGGGCGAACTCGATCACGGCGCACTGCATGCCCAGACAGATGCCGAGGAACGGAATGTTGTTTTCGCGGGCGTAACGCACGGCCACGATCTTGCCCTCGATGCCGCGGTTTCCGAAGCCCGGAGCCACCAGAATGCCCGACATCTTGCCCAGCTTCTCGGCCACGGTTTCGGGCGTGATCTTCTCCGAATTGACATAGCGCAGTTTCACCTTGCAGTCGTTCACGGCGCCGGCATGCACGAACGATTCGCAGATCGACTTGTAGGCGTCGGGCAGTTCGGTGTACTTGCCGACCAGCGCGATCTCGATCTTCTTCGAAGGGTGCTTGATCTTGTCGACCAGCGCGTTCCACGCGGTCATATCGGGTTCCTTGTCGGCGGGCAGGTCGAGTTTCTGGAGCACCACCTCGTCCAGATGCTGGTCGTGCATCTTCTGCGGCACTTCGTAGATCGTCGGTACGTCGATCGATTCCATCACGGCGTTGGCGTCCACGTTGCAGAACAGCGCCACCTTGCGGCGCAGGTTCACCGAAAGCGGATGCTCGGTGCGCAGCACGAGGATGTCGGGCTGCAAACCGTTTTCGAGCAGCGCCTTCACCGAGTGCTGGGTGGGTTTGGTCTTCAGTTCGCCCGAAGCCGCCATGTAGGGGATCAGCGTCAGGTGCACCAGCGCCGTATTCTTATAGCCCAGCGAGTAGCGCAGCTGGCGCACCGACTCGATGAACGGCAGCGACTCGATGTCGCCCACCGTACCGCCGATCTCGGTGATGATAACGTCGTAAACCTTCTTCTGCGCCAGCAGCTGGATGCGGCGCTTGATCTCGTCGGTGATATGGGGAATGACCTGCACGGTCTTGCCCAGATACTCGCCCTTGCGCTCCTTCTCGATGACGCTCTTGTAAATCCGGCCCGTCGTGACGTTGTTGGCCTTCGACGTGGGCTGGTTCGTAAAGCGTTCGTAGTGGCCCAGATCGAGGTCGGTCTCCGCGCCGTCCTCCGTCACATAGCATTCGCCGTGTTCGTAGGGATTCAGCGTTCCGGGATCGACGTTGATGTAGGGGTCGAGTTTCTGAATGGTCACCGAATAGCCGCGCGCCTGCAGCAGCCGGGCTATCGAGGCCGAAATAATACCCTTGCCGAGCGACGACGCAACGCCGCCCGTAACAAATATGTACTTGGGTTTGGAAAGTTTCATTACGTTTATTACTATTTGTTGTCGTTGTTTTCGTGATTCTCCTCCTGCGCCTGACGGTCGATCAGCTTCACTTTCTCGATCGCGGCGGCCATATCCTCGCGGGCGCGCTCGATCTTGGCCTTCACGTCGGCAATCAGCGCCTCGGCGTTCTTCGACTTGGCGAAGAAACCGATGTTGTTCTCCAGCAGGCCGATCTCCTGCTCCAGCTGGCGCACCTTGCCGTAAAGCCGTTCGCGCTCCGAACGCAGGCGGCTGCCGCCCGCCGACTTGAACGACGACACCTTCTCGCGGAAACGGTTCATCGAACGGTCGCGCTCGGTGCCGCGCAGCGTGTTGAACAGCGCATCGACGGCGGCCTTGTACTTCTTCTGCACGGCGTCCTTCTGCTTGATGGGTACGAACCCGATCTCGCCCCAGCGGCGCTGGAAGTCGCGGATCACGTCGTAACCGCCCGTCTTGACATCGGCCGCGGCCATCTCTTCCAGCAACGCGAGCTTCTTCTTCAGATTCTCCTCGTGCTCGCCGTCCACGCTGGCGAAATGCGCGCCCTTGCGCTCGAAGAATTTGTCGCACGCCGCGCGGAAACGCCGCCAGATAGCATCCGAATGCCGGCGCGACACGGCGCCGATCTCCTTCCAGCGGGCCTGCAGGGCGATCAGCTCGTCGGTCGCCTTCTTCCACTCCTCGCTGTTCATCAGCGACTCGGCGGCCTCGCATATTTCGGTCTTGAGCTGCAGATTATGCTCCATCTCGGCCTTCACGCCCGAATAGAACTGACGCTTGGCCTCGAAGAACCTGTCGCACGCCGTGCGGAAACGTTCGTATATGCGGTTGTTATCCTTCTTGGGCGCGAAACCGATGGTCTTCCACGTCTTCTGAATCTCCAGCAGACGGTCGCTGGCCCGGTTCCACTCCTTGCGGGTGGTGAGCGGCTGCGCGGCCAGCTCCTCGGTGGCGGCGCATAGCTCCGTCTTCAGTTCGAGGTTGCGGACCTGCTCGCCCTTCAGCGCCTCGAAGTGCTCCTGATGCTGTTTGTTGATCCGGCTCGACGCCGCCTTGAAACGCTCCCAAAGCACCTCCTTGTATTCGTTGGCCACGGGACCCGTCTCACGCCATTCGTCGTGCAGTTTCTGCAGTTTGTGGAACGCTTCGACCACCGAAGGCTCCAGCACGAGCGCCTCGGCCTGCTCGCACAAAGCCACTTTCTGCTCGTAATTCTTCTTCAGGTCCAGATCGCGCAGCTCCTTGTTGATCTTGATGAAGCTGTAGAAATTCTCGACGTGCAGGTTATAGGTCTCCCACAAATCCTTGACGTTCTGCAGGGGCACGATGCCGGTCTCCTTCCAGCGCTGCTGCAGCTCGCGGAATTTGGTAAAGGTATGGTTGAGCGTCTCGTCCGAATTGACCAGCTCCTTCAGCTCCTCGATAATCCCCAGCTTGACCTGCAGGTTCTTCTCCTTCTCGGCTTCGAGATTGGCGATGAACTCGTCGCGGCGACGGCGGTACTCCTTGAACAGCTCCTTGAGCTGCACCTCGACGCCGTCCACTGCCGGTGCGAAATCCTCTTCGGCGCCGCCTTCCTCGATGAATTTGCGGCGTGCGGCTTCGACCTCGGCGCGGCGGATGCGGTAGAAGGCGATCTTCAGCGCCTCCACATCCCGGCGGATCGACTGCACGGGCTGCTCTTCGAGCATGCGCGTAAACAAAGCCACCAGTTCCTCCTTGCCCCGGCCCGTGAATTTGTCTTCGGTATCGGCGGCGCTTCCCGCCATCTGCTCGGCCTCGGCCTCCTCGGCGGTCTCGCCCTCCAGTTCGAGTCCGGCGTCCTGCGCCGCCAGCGCGGCCTCCTCGTCCGCGAAATCCACCTGCACGTCGGACGCAGCAGCCTCCTCTTCCGTCTCCGTTACGACCGCTTCGGCCGCAGGCTTGATCCGGGCGCGTTTCGCACGCGCCGTCTCTTCAGCGGGAGCCGCTTCCGCAGCCGTTTCGGCGGCAGAAGCCTCGGCAACGACCTCTGCGGCGGGGACTTCAGCCGCAGGCACCTCCGCAGGCGCACCCTTCCCGTCTGCAGGCGCCTCTGCGGCAGCCTCGCCGGCAGCAGGAGCTTCCGCAGCCGTTTCGGCGACGGTCTCTTCGGCCGGCGCTTCGCTTACGGGCGCCTCGGCGGCGGACGCTGCGGGTTCGCCCTGCGCGGCAGCGGGCGTTTCGGGTTCTGCAGTCGCAGCCGTTTCGGAATCAGGGACTTCGGGAGTCACTTTGGAAGTTGCCTTCTGCACATCTTCAGCAGCCTTGCTGACTTGCTCCTCAGGAGCAGGAAGAATCGGATTTTCAGTAGCCATCTCAATACACGTTTTTGAGTTCCATATATACGGAAGTATATAAATCTCGCAAATATAACCATTTTTCCCGTGCCGCCGAACGATTTCGCCGGAAATTTGCTAACTTCGCACAAGATATGCGCGGCACACGGCCAACCGGCCGCCGGTGCGCCGCCGAAAACGCATTGACCGAAATTATGAGCCACCGCATCCTGCTCGTCGACGACGAACCCGACATCCTCGAATTCGTGAAATACACCCTCGTCAAGGAGGGTTACGAGGTATTCACGGCCCAGAACGGAGCCGAAGCGCTGAAAGCCGCGGCGCAGCACCGCCCCCACCTGATCCTGCTGGACATGATGATGCCCGTGATGGACGGGGCGCAGACCTGCCGCGCCATCCGCGAGGACCCGCAGCTGCGCGACACGATGGTCGTCTTCCTCTCGGCCTTGGGCGAAGAGGAGCAGCAGCTGGCCGGCTTCGGCGTGGGGGCCGACGACTACCTGACCAAGCCGATCAAGATGAAACTGCTGGTCAGCCGCGTGCAGGCCATCCTCAAGCGCATCGACGCCGGAAAGGCCCCCGCTCCGGCGGAGGAGGGCGTCGCCATGGACCGCGAGCGCTACACCGTCACGCGCGACGGCCGCGAAATCAGCCTGCCCCGCAAGGAGTTCGCCCTCTTGGACCTGCTCTACTCGTCGCCGGGCAAACTCTTCTCGCGCGAAGAGATATATGCCCGGATCTGGGGTTCGGAGGTGGTCGTGGGCGACCGCACCATCGACGTGCACATCCGCAAACTGCGCCAGAAGATCGGCGACGAAAAGATCGTCACCGTCAAGGGCGTAGGCTACAAATACGAACCGTAATGCCGGGCGACGCCCGGACCGCAAAGACATGGACAGAACCAGCAAATACCGCCGCATCGTCATCAAGGCTGGCAGCAACGTGCTGACCCGCGACGACGGACGCCCCGACACCACGCGCATTTCGTCCCTCGTGGACCAGATCGCCCGGTTGCACCGCGCCGGCATCGAGGTGATCCTCGTCTCGTCGGGCGCCGTGGCTTCGGGCCGCAGCGTCCTCGAACAGCGCACGGGCCGCATCGACACCGTATCGGCCCGCCAGCTCTTCTCGGCCGTAGGTCAGGTGAAGTTGCTGAACCGCTACTACGACCTCTTCAACGAATACGGCATCGTCTGCGGGCAGGTGCTCACCACCAAGGAGAGCCTCTCCACGCGGCGGCAGTATCTCAACCAGCGCAACTGCATGGAGGTCATGCTCGCCAACGGCGTGATCCCGATCGTCAACGAGAACGACACCATCTCGGTCACCGAGCTGATGTTCACCGACAACGACGAACTTTCGGGACTCGTGGCGGCCATGATGCAGGCCGAAGCGCTGATTATCCTGAGCAACATCGACGGCATCTACGACGGCTCGCCCTCCGACCCCTCGTCGCAGGTGATCCGCCGCGTGAAACCCTCCGAAGACCTCTCGCGGTACATCGACCCGGCGCGCTCGTCGCGGGGCCGGGGCGGCATGGCGACCAAGAGCCGCATTTCGTCACGCGTGGCCGGCGAGGGCATCGAAGTCATCATCGCCAACGGCCGCCGCGACAACATCCTGACCGCTCTGGCGCTGACCGGCGAGGAGGTGCTCTGCACCCGTTTCGAACCCGCCCCGCACACGGCGTCGGGCGTCAAAATGTGGATCGCCAGCAGCGAAGGCTTCGCCAAAGGCGTCCTGCGCATCGACGAAGGCGCCGCAGCGGCCGTCCGGGCCAGCAAGGCCGCCAGCATCCTCGCCGTGGGCGTCACGGCCGTCGAGGGCGATTTCGAACGCGACGATTTGGTGCGCATCCTCTCGCCCGACGGAACGCAGCTGGCCGTGGGCCGCATCTCGTGCGACAGCGAAACCGCACGCCGCAACATCGGGCGCAAAGGGCTGAAACCCCTCGTCCACTGCGATTACCTCTACCTCGAATAAGACGACTATGGAATACGAATCCCTGTTCAAAGCCGCCCGTCAGGCCGGAACGCTTCTGGCCGAGACCGAAACCGAACGACTCGGACGCACGCTGATGCACGCCGCACAACTGCTGCGCACGCATACGCCCTGCCTGCTCGAAGCCAACGCCCGCGACCTCGAAGCCATGGCCCCCGACTCGCCGCTGCGCGACCGTCTGCGGCTGACTCCGGAGCGCATCGCCGACATCGCCGCCGACATGGAAGCCGTCGCGCACCTGCCCTCGCCACAGGGCGAAGAGCTGGAGCGGCGCACCCGCCCCAACGGAATGACCATCGTCAAACGGCGGGTTCCGTTCGGCGTGGTCGGCATGATCTGCGAAGCGCGGCCCAACGTCACGGCCGACATCTTCTCGCTCTGCATCAAAACGGGCAACGCCTGCGTGCTGAAGGGCGGCGGCGACGCCCGTCACTCCAACGAAGCCATCGCCGCCCTGCTGCACGAAGCCCTGCGCAGCGAAGGCATCGACGAACACGCCTTCACCCTGCTTCCTTCGGACCACGCCTCCGTCGGAGCGCTGCTGAACGCCGTGGGTTACGTCGACGTCGTCATTCCGCGCGGCGGCGCGGGCCTGATCCGCTTCGTGCGCGAAAACGCCCGCGTCCCGGTCATCGAAACAGGCGCCGGCATCGTCCACACCTACTTCGACCGCGACGGCGACCTCGCAAAAGGCCGCGCCGTGGTCTGCAACGCCAAAACCCGGCGCGTCAGCGTCTGCAACGCCCTCGACTGCCTCGTCATCCACCGCGACCGGCTCGCCGACCTGCCGGAGCTTTGCGCCCCGCTGGCCGCCGCCCGCGTCACGGTCTACGCCGACACCGAGGCTTTCGCGGCCCTCGGCGGACACTACCCCGCCGACCTGCTGGAACACGCTTCCGAAGAGCATTTCGGCACGGAATTCCTCGACTACAAACTCGCCGTCAGGACCGTCGCATCGCCCGAAGAGGCCCTCGCGCACATCGCCCGCTACTCGTCGCGCCACAGCGAAGCCATCATCACCGAAAACAAGCGGACCGCCGCGCAGTTCACGCGCGCCGTGGACGCCGCCTGCGTCTACGTCAACGTCTCGACGGCCTTCACCGACGGCGGCCAGTTCGGCTTCGGCGCCGAGGTGGGAATCTCGACCCAAAAGCTCCACGCCCGCGGTCCGATGGGCCTTCCCGAACTGACGACCTACAAATACGTCGTCACGGGCGACGGGCAGATCCGGGAATCCTGAAGCCTTCCGCATCGGATTTACCCCGAAAAACAACAAAAAATATAACGATTCGTAATCATTTTTTCCGTAAATTTGCACATCCTTAAAATTAGATGTATATTTAACTTATGATTCGTGAACTTATAGCCGTGGGATTCGGCGGCGCGGCGGGCAGCATCGTCCGTTATCTGCTTTCGGGCGGGATCTTGGCCGGACAGACGCTGCTGGGATTTCCAGCGGGCACGTTCACGGTCAACGCCGCGGGTTCGCTGCTGATCGGCATCCTGCTGGAAGCCACCAGCTCCGAGACGCTGGGCTGGCTGCTCATCGTGGGATTCTGCGGAGGCTTCACCACCTTTTCGACCTTTTCGGCCGACACGGTGCGCCTGCTGCGGGCCGGATGCTACAATGCGGCGGCGATTTATGTGGCGCTGAGCGTCGCGGTATGCATCGTTTTTGCAGCGCTCGGCATGTGGATCGGAACAACATTTAGGAATTAACTACATAGAAAGACAATGGTAATTTTGGTATTGAACTGCGGCAGCTCGTCGATCAAGTATCAGGTGATCGACATGGAAGCCGCATCGAGCACACTGCTCGCAAAAGGCATCGTGGAACGTATCGGCCTGCCGGAAGGCGACCTCATCCATAAACCCGTCGGCAAACAGCCTTTCGAGCTGCACCGTCCGATTCCCGACCACACGACGGGCATCAAACTCGTGCTCGACGCCCTCACCGACCCGGAGCACGGCGTCATCCGCTCGCTGGACGAGGTGAAAGCCGTCGGCCACCGCGTAGCCCACGGCGGCGAATTCTTCCCCGAAAGCTGCATCGTCACCGAGGAGGTCAAGAGCAAAATCCGCTCGCTGTTCGAGATCGCGCCGCTGCACAATCCCGCCAACCTCGAAGGCGTGCTTTCGATCGAGAAGGTGCTGCCGGGAACGCCGCAGGTCACGGTCTTCGACACGTCGTTCCACCAGACCATTCCGGCCGTCAATTTCATGTACGCGCTACCCCACGCCTATTACGACAAATACCGCGTGCGCAAATACGGCTTCCACGGCACCAGCCACAAATACGTGGCGCAGACCGGCGCCAAGCTCGCGGGACTGGACTTCGAGAATTCGAAGATCATCACCTGCCACATCGGCAACGGCGCTTCGGTGACGGCCGTCCTGAACGGCAAGTCGTTCGACACGTCGATGGGCTTCTCGCCCGTGGACGGGCTGGTCATGGGCACCCGCTGCGGCAACGTCGATCCCAGCGCCGTCACCTTCATCGGCGAAAAGGAGGGCATGTCCTACGCCGAGCTGAACGAAATGATGAACAAGAAATCGGGCGTGCTGGGTCTTACCGACCTTTCGAGCGACATGCGCGACATCGACCGCGCCTACGACGAGGGTAATCCCCGCGCCATTCTGGCCCGCGACATGCACTACGGACGCATCCGCAGATTCGTCGGCGAATACGCAGCCGAAATGGGCGGCGTGGACATGATCGTCTTCACGGGCGGCGTCGGCGAGAATTCGTGCGAGATGCGCGAGAGCGTCTGCACGGGTCTCGAATTCATGGGCGTCGAATTCGACCGCGAGGCCAACAAGGGCGCCCGCGGCGTAAACAAAATCCTCTCCACTCCCGGTTCGCGCGTCAAAGTGGCCGTCATCGCCACCGACGAAGAGCTGGTCATCGCTACCGACACATACAATCTCGTAAAATAATTTTCAAAGCACATTTCCACAACTATGATCCAACATCTTACTGAAATCGTCGAGGAGGCGAGAAAAAGGGGTAAAAAACGGCTGGCCGTGGCATACGGTCAGGATTCGCATACGCTGGAAGCTGTCTACGAAGCCTACAAGGAGGGCCTCGTGGAGCCTACGCTTTTCGGCGAAAAAAGCGTTATCGAGCAGGTCTGCGCCGAGAACGACATCGACATCAAGGCATTCAACATCGTCGATGAAGCCAGCGACGTCAAATGCGTGCAGCAGGCCGTTGCGGCCGTCGTCGCCGGCAATGCCGACGTGCTGATGAAGGGACTGGTCTCGACCGACAAATACATGCGCGGCATTCTCAACAAGGAAGCAGGACTGTTTCCCCCGAAAGGCGTGCTGAGCCACGTATCGATCGTCGAGATGCCCTGCTACCACAAACTGCTCGTCATTTCGGACGTGGCGGTCATTCCGCTGCCCGACTTCAAGCAGAAAACCGTGCAGATCGGCTACCTCGCCCGCACGGCCAACCTGCTGGGCATCAAGACTCCGAAAATCGCCTGCATCGCTCCGTCGGAGCAGCTGCTTCCCAACGTCATCTCCTCGACCGAAGGCGCGCTGCTGGCCAAAATGGGCGACCGCGGACAGCTGGGCGACGTCGTCGTAGACGGCCCCCTGTCTCTCGACGTGGCGCTCTACAAGGACGTTGCGGAACACAAGAAGGTCAAAGGCTCGTCCGTGGCCGGTGACCCGGACTGCCTGCTCTTCCCCAACCTCGAATCGGCCAACGTCTTCTTCAAGTCGGTCACGCACCTCTGCGGCGGCGAACTGGCAGCCATGGTCATGGGAACGAAAGTCCCCTGCGTGCTGACCTCGCGCGGCGACACCAGCAAGACCAAGCTCTACTCGATCGCGCTGGCCTGTCTGGCCGTGAAACAGTAAGGCAGCCTGAACCAACCCACCAACCTAACCCACCAACCTAATTAACCGGAACCGATTTATGGGCTTCAAAATTCTAGCGATAAATCCCGGCTCTACTTCAACGAAGGTCGCCCTCTACGACGAGGAGCGGCCTTTGTTGGATCTGACCCTGCGTCACTCGGCGGAACAGATCGCACACTACCCCAACATCATCGACCAGCTCGACTGGCGCCGTGACATGATCCTCACGGCATTGAAGGAACACGGCTTCGACATCATGTCCCTCGCTGCCGTAATCGGCCGCGGCGGCCTCATCAAACCCATTCCCGCCGGCGTGTACGAAGTGAACGACGCCATGCGCCGCGACCTGCAGCACGCCACGATGGAGCACGCCTCCAACCTCGGCGGTCTGCTGGCCGACGGAATCGCGGCGACCGCAGGCATCAAAGCCTACATCGCCGACCCCGTGGTCGTGGACGAAATGGACGACATAGCGCGCCTGAGCGGGCATCCCGACTGCCCGCGGCGTTCGATCTTCCACGCACTCAACCAGAAAGCCACGGCCCGCCTGCACTGCGACCGCATCGGCATCGTCTACGAGAAGGCGAACCTCGTGGTCGCCCACCTCGGCGGCGGCATCTCGGTCGCGGCACACAAGCAGGGCCGCGTCGTCGACGTGAACAACGCCCTCGACGGCGACGGACCGTTCGCACCGGAGCGCGCCGGAACCCTTCCAGCCGGCGAACTGGTCGATCTCTGCTTTTCGGGCCGCTACACGCGGCACGATATCCAGCAGATGCTGGCCGGCAAAGGCGGTCTCGTGGCGCATCTGGGGACCAATTCCATGATACAGGTCATGGAGCGCATCGGTGAGGGCGACGAAAAAGCCCGCGTGGTGAAGGACGCCATGTGCTACGGCATCGTGAAGCAGATCGGCGCCATGGCCGCCGCCCTCGGCGGACGGGTTGACGCCGTCATCCTGACAGGCGGCATCGCCCACAACAAATCCGTCGTGGAATACATTTCGGAATTCTGCTCGTTTATCGCCCCCATCGCGGTCTACCCCGGCGAGAACGAACTCGAATCGCTCGTCACCAACGCGCTGGTCGTCCTGCGGGGCGTCATCACCCCGAAGGTCTACGCCTGACGGCCGGGGAGGGTCTTCCACCCCGACAAAAAACCGCCGGTTACACCCCAAGGTATAACCGGCGGTTTTTTTTACCGACGCTCCGTGAATCGGCCCCCGACGCAAGCAGCGCGAATCAACGGTGCAAAAACTGCTTCCGGACAATAGCCGCCACCTCTCGGAAGGCTTCGAGCCGGAACAGGGCCGACAGCAGGAGATAACAGACCGCACCGGCCGTCACTTCGGCCATCAGCCGCAGCAGGGCATGCTCCGGAATCGCACGGGCCGTCAGCCGCACCGCGCCGTACATCGCGGCGGCCGCCAGCAGCGGAGGCAGCAGCGTCCGCACGAAACGCCCCGGCGACAACGACGTAAACTTGGTCGTGGCGAGGAAATTGACGGACATTTCGCAGAATGCGATCACCACGAGTCCCCATACCACGGCCTGCACGCTGATCGGAATCGTCACGGCGAACACCAGCGTCATAATCACCTTCTTGACGATCTCCAGCTTCACGATCAATGCACCGCCGCTCTTGACTTTCAATACGTTGTAGGCGATTATCGACATCGGATAGAAAAGTCCCACCAGACATACCGTCTCGAAATAGGGCACCGTAGGCATCCACTCCTCGCCCAGCAGGACGGCGAACATGTCGTGCGCCACGGCCGACATGCCCAGCATGACCGGGAAAAGAACGTAGGAGACCACCATCACGACCTGCCGGTAGCTCTCGGCGAACTTCGGAGCGTCGTCCCTGATCTTGGCCAGCGCAGGGAAAGTGACGCTCTGCACGGCCTGCATCGCCGAAATCGTCGGCTGATCCTTGAGCTTGATCGCCTGATCGAACGAGCCGAGCGTATCGGCCGGATAGAGCCGTCCGAGGAAAAACTGCGGAATCTTATTGTAGAACGTCGAAATCAGGTCCGTAGCGATCAGGCTGAAACTGAAGGGAGCCATTTCGCGCAGCGGCCCGCGGCTGCACGCCCCGCAGGGCCGCCAGTCGCTCAGCCACCACAGCAGCAGAGTCCGCACCGCCGCCTGCAGCACGCGCTGGGCCACGATACACCAGATCCCGAACCCGGCGAGCGCGAGACCGATCGCCGCCAGTCCGCCCGCGAGCGACGAGGCGAAAGTCACCTTCGACAACAGCGCGAAACGGAACTGCCTGACGCAGATCGTATTCTGAATGGCGCACAGCGCCCCGATGGGCAGCTGCAGGAAAAACACGGGTGCGATCTGCGCGATCTGGGGCATGTCGTAGAACCGCGACGCCGGAAACGCCAGCGCCGTGAAAAGCGCGTACATCACCAGCGAAACCCCGATATTGAAGGCGAAAACCGATTTGTAATCGTCCGCCGAAGGGGCCGCCTTGCGGATCAGCGCCTGCGAAAAACCGCTGTCCACGAGCACCAGCGCCACGGCCACCACGGCCGTCGGAATCGCCATGACGCCGAGGATGTCGCGGGTCAGCAGGCGCAGGATAATAAGGCTCACGGCCATCTGGAGGAGCATCGTACCGATCTTCTCGGCCATGCTCCACGCCACGCCGCGGGCGACCTTATCCTTCAACTCCCCTTTCAACGGCTAACACTTTTGCGCCGCAACGATCTCCTCGTTGCGCCGGCGGATGTTGTCCACATTGGCGATCTCGACATACGACGCACCTCCGTCGGGTCCGAAGCTGCCGCCCACGATGGCCAGCAGATCCTCGCCCTTGAGTTTGCGGTACTGATCGAGGAATTCGAGCGCATCGACCAAGAAATGATACTTGTCGTGCAGCTCCTGATTGCGCAGAATCGGCACCACGCCGTACGACAGCGCCAAAATACGCTGCGCGTGAAGCTGGTAGCAGACGGCCATCACGGTCTTCCGGCCGCGGAACGCAGCGAGATAACGGCCCGTACGGCCGGTCTTGGTGTCGAGGACCACGTATTTGATCGGCAGGTTTGTCGAAGCGCGCACCGCCGAGCGGGCCAGCTGGGCCGTGATCTCGTGGTTCACCGAGACCATGTCCATGTCGATCATCGGCTTGAAATGCGTTTCATCGCGCTCGATCTCGCGGGCCACGCGGGCCATCGTCTCGACCGACTCCACGGGATAGTCGCCCATGGCGGTCTCGTCGCTCAGCATCACGGCGTCCACGCGCTCGTAAATGGCGCTCGCCACGTCGCTCACCTCGGCGCGCGTCGGACGCGGACTCTTGACCATCGAATAGAGCATCTGCGTGGCGATAATCACCGGGCGCTTCGCGCAAATGCACTTCTCGACGATGCGCCGCTGGGTGTTGGGAATCGCTTCGGCCGGAAGCTCCACGCCCAAGTCGCCGCGCGCCACCATAATGCCGTACGACGCCTCGATGATCTCGTCGATGTTGTCGAGTCCCTCCTGATTTTCGATCTTCGAAATGATCTTGATTTTGCTGCCGTGGGCATCGAGAATCTCCTGCACGGCCTTTATGTCCTTGGCGCTGCGCACGAACGAGTGTGCGATGAAATCGACGTCGTTCTTCACGGCCCACTCGATGAAGCGGCGGTCCTTCTCCGTCACCGAAGGCAGGTTGATCGACACCGCAGGCACGTTGACGCTCTTGCGCGAACGCATCGCGCCGCCCACGACGAACTCGCAGATCAGCTCCTCGTCGGTCTTCTCCACCACACGAATTTCCAGCTCGCCGTCGGCGATCAGCATGCGCGCCCCGACCGGAATGTCGCGCACGATGGTCGGCACGTTCATATAAACCACCTTGCGGGTGGTCATGTCGCTGCCGTCCGAACCCCGTACGGCGACGCGGTCGCCCACCCGGAAATTGATGCTGTTGCCGTATTCGTCAGCGATCGTCGTCACGCGGATTTCAGGCCCTTTGGTATCTATCATGATCGGAATGGCCGGATTCACCCGGTGTACGGTCTCGACGATATGCGTGGCTCCGTCCTCCGTCACGTGTGCCGAATTGACGCGCACGACGTCCATACCGGCATCGTAAAGGTTCTTCACGAACTCCTCGGTGCAGCGGAAGTCCGACATCGTCGCAACGATCTTGGTTTTTTTCATTCTGTACATAAACGTATGATGCTTATAATTTGAACATTATTGTGTGATCGACATATTCCGCGGCAGCCTTGAGCCGTCTCGGTAATTCCGGTCCGCCCCGACTCCCCTTCTCCGAGGGAATCCGCTGCCGCCAGCGCGGCAGAAACGCCGGCCTTTCCCGCTCCGACAGGAAACGCTCCGGAATCCCCGAAAGCGGCAGCCCGCACCTGCTCCTATGCAAACGGCATGCTGCCGGAAGCGGCTTTCTACTTTTCGCCGCCAAGCAGCAGCGCTTCGACTCCCAACCGGTAGGAATCCAGCCCGAATCCCATGATCGAGCCTTTGGCCACGGGGGCCAGCAGCGAGACATGGCGGAACTCCTCACGCGCGAGGATCGACGAGATATGCACCTCGACGACGGGAACCGACACCGCCGACACCGCGTCGCGCAGCGCCACTGAGGTATGGGTATATCCCCCGGCGTTGAGCACCACACCGTCGTAAACGCCGTCGGCCTGCTGTACGGCGTCGATCAACTCGCCTTCGATATTGGACTGGAAGTAGCCGAATCCGACGGCGGGATAGAGCGACCGGAGCCGTTCGAAGAAGGTTTCGAAGGTCTGCGTACCGTAAACTCCGGTGTCGCGCCGCCCCTGCAGATTGAGGTTCGGGCCGTTGAGAATCAATATTTTCATAGTTCCGACTGTTAGCCGCGCACGGACTCCGCCCGCCGCGATTCGCAGACAAAGATAGTGATTTTAAAGAATTTTTTAATATCTTTGTTTAATATCACCCAATATAAAGCGACCGTAACGGCGCAATATACGTCAAACCGCCCGGAAAACCATGACCGAATTCGGATTCATCGACCGCATAAAAGACCTTTTCGCAACGCTCCCCGACAACGGGTTCGAAGGCATCGGCGACGACTGCGCCGTACTGCCCGTCGGCGGCGGCGAATCGCTCGTCTTCACTACGGACATGCTCGCCGAAGGGGTGCATTTCCTGCGCGCCGCCACCTCCTCACGGGAACTGGGACGCAAATCCCTCGCCGTAAACCTGAGCGACGTGGCCTCGATGGGCGCACGTCCCGTCGCCACCCTGCTGTCACTCTCGCTGCCCGACGATGCGACCGGAGCGTGGGCCGAAGAGTTCATGCAGGGTTACCGAGAGCTGTCCCAAGAATTCGGCGTAACGCTCGCCGGGGGCGACACCACCCGCTCGGCGGCAGGCATCACGATCAACGTCACCGCCATCGGCCGCGCCGCCGACACACATATCAAACGCCGCAGCGGAGCGCGTCCCGGCGACGTGATTTTCACGGCGGGAGCGCTCGGAGCCTCCGGGACGGGCCTGCGCGACATTCTTGCGGGCCGTTACGACACCCCCGCCGCTGCCGTACACCGCAATCCCCGGCCGCAGGTCGCCGAAGGCGTCTGGCTCGGCCAGCGGCACGAAGTACATGCCATGATGGATATTTCGGACGGACTGGCGTCGGACATCCGACACATCATGGAACGTTCGGGCGTCGGCGCCGCCATCGATACCGAGCGGATTCCGGCCGCAGCAGATGCGGACATCCGGACCGCCGCCTGCGCCGGCGAGGACTACGTCCTTCTGCTTACGGCCGATTGCGCAGACACGGAACGTCTCGCCGCCGACTTCCTCGCCCGGTTCGGCGCCCCGCTCCACCCCGTCGGCCAGATCACGGACGGCAGAGAGCTGGAGTGGTTCGAAAACGGAACGCTCCGCCCCCTCGACTGGCACGGCTTCACGCATTACTGACATTTCCGCAACCGCCGACGGGAAAATCGCCCCGGAAAACCAGTAAACCCAAAAACCGGCCAACCGCCCCGACAAAAAACACTCCCCGAACGAATCGGCAACCGTACGAACCGGCCACCAAAAAGCCGGCGACGGAGAATCGGCGACCGAACAAACCGGCAACCAAACCGACCGGGAGTCGCACCGACCGTCCGGTCAAACAAACCGCCCGGCATATCACCTCTCAGCCAACGTTTCGCCCTTCGACAACATTTCCTCCTTCGGCAGGCCATAACAAAAAAACGGCAGCCGAACAAACCGGCCGGCCCTCGCACCGCCCGGCATATCTCCTCTCAACCGGCATTTCGTCCCGCGGCAAACATTTCGTCCCGCGGCAGGCCATAACAAAAAAAAACAGCGGCCCGAAGGCCGCCGCATTTCCTTGACTCCGGGAGCCGTCTCCCGGCGAAAAACTTATTCCTTGATAATATAGACATGTTCGCCGCGCCGCTGCATGTGGTAATTCTCGCGGGCGTATTCCTCCAGATAATCGTCGTACTGCAACCGCTCCAGCAGCGTGCTGTCCTGCTCGATCTTCGTCCGGTAATACTCCTTTTCGCGGGTCATCGCATTGATCTGACGCTTGATTTTCACGGCATGCAGCGAGTTGCGCCCCACCACGAACAGCGTGACGACGACGATGACCGCCGTGGCGGCGATCCAGAACTTCCGGCCCACCTCGAAACTCATCAGGGTATGTGCATGTATTTATGCGTCTGGATGGAGATATTCCACTTCGGATGCGTCTTGGCGTACTCGACCATCGCGGGCATCACCCGTTCGGCGACGCTCCATTCGGGCTGCAGGTAGAGCATGCACTCCGGCCGCACCCGTGCGGCGTTCCGCTCGGCCCATTCGAAGTCGCTTTCGCTTTCGACGATCACCTTCAGCTCGTGCGCCCGCTCCAGCGCTTCGTCCAGCGGGGGCTGCTGCCGTTTGGGCGACAGACATACCCAGTCGAAGTAACCGCTGAAAGGGTGCGTCCCCGAAGTCTCCAGAAAAATCTGCAACCCCTTCTCGTGCAGGGTTTCGGTCAGCACGCCCAGCGGGTAGAGCAGCGGCTCGCCGCCCGTAATGACGATCGCCTGCGCCGGACACGCCAGCGCGCGGTCGATGACCGTCCGCACGTCGGTCGGCGGATAGAGTTTCGGATTCCACGTATACTTGGCGTCGCACCAGCGGCACCCCACGTCGCACCCGCCCAAACGGATGAAATAAGCGGGTTTCCCCGCATGGAAGCCTTCGCCCTGAATGGTATAGAAATCCTCGACGAGGGGCAGCAGGCGCCCGCCGTCCAGCAGTTCGGTATCTGCGGTGAGAGCCATTATTCGGTGACCACGTAAATATCTTTCAGACTGCGGCCCAGCTGGTCGTAGTCCAGTCCGTAGCCGACGATGAATTCATTGCCGATCTCCATCGCGCGGTACTTGATCGGAATCTGCTTGCGGTAGGACCCCGGCTTGAAAAAGAGCGTGCAGACTTCGAGACTCGCGGGTTTCTGCGCCTTGAGATCGCAAATCATGTACTCGATGCTCTCGCCCGTATCGACGATGTCCTCGACCACGATCACGTGGCGGCCTTCGATGCTGCCGTTCAGCCCGATCAGACTCTTGACGCAGCCCGACGAACAGGTGCCCTCGTACGAAGCCAGCTTCACGAACGACAGCTCGTTGTTGAACTCGATTTTCTTGATCAGATCGCTCATGAACATGAACGAGCCGTTCAGCACGCCGACGAACAACGGCGTCTCCTTGTCGCCGTAATCCTCGTTTATGCGCTGGGCAACAGCCGATACCGCCTCGTCGATTTTCTCGGCGGGAATCATGATTTTGAATTTCTTGTCGTGAAGTTTTATGATATCCTTCATTTCGAATCCGGGTTTTTATTGTTATTTTTGCAAAATTAATTAATTGCACGCAAGAAACGAACGTTTCAACCGAAAATAATCGCAAAAACATGAAACTTTTCGAATGGTTCAAAGCCCGGTCCGGGCAGGAGCTGATGATGATCGCCGTCGTGGCGATGCTGCTTGTCATGATCGCCACGCGCTGGGCCTACATCTCCCGCACGGCCAAAGAGGCGATCCGCCAGCGGTTCGTGCCGCCCGCCGAACAGGCCGACAGCCTGCAGGCGAAATAAAAAAGGGAAGTTGCCGCAGCAACTTCCCTTTTTCGTGTCCGCAACGGCGGCGTAACCTTCCCCGCCATGCTCCCGGACGGCTGTTTTCTTCCCGACAGCCGCTCCCGGTTCGGGACTTACACCAGTCCCGAAAATCCCATGAAAGCCATGGCGAGGATACCGGCCGTGATCAGCGCGATGGGCACCCCCTTGAAGGCTTTGGGAACGTCCTCGAAATCGAGACGCTCGCGGATACCGGCGAAGAGCACCAGCGCGAGGGCGAAGCCCAGCGCCGTAGCCACCGAGTAGGTGACGCTCTGCAACAGATTGAACTCCTTCTGGATCATCAGGATCGCCACGCCCAGCACGGCGCAGTTGGTCGTGATGAGAGGCAGGAAGATACCCAGCGCCTGATAGAGCGAGGGCGAAAGTTTCTTCAGCATGATCTCGACCATCTGCACCAGCGCCGCAATCACGAGAATGAAGACGATGGTCTGCATGTAGACGATGTCCAGCGGAACGAGCACATAGGTCTGAATCAGCCATGCCACCACGGCGGCGATCGCCATGACGAACGTTACGGCAGCCCCCATGCCCATCGAGGTCTCGACTTTCGACGACACGCCCAAGAAGGGGCAGATGCCGAGGAACTGCGCCAGCACGACGTTGTTTACGAAGATGGCGCCGATGATGATTGCAAAATAGGAAAGCTCCATAACTATTTCTTGGCTAATTTGTTAAACAAAACCATGAGGTATCCCAGCACGAGGAACGCGCCCGGTGCGAGCACGAAGATCAGCGGCATGTAATCCGCCGTACCGAGGCTGACGCCGAAAATCGCGCCGCTGCCCAGTATTTCGCGCACGGCGCCCACGGCCGTCAGGGCCAGCGTAAAGCCCAGACCGATGCCCACGCCGTCGAGGATCGAATCCAGCGGCGAGTTCTTCGAAGCGAACGCCTCGGCGCGGCCGAGGATGATGCAGTTCACCACGATCAGCGGGATAAATACGCCCAGCGAAGCGTACAACGCCGGCACGTATGCCTGCATCAGCATCTGGATAACGGTCACGAACGAAGCGATCACGACGATGAACGCCGGGATACGGACCTTGTCCGGAATGATGTTCTTGATGAGCGAGATCACCAGATTCGACATGATCAGCACGGCCATCGTCGCCAGTCCCATGCCCATGCCGTTTTCGGCCGAGGTCGTCGTACCCAGCGTGGGGCACATGCCCAGCACCAGCACGAACGTCGGGTTGTTTTTGACGATGCCGCTTACGATGATATTCAGCTTATTCATTTTGTCCTCCTTCCTGAGCCTCAGGCCCGCTGGTTTGTTCCTCCGCCGTATCTCCGGCCGCGGAAGTCGCGCCGGACGACACGTCGGTCGGGGTTGCACCCGTCGCAACGCTCTTGTAAGCCATCCATGCACGGTTGATCGCATCCACATAGGCGCGCGACGAAATGGTCGCCGCCGTCAGCGCATCGACGTCGCCGCCGTCCTTGGCGACGGCCAGTTTGCCGTTCACGAGCTTCTTCTCTTCGAGTTTCTGCCCCTTGACGCTGCGCAGCAGCACGTTGTCGGCGTCGGCCATCTTGGTTCCCAGTCCGGGCGTCTCCGCCTGCTTCAGGACATTGACGTTGATCACCTCGCCGTCGGGCGTGAAGCCCACCATCATGTTGATCGCGCCGCCGAAACCGTTCTTGGTCATCGACTCCACGGCATATCCGGCCAGCTGGCCGCCCTTGGTCGCGGTGTAGACCGTGATCGGCATCTCGTCGATGGTCAGCGTCTCGGCCGCCGTCTCATCGAACGCCGGAAGCACGCCGTTCAGCGCGGCGGTTTTCGCCGCCTGCTCGGCCTGAGCGATCGGTTCCGCCGTGATCATGTTCACGGCGCCCACCCCGGCCGAAGCGATGAGGGTGATGCCGAAGAGCACGGCCGTCATATTCAAAAGTGTACTTTTCATATCTGCACCCCTCCTATTTTACGCCGAAGCGCTTGGGTTTGACATATTTGTTGATCAGCGGCACCACGGCGTTCATGATCAGGATCGCGAACGACATGCCTTCGGGATAAGCGCCCCAGAGACGGATGCACATCGTAATCGCGCCGATGCCGACGCCGAAGATCACGCCGCCCCGGACGGTCATCGGCGAGGTCGAATAGTCCGTCGCCATGAAGATCGCACCCAGCAGCGCGCCGCCGGCCAACACATGGAACAACGGGAACTGCCACAGCACCGGACCGGCCGAGAGTCCGCCCTTCGCCACCGCGACGACAAACGCGAACAGCGCCATCGTGCCGAGGATCGTCACGGGAATCTGCCACGTGATGACGCGCCGCCACAGCAGGTAGACGAAGCCGCAGATCAATGCCAGCGCGGCCACCTCGCCCAGCGAACCCGGCATGTTGCCCAACAGCAGTTCCTGCACGCCGAGCACGTCGGCGGCAGCGCCGTGTTTCACGGCCGCCAGCGGCGTCGCGCCCGACAGCGCGTCGAACGAGCCGTTCACCGGTACGGGGAACGAGGTCATCTGCACCGGATAGGCGATCAGCAGGAACACACGGCCCACCAGCGCGGGGTTAAACGGATTCTTGCCCAGTCCGCCGAAGGTCATCTTGGCGATGGCGATGGCGACGAAAGCGCCGATCAGCACGATCCACCAAGGAATCGACGCGGGCAGGTTGAAGGCCAGCAACACGCCGGTCACCACCGCCGACCAGTTGCCGATGGTCGAAGCGCCGCGGACCAGAAACTTCTGAATCAGATATTCGAACAGTACGCAGGCCGCGACCGAAAGCGCCGTGACACGCAGTACGTCCACTCCGAACACCACGGCCGAGACCGCCAGCGCGGGCATCAGCGCGATCACGACGTCGCGCATGATCCGGGCCGTAGACTGCGAGGTCTGTACGTGCGGTGCGGGAGCAACTACAAGTTTGTTTGCCATAAATATTTGGTATTTTTTACGTTCGGAGATTTACTTCTTGGGAGCCGCGGCACGCGCACGGATAATTCCCATAACGGTCTGCTTGCCCAGACGCACCCAGTCCAGCAGCGGCAGGTACGAGGGACACGAAGCCTGACAGCAGCCGCACTCGATACACGAGGTGATCATCTGCTCTTCGAGCGCGTCCCAGCCCTTCTTCTGCGTCATTTTCGAGAGGTAATAGGGTTCAAGCCCCATCGGGCAGGCGGCCACGCACTTGGCGCACTTGATGCACTGCGAAGCCTCGCGGCGCACGGCGTCGCGGCCGCTCATCACCGTAATGCCCGAACACCCCTTGGTCACGGGCGAATCGAGGTTGACCATCGCCCGGCCCATCATCGGACCGCCGTTGATCACCTTGCCCGCATCGGCGGGAAGCCCTCCGGCCGCTTCGAGCAATGCCGAAATCGGCGTGCCCATGCGGGTCAGCAGGTTCTTCGGCTCCTTCACGCCCTTGCCCGTGACGGTCACCACGCGCTCGATGAGCGGTTTGTTCTTCTGCACGGCCTGATAGACGGCATAGGTCGTCGAAGCGTTGCACACCACGGCGCCCACGTCGATCGGAAGCGCGGGCGGAGGCGGCACCTCACGGCCCGTCACGGCGGCGATCAGCTGTTTCTCACCGCCCTGCGGGTATTTCACCTTGAGGGGCACCACTTCGATCCCCTTATACCCTTCGGCCAGTTTGCGCAGGTGCGCTATGGCGTCGGGTTTGTTGTTCTCGATGCCGATGTAAGCCTTCTCCACGGCGATCGCCTTCATCAGGATCGTCACGCCCACGAGCAGCTCCTCGCCGTGTTCGAGCATCGTACGGTGGTCGGAGGTCAGGTAAGGCTCGCACTCCACGCCGTTGATAATCAACGCTTCGGCCTTTTTTCCGGGAGGAACCGAGAGTTTCACATGCGTGGGGAACGTCGCACCGCCCATGCCGACGATGCCGGCGTCCTTGATCCGGGCGATGATCTCCGCGGACGAAAGCGCGCACTCGCGGACAAGCGTCTCCGAACGGTCGATGCCTTCGGCCCACTCGTCGCCCTCGCGTTTGATCGTAATCATCACCTGACGCAGCCCCTGACCGTTGGGAACGGCGTCGACAGCCGTCACCGTACCCGAAATCGGGGAGTGGATATTGGCCGACATAAAGCTTGACGCCTCTGCGATGAGCTGTCCCGTCAGCACCTTGTCGCCCTTGGCGACCTTGGCCGCGGCAGGCGCGCCGATATGCTGTGCGAGGGGAATCGCCACCGCATCGGGCAGCGGAAGCACCTCGATCGGTTTGGCGCCGCTCAGTTTATTTTCCGACGGATGGACTCCGCCTATTGGAAATGTCTTCATATCTTAATTTCTCTGTTTTTTCGGTTGGATTCTTTCCTTCGTCTTCCGCCCACCCCGGCAGGTCCACGCCCGCCCCGGCTCTGCGGAAAAATCCGTTTATTCGGCTTTGGAAGCGGTTTCCGCCGGAGCGACCTTCTCAGCGTTGGGCGCGGCCTTCTCAGGCGCAGCGGCACTCCCGGCAGGCTTTTCGACTGCGGCCGCCTTAGAAACTTCGGCCGGAGCGGCCTGCCCGGATGCAAGCGCGGCCTTCTCCGCGGCCAGCTTGGCGGATTCAACAGCCTTCTCAGCGGCCGGAGCCGTTTTCTCAGCGGCCGGAGCGGCCTTCGGCGCGGCGGGAGCCGCCGGAGTCTTCGGCGCCTTGGGCAGTGGTTCCATGCCGACCAGCCGGATCGCGCCCGTCGGGCACTCGTTCACGCACTTGCGGCAGAGCTTACACTTCTGCGGGTCGATATAGGCGAGGTTGTTCGCAATCGTAATCGCATCGAACGCGCACACCTTCTGGCACTTGCCGCAGCCGATACATCCGGCCTTGCAGGCTTTCATCACCACCGCGCCCTTGTCCTTCGACACGCACGACACGTATACCGCACGGTTCTTGGGCCACTTCTTGCGCAGCTCGATGATCATTTTGGGACACGCCTTCACGCAGGCGCCGCAGGCCGTACACTTATCGGGATCGACTTCGGGAAGCCCCGTTTCGGGATTCATGCGGATCGCGTCGAAAGCACAGGAGACGACGCAGTCCCCGAATCCCAGACAGCCGAACGCACAGCCCGTTTCGCCCACATAGAGCGACGAAGCCACGGCACACGACTTGGCGCCGTTGAAATCGTTGGTGCGGGGACGCTTCTCGCAGGTTCCGCCGCAGCGCACGGTAGCGACCTGCGGTTCCTTTTCGGGAGCGGACTTGCCGAGGTAAGCCGCGACGGCCTTCATGCAGTCGCCGCCGCCCACGGGACAGAAGAGCGACGAAATGTCGTCCTGCTTCACGAGCGCATCGGCCATGCCGCGGCAGCCGGCGAAACCGCAGCCGCCGCAGTTCGCGCCCGGCAGCATCTTCTCCACCTCGTCGATTCTGGGATCCTCCTCGACCCGGAATTTCTGGGCCACGAAATAGAGGATCACCGCGGAAAGCACTCCCAGCGCACACAGCGTCAGGATTGTGTAAAGTAATACTTCCATCAGTAGTTTTTGGTTATTGAGAAATGAATTGTGTGTTCGATTTTATGTCTGAAGAGCCATAACACGCAGTAATAGACGCCTACGGCGGCCAATGCCGCCAAGGCGCTGCGGCCTTCGCTCCATCCCAGCGCGGCGACCGTCACGGCCAGCACCGCCAACAGCACCGCCAGCGCGCCGACATAGGCCAATATAACGGCGACAGCGCCCGCACTGCGGCGGACGCCGACCGTAACGCTTTCGCCTGCGGTGTAGTGTTGCTGCGCTCCGGGGGTCGTCACCTCGACGATCTTTTCCTGCGCTTCGGCCAAGCCGCACGCCTCGCGCGCCTTGCAGGTACCGCAGGCGCTCTGTGAGGTAATCTTCACATAGACCCGGTCGCCTTCGACGCGCGACACGATCCCTTCGTGTTCGATGATTCCGGATGCCACGCCTCAGTCGCCGTATTTATTGGTCAGGGGCATCAGCCGTTCGTGCCCGAACGAGCACATCGACAGGCGCAGCACGGGCGGGAACTGGTAACGCTTCTTCTCGTTGCGCATGATCATGCAATGGATCTTCTCCACGACTTCCGAGTCGAACCCCGCATTGACGATCTCCTCGCGGTGCTGGCCCTCCTCGATCATGCGCAGCAGAATGGCGTCCACCACCTCGTAGGGCGGCAGAATATCGCTGTCCTTCTGTCCCGGATGCAACTCCGACGACGGCTCCTTGTCCAGAATGTTTTCGGGAATCACATTGCCGAACGTGCGGTTGATATAACGCGCCACGTCGTACATCTCGCTCTTGTAGAGGTCGCCCGTGGGGCTGAACGCACCCGCCGTATCGCCGTAAAGCGTACACAGGCCCAGCGCATTCTCGCTCTTGTTCGACGAGTTGAGCAGAATGTAATCCGTCTTGTTCTGCACGGCCATCAGCAGCACCGTGCGGATACGGGTCTGGATATTCTCCTCCGTGGCGTCGAACTCCCGGCCGCCGATGACCGGCTTGAGGGTGTTCACCACACTGGTATATATTTCGGTAATGGGAATTACGTTGTATTCGATGCCGAGGTTCTCGGCCAGCTTCTTGGCGTCTTCGACCGAATGGTCCGACGAGAACTGCGAAGGCAGCAGCAGGGCGCGGACATTCCCGGCGCCCAGCGCATCGGCGGCCAGACATGCCACCACGGCCGAGTCGATACCGCCCGAAAGGCCAATGCAGGCCTTCTTGTAACCGTTCTTGAGGAAAAAGTCGCGGAGTCCGCAGCGCGCCGCCTGATAGACCATCCGCGTGCGGTCGTTGTAGGTCGAGGGAACCCCGACGGGAGGATTCTGGGCTTTGGTGTCGAAAATCTGGAAATCCTCCTCGAACTGCTTCATCATCAGCACCAGCTCGCCGCGGTTGTTGAACGCGCCCGACGTGCCGTCGTAGACGATGTCCGTCGCACCTCCGACCTGATTGACCAGCACGATGTTCTTGGCTTCGACGAACGACAGGTGGCGCATCATATCGTAACGGTAGGTCATGGCGCCCTTGCCGTACTTGCGGGCGTTGATCGAGATGACGGTTTCGACCGACTTGTCGAAATCGTGCTCGCGGCTCAGGTCGTCGCCCACGATGATGGCGCACTTGTGGCCTTTGATCGTCGCATATTCGAACCCTTTCGAGGGGACGAGGAAGCCCATTTCGCGGCGGGCCGAGATATATTTCTTGCCCACGTAGCGCAGCACCTTGCGGTCCTGAATCAGCGCCGCGGCGCTGATGGTTCCTTCGCGCGTGAGGATCGGCAGTCCCACGATCGCGGCGATGCCGTCGCAGCACGAAGCTATTTCGACCAGCGCGTCCTCGCACAGTTCGAGGAAGGTCGTCTTACGCAGCAGATCGAAAGCCGGTGTTCCGCTCACGGCCTGTTCGGCAAAGATGACAAGGTCGGCGCGCTGCGCTTTCGCTTTGTTGATGGAATCGATGATTTTCGAGGCGTTGCCGTCGATATCCCCGATCGTGTAGTTCAACTGGGCAATAGCTATCTTCATTTGTTAGTAATTTTAGTCCGAAAATTACGACTTTGCAAAGTTAAGGAATATTTATAAAAGTCGGAAGGATTTTGATGTTAATAAATTAACACTCGCCGCACCGCCGCCGGCAGCCGGAGATTCCGCACGGCGCGAAAAAAAGTTTCGATTTTTTCTCGCCCCGTTCGGCCTGACGTCCAGCATTAGTTTCCTCAATGTAAGTAACATACGCGCACGTACCGTCTTGCATCCGACGAACGTTCTCCTTATCTTTGCCCTTGTCGAATACAAACCCTATTTACAAACCAAACGTACAGCAAAGATGAAAAAAATCGAAAAAACAGCCGGCGGCGCGAATTTCGCTGCCGTGACAGTCGGAAAGATGGACGAGTTGAATCAGCACACGCTGATCTTGGCTCCGGGCGTCGAGATTCCCGGAAAAGTATTTACGGGCAGCGCCCTCGGCGCTACGGGCGCGGAGATGTCGTTCCAGCGCATCGAGCCGGGCGCAGGCGTCGGGTTCCTCCACACCCACAAGACGCACGAGGAACTCTACATCATCGCCCGGGGCGAGGGAGAGTTTCAGGTGGACGGCAAAATCTTCGCCGTCGGCGAGGGCAGCGTAATCCGGGTCTCCCCCGACGGCCGACGCGCGCTGCGCAACACCGGCGCGGAGCCGATGATTATGATCTGCGTCCAGTACAAAGCCGATTCGTTCGCATCGTCCGACGCCGACGACGGGGTGATTCTCGACGCCGGGGTCGTATGGTAGCCGCCCGCGAAAACGAAGAGGGCCGGAGTTGAATGACTCCGGCCCTCTTGTTTACTGAATGATCCGCTACTCCTGAACCTCTTCGGGATCGGTCACGAGGATACGTCCGCAGTACTCGCAGATAATGATCTTCTTGCCCTGACGGATTTCCACCTGACGCTGCGGGGGAATGCGGTTGAAGCAGCCGCCGCAGGCGTCGCGCTTGACGGTCACCACGGCCAGTCCGTTGCGGACATTCTGGCGGATGCGGCTGTAGGCCGCCAGCAGGCGCTCGTCGATCTTGGCTTTGGCGCGGTCGGCCTGCACTTCGAACTCGGCGACCAGCGGTGCGGTCTCGGCCTCGATGCCCTCCAGCTCGCTCTTCTTGGCGGCAAGGTCTGCGGCGCGTCCGTCGGCTACAGCTTCGGCCTCCTCCAGCTGGAGCTTCTTGGCCTTCACGCCGGCGCTGTACTCCTTGAGACGCTTCTCGGCCAGCTCGATCTCCAGCTCCTGATACTCGATCTCCTTGGTGATGGCGTCGAACTCGCGGTTGTTGCGCACGTTGTTCTGCTGTTCCTTGTAGTTTCCGATAAGAATCTTGGCCTGATCCACCTCGCGCTTGCGCTGTTTGGTGAGCGTATTCAGCTCCTCGATTTCGGCATTGATGTTGTCGATACGGGTTCTCAGGCCGGTCATCTCATCTTCGAGGTCCTGTACCTCAAGAGGCAGTTCACCTTTTACCTTGTTGATTTCATCGATTTTGCTGTCGATCTTCTGCAGCTCGTAAAGCGCCATGATCTTCTCCTGCATCGAATAATCAACTTCGGCAGTTTTCTTTTGTGTTGCCATATAATGTCTTCTATAGTTTAGACTTAAACCAAATAGTTCACCGGATTGCGCGAGTCCTCACTCTTGCGAACCGCAAAGGTAATCAAATTTTTCGATAAAATATCAAATAAAATCTGAATTGCGCAATATTCGCTTTCAAAATGGCCTATATCTGCTACGGTGAGGGCTTTATCGGGCGTCATGAAGTCGTTGTACTTCATGTCCGCCGTGATGTAGATGTCGGCCCCTGCGCGGCGGGCTTCGCCGATCATCGAAGCCCCGGCCCCCGTGCAGACCGCCACGCGGCGCACCTCCGGCGAAGCGATGTCGCTATGACGCACGACGCGCACGCCGAGCGTTCGCTGGATATGGCGCATGAACTCCACGGTCGCCACGGCTCCGGGCAGTTCGCCCACCACGCCGAACCCGACCTTCGCGTCGGCCGCAGAGGGCTGCAGCACACGCAGGTCCGCCACGCCCAGCATCTCGGCCAGCCGCCAGCTCATCCCCTCCGGCGCGCTGTCGAGATTGGTGTGGCAGGCATAGAGCGCAATGCCGCTGCGGATGGCCCGCTCGACGCAGCGCTGCACCTGATTGGCCGAATTGAACCGCTTGAGGGCATGGAAAACGATCGGATGGTGCGTGATGATCAGATCGCACCCCTCGCGCTCGGCTTCGGCCATCACCTCGTCGGTGACGTCCACGGCCAACAGCGCCTTGCGCACCTCGTCGTCGGGCCGGCCCACGATCAGCCCGGCGTTGTCGTACGACTCCTGCCACGCCAGCGGCGCAAAACGCTCGATGACGTCGGTTATTTCCCGGATAAGCATAATTTATATCGTTAACTGTATTAATAAAGGACCCGCCTAAAACAGCGACTGCTCGTAAAAGGCGAACAGCTCCTTGTTTTCGACCTCCTCCTTCTTGCGGCGGGGTTTGCGGGTACGCTTCGCCACCGAGTGTCCCGCATCGGCGGCTTCCTCACCTTCCGCAGCGATCTTCACCACGGGTTTGCCCCTGCGGCGGGGTGCGGCGGCTTCGGCGTCCGGCGCATCCGGCACGGCACCGGCGTCAGTATCGGCGTCAGCGTCGGCAAGGATTTCCCCCTCGCCGGCCTTCAGGTCCTCGCGCACCTCGACCAGCAGCGCGCGGATACGCTGCAGACGCTCCATCAGCTCCGCATCGCGTTCCATTCCGCCCTCGGCAGGCTGCTGCCGGAGTGCTTTCTTCGCCCCTTCGAGGGTCATTCCCCGCTCCTTGACCAGATGATAGATCAGTTTGAGATTCTCGACATCCTGCGGCGAGAAGAGGCGGTTTCCTTTCTTGTTGCGTTTGGGGCGGATGACGCTGAACTGCGACTCCCAGTGACGGATCAGCGACGCATTGACGTCGAACATCTCGGCCACTTCGCCCATCGAATAAAAAAGTTTCTCGGCCATATCTATTGTTTAATAATTCGCAATGAATTGGGATACATGTTGTTTACCCGGTTTCCTATGCGCTTTGCGAATCCGAGCGCACGGCCCCGCGCGCACACCAGATTGATCCCTTCGGCAAAAGGTCCGGCCCCGATCTCCTGCCTGCGCAGGAAGCGGAGCGTCTGCTCTTCGTCCAGCTCCGCGGCGGGAACCGCATCCCGGTTCAGTCCGCAGAAGAACGCCAGCGCGGGATCGGGACGCAGACGCCCCTTGAAGAGCTGCCCCATCGCCACGCCCGAATATATCACCGGAAGCGCTTCGGCCAGCGCTTTTACGGCTTCCGCCTGCGCGACATAATAGCCGTAGCAGGTGTCGGCGACCGTCACGAAGCACATCCGTTCGGGGCTGTTCACCCAGCGGCGCAGTTCGGCTGCCGCGGCTCTGTCCACCGAAGCGAAGACCGTGCGCCGCGCCTTCGGCGTGCGGCAGCGGCCGCCCGCATCGAAAGCCTTGCGGACCACGGCAGCGAAAAATCCCTCGCCGCGCGCCCGGTGGGGATAAAACCGGAAGGTCCGGAACGCGCCCACGCGTCCGCAGACAATCCCCCACGACGCATCGACGGCAACCTCCCCGGCCTGCGCCGCTTCGTCCTCCGCCCAGCCGAGCATCCGTTCGAGCGCGCCTTCGTCCTCGTCGCGGTTGAACGTGCAGGTGCTGTATATCAGCACTCCGCCGGGTTTGAGCACACGCCACGCTTCACGCAACAACTCGTCCTGCCTTGCGGCACAAAGCTTTACATTGCCTTCGCTCCATTCGCCGCGGGCGTCGCGGTCCTTGCGGAACATCCCCTCGCCGGAGCAGGGAGCATCCACCGCCACCACGTCGAACCACGCTTCGAAACCGCCCAGCTGCCGGGCTTCGCACGTCGTCACCGCAACGTTGCCCGTGCCCCACTTGCGGACGTTGTCCGCCAGCACCTGAGCGCGGCGGCGGTCGATCTCGTTGGCGACGACCAGCCCGTCAGGTCCCGCGAGCGACGCATAGAGCGTCGTCTTGCCGCCCGGAGCGGCGCAAAGGTCGAGAATCCGCCTGCCGGCGACTTCGACACCCTGCAACAAATGTCCCACGAACTGCGACGCGGCCTCCTGCACATAGTAGGCTCCCGCATGGAAATCGCTGTCGAAGGTGAACTGCGGCCGCGCCGCGAGGTAATATCCGTCGCCGCACCACGGCACCCGGCCGTCGGCGTCGGCCAGCACGGCAGGCGGCACTCCGTCCGAACGGCCGGCCGCCTTGTCCGCATACTCCTCCCGCCCGGCTCCGCCGTTCTCCGTACCGCCGCACTTGGCCGGGTTCAGGCGCACCGACACGGGCGGCTCGGTGTCGAGCGCCGCGCAGAGCGCCGCGCCCTCGCTATCGCCCAGATCGCGCAAAACGCGCTCGGCAAACTTCGCAGGCAGCGTCATGCGTTACTTCCGGGTATTAAGCGCATCCAGCCGCGCACAGATTTTATCCAGCACGGCAGGGTCCGAAATGAAATCCTCATGGTCCTTGTCTACCACAAGCACGTCGCCTTCGTATATGTTGTCTATCCAGTTGTTGTACTTGTCGTTCAGCCGCTTGAGGTACAGCTCGTCGATATTCATCTCGTACTCGCGGCCGCGCTTGCGGATCTGCGAAATCAGCGTCGGGACGCTCGCCTTGAGATAAATCAGCAGGTCGGGCTTGGGAATCAGCTCGGTCACCAGCCTGAAAATCTTCATGTAGGTTTCGATGTCGCGCGTAGGCATCAGCCCCATTTCATGGAGGTTGCCGGCAAAGATATGCGCATCCTCGTAAACCGTGCGGTCCTGAAAAATCACGCCCGAACCGCCGTCGGAAAGCATGTCCATCGTCTGCTGGATGCGGCTTCCCAGAAAGTACATCTGCAAATTGAACGACCAGCGGTTCATATCTTCATAGAAGTCGCCGATATAGGGGTTGTTGCACTCTTCGAGATACGACTTGGCATTGTAGCGCTTGGTCAGAATCTGGGTCAGCGTCGTCTTTCCGCTTCCGATGTTGCCTGCAATTGCTATATACATATTATACGATATTTGTTTTACATTTTTGTCCTGCCGGAGCGTTCCGGCGCCCTGTCATCATGGCGTCGCGCCGCAAAAACGCCCGCCGTCACTTCTTCTCCCCGCCGAATGCCAGTATCTCCTCGGCCACATGGCGGTCGTTGACCAGCCGCGGCACCTTGTTCTTGCCGCGGGCGCGCAGCCATGCGAGGAAAAGCCCGCGGTCCACGACCGTCAGCCGCTGCCGTTCGAGCGTGGTCCGGCGCTTGGCGTCGTAATCCGAATTCACGGCCCGCAGCTCCCGGTCGAGCGCTTCGGCGAAATGCTCGCGGCTGTCAGGCTCACGCTCGAACTCCACGATCCACTCGTGGGCGCCCCGCTCCCGGAGCGACATGTAGCACGGCGCCACGGTATACTCCCCGACGACGGCCCCGGTCTCGTTGCTGGCGGCGATCAGGGCGCGGTCGGCGTTGTCGACGATCAGCTCCTCGCCGAAGACGTTGATATACTGCCGTGTGCGGCCCGCGAACCTTATCCGGTAGGGATTCGTCGAGGTGAACTCCACCGTATCGCCGATTTCGTAACGCCACAAACCGTTGTTCGAGGTGATCAGCATGGCGTACACACGGCCGCACTCCACGCCCTCCAGCGGGACGATCGTCCCGCCGCTGCGGAACTCGAAGAAATTGCCGTAGTCGAGCATCAGCAGCATGTCGTCGCGCGACGGATCGTCGGCCAGCGCGAAGAAGCCCTCCGAAGCGTTGTAGGTCTCCATGTACTGCATCCGCTCCGAGGGTATCAGCGCCTCGAACGAGCGGCGGTAAGGACCGAATTCCACGCCCCCGTGGGCGAACATGCAGAGGTTGGGCCACACTTCGAGCAGGTTCTGCCGCCCCGTATATTCCAGCACGCGGCGCATCATCGCCAAATTCCACGACGGCACGCCCGCAAAGGCCGTGATGTTTTCGCCGACGCACTCGCGGCAGATCGCCTCGACCTTGCGGTCGAAGTCGGGTATGAGCGCCGTGGCCATACGCGGCGCACGGAACCAGCCGCTCCAGAACGTCGTCTCGTGTATCAGTATGGCCGACAGGTCGCCCACCAGATTGCGCCCTTCGCGGCTGCACGACCCGCCCAGCGTCAGCGTCTTGCCTTCGAAAACCCCGGTCTTCGGATTGTTGCCCGAAAAGACCGTCGCCACGTCGCGCATGCCCAGCGTATGGTTCCACCAGAGCGACTCCTCCGTGACCGGGATGTATTTGCTCCGGTCCGACGTGGTGCCCGACGAACGGGCGAAGAGCTTCACGCGGCCCGGCGAGGCGACGTTTTTCTCGCCGGCCAGCATCTTCTCGATGTAGGGCTTGAACGTCTCGTAATCGAACGTCTCGACCATCGTCTGGAACTGCTCGACCGTGCGGACATGCCCCAGATCGTAACGCCAGCCGAATTCGGTCCGCCGTCCGCGGCGCAGCAGCTGCCTGAAGACGCGTTCCTGCGTCTCGGCCGGCCGGCGCCGGAAACGGTCGATGGCCCGCTCGCGCTGCGAAAACCATGCTTTGAGTAATATGCTTCTGAATGACACGTGTCTGTTCGGTTTCGTTGCCGGCGGCGTGCGCTGCCCTGCGCCGTGCGCCGGGCCTCGCGGCACGCGCCGTCAGTTAAAAAAGTATCCTACTTTGCCTACGGACGCGGGCATGGCGAAGACCACCACGCGGTCGTAGGGGTTGATTTCCATATTGTCCACAGCGATGAACACCTTGTCGCCGCGCACGATGCCGCCGATGATCGTATCTTCGGGCAGCCCCAGATCCTTGATCCGGGTCTTGACGGCCGGAGCGTTGGGCTTGACGATGAACTCCAGCACCTCGGCGTCGCTGCCCGTCAGGCACTTGATGGCCTGCACGTCGGTCGACATGGTGAACCGGAAGATATTGGACGCCGTGACGAGCTTCTTGTTGATGATGGTGTCGATGCCGATGGACTCGGCGAGGTTGATGTAATTGAGGTTCTCGACCTCGGCGATCACCTTCTTGACACCCATGCGCTTGGCGAGCATCGCCGCGAGGATGTTGGTCTCGCTGCGGCCCGTCACGGCCACGAAGGCGTCCATATTGGAAAGCCCCTCCTCCATCATGGCCTCAGTGTTGCGGCCGTCCTCGTTGATTATCAGCGTCTTGTCGAGCAGCTCCGCCAGCCGGTAGGCCTTCTCGGCGTTGTAATCGACCAGCTTGATATTCACCTCCTCCTGCAATTCGGTGGCGATGCGGATGCCGATGCGCGAACCGCCGAGGATCATCATGTTCTTGATCTCGATATTGGACTGTCCGGAGAACTCCATGACCTGCTTCACGGCGTCCTGACGCGCGATGACGTAGATCACATCGCCCTCGGTGAAGATCTCGCCCTGCCGGGGGATGATCGTCTCGCCGCCCCGCGTGATGGCCACCGTGCGGTAGCTCAGCGGCGTCTCGTCGTCGTCGAAGCCCTCGATCTGCCGTCCCACCAGCGGCGAGGCCGGCTCCAGACGGAACACCACCAGCGAGAGTTTGCCGCTCGAAAAATCGACATACTCCGTAGTCGAGGTGTGCCCCAGCAGGTTGATGACCTCGCGGGCCGCCACCTTTTCGGGATAGAACAGGTAGTCGATGCCCATGTCGATGAACATCTCCTTGTTGTTGGGTTCGAGGTACTCGTTGTTGTCGATGCGGGCGATGGACTTCCGGGCGCCCAGCTTCTTGGCCAGCATCGCCGCCACGACGTTGTCGTTCTCCTCGTGGTTCACGGCGATGAAAAGGTCGCACTTGCGCACCGAAGCCTTGCGGAGCACGGCGAAAGTCGTCGAATCCCCCTCGACGGTAATCACGTCGGCCAGACTCCCCACGTCGGAAAGCAGTTTCTGGTCGCTGTCGATAATGGTGATGTCGTGGCCGTTGCCGCTCAGCATCTTCGCCAGATGGCTCCCCATCTCTCCCGCTCCCGCTATTACGATTTTCATAGTATTGCGTCGTTGTCTTTTTGCATCCGCCGCCGAAGGGAGGGCAGCGTTTTTGCAATTTATCTTACAAATGTATACATTTGTGACCGAAAGCCAAAATTTCGGGACGTAAAAATACCTTATTGATATGCCGACATGGTTAATCGTTTTTCTGTTCGCGCTGGGGGCCGTGGCCCTTTTCGTCGTGGGCATGTCGCTGACGCTGATGATCAAGGGACATAACATCGACTCCGAGATCTCGACCAACAAGAACATGCAGCGGCTGGGCATCAAGTGCGCCGTACACGAAACGCGCGAAGCGGACGGCAGCGCCGGCTGCTCCGACACGCATACGGCCGCGGGATGTTCGGGCAACTGCTCGGCCTGCGACATCGAAGAGGCCGGGCACAAGAAATAGTCCCGGAGCGAACGGACTGAAACCCCTGCAAACCCGCCGAACATGATCCGACAACCCGAATCCCCGAAGACATTCGTCTGGCGCATATGCTCGGCGCATGTGATCGCCTACTTCACCGCCGGCGTTTTCGCCCTGCTCTTCCTCGATTACAGAACCCACTTCTCGTCCGAGTCGCTGGCTCTGCTGATGCGGCCCGTAAGCTCGCCGTGGGTCGCGCTCGGCCCCGGACTGCAGATTTTCCGCGGAGTGCTGATCGCGCTGGCGCTGCTGCCCGTACGCGGATTCCTGTACGGCAAAAACGGATTCCTCAAGCTGGCGTGGCTGGTTCTGGGCCTGAGTTTCATCTCGACCATAGGCCCCACGCCCGGCTCGTTCGACGGCTACATCTACACGATCCTGCCCGTGCAGTATCATCTGGGCGGAATCCCCGAAGCCGTTTTATACACCGCGCTCTTCGCGGGCATCCTCGCCTTCTGGCACAAATCCGGAAAAAGATACGTCACGGTGCTCTCCATCGTACTGGTGGCCGTAATCGTGCTGTTCAGCGTCATGGGATTCCTCGGCGCGGCGCAGGCGGAGTAACGCGGCGGCCGTCGGGCAAAACCGGAATCTACCGGATGTGATCGAGTGGCGGAAGCTGGCAGTAGTTGCCGGGGCTGAATGAGGTTGGCGGGCTGTAGCAGGCTGAGGTTGGCAAGCTGAGGTTGGCGGGCAGGAGCTGGCCGAAACCGGCTGAGGCCGACTCGCCGGCGAATAAAAAATGAGGTTGCCCGACGCGCGGACGACCTCTTCTTCGTATATCTCGGAAACGGTTCGGAACCGCTTCCGTCAAATCTTGCAGTGTTTCGACCGGCAGACGAACCACGGATTGCGCAGGTCCTCCTCGTTGTAGAGCAGTTCCCGGTCGTCGGGCAGCGTGCGGGTGCGGCCGCCCGCTTCGGCGAGAATCAGCTCGCCCGCGGCGGTGTCCCACTCGTACGTATGCGTCGTGCGGACATAATAATCGACCTTCCCCTCGGCCAGCAGGCAGAATTTGTAGGAACTCCCCTGCTCGACGATCTCCAGATCGGGATGCGCTTCGCGCAGGCGGGCGATATGCTCCGCCGTTTCGGGCGTCTGGTGCGACCGCGACACGGCCACCCGCAGGCGGGGATGCTCCGCTCCCTCTTCGAGCGGCAGCTGCCGCCAGCCCGTGACGATCTGGTCGTAGGTGTATTCGGCGGCGGCATCCGGCGCGATATGCTCCTTGACGTAGGAACCCGAATCACGCCCGGCGACGTACATCTTTTCGAAATAGGGGACATAAATGACAGCCCCCATGCAGACGTTGTTCTCCATCAGGGCGATATTCACGGTAAATTCGTTGTTTCCCTTGATGAACTCGACCGTTCCGTCGAGCGGATCGACCAGCCAGTACAACTCCCAGTTGCGGCGTTCGTCGTAGCGCATCTCGCGGCCCTCCTCACTCAGGATCGGGATGCGCGTGCGGCCCAGATATTCGCGGATGGTTTTGTGTGCGAGGCGGTCGGCGAGGGTGATCGGCGTCTTGTCGTCTTTGAGGCTTATATCGTAATCGTCTAAATTCTTGTAAATATTCATTATCGAGGCTCCGGCCCTGACTGCCGCATTGAACAGCGGCGGCAGCAGATACATCCTCACCTTGTCGTTTATCATCGTAGCTCGTTTTTTGAGTTCGGTAATTTCGATTGCCATGGTAAAGGTAACAAGAATTTATGATATGGTAAAATTTTTTACTCCTATTTTACAGCGGCGCCGCAGCCCCTTTTCTCCGCCGCCCGTACGCCCGTAGGCAATATCGCTGAGGGCCAGCGAAACACATCCGGCGACGCACCACACGAGGGCTGCGGTGAGCAGTACGGCGGCCGCCGGCCACCGGCCCGTCCATACGGCGGCGGCGATCGCGCCGCCCAGCGACACAGCCGCCACAATGCGCAGCACGGACTGCCGCCCGCGACACAGCTTGCGCCCAGACTGCGGCGCATAGAAAACCGGCTCCCAAAGGTTCCGGCGCCGGCGCCACGGTACGGATTTGCCCGGACGGTGCGCGAAACCGCCTGCTGCAATGACGGCTTCGCGGCTCAGCAGCGCGGCAGGCTCTCCGATCCGCGAACGCACGCAATCGCACCCTCCGACGCCCCGCTCCCCCACTTCGGCCACCAGCCGCGCGACAGCGTCCGGCAGCAGAAACTGCCCCTCCCGCACCGGCAGCACGTAATCGTAAGCGGCCACTTCGGCCGCCGCATCGAAATCGCCGGCGGGAGTATCCTGCGCACGGTCCACCAGCACCAGCCTGCGGAAACGGCGCTTGCGCGAACGCCCCAGCGCCCGCACGCCCGTCACGGGCAGCTCCTCCGACAGCACGTATTCGACGCGGATCATGCGGTAGCGGGCCGTAAAGGCCGCAAACTCGACGGGATAACGCAGGGAATCGAGCACCACGATCACTTCATAGTGGGCATATTCGGCCGAAAGCAGGTTTTCGACCTGCTCCTGCGCACGGACACCGCTGCACAACACCGATATCCCGATACCGTCGGGCGTGTCGCTCGCCACGGCGTGGGAACCTGCCAGCAGCAGCCGTTTGTTATGTCCCCGCACGACAAGCCAGAGCAGCGCGAGGGCCGCAGCGGCGACAGCGGCAAGCAGCAGTAACAGCACGATCAGCATACCAGACTCCGTTTATAGGAATGTATAAGCGATTCGTAGTAGGGACGCTCCCGGTCGTCGAACAACCGCCGCAGCACGGCAGGCGCATAGCCCTCCCGCGCCATGTAACGCATCAGCGCCTTGCGTTCGGCGCGGCTCATCGAGGCGATGCGGCCCGCCACCTCGCGCCGCCTGAGCGAACAGCGCATCGAGCAGAGCGTATAGAGCGCTTCGCGGCCCAGCTCCGGCACCCTTTCGCGGGCCACCATCGCCAGCAGAAGCCTCTCCGCCTCCTCGATGCCGAACTGCCGCACGATGCCCAGCCCCACCATCCGCAGGTTGCGGTTCGGGGAGCCGACGAGCGGTTCATAGGCGATCGGCAGCAGACCGCGGCGCAGCATGGCCATGATCTCCGACACTTCGCAGGCCGAAAAGGGATAGTCGTACTCCGCCATCCGGCGCAGCGAGGTCGCAGGTTCGGCTGCCAGCTGCGTCATCAGGGCGTAGAAGCGCACGTAACGGTTGCGGCTGCGCATATAGCGGGCGGCTTCGGCGCCGATGCCGTCTCCGGCGGGCAGCCGGGAGAGCAGCATCAGGTAGCGCGCACGGCGGTACCCCTGCGCGAAGCGTATCCGGCGCAGCAGCCACCTGTCCAGCCCGTATTGCACGACGATGCGGCGCAGCGGCGCCGGGTCAAGCCCGTAGGTCGCCGCCACCAGCCTGCCGACGGTTTCGATCAGCAGGCGGCGGGCGCCCGCACGGCGCAGAAGCGGAAAGCGCGGCGTCTCTTCGCCGCCCGAAAACAAGGCGAGCATGACGATATGCAGGTATTTGCGCTGCAGCACGGCGTCCCTGCCGCGCCTGCGTCTGCGGCGCAGCCGCCCGACCGCCATCCCGCCGAGCAGCCAGAGCGTCACGGCGGCGGCCGCCGCGGAATATATCATGAAAAGCGTTTCGGTCATAAAAGCCGGTTCAAATCGTTGGACACCTTGCCCCGCAGCCGCTGCAGGCTCAGCGGAAAAGCCATATACTGGTCCACGCCGCACTCCAGCAGACTCAGGACGGCCTGTTCGGACTGGAGCCACGAAACCACGTAAAACAGCGGCCGTCTCAGTCCCGCGGGACGCACGCCGCGCACGACGTCGCGGCCGCACAAGAAAGGAGCCACATGCAGCACGATCACCAGATCGAACAATACGCGGCGGCAAAGCCCTTCCATCTCGTCCGCATCGGCCGCACAACGCACCTCGGTGCGCATGTCGATCAACGACAGACGCACCATGTCGCGCAGAAAAATATCGTCCGAAACAATCAGTATCCTGTTCATAAAACCCCGTCCGGCGTGTGCCGGTGCCCTGCCCCGGCCCAAAACCATGCCAGAGCCGCACGGGGCCAAAAAAATTTGCCGGATATGTTGTTTATAAGATAAATATGCGTATATTTGCACTCCGAATTATGTTCAAATACATAACCATCGAATAAATGTACGTTATAGTAGAGATTGCAGGTCAGCAATTTAAAGCTGAAAAAGGTCGGAAACTTTATGTTCACCGTCTTCAGGGCGAAGAAAATTCGTCCGTAAGTTTCGACAAAGTCCTGCTCACAGACAACGACGGTCAGGTCAAAGTAGGTGCACCTGTAGTAAAAGGCGCCTCGGTGAAGTGCAAGATCCTGAAACACCTCAAGGACGACAAGGTTCTGGTGTTCAAGAAAAAGCGCCGCACAGGATATCAGAAATGCAACGGCCACCGTCAGTATCTGACACAGGTCCTTGTAGAGGAAATTGTTGCATAACCCTTTAAAACGGAAGAGAAATGGCACACAAGAAAGGTGTAGGTAGTTCGAAGAACGGACGTGAGTCGGAAAGCAAGCGACTCGGCGTCAAACTGTTCGGTGGCCAGTTCGCAAAGGCGGGCAACATTATCGTTCGTCAGCGCGGCACGGTTCACAACCCCGGTGAAAACGTGGGTATCGGTAAAGATCACACGCTCTTCGCCCTTGTAGACGGCACCGTCGAATTCTGCAAGAAAGGCGCAGGCAAATCGTACGTGAGCGTAACTCCCCTGAGCGAGTAAGCGTTCCATAAGCAACACAAGACAGGCGGCTTCCCGACGGGAGGCCGCTTGTTTTGTGAACCCCGGAAGCGCAAGACACACGGTCCGAAGATCATAGGGCACACACACCAAAGATCATACGGCGACCACACGCCCCAAAGCCGTTTTTCGGCAATCGACTCCGCGGCCCGACCCCAATACAGACAGGTAGTTGCAGATTGCGGAAAATTGATTACCTTTGTTATGCGGTACACCGTATTGCATGCGTTCTTAACATATCGAATATATAAACGATTGTATTTGTCTGCTCTGAATCTGGTAAATTTTTTGAAGACACCTTGTACAACCTCACCCGGAAGGGTATGCGTTGTTTTTCGGTGTCGCAGGTTTACCAGAACCCAGAGCAGTCGGAATTCGGCGCAGCCCTTTCTTTTTTGGCACAGAGGGTGCGCGCTGTTTTGTTGGATTTACGGGTTTACCAGAACCTCAGGAGTTACAGATTCAGCGGCACTCTTCTTCTTTGGCACAAATGAGTCCATTTGTCCGCACTCCTGCCGATGCAATCGAATCATATGCGGCGGCAGGATGCTTTCCGATAATCGGATTCTTCATACAAAAGAGAGTTGCGTCACTTTTTTCCTGCCGCCGTTCTTTTTTACTTTCTCCGTCCGCAACATATTCCGCACATCCGGCCGACCGAGCAGTTCCGCCGCATAACACAAAAAAAAACGGCAGCCCCTCAGAGAAGGAGTGCCGCAAATTATCCGCGCCGGCGAAACTACTTCTTCGCAGGCTCTTTTTCGACGGCCTTGAATACGGCCAGCGACTTGTCGTCGTCGAAGAAGGTCAGCTCCGAACCCTTGATTTCGAAACGGTCCACGTCGTCGAGCATCTTGACGAACGCATCTTCGTACTGCATGTCGGGGCAGGCCATCCGGGTCATACCCATATTCTCGAATTCGAGTTTCTTGCCCTTCAGCTCATAGCGGCCGAAGAAACGGTTGCAGTTGGTGCGTCCGGCGACCATCGTGTCGGCGGCATTGAACTCCAGCGTGAAGAAATCCGCCTCCTGATTGATCGCCGTCGCCGGAATCGACCCCATTTGGGCGAGTTTCCAAGTCGTACCTTCGAGCGTCTTGTCCTGCGCGGCGCTTCCGCACGCAGCCATCGTAACGAGCAGCGCTGCGGCTGCAAAATACTTTTTCATCATAAATACATATAAGTTAATAACAGAACGCCGCGTGCAAAAACCGCACAAAACCTGACGGCGTCGACTCTTACGCGCCCCAAAGTTAGCAATTCCCGGCCGGATACGCAACCCCGGCGACAAAAAACGCAGGCAGGTTCTCACATAGGCAGTTTTTGGGCGGCTCCCGCAAAAAAAGCCATCCGGAACAAATCGCTCCGGATGGCCGCAAATCGGGCAAAACCCCGAATTACATTTTTCAGGAATTACATTTTTTTCAGATAAACCGCGATCTGCAGTTCCGTCGTTGCGTTGAACAGATCGTCGAGAATGACAGCGGGATCGAGTCCCATCATCTGCGACGGATCGAGTCCCAGCCCGCCGAGCACGTCCTTGAGCAGCTTGACATAGGGCAGCATCATGGCGCGGTCCACATACAGGCGGAACACGCCGCCCTCAAAGGTATACTTGAACGGAATGGCGTAATGGCTGTCGGTCGAAACGACACTCAGCCCCTTATAAGCGCCGAGCATCTTGTCGATCTCGGAAAGAATCTCCATCCCCTCCTGCTTCTCGATCGCCCGGATGAAATCCTTGCTGACGGCAGCGAAGAACAGGTTCGACTCCGTATAGAAACTCAGCGCGCCTTCGGGCAGGACAGCGGCGGTCTCGGCACTCGGAAATACCGATACGGCCTCGGCGAACGTCGGCGAGAAGATCGTCGTCATGATGTCGGCCCCCTCCTCGACCACCACGTCATGGTATTTGGCGGCAAACAAACCGTCGCTATGCAGATCGAGCTGAACCAGACCGCTCGACACGAATTGCGAACCGATGGCCGACACCAAATCCAAGATGGTATTGAACGGCATTACGAACGAACCGGCAGGCCTCCCCATGCTCTCCGAGAGATCGATACCGGGAATATTATCCGGATCCGTCCATGCAGCGGCTACTTCCAGATAAAGCCTCGAAGGCTCACCGCCCCACTCGTCGGGCACTTCTTTAAAGTAGTGCGGCGTATAGCTGCCGACCAACTCGGACGATACCTGCGGTTTCTTCACTTTTCCGTCGTCATCGTTACAAGCCGTAAAGGCAGCCAAGGCAGCGCACACGACAAACACGGACGCAATTTTGTGCAAGAGATTTTTCATAAGCGAGATTAGATAGTGTTAATTCAAATGTGCGGCAAAGTTATCTCCGGGGCCGATTATGAACAAATAAATTCATTCGGGGGGGGGATTTTTCAAACGGACAGCAAATTTTTCATCACGAACCGAATCGCCGGAACACAAAAAAGGCCGCGGCACTAATGCCGCGGCCGAAGCCGTTTCGCCGCCCGGACGGATTTCGGGCCGCCATCCGTACGAACCACAACTCGGACGCACCGCTGCCCCGGAAATCGCACCGCAAAGCGGGCGGCATTCCCGGCGGCGCAACGTACGGCCGCAACCGCCTTACCCGAACAAGCGGTTCAGCAGCGCCGCCAACCTGTATCCGGCTTTCAGCACCTGCGCCTCGGCGAACTCGTGCGAGAAAATGATGAAGTCGCGCGACTCCTCGTACGAAAGCGTCTGACCAGCCTTGGTCCAGTCGTAGATCACGCGGCACTCGCGGGCGCTGTCGGCCAGCCAGTCGCGGGGCGTGCCTTCGGCGATATCGCGTCTTTCCCGCTTCGAACAGCGGTCGAGCTGGTGCCCGTATTCCAGATAATACCACTTGTTGCTCAGCGTAAGCGCCCACTCGTCCCAGTAATTATGCAGGCCGTACTCCTTGCCGCTGAGCGTGAATTTGAAACTCTTGTACCACGGGTATTTCACGTGTCCCGGACAGTGCATGTCGCCGACGAGATGTACGATAAAGCGGATCGAGACCGTCACCGTCGAATCGTTTTGATTGCGGTAATCTTCCACTTTCGCAATGCAGTCGTCCAGAAAAGTCATCGCGTCGCCTTCGGGATCAGGCACGTAGTTTCCCCCGGCATCGACCTTGTTGGTGTGCCACGTGTTGGTGTGCCTGTAGGCCGGCGTGTGGCGGACCTGATCCATCCACGAGGCATAATAGACGATCGAACGGCCGCCGAGATACTTTTCGATGTTTTTCTTGGCTTTGGGCGTCAGGTTGCATTCGGCGATGTAGGCGATCGCATCGTGGCCGATTTTCCCCCAGCCGAACGCCGTCGCGCACCAACAGCTGAGCACGGCCGTCAGCAGACATACGGATAGTTTTTTCATTTCGAATTAGTTTTAAGGTGATTTCGAAACAAATATAAAGAATAGATATTAAATAAGCAACAAAAAGCAATTACAATCATTTCTTTTTATGCTTTATCCTATCCATGCAAGCGATACGACGCCGGATGCGATCCGGCCCGACAACAAAAAAAGCCGCGGCACAATGCCGCGGCCTTTCACATAGCTGTCATACAGATCAGTACTCCATCTTGGCAAGACGCTGGTAGCTGTTGTAACGCCACTTGGCGTTCTCCTCGGCGGCAGCGAACAGCTCCTCGGCCTCGGCCGGGAACGACTTCTTGAGCGAAGTGTAACGCACCTCCTTCATCAGGAAGTCGCGGAACTTCGACCAGTCGGGTTCCTTCGAGTCCATCACGAACGGATTCTTGCCCTGCTCTTCGAGCTGCGGATTATAGTGCCACAGGTGCCAGTAGCCGCAGGCTACGGCCTCCTTGCCCACGGTCTGCGTGCGCGTCATGCCGCCCTTGATGCCGTGGTTGATACACGGCGCGTAAGCGATCACGAGCGACGGTCCGGGATAAGCCTCGGCCTCCTTCAGCACGTTGAAGAGCTGCATCTGCGACGCGCCGATCGAAACCTGCGCCACGTATACGTAACCGTAGGTCATGGCAATAGCGCCGAGATCCTTCTTGCGGATACGCTTACCGGCCGACGCGAACTTGGCGACGGCGCCCACGGGCGTCGATTTCGACGACTGACCGCCGGTATTCGAGTAAACCTCGGTATCCACGACCAGAATATTCACATCCAGACCCGAAGCCAGCACGTGGTCCACGCCGCCGAAGCCGATGTCGTAACCCCAGCCATCGCCGCCGATGATCCACTGCGACTTCTTCACCAGCCAGTCCTTCATTTCGAGAATGTCCTTGCAGTAGTCGCAGCCGCAGGCCTCCATCATCGGGATCAGGCGGGCCGAAACCTCGGCCGACTTGGCCGACGAACCGCGCGCGGCGATCCACTCCTGCATGACGCCCTTCAGCTCGTCCGAGCACTTCGTGCAGCCTGCGATCGCCTGCTCCATCGACTCCTGAATACGGTCGCGGAGTTTCTCGACGCCCACGTGCATACCCAGACCGAACTCGGCGTTGTCCTCGAAGAGCGAGTTGGCCCATGCAGGACCCTGTCCCTTGTCATTGGTGCAGTACGGCGTCGAAGGAGCCGAACCCGAATAAATCGAGGTACAGCCCGTGGCGTTGGCCACCATCATCTTCTCGCCGAACAGCTGCGAAATAGCCTTGATATAGGGAGTCTCGCCGCAGCCTGCGCAGGCGCCTGAGAACTCGAAGAGCGGTTGCGCGAACTGCAGGTTCTTGACGCTCTTGGTCTTGTCCACGACCTGCTTGTAGCCGATGTTCTTTACGATATAATCCCAATTCTTCTGCTGGGGCAGCTGCGATTCGAGCGGTTTCATCACCAGCGCCTTCTCCTTGGCGGGGCAAACGTCCACGCAGTTGCTGCAGCCCGTACAGTCGAGCGGCGAAATCTGGATGCGGAACTTGTAGTCCTTCGTCTCGCCCAGACCCTGCTTCCACTCTACGCCCGAAGCGGCAGCTTCGGCCTCCGTTGCGAGGAACGGACGGATCACGGCGTGCGGGCAGACATAGGCGCACTGGTTGCACTGGATACAGTTCTCGATCTTCCATTCGGGCACGTTCACGGCGATGCCGCGCTTCTCGTAGGCGGCCGTACCGTTCTCCCACGTACCGTCCTCACGGCCCGTAAAGGCCGATACGGGCAGGTCGTCGCCCTTCAGGCCGTTGATCGGCTCGACGATCTTGCGCACGAATTCGGGACACGAAGCATCCGAAACATGCACGAAGCCCTTGTCCTCGATCGAAGCCCACTCGGCAGGAATCTCGACCTTAACGACGGCATCGCCGCCAGCGTCCACGGCCGCATAGTTCATGTTGACGATATCCTCGCCTTTCTTGCCGTAGGACTTCTGGATCGCCTTCTTCATCTGCTCGACGGCCTTGTCGAACGGAATGACGTTGGCGATCTTGAAGAACGCCGACTGCATGATCGTGTTGGTGCGCGAACCCAGCCCCAGCTCGGCGGCGATCTTCGTGGCGTTGATGATATAGAAGTTGATCTTGTTCTTGGCGAGGTAAGCCTTCATGTGCGCGGGCAGCGTCTCGCAGGTCGTAGCGGCGTCGTGCACCGAGTTGAGCAGGAACGAGCCGCCGGCTTTCAGGCCCTTGAGCACGTCGTACTTGTCCACGTACGAAGGCACGTGGCAGGCCACGAAGTCGGGCGTGGTGACCAGATAGGGCGAAGTGATGGGCAGGTCGCCGAAACGCAGGTGCGACGAGGTGTAACCGCCCGATTTCTTCGAGTCGTAGGAGAAGTATGCCTGACAGTATTTGTTCGTCGTGCCGCCGATGATCTTGATCGAGTTCTTGTTGGCGCCCACCGTACCGTCGGCGCCCAGACCGAAGAAGAGCGCTTCGAACGTGCCGGGTTTGGCCAGCGAGATCTCCTCGCCCACGGGCAGCGAACGGAACGTCACGTCGTCCACGATACCCACCGTGAACTGGTTCTTGGGTTCGTTGGCCGCGAGGTTCGTGAACACGGCCAGCATCTGCGCCGGCGTGGTGTCCTTCGACGAAAGACCGTAACGGCCGCCGATGATGAGCGGCTTGTTCTTGCACGGGCAGGTGGCGAAAGCCTCCACCACGTCGAGGTAGAGCGGATCGCCGTTGGCTCCCGGCTCCTTGGTGCGGTCCAGCACGCAGATGCGCTTCACGCTTTCGGGCAACACCTCCATCATGTATTTCACCGAGAAGGGACGGTAGAGGTGAACGGTCACGACACCCACCTTCCCGCCTTTGGCGTTCAGGTAATCGACCGTCTCCTTGAGGGTCTCGGTCACCGAACCCATCGCGATCACGATGTTCTCGGCGTCCGCGGCTCCGTAGTATACGAAAGGCTTGTACTCGCGGCCGGTGATCTTCGAAATCTCGCGCATCGCGTCTGCGACCATGTCGGGCACGGCGTCATAGAAGGGGTTGGAGGCTTCGCGGGTCTGGAAATAGATATCGGGGTTCTGGGCCGTACCGCGCGTCACGGGGTGTTCGGGGTTGAGCGCACGCTGGCGGAAGGCCTTCAGCGCGTCGCGGTCGAGCATCGCCGTCAGGGCGGCTTCGTCGATCAGCTCGATCTTCTGGATCTCATGCGAGGTGCGGAATCCGTCGAAGAAGTGCAGGAACGGCACGCGCGACTTGAGCGCCACGATGTGCGCCACGCCCGCGAGGTCCATCACCTCCTGTACGGACGAGGTGGCGATCATCGCGAATCCGGTCTGACGGGTCGCCATGACGTCCTGATGGTCGCCGAAAATAGACAGCGACTGCGCGGCCAGCGCGCGGGCCGACACGTGGAACACGCCGGGAAGCAGCTCGCCGGAGATCTTGTACATATTCGGAATCATCAGCAGCAGGCCCTGCGACGCGGTGAACGTCGAAGTGAGGGCGCCGCTCTGGAGCGAACCGTGCACGGCGCCTGCGGCGCCCGCCTCGGACTGCATCTCCACGACTTTCACCGTTTCGCCGAAAATATTTTTACGACCTTGTGCAGCCCACTCGTCCACGAGTTCGGCCATGGTCGAGGAGGGCGTGATGGGGTAAATCGCCGCAACTTCCGAGAACATGTATGCAACATGCGCCGCAGCGTAATTACCGTCACACGTGATAAATTTCTTTTCTGCCATTTTGTTAAAATTTTAGATGATATTGTGTGTGTTTTCTGAATTCAGGACAGAATGCGTTGCAAAGATAGCAAATCCGGCGGAAAAAACAGTCCGATTTCAGAACAAAAAATCAGGAATTTTTACCATTCGGGGTGTTAGCGGAATAACACTCAAGGTTGTTAATTTTTTAACACAAACCTGCGGAAATCACGGAGTTGCAAAACCGGTTTACCCATAGCGCGTTACCACGGCGGCACACTTTCCGGCGCTCCGCCGGGCCTCCTCCGGGGAGCGTCTCCCGGCTCCAGAACAGACGCACATTCCATGCCGTGCCAAAATAACGCAAAACAGCCTGCATTGAGCAAATTCGGGTTTAACGGATGGGTTGTTCGGGCAGTGCAATTGCAGATCGGGAAAATTTTTCTACTTTTGTTCCCCGAATTCGTTCTTTACATATCGTCATATGTCAACGATGTATTGGGACCCTAAAATCTGGTAAATTTTTTGCAATCCCGCAATATCCGTCGTACCCCGAAGGGTGCGTGCTGTAATTTGTGGGATTGAAGGCTTACCAGAGCCGTAGGGTCCACAGATTCGGCAGCACTCTTCCCGTTTTCCTGCCGCAGCACACCGGGCCATATGCGGCGGCAGGATTTATGGATTCACAATCCCCAAACTTCATAGTCACAGAATCCATCAAACAAATGAGGCGTCACTACTATTCCTGCCGCCGCTTTTTTACTATCTTTGCAGCCATATGATCGAATACAAAAAGAAAATACTGGCGAACGGACTCACGGTCGTCGTCAACCGCGACCCGGTCTCGAAGCTCGCCGCGGTAAACATCCTCTATAAAGTAGGCGCACGCAACGAAAATCCCGAACGCACGGGGTTCGCGCATCTGTTCGAACACCTCATGTTCCGCGGCACGCGCCGCATACCCAACTTCGACCTGCCGGTGCAGATGGCCTGCGGCGACAACAACGCCTTCACCAACAACGACTATACCGATTTCTACATCACCCTGCCGAAAGACAACGTCGAGACAGCCCTGTGGCTCGAAAGCGACCGCATGGAGGGGCTTGACATCACGCCCGAAAAACTCGAAACCGAGAAACGCGTGGTGATCGAGGAGTTCCGCCAGCGCTACCTCAACCAGCCCTACGGCGACCAGCCGATGCTGCTGCGGGCGCTGGCCTACAAGGTCCACCCCTACCGCTGGGCCACCATCGGGCTGACGCCCGAACATATCGCCCAAGCGACGCTCGACGAGGTGCAGGCCTTCTACCGCGCCCACTACCGCCCTTCGAACGCCATTCTTTCGATCTCGGCCGACATCGACGAAGAGAAGATGCTCGATCTGGCCGAAAAGTGGTTCGAGCCGCTCGCCAACCGGCCTGCGGCCCCGGACCACATCCGTCAGGAACCGGTCCAGACCGCACCGCGCCGCGAGGTCGCCGAGCGCGACGTCCCCGCCACGACGGTTTCGCTGGCCTTCCACATGGGCGGACGCACCTCGCCCGACTTCTACATCGCCGATCTCGTGTCGGACCTGCTGGCCGGCGGCGACTCGGCGCGGCTCTACACGCATCTGGTCAAGGAGCAGCGGCTGTTCTCGTCGGTGAACGCCTACATTTCGGGCGACGTCGATCCCGGACTCTTCGTCTTCACGGGCCAGCTCCTGCCGGAGACGACACCCGAACAGGCCGAAGCGGCCTTCCGCGCCGAAATCGAAGCGCTCCGGACCCGGCCTGCGACGGATTACGAGGTCGAGAAGGTCAAAAACAAGTTCGAAGCCAACACGCTCTTCGGCGAACTGAACGTAATGAACAAGGCGATGAACCTCGGCTTCTACGAGATGCTGGGCGACCTGCCGCTCGTCAACCGCGAGGTTGCGGCCTACCGGGCCGTCACTACCGACGACATCATCGACTTCAGCCGCCGCACGTTCCGGCCCGAAAACTGTTCCACCCTCATTTACAAAGCAAGCAAATGACACAACCGCCTCTCGTAATACCCGCGACCGTCGAGGTCCCGCAGGCCGAAAAGACGACGCTCTCCAACGGCGCCACGCTCTACACGCTCGCCTCGGACGACTTCGAAGTGCTGCGCATCACCTTCGTGTTCCGCGCCGGATCGGCCGTGCAGCGGGTTCCCTTCTCGGCATCGGCCGCGGCGAACATGCTCGCGGAAGGCACGCGCGACATGACGGCGCAGCAGATCGCCGAACAGCTCGACTATTACGGCTCCTATTTCGACGTCAACATCGACCGGGACTACGCCTATATCAGCTTCTGCACGCTCTCCAAATTCTTCGGACAGACGCTGGCCGTGGCCGAGCAGGTGCTCCTGCATCCGACATTTCCGGAGGAGGAGCTGCGCACCTACTGCGCCAAGCGCAAACAGCGGCTGGCCATCGAGCGCACGAAAGTGGACGTCGAAGCCCGCGAAGCGTTCGCCCGGACGATGTTCGGTCCCGAACACCCCTACGGCATTTCGGCCGACGAAAACGATTACGACCGCCTGACACGGGCCGACGTCGCGGAATTCTACGCCCGCCATTACACGGCCGCCAACGGCTTCGTGGTGTGCAGCGGACGCATCGGCGAGCAGGAACGGGAAGCCGTGGCCGCCCTCGCGGAACGGCTGCCGCGGTCGGAGTCCGAAACCGGGACGCCGTTTCCGGCGCCCGTAACCCGGCACGAAGCCTTCGTCGAACACCCCGGCGCCGTGCAGTCTTCGATCCGCATCGGACGCATGCTCTTTCCGCGCCAGCATCCCGACTTCTTGGGCATGCAGGTCGTGGCATCGGCGCTGGGCGGCTACTTCGGATCGCGCCTGATGCAGAACCTGCGCGAAGAGCGCGGCTACACCTACGGCGTGGTGGCCGCCATGGTCAATTTCGAACAGGCGGGCTACTTCGCCGTCGCAACGCAGGTCGGCACCGACGTCACACGCGACGCCCTGCGGGAGATCTACGCTGAAATCGAACGGCTGCGCACGGAACCGATGCCCGACAAGGAGCTTTTGCTGGTCAAGAACATCATGATCGGCGAGATGATGCGCATTCTCGACGGCCCGTTCGGCATCGCCGACGTCACGATCGAAAACATCCTCTGCGGCCGGGACCACACCGTCATCGGCGAAAACATCCGCCGCATACAGGCCATGACGCCCGCCGACGTACAGCGTCTGGCGCAGAAATACCTCGCGCGCGAGGATCTGGTGACCGTCATCGCAGGTAACCCCGCCCCGGAGGAGCGGCAGGCCGCGGAAGAAAAGGCGGATCGCCAGTGACGCGCAGCGGAATTTCACCCCGGCGGCCGCAGCAGCGCATAGACAGAACAGTAAGCGGAAGCCCCGGCCATACGGAACCGGCAACAAAAAAGCATCCCTCAACGGGATGCTTTTGGTTTCAATGCAGACACATGGTCGCAGGCGTACGACCGCACAACGTATGACCGCAGACGCATCATGCACGGCGCACGGACTCCGAACGGCTACGTTCTGTTCGCCGCGACCCAGTCGGTCAGCTCCACGAAGTCGGCGACCGAAAGCTGCTCGGCGCGCTGCGTGAAGAAAGGATGCTCCGCGCCGCCGAAATTGCCGAATACCGACCGCAGCGAGTTGCGGATCATCTTGCGCCGCTGTCCGAAGGAGGCTTTCACGACCTTCACGAACAGCGTTTCGTCGCAGGCGAGCCGCTCGACGCCGTTGCGGCGCAGGCGGATCACCGCGCTCTTGACCTTGGGCGGCGGATTGAAAACCGTCTCATTGACCGTAAAAAGATATTCGATATCGTACCACGCCTGCAAAAGCACCGAAAGGATGCCGTACTCCTTCGAGCCGGGAGGTTCGGCCAGCCGCACGGCGACCTCCTTCTGGATCATGCCGACGCATTCAGGCACCAGATCGCGGTTCTCCAGCACCTTGAAGAATATCTGCGAAGAGATATTGTAGGGAAAATTGCCGATGATCTTCAGCCCTCCGGGAAACAGTTCGCGCAGGTTCATCTTCAGGAAGTCGCCTTCCATCAGGCGCGGCGTGAATTCGGGGTAATGCGCATGCAGGTATTCGACGCTTTCCGGGTCGATTTCGGCCCCGTAGGTGACGATGTCGTCGCGCCTGAGCAGAAACTGCGTCAGCACGCCCATGCCGCACCCGACCTCCAGCACGTCGCAGCGCCCGGCGGCTTTCGTCCCCTGCCCGGCATCCGGCGTAACATCCGGCTCTATACCCGACACACCCTCCGGCCCTGTCTCCTGCGCAACATCCCGCCCGGCACCCGCCGCGACACCCCGCCCGGCGGCAATTTCCGCCGTCCGGCCATCGACTGCGACTGCGGCATCCCCGGTTGCAGCCGCTGCACCCGTCTCGGCAGCGTTTCCGGTCCCTCTTTTCGCTGCGACGATTACGGCCGTCTCCGGCTCCTCCGGTCCCCTCCCAGCCGCAGCCGGCCCGTCCGCTCCGGGAAGAGCGGCAACAGCGGCAACAGCAGGAGCTGTCCGCAGCCGGATCTCTCCGCCCGAAAGCGAGTCGCAGATTTTGCGCGCGATATTCAGATCGACCAGAAAATGCTGGCCCAGCGCCTTTTTAGCCCTTACTTCACTCATTCTATTTCAGCAATTCATAATAACAGCCGTTCCCGAACGCTCCGTCCCCGACAAAAGCGCGGTGCATCGTCCTCACGAAACGGAATCCGGCTTCGGCCAGCACCCGCTGCGAAGCGGGATTCGAGGCGTATGCGGCGGCAAAGATACGAATTATCGGGGTATTTGCGAAAACCCGCTCCGCGGCCCGCGCCACGGCGGCGGTCATAACGCCCGTCCCCGGTACGAAGCCCCGATCCAACAGCCGATTCCGGCGTTGAACCGCCCGACATCCGTCTCCGGCGCAAACCCGATGCCGCCCACGGCTTTGCCGCCGATCACTACGGCGAAATCCTCCGGCCGGGATTTGGCCGCGGCCTGCGCAATGAAGGCGTCCCCTTCGCCTCAGCCCTCTCAAAAAAAAATCCGCCGGGCCAATGTCCGGCGGATAACTCTCAGCGCTTCTGTCTGCGCGATTTCTTCTTCTCCTGCCGCTCCTTGGCCCGGCGTTCGAGCCGCACGCGGCGCTGCGTCAGGCGGAACGTGTAGAGCAAGCCCACGAAACCCACGCCCAGCAGCGTAATCCAGAACCAGACGGCAATGCCCCGTTCCATATACTCCAGCGCGTAAATCACGCCCGCGACCGCCGCGATCATCATCACGAGACGGACGATCTGCATAACATTCGTTTTCCTCATATCACTCCTTATTTTACACGTTTCCGACTCCGGGCGCCGGCCTCCGCAACCACCGCGCCGCACGCACCGGCATACAAAACCGCACGCAAAACCGCAGCACAAACCGCAGCACAAATCGCAGCACGGACCCGCGCGCACCGATCTTCCTCTTCCCCGCGCGCCATACGCCACAAAACGGCTGCGTCGCCCTGCCGGAAAACACGGTCTCCACGCTCTGAAACAACTGTAAAGCGCCCCGTCAAGGAATCTGGTGCCTGTTCACCTCGTCGAGGTGCCTGCACTTGCGCTTGTGGCATTCATTATACACCATACCCGCGCCGGCCAGTGCAAACAGCACCGCCACGATCAGGTCGAAAATACAGTTCTTGTTCGACAAAGCCCAGAATATATTGACACCGAGCCACACGAGCGTCACAATCAGGAAAATCACGGCAACAGTAAAAGTCTTTTTGTTCATAGGCATATTTGTTAAGTTAGTCCATTGCTCGGAACAGTGACGCAACAGCCGCGGGACAGCAGGTCGGTACAGGGCGTCAGTTACCCTGCTCGCACATGAATTTGATACGCACCAGACGTATCTCCTCCTCGGTATAGTCGGCCCCCAGTTCGTCGATGGCCGCATCGAGCGAGTCGCTCTCGGCGTCCTCCTTGAAATAGAGGTATATGTCCTCGATCTTGTCCTCGTCCATAAACTCCCGGAGGTAATAGGAGATGTCGAGCTTCGTGCCCGAATTGACGATTCCCTCGATCTCGGTCAGCAGCTCGTCGAAATCGAGATCCTTGGCACGGGCGATGTCCTCGAAATCCATCTTCCGGTCGATCGACTGGATGATGAAGATCTTGTTGCCCGACTTGTTGCCGACCGACTTGACGATCATGTCCTGCGGACGAATGATCTCCTTCTCCTCGACGTAGGCCTTGATCAGCTTGATGAACTCCTCGCCGAACTTGCGGGCCTTGCCCACGCCGACACCGGTAATGTTCTGCATCTCTTCGAGGGTGATGGGGTACTGCACGGCCATATCTTCGAGCGACGGGTCCTGAAAGATGACGAACGGCGGCAGCCCGTGCTGCTTGGCGACCTTCTTGCGCAGGTCCTTGAGCATCGAGAACAGCTCCTCGTCCGCCGCGCCGCCCTTGCCCATCGGGGCCACGGCCTCGGCCTCCCGCTCCTCCTCGTCGTAATTGTGGTCGAGCGTCACGGTCACGGGGAACGGCATGGCGATGAAATTCTCGCCCTTGCGGTTCACCGAGATCAGTCCGTAATTCTCGATATTCTTGTCCACCAGTCCGAGGATGAGCGCCTGACGCAGGACGGCGCCCCAGAAGCTGGCGTCGTGCTCGGCGCCTGCGCCGAACCACTTGCTCTTGTTGTGTCCGTAGCTCTTTATCAGCGCCGTGGTCTTGCCCGTCAGCACATTCACCAGATAGTCGCCCTTAAACTTGTCGCCGATGTCGCGCAGAGCCTCCAGCAGCATCTTCAGCGCGGCCTTGGCGTCGATCTTGGGCCGCGGATTGCGGCAGTTGTCGCAGTTGCCGCAGTTCTCCTCCGTATACTCCTCGCCGAAGTAGTGCAGCAGCGTCTTGCGGCGGCACATCGAACTCTCGGCGTACGACACCGTCTCCAGCAGCAGCAGTTTGCCGATCTCCTGTTCGGCGATAGGCTTGCCCTGCATGAACTTTTCGAGTTTCTGAATATCCTTGTAACTGTAGAAGGTCAGGCAGTAGCCTTCGCCGCCGTCACGGCCGGCGCGGCCCGTCTCCTGATAATAGCCTTCGAGCGACTTGGGTATGTCGTAATGGATCACATAACGCACGTCGGGCTTGTCGATGCCCATGCCGAATGCGATCGTGGCGACGATCACGTCGGCGCGCTCCATCAGGAAATGGTCCTGATTGGCGGCGCGCGTCGCGGCGTCCATGCCGGCGTGGTAGGCCAGCGCCTTGATGCCGTTGGCCACGAGCAGTTCGGTCAGCTCCTCGACCTTCTTGCGGCTCAGGCAGTAGATGATGCCGCTCTTGCCCTCGTTCTGCTTGATGAAGCGGATGATGTCGCGGTCCACGTTATGCTTGGGCCGGATTTCGTAATAGAGGTTCGGGCGGTTGAACGACGACTTGAAGACCGAAGCGTCGGACATGCCCAGATTCTTCTGAATATCCAGCTGGACCTTGGGCGTGGCGGTCGCCGTCAGGGCGATCAGCGGCGCAGGACCGATTTCGTTGATGATCGGACGGATGCGGCGGTACTCCGGCCGGAAGTCGTGCCCCCACTCCGAGATGCAGTGCGCCTCGTCGATGGCGTAGAACGACACCTTTATCTTATGCAGGAAAGCCACGTTGTCCTCCTTGGTCAGCGACTCAGGGGCGAAATAGAGCAGCTTGGTCTTTCCCGACAGCACGTCGGCGCGCACCTGTGCCACGGCGGTCTTGTTGAGCGACGAGTTGAGGAAATGGGCGATCCCCGAATCGGCCGAGAAGGTGCGCATGGCGTCCACCTGATTCTTCATCAGCGCGATAAGCGGTGAAATGACGATCGCCACGCCGTCCATGATCAGGGCGGGCAGTTGGTAGCACAGGGACTTTCCGCCGCCCGTCGGCATAAGCACGAACGTATCGTTTCCCTCCAGCACATTGCGGATCACAGCCTCCTGATTCCCTTTGAACGACGAAAAGCCGAAGTATTCCTTCAGCTTGTCGTGCAGCAGGGACGATTCATTTTGTTTCATTTCGCCGATTCTACTCTTTATTCACAAATTCTTAGGTAAAGTTAGCAAAAAATTCGGAATTCCGCACCATCTACCGATAAAAATTCAGCGTCCCGGCGATTGGAGCAAGCCCGGCCGCGCCCGGCTCAACGAAATGGTTTCGTTTCTTTCCGGTACGGACACAAGAACGGACGCCCCGGAAAAATGGCATATTCTATGCAAAAGAGTTCCCCGATCCCCTGCAAACAGTTTGCTGTCCGACGCTTATTAACCGACATAACCAGTCAGCCATGAAAAAACGCTTACTATCCGCACTGCTGTTCACCGCCGCACTGAGTCTCCCGGCGGCCGCGCAGACGCTCCCCGCACAACCCGCCCCGGAAGGCTCCGGCACACGACCGGCACCCCGGACAAGCGCCGCCGAGATCGACGACGCCAACGACGCCGCTTCGCCGGAAGAGGTCTCGAAGAAGATCACCCGGTTCGAGAAGATTCTCGCCGCGCTGCCCAAATTTTCGGGCTATGCACAGATCGGCTACACCTACCAGACCAACGTCGGGGGAACGGACGGCAAAAATTCGTCGTCGTTCAACGTCAAGCGCATGCGTCTGATCCTCACGGGCGACATCTCCCGCACGTTCGACTACAAGATGCAGTTCGAGGGCTTCTCCAGCTCGGCCGACCAGCAGGGCAAGGCGCTCATCACCGTGCAGGACATGTACCTGCGGGCCAAAATCCGCCCCCAGATACACATCTGGGCCGGTCAGTTCCCCGTTCCGCTGACCATCGAGAATTACGACATCTCGCCCGGCACGCTCGAAGTCCCCAACTTCTCGCACGCCATTCTCAAAATGGTCTGCCGCAACGCCGTGTCGGGCTACAACACCTACGGACGCGACTGCGGCCTGCAAGCCACGGGCGCGTTCCTGCACCGCGACGGCTGGGACATGCTCACCTACAACCTCGCCCTCTTCAACGGCTCGCAGATGAACCGCCCGGACGACAACAAGTCGAAAGACATCGTGGCGCGCCTCACATTCTTCCCTCTCAGGGAGCTGCGCATTTCAGGCTCGGTGAACTGGGGCGAATACACCAACAACACGGTTTCGAAGGACTATATCCCCATGACGCGCTACGCCGCCGGCTTCTGGTACGACAGCGAACACATCCTCGTCCGGGCCGAATACGCGCACACCGGCTCCTCCGCGGCCTACACAGACAAGACGACCGGGGAAAAGACACGCGGCAAGGTCGACGAACAGATGTACTACCTCATCGCAGGCTACAAATTCAAGGGCAAATACATGCCCGTAATCCGCTACGACGTCTTCAACGGCAAACGCAACACCTACCTGCCCGGCTCGGTCGGCAAGCAGCAGGACTTTCTGGTGGGCTTCCTCTACATGCCCATTCCGCGGCTGAAGGCGCAGGCCGCATGGACGCTTTCGAAATACTCGGCAGCGGGAGCCAAGAACGGCAACGGCTTCGAAGTGGCGCTGATCGGATTCTTCTGACGCCCGGCCCGATTGTCCCCGCAGTTGCCGGGACAACATCGCCGCACGCTCCGGCCCGCACGCCCGCGGCCGCCGGGGAACATTTCCGCGGCCGTTCGGAACCTTTTTGCCGCCGCTGCGGACAATTTCCGGACTTCGTCCCCTTTCCGGAGAGAATTATGGCCCCGCGGTTTGGAGTTTTTACCTACTTTATATACCTTTGTTGCGACGGCCCCGGCCCGCAGCCTTCCCGTTCCGGCTCATCGGCCCGAATACGGAACCGCTTCGGGATGAAGGGGCTGCAAACTTAACCATGCAGCAACATGCGCCTATACACAAGCGAACTTGTCAAGAAATATAAAGCCCGCACGGTCGTCGATCATGTCTCGATCGACGTCAATCAGGGCGAGATCGTCGGACTGCTCGGCCCCAACGGAGCGGGCAAGACCACGACCTTCTATATGATCGTGGGACTCATCAAGCCTAACGAAGGACGCATTTTTCTGGAAAACGACGAGGGACAGGTCGCCGAGCTGACCAACGAACCGGTCTACAAGCGCGCGCAGATGGGCGTGGGCTATCTGGCGCAGGAAGCGTCGGTTTTCCGCCGCCTGTCGGTCGAGGACAACCTTCGCGCCGTGCTCGAAATGACCGAATATTCGAAGGAGTATCAGGCCGAGCGCGTCGAATCGCTGATTGAGGAGTTCCGCCTGCAGAAGGTCCGCAAGAGCCTCGGCATCCAGCTTTCGGGCGGTGAACGCCGCCGCACGGAGATCGCGCGCGCCGTGGCCATCAACCCGGCGTTCATCCTGCTCGACGAACCCTTCGCGGGCGTGGACCCGATCGCCGTCGAGGACATCCAGTCGATCGTGGCGACGCTCAAGCACAAGAACATCGGCGTGATCATCACCGACCACAACGTCGACGAGACGCTGGCCATCACCGACCGCACCTACCTGCTCTACGAAGGCAAGATCCTCAAAACCGGCACCGCCGAGGAGCTGGCCGCCGACCCGATGGTCCGCAAGGTCTATCTGGGCCAGCACTTCGAGCTGAAAAAGAGCCACCAGCTGACGCAGGAGATGAAAAACCGCAAAACTCCGCAGGAATAACGGCCGAAACACGAAATCAGGGATGCGGCGCTCTTGCGCCGGCATCCCCGCATAACCATATATCACCCCATAATGGATAAGACGGTTCCATCGGGCCGCGTCAAAGGCACGCTGACGCCGCCCTGCTCGAAAAGCTACGCACAGCGCGCCTTGGCGGCATCGCTTCTCTGCGAAGAGACCTCCGTGCTGCGCAACATCGAGTTCTGCAGCGACACGCGCTCGGCGCTGCAGTGCATCGAGACGCTCGGCGCCCGCGTGACCCGGATCGGCGAAGAGACGCTTTCGATCGAAGGCGGACTGCGCCCGCAGGGGCACACGCTCCGCGTCGGCGAGTCGGGTCTTTCGACACGCCTTTTCACCCCCATCGCTTCGCTCTGCGGCACGCCGATCACCATCGAAGGCGAGGGCACGCTGCTCCGCCGCCCCATGGAGATGATGATAGGACCGCTGCGCACGCTGGGCGTCCGGGTGCGCGACAACGGCGGATTCCTGCCCTTCGAAGTCCGCGGACCGATCCGCGGCGGCGAGGTCGACGTGGACGGCTCGGTCTCGTCGCAGTTCATCACGGGACTCATGCTGGCGCTGCCGCTGGCCCGACACGACACCACGATCCATGTGCGGAGCGCGGTTTCGACCCCTTATCTGGACATGACCATAGACACCGCGGCCCGTTTCGGCGTGGAAATCTGCCATAACGATTACGAAGAGTTCTACATCGAAGGCGGCCAGCGTTACAGCCCGGCCTGCCTGAGCATCGAGGGCGACTGGAGTGCGGCGGCCATGCTGCTGGTGGCCGGCGCCGTCGCCGGGGAGGTCACGGTACGGAATATCTCGATGCTCTCGAAGCAGGCCGACACGGCCGTCTGCACGGCGCTGGTCCGGGCCGGCGCCGCCGTCATCAACGAAGCCGATTCGGTGACGGCGATCAGCCGCCCGCTGCACGGCTTCGAATTCGACGCCACCAACTGCCCCGACCTCTTCCCCGCCCTCGCCGCCCTCGCCGCGGCGGCCGACGGCGTCAGCACGATCCGCGGCACTTCGCGGCTGCTGCACAAGGAGAGCAACCGCGCCGAGGCGATCCGCGAAGAATACGCCAAAGTGGGTATCGAAGTGGACATCTCGGAAGAGGACGTCATGCGCATCCGCGGCGGCAAAATCCGTCCGGCGCGCGTTTCGAGCCACGACGACCACCGCATGGCCATGTCGATGGCGGTCTCGGCGCTGCGCTGCGACGGGCAGATAACGATCGAAAACGCCGAGTGCGTGGCCAAGAGCTACCCCGGCTTCTTCGAAGACCTTGAAAAAATCAGAGTTTAAAGCCATGAACATTTTCGGTCACAATTTCAGACTCGCCATCTGGGGCGAGTCGCACGGCCAGCAGATCGGCATCTCGATCGACGGCATTCCGGCTGGCGTCCCGCTTTCGGCGGAGGATTTCGAAACCGACCTCGCACGGCGGCGCAGCGGCGCACGCGGCACCACGCCGCGCCGCGAACCCGACATCCCGCAGATCGTGTCGGGACTCTACAACGGCATGACCACGGGCGCCCCGCTGACCATCGAGTTCGCCAACCGCGACACACACTCGCAGGACTACGCCAACGTGATGCGCCACTACCGGCCCTCGCACGCCGACATGGTGGCCTACCACAAATTCAACTGCTTCAACGACCCGCGCGGCGGCGGCCACTTCTCGGCCCGCCTGACCGTGGCGCTCACGGCCGCAGGCGTGGTCGCCAAGAAGATACTGCCGCCGGGCGTGACCTTCGACACCCGCATCGCGGAGATCGGCGGCTGCACCGACCCGGAGGGCTTCGACGAGGTGCTGCGCGCCGCGGCCGCCGAGCAGGACTCCGTAGGCGGCATCATCGAATGCCGCGTGCAGGGCGTTCCGCTGGGGCTGGGACAGCCCTTCTTCGACTCGGCCGAAAGCATGATCGCCCACCTGCTCTTCTCGGTTCCCGCCGTCAAGGGCGTGGAATTCGGCAGCGGCTTCGCCGGGGCGCGCATGCGCGGCTCCGAGAACAACGACCCGTTCCTCGACGTCGAAGGCACGACCGCGACCAACAACGCGGGCGGCATCAACGGCGGACTGACCAACGGCAACGAACTCGTCGTCCGCGCCGCCGTCAAGCCCACGCCGAGCATCGGCCGCGAACAGATGACCTACAATCTGGCCACGAACAAGGTCGAGCCGCTGACGATCCGCGGCCGCCACGACGTCTGCGTCGCCCTGCGGGGCGCGGTGGTCGTCGAAGCCGCCGTAGCCATCGCGCTGGCCAACTTCATCCGCTGATGACCACGCGCCGCGACATACTCGGCCGTATTTCGGCACGCCTCGCGCCCCTCTACGGGGCGCGTGAAGCACGGAGCATCGCCCTCGTCGCCGTCTCGGAGCTGTCTGGGCTGAGCGCGTCGGCCCTGCTGACCGATCCCGGCGCGCCGCTCGAAATCGCGGAACTGGACGACATCCTCGGCCAGCTGGCCGCAGGCCGTCCGGTGCAGTATGTCGTGGGGCGCACGGAGTTCTGCGGCCGCACGTTCGCCGTGCGCGAAGGGGTGCTGATTCCCCGGCCCGAAACCGAAGAGCTGGCGGCATGGATCGCGCAGGCCGAAACCGAAGCCGCCGCGCTGCTCGACGTGGGCACCGGAAGCGGCTGCATCGCGGCCACTCTCGCGCTGGCGCTGCCCGGCGCGCAGGTATATGCGGCGGACATCTCCGACACGGCGCTGGAAACCGCTGCCCGCAACTGCCGGGCGCTCGGCGCCGGGGTCATCCTGCGCAAGGCCGACGCCCTGAGCGATCTGGCCGATGTCTTTCCGGGACCGTTCGACGTCATCGTCTCCAACCCGCCCTACGTGCCGCAGAGCGACCTGCCTGCGATGCACGTCAATGTGCGGGAATACGAGCCGCACGAAGCGCTGCTGGTCCCCGACGACGACCCGCTGCGCTTCTACCGCGCCATCGCCCGCGCCGGACGGCGGGCGCTCCGCCCCGGCGGCAGGCTCTACTTCGAAATTTACGAACGCTTCGCCGAGGCCATGCGCCGCATGCTCGGCGAAGAGGGATATACGGACACCGAGGTCCGCGAAGACCTCAACGGCAAACCCCGCATGACATGCAGCCGCCTGAAGTAAAAAAGACCGGGAAACGCGCCAAAACGCCCGAACAGGCCCTCGCCGCACTCATGCGGCTCTGCGCACGCGCCGAGAAATCGCAGGACGACGCCCGGCGGCTGATGCGCGGCTGGGGGCTTGCTGAGCGCGAGGGCGAGCAGGTGCTGGCGCGGCTCGTCCGCGACCGCTTCATCGACGACGGCCGTTACGCCGAAGCTTTCGTGCGCGACAAACTGCGGCTGAGCGGCTGGGGCGAATACAAGATCCGCACGGCCCTGCAGCGCAAGCGTATCGACAGGGAGCTGATCGACGCGGCGCTGGCGCAGGCCGACCGTCAGGATATGGCCGGCCGGCTGCGGCAGCAGCTGGAACGCAAGATGCGGACGACCAGACATACGACACAATACGAACTCAAAACCAAACTGATACGTTACGGGCTTTCGCTGGGATACGACTACGAGACGGTGCTCGACAGCGCCGCCGCGCTCGTGACGGACACGGAGACATGCGACGAATTCTGACATTACTGCTTTTCACGACGATCTGCTCCGGGGCGCAGGGCCAGCGGCTCAACCCCGGAGATTACATATATCCGATCCGCGGCGTCGCGGGGCTTTACTCGGCCAACTTCGGCGAAATGCGTCCCGGACACTTCCACGGCGGCATAGACATCAAGACCGACGGCGGCGAGGGCAAACCCCTCGTGGCCGTGGCCGACGGTTACGTCTCGCGCGTGAGCGTCAGCCCGTCGGGCTACGGACGGGCGATATACCTCACGCTCGGCAACGGCACAACGGCCGTATACGGCCACCTGCAGCGGTTCCGCGGCGACATCGAAAAACACGTCCGCGACGAACGCTTCCGCCGCCGCGCGAACAGCGTCGATCTCTGGTTCGGCCCCGGCGCATGGCCCGTCGCACAGGGCGACACGATCGGATTTTCGGGCAACAGCGGTTCGTCGCTGGGTCCCCATCTGCATTTCGAACTGCGCGACACCCCGACCCAGCGGCTCTACAACGTCGTGCGCGAAGGCGTCGTCCGCCCCGACGACGACCTGCCGCCCCGCATCATGCGCATCCACTACATCGAGGTGGACAGCGTGCAGGGCGTTCCCGTCCACGGCAGGCCGGAGAGCTACTCCGTCGTCCGCGAAGCGGAAGGCCGCTACCGGCTGACGCGCGAAGAGCCTGTCGGCACGGGACGCAAAGGCTATTTCGTCCTCGAAGCCAGCGACCGCCGCAACGGGGTGCACAACACCTTCGGACTATGGAGGGCGAGCATGTCCGTGGACGGCGATCCCCGGTTCGAATACCGCATGGACGGCTTCACGCACGACCTTTCGCGCTGCTGCGACGCCGTGAGCCACTACCCCATGCAGCTCACCTCGCGCAACGAGGTGATCCGGCTGGCGCAGCTGGCCGAATCGCCCGACTGCTTCTATCCCGTCATGCGGGAGCGCGGCCTCGTCCGCACCGCCGAGGGCGAGAAACGGCGCATCCGCATCGAAGCCGAAGACGACTGCGGCAACCGCTCGCAGCTCGAATTCGACATTCTCGGCCGCACGGAAACGCTCCGCGCCGAAGCAGACAGCACGGCCGTCGTCCTGCGGCCCGAAAAGGCGGCTTTAGTCCGTGCGGGCCGCGATCTGACGGCCCGCATCCCCGCAGGAGCGGTCTACGAACCCATTTTCTGCCGCCCGGAACAGCGTCAAGCCCCCGCATCCGACTCCACGGCGGCGGTCCTCTCGCCCGCCTACCGCATCCTCGACGCCGAGACGCCCCTGCGCCGCCCGATGACGGTCTCCGTACACGCCTTCGTGCCCGACGACATGCAGTCCCGTACGGTTCTCGCGACCCGTACGGCCAAAGGACGCATCGCCTGCATCGGAGGCAGATACGCCGACGGCGCCGTGACGGCGACGACCCGCACCACGGGCGACATCTTCGTCGCCGCCGACACCATACCGCCGCGCATCCGGCCGCTCTTCAGCGAAGGGGCCGACCTCGGCGGCGTCCGCAGCATCCGCTTCCGCGTGAGCGACAATTTCTCAGGCATCGCCTCCTGCACGTTGCTCATCGACGGCCGCTGGGTGCCCTGCGACCGTTTCCCGATGCAGGGTACGCTCGTACATGCGTTCGACCTACCCGCCGCAAAAAAACGCCGCAGCGTGCAGCTCACGGTGACGGACAGATGCGGCAATACAGCCCGCTGGGAGGGAACATTTTGGCGGTAAACTCTTAAATTCAGGAATTATTTTCTATATTTGCACACATCCCAACAACAAACACAATGACAGACAACAATCCCGACGTACGGAAACCCTTGATTCTGATAGCGGAAGATGTCGAGAGCAACTACAAGCTTCTGGAAATAATACTCAAAAAAGAGTACGATCTGCTATGGGCCAAGAATGGCAGGGAGGCTGTCGATTTTGCCATGGAGCACAAGCCCGACGCAATACTGATGGACATCAAAATGCCCGTCATGGACGGCATCGAGGCGCTGAAGGAGATTCGCCGCTACACGGCCGAACTGCCCGTGATCATGCAAACGGCCTATGCCTTCGACACCGACCGCCGCACTGCCGAGGAAGCCGGATGCAACGGATTCATCACCAAACCCGTCATGCCGCGCGAACTGAAAATGTATCTGGACAAATACCTGAACAAATAACAGAGAAGGTCCGGGAACAGCCGTCGCAAATCCGCCTCACACCCACACCGTCTCCAGCGGCCGGCGCCCGAAAACAGGCACCCCGCACAAGACTCAAAACAAGCCGGACAGACCGTCCGGCTTGTTTTTTCGCCCGCCCGCCGACGCTTCGGGATACGCCCCTTCAGACCGGAATGGAATGCACCGGAGCGGTATCCGACGGCCACCGGGCCGCCCGCCCTGTCCGAACACCGCCTGCGGCATCTGTCCGTTCCGCACCGCGCTCCTCCCGACCGCTCCCTGCGCGGGACGGCGCGGCACGCCGTCCCGCCGCGCTGCCGCAAAAACAGCACAAAAAAAGCGTTGAGAGACTCAACGCTTTTCCGTTTCATAACCGCCGTCAGATTACTTGTCCGTCACGGGAATAGGACCGTCGTAAGTTCCGCGCATGGTGATACCCTCGACGCTGATCAGCGCAATGTCGATATGATAAACGCCGTTTTCGTAACCGACCGTCACCCGGCCGTAGTCCTGCGCCGCACCAGACAGGATCTTGCCGTTCGCATCGCTCTGCATGCAGTAGGTGCCGTAGGCCATCAGCATTCCCGGCATGTAGTCCATGATCGCGCCCGGCACCATCGTAAACGCCTCGCGGGAAGCATTCACCTCATATTCGCCCGGCACCAGTTTCAGATCGCCGCGATCGTCGGTCGTCGGCATATTCAGCTCCACGCCGAAAAGCGTTCCCTTGACAAGTCCGCCCCGCTTATCGACCTCTCCCGTCCAGAACTTAAGCTGCGTCCAGTCCACGCCGGGGTCGTTGTATTCCTTGTAGCACACGGCCGTCACCTCTTCGAGCGCAACATTGACGGCATGTTTGAGCCGGCTGCCCGTCATATCGATCGGCTTCATTTCGATCGGCCCGGTGTAGCGGAAACTCAGGCGTTCGCCCGCTGGGGTTTCGACATTCGCCGCAAGCAGGTAATTCGCTCCCTCGCGCGAAACCGTCACTTCGCCAGCCGCGAAGGTCAGCACTTCCCAAGTCCCGTCCTCCAGACGCCGCGTCGCATAGGTGTGACGCGGATCGGCCGACGGCGGAACGTGCCCCTGCGCCAATTCATAAGTCCCGTCGGGAATAACGGCATCGGCCGACGCGGCGCCGTACAGATCGAACAGCACGGCGTATCCGGCCTGCTTGGTGACGGTCAGACCGCCCTGAATCTCGGTCTCGCCGCTGCTCAGTCCGAAATAGAAATTATCCCCGTTCTGCTCGGCCACGCCCGGAGTATGCAGCGATTCGAATTGTTGCGTCAGGTCATTCGCCGGATCTTCGAGCGTCGTCAGAACGAGCGATGCGACCTCACTCAGCCGGTCGTTTTCACCGGCGGCCGCCGCATAAACATAGTAATCGGTCGACGGCGCCAGCTCCGGAATGACTACCGGCTCGGTCCATGCCGGGGGAGGGAGTTCGATTCCGGAGTCCGAAAGAATCTCCCTTGCCGTGAGGGCGTCGTTCCTCTCGGTCAGCACGACATAAGCGCACTTGGACGCATTTTCGACAAGAGCCGTGAAACTCACCGAAAACGGCGCGGTTTCACCTGCTGTCAGCGAGATTTTCGGAGCAGGTCCGGATTTTTCCCCGTTGTCATCGTCGCCGCAGCCGACGCATAACGACACGCAAAATACCGATGTGAGCAACATCGTCACAGGAAGCAAAAAATTTTTCATAGGGTTAAAGATGGGAATTGTGCCGGAACCATTCCGGCGGAATTAATAAAAACGCAAGTTACGACACCGGAAAGGCTCCGAAGCCATACGGGTGCAGCCGACGGCAGCGTCCGGGCATCCTCCGGTAACGTATTTGCAAATATAAGCAATTCAGACTATTTTTAATACATTACAGCCGATTTTTTTCATTGCGAAAGCCGAATTATCCCGCCGCGCCGCGGACCCGACGCCCCATTCCCTGCGATAAAGGACAAGAAAACACGAAATAAATTTGTAGATACTTCGGAATTTCGTACTTTTGCACCCGAAAATCGACATGGTCTCGTAGCTCAGTTGGATAGAGCAACAGCCTTCTAAGCTGTCGGTCGTGGGTTCGAATCCCGCCGGGATCACTCGACGCCGGGCCGCAAATGCGGCCCGGCATTTTTTCATCCGTATCGAAAACGCCATAAAACAGCCTTCCGCGCGCATTTTTCCGCAATTTATTTTGCCGGGCGGAATATTTTGCCTACATTTGCAGGCTTAAAAGCCCAAAGTGGGTGAGCGTTTTTTATTAATTACAACAAAATTTTATAGCAAAATGGCTGTTAAAATTCGTCTGGCACGTCATGGTAAGAAGGGTTACGCCTTCTATCACATCGTTGCCGCAGATAGCAGGGCGCCACGTGATGGTAGATTTATCGAGAAGCTGGGTACCTACAACCCCAACACGAATCCTGCTACGATCGACCTGGACTTCGAGAAAGCACTGGGCTGGTTGCAGAAAGGCGCACAACCTACGGATACCTGTCGGGCAATTCTCTCGTACAAGGGCGTATTATACAAGAAGCACCTGCTGGGCGGTATCGCCAAGGGCGCATTCTCGGAGACCGAAGCCGAAGCTCGTTTCAACAAATGGATGACCGAGAAGGCCGGTAAGATCGAAGCTAAGGGCAACAAGCTCGAAGCGGATGCCAAGTCGGCCGAAAAGGCCCGTCTGGCCGCCGAAGCCAAAGTCAAGGAGGAGCGCGCAAAGGCCATCGCCGAGAAGAAGGCCGCAGCCGAAGCTGCCGCCAAGGAGGCCGAGCAGGCCGCTGCCGCAGAGGGCGCAGAAGCACCCGCTGAAGGCGAAGCCGAAGCTCCCGCCGCAGAATAAGCGCAGAACGCTTCTTTCCGGAATCCCGGTAAATTTCCCAGCACGGGAGATTTACCGGTTTTTTTCATTACTTTTGTAAACTCTTTCCGGCCGGGCGGCACGCCACGCAGCGCCACGCCACGCATGGAAAGTCCCCCTGCCGCACCGCAGAACGAGCGAGAATCGCACGCTCCACGCGATGCGGAAGATAAAACACCGTAAACCGAACCGACATGAGCGTTTCCATACCCGCAGGCAGAATCAACAAGCTTTTCGGCACCGACGGCGGAGTGATGCTGTCACTTTACGCCGATTTCCCCGCGGATTTCGACACCGACACCCCGTTGCTGGTCACCATCGACGCCCTCGAAGTGCCGCTCTGGTGCGAACGTTTCGAACGCCGCGGAGCCTCAGGCGCCGTCGCCGCATTCGCCGACTTCGACACCGAACGCCGGGCGCAGGAGCTGCTCGGCCTCGAATTCCGCATCCGGTACGACGAGGAGGATGACGACGAATTCTACATGGAGGACCTGATCGGATTCGCCGTTACGGGCTTCGAAATGCGGCACGGCGGCACGGAAAACAACGGCAACAACAGCGACAATAGTGGCAGTAACGGCAGCGGCAATAGCGGCGGAAACGACGATACCTGCAACGGCAGCAGCAATAGCGACGGAAACAACGACACCTGCAACGACGACGTCAGCAGCAACGATAACGCCAACGCCAACAACGGCGGCGGCACGCCCCCTGCCGGACAATTCGCAGGCTGGGTCGCGGACTATTACGACAGCGAGGCCAATCCGCTCTTCGAACTGGAAATCGGCGGCCGCAGGGTGCTGGTCCCCGCCGCAGAAGAATTTATCGCCCATATCGACTTCGAGGGGCGCACGATGAAGATGATCCTGCCCGAAGGGCTGATCGACCTATAAGATTTTCAAGACAATATGGCACACGTAGTAATCGGATTATCGGGCGGCGTGGATTCGTCCGTCGCGGCCTATCTCCTCAAACGGCAGGGGCACGACGTCACGGGGCTTTTCATGATCAACTGGCACGACACCACGGGCACGCTCGAAGGCGACTGCCCGTGGCACGACGACCGGGTTTTCGCCGAGCTGGTCGCCAAACGGCTCGACATTCCGCTGCGCGTCGTAGACCTCTCGGCCGACTACCGTACGCGCGTGGTCGATTACATGTTCGCCGAGTACGAAAAGGGCCGCACGCCCAACCCCGACGTGCTGTGCAACCGCGAAATCAAATTCGACGTCTTTCTGCGCGAAGCCCTCAAGCTGGGCGCGGACTTCGTCGCCACGGGCCACTACTGCCGCAAGGCCGAAGAAGTTCTTCCCGACGGACGGACGGTCTTCAAGCTGCTCGCCGGCGCCGACCCCAACAAGGACCAGAGCTATTTTCTCTGCCAGCTTTCGCAGGAGCAGCTGCGCTACGCCCTGTTCCCGATCGGCGATCTGCTGAAACCCGAAGTGCGGCGCATCGCCGCCGAGCAGCATCTCGCCACGGCCAAGCGCAAGGATTCGCAGGGCATCTGCTTCGTGGGCAAGGTGGACCTGCCTGCTTTCCTCCAGCAGAAACTGGCTTCGAAAAAGGGCAACGTCCACGAGATACTCCCCTCGTGGCCGAAATACAACCGGGCTTTGGCCGCAGCCCCGGCCAAAGCCGAAAACGCCGCTGGCCCCGATACGTCAGACACCCGGACGAACAGCGCGCTTTCGACCGAAAACCGGGCTATACCTGCTGCAGCGGATGCCGAAGTCGCCCGAACCGACGGCGAACCTTCGACCGAACGCCTTACCGCCCTCGCCGCCCCGTGGCGCTACACCGTACGCGACGGCAAAAAGATCGGCGAGCACAACGGCGCGCATTTCTACACCATCGGCCAGCGCAAGGGGCTGGGCATCGGCGGCCGCCGGGAGTCGCTCTT
>ERZ779626.49-NODE-49-length-85932-cov-36.341151_pt1 | contig 85932 bp, 65 predicted proteins | sample MGYA00514209_ERZ779626 | MGnify/ENA primary metagenome ERZ779626 (study PRJEB29562, sample SAMEA4376713) | mouse gut metagenome | isolation source: Cecum | study: EMG produced TPA metagenomics assembly of the A DSS colitis mouse model was used to assess the...
CCTAACGGACGGGGCGGCTTTTCGCCGCCTTGATACCGCCGCTTTCCGGCTTTCTCCCAACAGCGCAACATTGCAATGTCTATAATTTTTGCAACCTTGCAATCTTCAAGAGCGCAATTCCAAGACTGCAAAATTCTAATACCCTGCATTGTTGCGCTGTTACCTTGCCTGTCCGTCACTGTCTGATTTTATCCAGTTCCCAATACCATGTATTGTTTATCCGCTTTGCCCGGACACTTAACTCTTTCTTCGCATTTTCCAGTGTCCGCTTCGATATGCCCTGTTCGTCTGCAAGATTAAAAATCTCATTGCTCTGCATGGCATTGTTTGTTTCTGCCAGTTCCCGAAGCAGACGCTTCGCCTGTTCCATTTTATTTGCTTTGGGAGCAATGCCGCCTAAAACTTCATCCGCCGTAATCTCATAATCCCCTAGCTATTGAAAACCGTCCTCCGACAGCGCAAATGCTTTCGGGTGTCCGAACGCCGCAAGGTTATTTTTTATCTGTACCACAGCCCTTATATTTTCTTCTCCCTCTACCCTGCCGACCAACAGAACGCTTCTTGCGACTGCAAAGAAATCAATCGAACCCATTCCCCGGTATGCCGCCTTATTTCCTGCCGCCTTGTTCATATGCCCGACAAGGACAATCGCACACTGGTATTTCTCTGCCAGTGCCGCTAATTTCTTCGTCATATCCCTTGCTTCATTTGCCCGGTTCATATCCATACCGCCGCCCAAATAGGCTTGTATCGGGTCTAAAATCAGCAGCTTTGCACCTGTCTTTATAACGGCTTCTTCCAGCCGTATATCTATCATGGAAAGTGATTTTATCTTTTCATCAATGACAGATATTTTCTCACAGTCTGCCCCCGCCTGCTCTAACCGGGGCTTTACCGTATCTGCAAGACCGTCCTCTGCACTCTGATAGATGACATTCAAAGGCTCTGTAAGTTCCATTCCACCGTCTAATCCCTCTCCCTTTGACAACTTTGCTGCGATGTTCAGTATAAATGTTGTTTTTCCATCACCCGGATCACCTTGAATAATCGTCAGCTTGCCATAGGGGATAAACGGAAACCACAGCCAAGAAACTTCCTGCGACTGTATCTCCGACAATTTAATCAACTGCAATTCTGTTTTTGTTTCTTCCATAATGCCCTCCATTTCTGAAAATCGTTGTCACTGGAAGAAACCTCTGCTATACTTGTATTGTGAGTACTGATAACAGAGGTTTTCCAGTTATCACAGCCCTAACAGTTGCCGCTGTCGGGGCTATTTCCTTTTTCATTGTCAAGTAAGTCTGCCACTCTCCGTTGCTGATTAGGATATAAATGTCCGTAGGTATTCAATGTAATACGAATATCTTTGTGCCCTACCCTCTCCTTTATTAACAGTGGTTCTATTCCCTTATTGATTAAGTACGCCACATGGGAATGTCTAAGGTCATGTACCCGGATATTTTTTACTCCGGCTTTCACAATTTGGCGTTTCATTTTATGCTGTACTGCTTCCTGCACGATTGGGAAAAGTCTTTCATCGTCCGGCATACCATAGTGACCGTCAACAAAATCTTTAATTTCCTTTTTCAAAAACTCCGGGATTTCAACTGTCCTTACCGACTGCTTTGTTTTCGGTTCTGTAATAACGTCCTGCCTGCCAGTGCGATAATAAGTTTTGGTAATGCTGATTTGGTTATTTTCAAAACTTATATCGCCTTTTGTCAAAGCTAATAATTCGCCAATCCTACAGCCCGTCCAAAAGAGGATTTCAAAGATTAGATAGTATCGTGTTCCCGGTTCTATCGTCTGAATAAATCTCTGATATTCCTCTGTTGTCCAAAAATCCAAACTCCTTGAATCGGAATTTCCCATGCGTTTTACTTTCTTACATGGATTCGTCTGTAAATCATAAATACGTGACGCATGAGTAAACAAACTGGTCAACTGATTTTGTATCATTCGTAAATAACTCTCCGAAAATCCTTTTGTCTGCATTTCGTTCTGCCATTGTATAATTTGTGAAGCTGTAATCGCGCTTAACATCTGTTCGCCAAAATACGGAATGATGTGTTGCTCCATCATATACCTTTTATTCTTCATGGTGCGGTCTTTCAATTCATTCTGCTTATCCTCAAAATAAACCTCCATGAACTCACTCAACTTCATATCCATGCTTCGGCTGCTGTTTAGCTTTTTTTGACGCTCATACTCTAACGCTTCTCTTTTTGTTTCAAATCCTCTCTTTCTCCGCTTTTTCTTCTCTCCTTTTGCCGTTGTTTCAAACCATTGCGCCGACCACTTTTTTGTGTCTTTCTCCTTATAAGCCATACCGTCACGCTCCTTTCCTTAGCTTATTGATAACTCATAACCGTACATTTTCTTTGCCCAAAACGCCCTCGGAATACGTCCTGCCATTGTAATATACCCCTGTCCTGCAAGTTCCCTGTTCAGTTCTTTTACAATCTTGTAGGCATGAGATTTTGAACACTTTAACTCTTTGGCTATATCTTCCGCACTCATCATATAACGGTAGTTTGCCACACGTTTGTCCTCCTTTCCCCTTTTAGAAATCATTACACTATTTGTATTTCATAGTTGTACGAATTTCGTATATTCATATTAGCACCTTATCTAAATAATGTCAACACTTCGTAAAAATATTTTTACGAACTTTGTATTTACATTTTTTCTATTTTTCTCTTTTATGTTTTTCGTATATGTGGTATGATGATAAATAAGATTTATGTTTTTCGTAATTATTCAACATATGAAAATAGGAGGTCACTATGGGCGATGGAAAGAAACTGAAAGAAATACTTGACAGTAAGAATACAAATGTCCGTCAGATTGCAAAGGCTACTGGAATTAGTGCTACAACACTATATTCTATTATTCAAAAGGATTCCAATATCCGATTTGACTTTGCCTTGCGGTTGGCAAATGAATTAGAAATTGATGTGAATGAGATATGCGCCGCCAGTCCGTTCTCCGGCGCTATTACTGAAGAAGAAATATATCCCACGCTCCCCGATGGACTGAATGGGGCTCTTGACGGAAACCGGGTAAAGGTATATTTAAAAAATTCACTATATCCGCTTATGTATCTGTTTGGAAAAAATAGTATGCCCGATGTGGATAATCTGTTGACTTCATTTTATCAGTTAGACGATGAAGCAAGAAAGGAAGTAGTGGAAACGATACAGTTCAAATTACAGTATCACAAAGATAAAGAACGAGCAGAACAGGTAAAGCAGATTAAAGGGTGGTAAAAAAAGGCTCCAGTGAACACTTATTTTCACTGGAGTTGTTTAAATGTATTATATTTTTTCCTACGGTCCTCTAATGATATCTCAATCAATAGAGATATCATACATAATTTTTTACTACTACCGCTAACTTTGCCAATGTCTTAGCTTGACTTTTTGATAATTGAATTTCCGTTTCTGATTTTTGAAGCAACGCATGATACTCATTTTCCCCATCTATGGGATCCGGTATAATACAAACTTTAACCAAATCACACTGTGAATCAGTTAATTGAATAACTGCTTTCAACTCCTCTCCACGCTCTCTCATCTCTTCATCAGATAACCCGTTTGTATACAAAGAATGCAGACGTTCTTCATCAGATATTATATCATTAATATTTCTGCCTGCATCTCTATCAACTGATACTCCTTTACTATCTTTAAATAGAGCTGATGATGGTCTACCATCTTTCATAAAAATCGGCTTACTTTTTACTCTGCGGAAAATTGCTGTCCAATCTCTTTCAACCATAAAAATCTACCACCATTTGTTTCATTTTATCAGTTGCCGAAATACCTTGTAAATTAAATTCTTCCTCTCCATCAGACAGAGTATCTAAGAAAACTTCAATCCTATCTTCATAAATTTCAAATTCCAAATAGTCTCCATTGTCCTTTTCATATTCAAACTGGATTGAGCCACAAGCAGTAGGACAAACAAATGGCTCAGCAGCCAACTGCATAACAATCTCTCTACACTTTTCAATCAATTTTGTAGAAAAGGAATTTGCACCATTACCATTCCAATTATCCTTCAATTTTTCAATTTCACACAGCGCTGCACTAGCCTCTACATAGTTTTTTTCTAATGAATTAATTCTAGTATATGCCATCGAATATATCTTTTCTAATTCCTCATATTTTTTACTATTATATCCAATAGCACCATTCTTCATTCCTGATGTTATCTCAAATGCATTTTCTAGTCTTTCAAAAAGACCATTCATTGCATATGTAACAATACTCTTTACCTTATATGCATCTATCTCCCATACATATGGCTGACTCAACACTGCATTATTTGATTTATAATACATTCAGCATCTTTCCCTTCAACTTTTCAGCACATTTATTCATTGCATCTTTAGCCAATACACCTTGCTCACTTAATTTACAATCAGGTAAACTATTTATATCAAATATTATCTTATTCTCATTCTTTAATTCATTAATAATGATATACGTCCACACATTATATGAATCAATATTCTCCAACCATGATATATTAGCTTCACTAGAACCATTAAATTTCTCTATATTGACGAACTCATTCAATATATTGTGCAAATTATCAATGGACATTAATTCTGAAACCAATCCAACTCTATCAATAATAACCTCACATCCATCGAATGCCTTAGTAATTTTATCATTAAACTCATGCAATAATTGTTCCCAATTATATTTTGAAGGAATATTAAAAGAAAAATCTAATCTTAATTTATTAAACGTCAATGATGTATTAATATCATTCCAAACGCAACGAGGAACATCTGCAGGTGCATCGTCAGGAATAGGTATCGATTGCGGTTCTGTTTTAAAAACATCTTTCAGCTGATTATACAAGCTACTAATAAGTCCAAATGCTCTAATTTCACTTTTTTCCTTAAAAAAATAAGCCATCTGAACCTTGTAAATATTTACATTTGGGCTTTTCATTTTCTATTCCTTCCTTCTATGATTTAGTATATAAATTATATCAAATTTTTGGATTTCTTCAATACTTTTTTCTAAGTTTACAAATTTTTAAATTTTCTTGGCACCGTTTTGGCACCATTTTACACATTTTCACTGTTGCAAAGTTTCAAAAAGGGCTTCCCGACTTCTCGGAAAGCCCCATAAAATCCAGCTTTTTACTGATTACTCAACAATCGTAGCAACACGACCAGAACCAACTGTACGACCGCCCTCACGAATAGCAAACGTAAGTCCCTGCTCCATAGCGATCGGATGAATAAGCTCGATTGTCATCTCTACGTTATCGCCAGGCATACACATCTCTGTACCTTCAGGAAGGTTGCAGACACCTGTAACGTCTGTTGTTCTGAAATAGAACTGAGGTCTGTAGTTGTTGAAGAACGGTGTATGACGCCCACCCTCATCCTTTGTCAGAACGTATACCTGAGCTGTGAATTTCTTGTGGCATGTAACTGTGCCGGGTTTTGCAAGAACCTGTCCTCTCTGGATCTCTGTTCTCTGGATACCACGAAGCAGTGCACCGATGTTGTCACCAGCCTGAGCCTCATCAAGAAGCTTGCGGAACATCTCGATACCTGTACATACTGTCTTCTTTGTCTCTTCGCTGATACCAACGATCTCAACATCCTCATTGACATGGAGTGTACCACGCTCTACACGGCCTGTTGCAACAGTACCACGACCTGTGATCGTAAAGATATCCTCGATCGGCATAAGGAACGGCTTATCTGTCTCACGAACAGGATCAGGAATATGCTCATCAACTGTATTCATCAGCTCGATGATCTTGTCACCCCACTCGCTGTTGGGATCTTCAAGAGCCTTCAATGCAGAACCCTGAATGATCGGGCAGTCTGTGAACTCATACTCTTCAAGCTGCTCTGTCACTTCCATCTCAACAAGCTCGATCAGCTCCGGATCGTCAACCATATCGCACTTGTTCAGGAATACAACAATCTTAGGTACACCTACCTGACGTGAAAGAAGGATATGCTCCTTTGTCTGAGCCATAACACCATCTGTAGCAGCAACAACAAGGATAGCACCATCCATCTGCGCAGCACCTGTGATCATGTTCTTTACATAGTCAGCATGACCCGGGCAGTCAACGTGTGCATAATGTCTCTTCTCTGTCTCGTACTCAACGTGAGCAGTATTGATCGTGATACCACGCTCTCTCTCTTCCGGAGCCTTGTCAATGTTCTCAAAATCTGTAGCTACGTTACCAGCGACTCTTGCAGCCAACACCTTTGTGATCGCAGCTGTCAGAGTTGTCTTGCCATGGTCAACGTGACCGATTGTACCAATGTTGCAATGGGGTTTGCTTCTTTCAAATTTAGCCTTTGCCATTTTAAAAGTCCTCCTTAAAAAACATAATATTCATTACATTAGTTTCATATTTATAAAACTTAACCCAACTGTCTTCATTATAGTAAAAACAATTGAAATTTTCAAGCATTATTTATTAAAATACTGCTCTTAATGTTAATAAGTTACTGTTCAGCCGTCCAACTATACAATGAAATGCGTCCTTTAAATTGATGCGATTATCAATTAGTGTGCAAAACCAGTGCTGTATATGCCTGCAGTGTATAAATTGATGGCATACAGGTTGGGGTGTGAACAGTAACATTAATTATTTCGCTTTCGCTGCCAGAACCTTCTCCTGTACTGACTTGGGAACCTGCTCGTACTTCTCAAAGAACATCGAGTAATTTCCGCGTCCCTGTGTCTTGGAGCGGAGATCTGTTGCGTACCCAAACATCTCTGCAAGCGGAACATAGCCTCTGACAATCTTTCCACCGCCAAGGTCATCCATGCCTTCAATACGTCCACGACGTGAGTTGATGTCGCCGATCACATCACCCATATACTCCTCAGGCATTGTCACCTCAACCTTCATGATGGGCTCGAGCAGCACTGGAGACGCCTTCTGCATTGCCTCCTTGAATGCAAGAGAACCTGCGATGTGGAATGCCATCTCGGAAGAGTCGACCTCATGGTAGGAACCGTCGTACACGTTTGCGTACACGCCGACTACAGGGAATCCGCCAAGGATACCTGCATGAGTTGCCTCCTCGATACCTTCTCCGATCGCCGGAATGTATTCCTTCGGAATCGCACCGCCGACCACACTGGACTCAAATTTGTAAAGTTCCTCGCCATTTGCATCCATCGGAGCAAATCTGACTTTACAGTGACCGTACTGTCCGCGTCCACCTGACTGCTTCGCGTACTTGGAGTCAACCTCGACTTCTTTTGTGAGTGCCTCCTTATATGCAACCTGGGGTGCACCGACGTTCGCCTCGACCTTGAACTCGCGCAAAAGTCTGTCCACGATGATCTCCAGATGAAGCTCACCCATACCCGCAATGATTGTCTGGCCAGTCTCCTGATTCGTATGAGCACGGAATGTAGGATCTTCCTCCGCAAGCTTTGCGAGAGCCTCGCCCATCTTGCCCTGTCCCGCCTTTGTCTTCGGCTCGATTGCAAGCTCGATAACCGGCTCAGGGAACTCCATGGACTCTAGGATCACCGGATGCTGGTCATCACAGATCGTATCTCCAGTCGTAGTGAATTTGAATCCAACTGCCGCTGCGATATCACCGGAGTAAACCTTATCCAGCTCCTGTCTCTTGTTTGCGTGCATCTGCAAGATACGTCCCACACGCTCTTTCTTGTCTTTTGTCGCATTCAGCACGTAGGAACCAGAGTTCATCGTGCCGGAATATACTCTGAAAAATGCAAGCTTTCCTACAAACGGGTCAGTCATGATCTTGAATGCGAGTGCCGAGAACGGCTCATCGTCTGAGGAATGTCTCTCAACCTCATTACCCTCCAGATCAGTACCCTTGATCGCCGGAATATCTGTCGGCGCCGGCATGTAGTCAAGGATCGCATCCAACAGCTTCTGCACACCCTTATTCCTGTACGCTGAACCGCAACAGATCGGAACAGCTGTACACTCGCAGGTCCCTTTTCTGAGCACTGCTTTGAGCTGCTCTACTGTGGGCTCCTCACCCTCGAGGTACATCATTGTCAGATCGTCATCCAGCTCGCAGATCTTCTCCACCATCTCGGAGTGATAAAGTTCTGCATCATCTACCATATCTGCAGGAATCTCACCGATCGAAATATCATCTCCCTTATCATCATTGTAGATGTAGGACTTCATCTCCATCAGATCGATGATTCCCTTAAAATCATCTTCCTTACCAATTGGGATCTCAAGAATAATCGCATTCTTGCCCAATCTGGTTCGAATCTGCTCTACCGCACTGTAAAAATCGGCACCCAGGATATCCATCTTGTTGATAAATGCTATTCTCGGTACGTTGTAGGTATCAGCCTGACGCCATACATTTTCTGACTGCGGCTCCACACCGCCCTTTGCACAGAAAACACCTACTGCGCCGTCAAGCACACGAAGGGAACGCTCCACTTCTACGGTAAAGTCCACGTGACCCGGGGTATCAATAATATTGATACGGTGCTCCAAGGCACCATCCTGAACCTTTGCATTCTCCTGATGTGTCCAGTGACATGTTGTTGCGGCTGATGTGATCGTGATACCTCTCTCCTGTTCCTGCTCCATCCAGTCCATGGTTGCAGTACCCTCATGTGTATCACCAATCTTATAATTAACACCGGTATAGTATAAGATACGCTCTGTAAGAGTAGTCTTACCAGCATCAATATGCGCCATAATACCGATGTTTCTAGTTCTCTCTAAAGGATATTCTCTTCCAGCCAAAGTTCTTCCTCCTCAAAAATTTAGAAACGAAAATGCGCAAAAGCAATAATTCCGCGCTTTTAAAATCTGTATTGCACGAAAGCCGTGGATTTCGCGCGCATAACATTGAATGTTTTTAGAACCTGTAATGCGCGAAAGCCGTGGATTTCGCGCGCATAACATTGAATGTTTTTAGAACCTGTAATGCGCGAAAGCCTTATTAGCCTCTGCCATTTTGTGCATATCTTCTTTCCTCTTTACTGCAGCACCCGTGTTATTTGATGCGTCCAGAATCTCATTCGCGAGTCTCTCTTCCATAGTTTTCTCGCCTCTCTTGCGTGCGAAAAATACTAACCAGCGAAGACCTAATGTCTGACGACGCTCTGGCTTTACCTCCAGTGGTACCTGGTAAGTAGCACCGCCAATACGTCTTGCCTTACACTCAAGCATCGGCATGATATTGTTCATTGCCGTCTCAAACACGTCCAATGCTGGCTTCTGTGCTTTCTCCTCCACTCTGGTAAATGCTCCATATACGATCTTCTGTGCTACACCCTTCTTACCGTCTAACATGACGTTATTGATAAGCTTAGTAACTACCTTATTACCGTAAATAGGATCTGCTAATACATCTCTTTTTTGAATATGTCCTTTACGTGGCACGATTCTTCCCTCCTTAATTACTGATAGTATGACCGCCGCGAAAGCGGACTGTACACTATTTGATTAAATCAACGGTACTCACATTAATAAAAACTTTGTGTTCGTGCGGTTTTCTATTCTAACCTTACTTATGACAATCACTTATATTTGATAAGGGTCCGAAATAAGAATCCCAACACTAATTAGTTTTTTGTGGTACGAGGCAGTAAATCCTACTTACCTGCTTTTGGTCTCTTAGCTCCGTATTTAGAGCGAGCCTGCTTTCTGTTAGCAACTCCCGCGGTATCAAGTGTACCTCTGATGATGTGGTATCTTGTACCTGGCAAGTCTTTAACACGTCCGCCTCTGATCAGTACAACACTGTGCTCCTGCAAGTTGTGTCCCTCCCCCGGAATGTAGCTTGTCACTTCCATACCATTAGAAAGACGTACTCTGGCGATCTTTCTGAGCGCTGAATTAGGCTTCTTCGGTGTTGCTGTCTTAACTGCTGTACATACGCCTCTCTTCTGAGGAGCAGATGTATCTGTCGCTTTCTTTCTCAAAGAGTTGTATCCTCTCTGCAGTGCTGGTGCAGTAGACTTCTTAACTGTTTCCTTGCGTCCTTTTCTTACTAATTGGTTAAATGTTGGCATTCTTTTTCACCTCCTGTTTTATTCACTAAATGCCAATGCGATTAGGCACATTGTATGATTGATTTACACACATACTAGAATAGTATACTTACAGTATTTGGGAATGTCAATCATTTTTTCATTATTTTTTGTAATTTTCCTGTTTTTTATTATAAAAATCAACCTGTTTGTGCAATCGAACAGGGAAGACTTTTCCTACTCGCCGCATAGCAGCATAGTTGCTCTGCACGGGACTTCTCAATCGAGCAGGGGAATGAACTTCTCCACTACTCGCGCTCCGGGCACACGTCAGCTTTTGCTGACATTCTTCCTCTGGGTGCCCGTGTGCGATCCAGCAGGGGAATGAACTTCTCCACTACTCGCGCTCCGGACACACGTCAGCTTTTGCTGACATTCTTCCTCTGGGTGCCCGTGTGCAATCCAGCAGGGAAGTGCCATCTTCCCTACTCGCGCGCGGTGTGTGCAACAACACTGCTAATTTCCCTGCGCACCCCTGCGCATAAAGACAAGATCGGGCAGCCTCAAATCCGCCCGATCTTTCTTATATTATTCCATAGCGCCTACTGGTCGTGCGATCCCTGCCATTTTGCTGTCTTCTTCCGTCTCCTGATCATATCCAAAGTCAATCTCATCATCCAGATCCAGTGTAGAATCCAGATCCGCATCAGTATTGAGCTTGACATTCCTATAACGCCTGAGCCCAGTGCCTGCGGGAATCAACTTACCGATGATAACATTTTCTTTCAGACCGATCAACGGATCGATCTTGCCCTTGATCGCCGCCTCTGTGAGCACCTTTGTCGTCTCCTGGAAAGAAGCCGCCGACAGGAAGGAGCTTGTCGCAAGCGCAGCCTTTGTGATTCCAAGGATCACATCTTTGTACTCTGCTGGCTGCTTGCCTTCAGCGATCAGCTGATCATTAATGTCCTCAAGCTCGATGCCATCCACCAGTGTACCAGGCAGAAATTCTGTGTCACCGCTCGTCTCGATGCGCTTCTTCTTGAGCATCTGACGCACAATGACCTCTATATGCTTATCGGCGATATCAACACCCTGCAGACGATAAACTCTCTGTACCTCACGAAGCAGATAATTCTGTACCGCCCCGATCTTTTTGATCTCCAGCAAGTCATGCGGGTTGACACTACCCTCTGTCAGCTCGTCGCCAGCCTCAAGCTCAGCACCGTCTGCAATCTTGATGCGGGAACCGTACGGGATCAGATACGTCTTCTCATTGATGCCATCCGAAACAATGATCTCGCGTTTCTTCTTGGTATCCTTGATCGTAGCTGTACCGCCAAACTCCGCGATGATCGCAAGTCCTTTCGGTTTTCTCGCCTCGAAAAGCTCCTCGACACGCGGAAGACCCTGCGTGATATCATCGCCGGCAACGCCTCCGCTGTGGAATGTTCTCATCGTAAGCTGTGTACCCGGCTCACCGATCGACTGTGCCGCGATGATACCGACAGCCTCACCGATCTGAACAGGTTCACCGGTCGCCATGTTGGCACCATAACATTTTGCACAGATACCAATATGCGACTTACAGCAGAGAATATTTCGTATCTTTACCTTCTCGATGGGTTCGCCCTTCTGGTCAACGCCTTTGCCGAGAATCTTAGCTGCCCTGCTCGGCGTGATCATATGATTCTTCTTCACCAGAATGTTGCCGTCCCTATCCTTAATATCCTCACAGGAATATCTCCCTGTGATTCTGTCTTTTAAGCCCTCGATCGTCTCCTTGCCGTCCATGAACGCTGACACTTCCATACCTGGAATGAAATCCTTGCCCTCACAGCAGTCGATCTCCCGGATGATCAGTTCCTGGCAGACATCGACCATTCGGCGCGTCAGATAACCGGAGTCCGCAGTCCGCAGCGCCGTATCGGACATACCTTTTCGTGCGCCGTGTGCTGACATGAAGTACTCCAGTACGTCCAGTCCCTCTCGGAAGTTTGATTTGATCGGCAGCTCGATGGTCCGGCCGGTGGTGTCTGACATCAGTCCGCGCATACCTGCCAGCTGCTTGATCTGCTGGTTGGAACCACGCGCTCCGGAATCCGCCATCATAAAAATATTGTTATATTTGTCAAGACCGCCGATCAATTTTTCGGTCAGCGCATCGTCCGTCTCCCTCCATGTCTCCACAACAGCCTTATAGCGCTCCTCGTCTGTCATTAAACCGCGCCGGAAATTCACTGTGATGCGGTCAACTATTTTCTGTGCCTCCGAAAGCATCTGCGGCTTGTCGGCTGGCACGGTCATATCGGAGATGGAAACGGTCATCGCGGCGCGTGTTGAGTACTTATATCCCATTGCCTTGATGCTGTCGAGAACCTCCGCTGTCTTTGTAGCGCCATGAATATTGATGACCTTCTCCAGGATCTGCTTTAATCCTTTCTTACCCACATGGAAGTCCACCTCCGGAAGCAGCCTGTTCTCAGGCTTGCTCCGATCCACAAACTCCAGATCCTGCGGGAGGATCTCATTGAATATAAAACGTCCCAGTGTAGATTCTACGATACCAGAGAGCACCTCCCCGTCCGGCATCGTCTTCGTCACACGCACCTTGATCCTGGAGTGAAGTGTGCACGCCTTATTCTCATAGGCAAGGATCGCCTCATTTACATTCTTAAAGTACTTGCCCTCACCAACTGCCCCCGGTCTCTCCTGTGTCAGGTAATAGATACCGAGCACCATATCCTGCGAAGGAACAGCAACCGGGCCACCGTCGGAAGGCTTCAACAGATTGTTTGGCGACAATAGCAGGAAACGGCACTCCGCCTGTGCTTCCACTGAGAGCGGGAGATGGACCGCCATCTGATCACCATCAAAATCGGCGTTGAACGCTGTACATACCAACGGGTGGAGCTTGATCGCCTTACCCTCGACCAGAATCGGCTCAAACGCCTGGATACCAAGTCTGTGCAGTGTCGGTGCACGATTTAACATAACCGGATGCTCCTTAATGACCTCCTCGAGCACATCCCACACAGCCTGATCTAATTTTTCCACAAGCTTCTTAGCATGTTTGATATTCTGTGAGATCTGCCTGGACACAAGCTCCTTCATGACAAAAGGCTTGAAGAGCTCGATCGCCATCTCCTTGGGCAGACCGCACTGATAGATCTTTAATTCAGGACCAACCACGATTACGGAACGACCAGAGTAGTCAACACGCTTACCGAGCAGGTTCTGACGGAAACGTCCGCCCTTACCCTTCAACATATCAGACAGCGACTTGAGCGCCCTGTTTCCCGGACCGGTGACGGGGCGGCCGCGTCTGCCGTTGTCGATCAGCGCATCAACTGCCTCCTGCAGCATTCTCTTTTCATTTCTGACAATGATATCCGGCGCCCCAAGTTCAAGCAGTCTTTTCAGACGATTGTTTCTATTGATGATCCTGCGATATAAGTCATTTAAGTCGGAGGTCGCAAATCTGCCGCCGTCTAACTGAACCATCGGGCGCAGATCGGGCGGAAGAACCGGAATCGCGTCCATGATCATCCACTCGGGTCTGTTTCCGGATGCCCTAAAAGACTCTACAACCTCAAGTCTCTTTACGATCTTGGCACGTTTCTGCCCCTTCGTATTGTCATTTTTCAGCTCTGTCGAGAGTTCCTCGCACTCCCTCTCCAAGTCGATCGCCTCGAGAAGCTCCTTGATCGCCTCTGCCCCCATACCGACACGGAAAGCACTTTTGCCCCACTTTTCTACATTGTCCTGATATTCCTTCTCCGACAGGACCTGCTTGTATTCGAGCGACGTCTCCCTCGGATCCAGCACGATATAAGATGCAAAGTACAAGACTTTCTCGAGCACGCGCGGCGTCAGATCAAGTATGAGTCCCATACGGCTTGGAATCCCTTTAAAGTACCAGATATGCGACACCGGAGCGGCAAGTTCGATATGTCCCATTCGCTCCCTGCGCACACTTGACTTTGTAACCTCCACACCGCATCGATCGCAGATCACTCCCTTGTAGCGGATCTTCTTATATTTTCCACAGTGGCATTCCCAGTCCTTGCTGGGACCAAAAATCTTCTCGCAGTACAGACCGTCCCGCTCGGGCTTTAACGTCCTGTAGTTGATGGTTTCCGGTTTCGTTACCTCGCCCCTTGACCATTCCCTGATCTTGTCAGGGGAAGCCAGACCAATCTTGATCGCGTCAAAAGAGATTGATTGGCTCTGTTCATTTTTAATTTCAGACATGTTGGCACTCCTTCCAGGATTTTCCACTAAAATTCCTCATCATCATAATTATCATCGTCGTCGCCATCAAAATCATCATCAGAGAAATCATCTTCCTCAAAATCATCTTCGGCATCAACCAGATCTCCGCTCACTGCGTCAAATTCTTTCTGCTGATAGCCATCGAGGTTCTCCCTGTTGTCATACTTGCGGTCTCCCTCCATCTCAACGCGGAAATCTGTCTCTGTATAATCAACTGACTCCTTGAGCTCCACTTCGTTTTGATTCTCGTCAAATACTTTTACATCAAGACCGAGCGACTGAAGCTCCTTGAGCAGTACCTTGAACGATTCAGGAATACCAGGCTCAGGAATATTCTCGCCTTTGATGATCGCCTCGTAAGTCTTAACTCGTCCTACGACATCATCAGACTTCACTGTCAGGATCTCCTGCAGCGTATGGGATGCGCCGTAAGCTTCCAAAGCCCACACCTCCATCTCACCGAAACGCTGTCCGCCAAATTGCGCCTTACCGCCGAGCGGCTGCTGTGTGACCATACCATACGGTCCCGTTGAGCGCGCATGGATCTTGTCGTCTACCAGATGGTGGAGTTTCAGGTAATGCATGTGTCCGATCGTGACCGGGCTGTCAAAATACTCGCCTGTCCTTCCGTCGCGCAGCCGCACCTTGCCGTCTCTCGAGATCGGCACACCTTTCCACAGCTTTCTGTGCGCCCTGTTCTCTGACAGATACTCCAGCACCTCCGGCAGAAGCTCTTCTTTGTATTTTGCCTCAAACTCCTCCCACTCGAGATTAACGTAGTCATTTGCAAGGTCGAGCGTATCCATGATGTCCAACTCGTTCGCGCCGTCAAATACCGGCGTGGAAACATTAAATCCAAGTGCTTTTGCCGCCAGTGAGAGATGGATCTCCAACACCTGACCGATGTTCATACGGGACGGCACGCCCAGCGGATTCAACACAATGTCAAGAGGACGTCCATTCGGAAGATACGGCATATCCTCCACCGGGAGCACACGCGAAACAACACCCTTGTTGCCATGACGTCCAGCCATCTTGTCACCAACGGAGATCTTTCTCTTCTGTGCGATATAGATGCGCACGGTCTGGTTTACTCCAGGCGCAAGCTCCGTGTCGCCGTTTGCTCTCGAAAATACTTTCGCATCGACAACCACACCGTACTCACCGTGCGGTACTTTCAGAGAAGTATCGCGCACTTCTCTCGCCTTCTCGCCAAAGATCGCCCTTAAAAGGCGCTCCTCGGCTGTCAGCTCAGTCTCCCCCTTCGGTGTCACCTTGCCGACAAGGATATCGCCGGCGCGAACCTCCGCACCGATCCTGATGATCCCTCTGTCGTCGAGATCTTTGAGCGCATCATCACCGACACCCGGGACATCTCTTGTGATCTCCTCGGGACCCAGCTTCGTGTCACGCGCATCTGTCTCGTACTCTTCTATATGAATGGATGTATATACGTCCTCCATCACCAGCCGCTCACTCAAAAGAACGGCGTCCTCATAGTTATAGCCTTCCCATGTCATGAAACCGATCAACGGATTCTTGCCCAGTCCAAGTTCACCACCGCTGGTAGATGCACCGTCAGCGATCACCTGACCTGCCTCCACATGATCTCCCTTGAACACGATCGGCTTCTGGTTATAGCAGTTTGACTGGTTGCTCCGCTCAAACTTATGGAGCTTAAACTCCGCCTTCTCGCCATCGTCATAAGTGACTCGGATCAATCTCGATGACACATAAGTGATCGTGCCCGGCTTCTTTGCCACCACACAGACACCCGAGTCGACAGCTGCCTTCACCTCGATACCCGTACCGACGACCGGCGCCTCCGTAAACAGAAGCGGAACTGCCTGACGCTGCATGTTGGACCCCATCAGCGCACGGTTTGCATCGTCATTCTGCAAAAATGGGATCAGCGCTGTAGCAACAGAAAATACCATCTTGGGAGACACATCCATATAATCAAACATCGCCTTGGGATACTCCTGTGTCTCATCCAGATAGCGTCCCGAAACGGAATTGCGCAGAAAATAACCATTTTCGTCAAGCTGCTCATTCGCCTGCGCTACATGGTAATTGTCCTCCTCGTCGGCAGTCATGTAGACCACTTCTTCCGTGACGCGCGGATTCTTGGGATCGGTCTTGTCGATCTTGCGGTAAGGAGCCTCAACAAACCCGTACTCGTTGATCCTCGCATAGGACGCAAGGGAGTTGATCAATCCGATGTTTGGTCCTTCTGGTGTCTCGATCGGACACATTCTGCCGTAGTGCGAATAGTGCACATCTCGAACTTCAAATCCCGCACGGTCCCTGGAGAGACCGCCAGGTCCCAGCGCCGAGAGACGCCTCTTGTGCGTCAGCTCACCGAGCGGATTGTTCTGGTCCATGAACTGTGACAGCTGTGAGGAACCAAAGAACTCTTTGATGGCAGCCTGTACAGGTTTGATGTTGATCAACGCCTGCGGCGACACTTCATCTGAGTCATGCGTCGTCATGCGCTCACGCACAACACGCTCCATCCTGGAGAGACCGATGCGGTACTGGTTCTGCAAAAGTTCGCCGACCGCCCTGATTCGTCTGTTGCCCAGATGGTCGATATCGTCACTGTTGCCCAGTCCATACTCAAGATGCATGTTATAATTAATAGAAGCTAAGATATCTTCCTTCGTAATATGTTTTGGAATCAGCTCATATACATTTCTGGTGATCGCATCTGCCAGCTCCTCAGGATTCTCGGAATACTCCTCGAGGATCTGACGCAGTACCGGAAAGTAAACCTGCTCTGTGATACCGAGGCTTCTCGGCTCACAGTCGACAAAGTTGGTGATGTCGACCATCATGTTCGAGAGTACCTTTACAAGCCGTTCCTCTGTCTGGATCCACACAAAAGGAACAGCTGCGTTCTGGATACTGTCAGCCATCTCAACCGTAACTTTCTCGCCTTTCTGCCCAAGGATCTCTCCGCTGAACGGATCAACTACATCCTCCGCCAGGATCTGGTTTCTGATCCTGTTTTTCAGAGCGAGTTTTTTGTTAAATTTATATCTGCCAACCTTCGCAAGATCGTATCTTCTGGGATCAAAGAACATAGCTGTCACAAGGTTCTCAGCACTGTCAAGGCTAAACGGCTCCCCGGGACGGATCTTGCTGTACAGCTCCTTCAAACCTTCCTGATAGTTCTCGGAGGTATCTTTGGAAAAACTTGCCAGGATCTTGGGCTCCTCACCGAAAAGATCCAGGATCTCTTCATTCGTACCGACACCGAGTGCACGGACAAGCACAGTGATCGGTACTTTTCTTGTTCTATCTACACGAACGTAGAAAACGTCATTGGAATCAGTCTCATACTCGAGCCATGCACCACGATTGGGAATAACAGTACACGAGAACAGCCGCTTACCAATCTTGTCATGTGCAATGCCATAGTAAATACCAGGTGAACGCACCAGCTGGCTGACGATAACACGCTCCGCGCCGTTGATCACGAAAGTACCAGTCTCTGTCATCAGCGGAAAATTACCCATAAAAATCTCATGCTCGGTGATTTCTTCTTTTTCTTTGTTGTGAAGGCGAACTTTGATCTTTACAGGAGCCTCATAAGTTAAGTCTCTCTCCTTGCATTCTTCGATCGTGTGCTTGATTTCGTCCTCTGCCAAAACGTAATCTACAAATTCCAGACTGAGACGCCCACTGTAGTCGGTTATCGGCGAGATATCTGCCAGCGCTTCCCGAAAGCCTTCCTCGAGAAACCACTTGTAGGAATCTTTCTGGACTTCAATCAGATTCGGCATCTCCAGAACCTCTTCTTGTCTCTGATAACTCATACGCACTGTCTTACCGGAGACCACTGGACGTATTCTGTTCTTTTCCATGACATTTCACCCCGTTCTTTTTTAATACATCTATCATATTTATTGTAGCTATAGACGCTCACTGAAATAGGTACAATTTTTCACAATAGTGCACCCTACATATTACCACAAGACCTTTTTGAAGTCAATGAAATAATTCAAAAATATGGAATAAATTAATATGAATAAATACTTGAAATAAAACGAACCCTATGTAATCAGACCAATATACAGATATAACGAACTGTCAATAAAATGTGAGCATAAACCAAAAGGCCGGGAATCAATCCCGACCTGTAATAACTGTTGGCAACAATTACTTGAGAGTGATCTTTGCTCCCTCTGCCTCAAGTTTTGTCTTAATGTCCTCAGCCTCAGCCTTAGCTGCTGCTTCCTTAACGATCTTAGGAGCGCCGTCTACAAGATCCTTTGCTTCCTTCAGACCAAGACCTGTCACTTCACGAACAACCTTAATAACCTTAACCTTGTTCGGACCTACCTCTGTAAGCTCTACATCGAACTCGTCCTTCTCTTCTGCTGCCGGAGCGCCATCGCCTACTGCCATAACAACTGCACCTGCCGCTGCAGATACGCCAAACTCTTCCTCGCAAGCTTTTACTAAATCATTTAACTCTAATACTGTAAGCTCTTTGATCGCTTCAATAAATTCTGCTGTTGTTAACTTTGCCATTATTGTTTCCCTCCATAATCTAATTTGTTGATATCATTTCTCAGAAACTGTTATAAAATTTTTATCACGATAGATCTGCTGTCCTCAATAGATTCTCGTTTCAAAACAGTAAATCATCACGGACAGTTCCTCAAATACTACTCAGCTGCGGGAGCTTCTGCAGTCTCTTCTTTCGGAGCCGGCTCACAAGCGCCTGCGCCGCCCTTCTCTGCAATCTGATTAAGCACACGGGCGAAGTTTGTGATCGGAGACTGGATACTTCCAAGGAATTTGGAAATGAGCTCGTCTCTTGAAGGAATCTTTGCGATTTCTGCCATTCCTTTTTCATCGTACACAACACCCTCTACAACGCCTGCCTTGAGCTGGATCGCAGGACAATCCTTAGCGAACTTGTTCAGGATCCTTGCAGGAGCTGTCGCATCATCCTTGCTGACTGCGATCGCGTTTGTTCCTTTCAGGCTCTCTGTCAAACCTTCAAACGCTGTACCTTTGAAAGCGCGAGTCATCAATGTATTCTTGTATACCTTATACGTAACACCGGCTTCACGAAGCTGCTTACGAAGCTGTGTATCCTGCGCAACGGTGATGCCGCTGTAACTTACGATCACAACCGTGGCAGCGTCTTTGATCGTAGCTGCAATCTCCTCAACGATAGGCTGTTTTAATTCAATCTTTGCCATCTTCTTACCTCCTTATAGATTTGATGCCGACAGGAGTTTTGACCGATGCGGCACTCATCAGCTTCTGCTGATATGTCTCTACTGAATGCCCGGTACATAAAAACCTCCTGGTCCTATATCCACACAGAAACCAGGAGGCAGAAGTCATCATCAAAAAAACTCTTTCCTCGGTAGGCGGAAACACTCTTACGCAAAACACACGATCACATCACTGCAATGCTCTATATTTTGCACCTACTGTCTTCGGCATGGTTTTAAACCTCTAATACTATAGCATGACTCATATCTGACTGTCAACCCTATTTTCATGTTTTTTTGCCGGAATATGACTGATCGTATTGATCTGTGACTTAACGGTTAAAATCCACATATCCCTCATCGTCGATATATACCCCCGGCGACAGTCCCCGCACATAGTTCAGGACCTCATCCTTCTCGGCACCCTCAAGCTGTCTTGTGCGGCAGTCCTCCTGTTTACACGGCACAAAACGAAGGTATTCTATACCATCCTTTTTGATCGCCACCTCAACGAGACAGGTATTCTGTGTTTTTGAGTTAAACCAGTAATTTCCCAGGCTGTACACAATAGGGACACCCGATTCAGAGCCAAGCTTTTGCAGACAGTGCGGGTGATCGCCCATTATGAGGTCCACCCCCGCCTGCGCATAGACCGGTGCCTGCTTATCCTGCAGCCAGTCTGTCTCCGCCTGGCTCTCCGTACCCCAGTGGATGTACAGTATCACAAAGTCACTGTTTGCTTCCGCCTCCGCGATGACTTCCAGAAGCGCTGTGGGATCCATGCACCGGAGCACACCGGCATTTGTAGCGGTCGCCTCCTTCGTATCGGGAACCGCATTGCGCTCGATCTGAGTCGCACTCACAACCGCAATCTTCATTCCATTTGCTATGAAGTACACAGGTTTTCGAGCTTCCTCAATATTTCTCCCTGCGCCGACATAAGGTATGCCCGCATTCTCGAGTGTAGTAAACGTGTCGAGAAGCGCATCCTCGCCATAGTCATATGCGTGATTGTTAGCCAGCGACACGATATCCACCCCGAGAAGCTCATACATGTCTATATTTGCAGGATTTGCACGAAAAGTAAAGGTTTTTCCCTCCGTCGGCGTTCCTCTGGTCGAAAATGGAAACTCATTGTTGAGCATAAAGACATCCGCACTGCGCATCCGTTCCAGCAGGTCTGCAGAGAACGTGTCATTGATATCGCTCCCTCTGGTCCTATAGTGAAACATCATAGCATACTCGTCGTCCAGCAGGATATCTCCGGCAAACGCAAACGTAACACGCTCACTGTCCATACAGTTTACAAGATAGACCTTTTCTCCCTTTTGAACCGCTTCATTGTATAGCCGCTCATTCTCCGCAAGCACCCACGCTTCCTCCGCAGAAGGCTGCTGCCCCGAAACATCCGTCTCATCGGACGTCTCACCAGCAATCGGATCTAGTCCCTCCACAGCAGCCTCCTGCCATGATTGACTTTCCTGCTGCCCACCTCCGGACAGATCGACAACGATCGGCGCCTTTTCTGTGCCGCTTCCCCTCCCTGTATCCAGTCTCTGCACCACAGCTGTATACCCCAGCATCGCAAAACTTCCCGTCACCAGCACCGCCATCAACGATATGACAAACAGACCCAGATTTTTGCCTTTCCTTTTGCGCCCTCTTCTACCAACTTTTTTCCCTGTCTTTTTACCAGCCAATTACCCACCTGCTTCTATATCGAAACCCTATCGAAAAAGGTCTCGTTGTATTTCAAACGAGACCTTTCAATATCTACTTTATGATTAGAACTTAGCAACACTAACCTTTACGCCAGGTCCCATTGTCGATGAAAGCGTGATGCTCCTCAAGTACTGTCCCTTAAGTGTCGACGGTTTCGCCTTCACGATCGCTTCCAACAGGGTGTTAAGATTCTGTGTCAACTGCTCCTCAGAGAAAGAAACCTTTCCGATCGGGCAGTGAATGATATTTGTCTTGTCAAGCCTGTACTCAACCTTACCAGCCTTGATATCGTTGATCGCCTTTGTGACATCCATCGTCACAGTACCAGACTTCGGATTCGGCATCAGACCCTTAGGTCCCAAAACTTTACCGAGACGGCCAACAACGCCCATCATATCCGGTGTAGCTACAACAACATCAAAATCAAGCCATCCGTCATTCTGGATCTTCGGTATGAGCTCATCGCCGCCAACGTAATCAGCGCCAGCCGCTTCCGCTTCCGATACCTTGTCACCCTTTGCGAAAACCAGTACCTTGACGGTCTTTCCTGTTCCGTTCGGAAGCACGACAGCGCCGCGGATCTGCTGCTCTGCGTGACGTCCGTCACAGCCTGTTCTGATATGAACCTCAACTGTCTCATCAAACTTTGCAGCAGCAGTCTTCTTTGCCAATGCTACAGCATCTTCTATCTCATAAAATGTTGCGCGATCGATCAACTTCGCGGATTCATTATATTTCTTACCATGTTTCATTTTACTTTACCTCCGCTTAATCTTCTACTGTGATACCCATAGATCTTGCTGTACCTGCGATCATGCTCATAGCAGCCTCTAGGCTTGCCGCATTTAAGTCAGGCATCTTTAACTCAGCGATCTCCTGGATCTTTGCCTTTGAAATCTTGGCAACTTTTGTCTTGTTCGGTGCTGCAGAAGCAGTCTTAAGGTTGCATGCCTTCTTTAATAAAACTGCTGCAGGCGGAGTCTTTGTGATGAAGCTGAAGCTTCTGTCTGCATATACTGTGATGACAACAGGAATGATCATACCTTCCTGATCTGCCGTCCTTGCGTTAAACTGTTTTGTAAACTCTACAATATTGACACCATGCTGTCCAAGAGCAGGTCCAACCGGCGGAGCCGGTGTTGCTTTTGCGGCAGGAATCTGTAATTTAATATATCCTTCTACTTTCTTTGCCATTTTAGGCACCTCCTAATTTATTCTCGGTCTTCTAAACAAAAACCGTTTTGTGGTCATCTGGGCGGATAACCCTCCCACACGGACATAAATCCGTCTCTCATTCTAACTTTTTGCAATCCGATTGTCAATACCTTTTTGTATGAAAAGATGTTTTGAAAAGTTGTTTTTAATCCCACATCTTCTTGACGTCAGTAAAGTTGATCTCAACTGGCGTCTCCCGTCCAAACATCTCGACGTTGATCGTGAGTGTCTGCCTGGAAGCATCAATCTTTTGAACCGTGCCGACAGTATCCTTCCACACGCCCGCCGTAACGCTGATCACATCGCCTTCTGAGAACTCGACCGCAGTGTCCACGCCAAAATCAAGCGCTTTGAGCTCTGCCTCCGTGAGCGGCACCGGTTTGCTTCCCGGTCCGACAAACCCTGTAACACCTCTCGTGTTCCTGACAACATACCATGCATCGTTGTTATCCGCATCCATGTGCAGCAGCACATATCCCGGAAACATCTTTTTCTGGGACGTCTTCTCCACGCCGTTTTTGAGTTCCATGACATCCTGCAGCGGAACCCTGACTTCTAGGATCTCATTCTCAAGGTGTCTGTTCTCAATTGCCTTCTCGATGTTTGCCTTTACCTTGTTCTCATATCCCGAATAGGTGTGGACTACATACCATCCCATGCCAAGCCCGCTCTTATTGTCGCTGAGAGCCACCCTGCTGTGCGGTTCCTCCTCGACAGGATCTTCTATGGCGGGTTCCTCCTCCATTACAGAACCTGGCTCTGGTGCAGCCTGTCGCTCCACGGAAAACACTTCGACGTCATCACTTTCCCTGATTCCACTTTCCGCCTCAGGATTCTCCTCGAGACCTGTCATATCTGAACCAGCTTCCGCTTCCAAAGGCTCCGGAGTCTCCTGCGGTTTTTCCGGCATCTTTGGCGATACAGGAAGCCACTCCTGCATATTTGGAGTAATGAGCTTTTTTGCCACGGCCCTTTTCTTTTCTTCCATATAAATAGTCACCTCATTTAAACGCCAATACTTGTTAAAAAGTTGATGCCATACTGGATAAGAGTATCCAAAAAGGTAATGATCAGACCTACTACAACCGAAACACAGAGCACTGCTATAGACTGCTTCACAGTTTCTTTCCGGTCGGACCAGGCGATCTTCTTAAATTCCGTTTTAACACTTTTCCAGAAGCTGTCCTTTTTCGCTTCCTTCTTCGCTGAATCTGCCATCACGTGCCTCCTATTTCCATGATCCCTCAACGATCCATCTGTCCACTTGACGCGATAGCTTATTTTGTTTCCTTGTGCAGTGTATGAGTCCTGCAGAATCTACAATACTTTTTGATCTCCATTCTGTCCGGATGAGTCTTCTTCTCCTTTGTAGTATTGTAATTGCGCTGCTTGCACTCTGTACATGCCAATGTAATCTTTGTACGCATAATCCCACCTCCGCTAGCGTTCTAATAAATGATCATCAATTGTTCTAATCTCGCAGGATGCCGCCTTTTTTCTGCCCGCGGACCCTGTTGGAAAGCCCTAAAATTGCATAAAAAAAAGACCTCATATTCATCTTGCTTTTCCAATATACCATATCGCCGGCTCTGAGTCAACATTTATTTTTTAATGGACACATTTCACTGTATATAACAATATATTAATGTATCAGAACTTTGCTGCCACGTTTTTTATTTTGTGCCTGTTTTTGATGCATTTCATTTTATTTTCAGTATTTTGATGCAATTGTTGAAAAATTTTTCATTTTTTCTAGGGTAAACCCCTTGCTTTTTCGCACAATTCGTGATAAGTTAAATTTAAAAAGAGATATACATAACATTTTTGCAAATATTCACACAATTATGGCGCTGTATACCTCTAAAACAGGGAAGTTTATTGAATTTCATATTCAATTATGTGTTCAAAAATAAGTTCACATAAGACCCAAATTGATTACCCAAGGAAGGAGGACATCAATATGTCAGTTACCATGAACACCTTGCAGGCTCTTGACCAGTACATGACTACATATGCAAGCAGCGACAACAGCAATTTCAACAAAAAGCACAACAAGCGCAGTTCACGCTTTGCCATGCATGATTCCAGCGAACTGCAGAATCTATACAGCACTATCCAATGGAAAAGCCGTTTTGCTCCGCTTTATCTCACAGATCCCACGCCGCGCTCTATCGCATATGCGATCCATCTGAAGGAAAGTGCCAACAATTTGAAACAGACGATCGGTGCGCTCAGCGACGACGATGATCTGTTCTCTTTGAAATCCGCCTACAGCGACAATGAATCGCTGGCGAGTGTGGAATACGAACCAGACGATGCCGACGGCGAAGTACCGACGGACTTTACGCTCGAGGTTGAAAATTTCGCCTCTCCACAGGTCAACACCGGCAAATACATGAAAGCGAACCAGCCAGTCTCATTGAGCCCGGACAGTTATTCTTTTGACATTCTGACCAACAAGCTCCACTATGAGCTGCAGTTCAATGTGCACGAGGGGGACACGAACTACGAGCTGCAAAAAAAGCTCTCCCGCCTGATCAACAATTCCGATATCGGAGTGTCAGCAAAGGTTGTTGAGACCAGGGGGCTCACGGCTTTGGAAGTAACTTCCGATGCGTATGGACTGCCGGTCCAGGGGGAACGCCACTTCACGATCACGGACGAAAACACCACCTACCGCAACGGTATCGTTGATTATCTGGGACTGAACAAGAACATCAAGGAGGCAACCAACGCGGTGTACAGCATCAACGGAAATGAGGAATCCTCTTATTCCAACACGTTCAATGTACATGGCGCGTACCACGTGACGCTGCATCCCGAGAATTCTGCTGCAGACATGAACTCCATGCCGGACCAGCTTGCGGCGCGCGCAGCTGCCATGACCAAGGCATCTGCCACCAGTGCCCAGAACTCCGTCGCCAAGATCGGATTGTATCCCGACGCCGAATCGCTCTCCAACAATATCGAGACCTTTGTGGACGGCTACAATCGATTTATGAACGGCGTGATCAACGACGAGACGGAGGCATCACTCACGAAGCTTTTGTCCAAGGATCTGCACAAATTTCTCGATCTGCATAGCTACAATCTCGAAAAATATGGGATCAGCATCAACGAAGACGCCACGCTTGACTACCAGAAAGGCGTGGAGATCACTGACGCAGCTGCCATAAAGGGATTCGGTTCGCAGATCCTGCGCAAATTGAGTGCGATCTCACTCGACCCGATGGAGTACATCGACCGAAGGATCTGCGCCTACTCCAATCCCAATGCAAGCTATCCGAATCCATACATGACAAGTATTTACACAGGTATGTTATACAATAATTATATGTAAAAAAACGTCGCTTGAAAGCGACGTTTTTTTATCTTTCTCCCGCGGCCATCTCCAGCGCGGCAGCGATCACCTTGTCCATATCATAGTATCTGTACTGCCCCAGCCTTCCCCCGAAAAGCACATTGCCCTGCCCTGACGCAAGGCGCAGATACTTCTGGTACAGCGCGGCATTCCTCTCGTCATTGACCGGATAATACGGCTCGTCACCGCGCTTCCACTCTCTGGGATACTCCCTCGTGATCACGGTGTCCGGCTGTTGTCCGAACTCAAAATGCTTGTGTTCAATGATGCGCGTAAACGGTACATCCCGCTCCGTGTAATTGACCACTGCATTTCCCTGATAATTCTCCTCACCCTCCAAAAGCTCTGTCTCAAATGCGAGGGAACGATACTCCAGCGCCCCTTCACAATAATCAAAAAACGCATCGATCATACCGGTATAGAGCACTTTTTTAAACGAATGCCGCCCGTCATTTGTGACATATGTGTCATTTTTGTCGTCCTTTCTGGCAAACTCTTCAAATGAGGTGTCAAGCTGTACCTCAATGCCCTCGAGGAGTCTCTCAACCATACCTGTATAGCCGCCCTTTGGAATCCCCTGATACGGATCATTAAAGTAGTTGTTGTCAAACGTAAAGCGAACAGGCAGACGCTTGATGATGAATGCCGGCAGTTCTTTGCAGTCGCGCCCCCACTGCTTCTCCGTATACCCTTTGACAAGTTTCTCATATATGTCTGTTCCGACAAGAGACAGCGCCTGTTCCTCGAGATTTGCAGGCTCTGTGATATTCAGGTCCGCAATCTGCGATTGAATGCGCTCTCTTGCCTCCTTCGGCGTCCTGACATTCCACATTCTGGCAAATGTGTTCATGTTAAAAGGAAGATTGTAGAGTTCGTCCTTGTAGACTGCCACCGGCGAGTTGACGTAATTGTTGAACTCCGCCAGCTCGTTGACATAGCTCCAGATCTTTTTGTCCGATGTATGGAATATATGAGCGCCGTATCTGTGGACATGGATCCCCTTGATCTCCTCCGTATAGATATTCCCGGCGATGTGCCCCCTCCTGTCGATCACAAGACACTTTCTGCCGGCTTTTTTCATCTCACTGGCAAACACGGCACCAAATAGCCCCGCACCGACCACCAAATAATCGTAATTCATTTCCAATCCTCCTAACTCCTAATTCATGATCAATTTCGGCTCCACCGGTTTCCAATCCCGCGCAAGCTGTTCGTACTCGGCAGCCTTCTCTGTCAGTCTTGTCTGCTCAAGCTCATACTCCTTCTGAGGCAGCGCCCTGATCTTCGGAGATTTGGTAAGCTTCCTGCAGCACAGCGCCAACGCCATAAACGCAGACGTTCCGCTGCTCGCCACGTCGATCTCACTCTCACAGTCATATCCAGCCCGGTGAAACCACTTGGCAGCCTCCTCAAAATCCTCTTTCTTCATGAAGAAATATCCCAGCTCCATGCACATCTCCGCCGACGGTATCGTCGCCTCCTCACTCAGCGCTACTTTGAGCATACTGACTGGATTGTCCGTTATCCTGTAGATCTTGAGAAGCACGGCGATCATCTGTCTGCACAGCAGTTCCTTTCCCTCCGCGCGCTTCTCCACCAATGCGCGCTCAAAAAATCCCTCTGCAGTCCCCAGCTCCTCCTCTGTACCAGCCTTGTAGAGCTCCCGCAGATACATTCCCATCAGCCGGTCAGAGAGCGCGCCGCGCTCTGCGATGATCTTCTCAAACACTCCAAAATCCCTGCTGCTGTGGCTGCCCTGCGGACGGTGCTGGATCTCAATGTCACTGTCGTAGATCACCGGATTGAGATTAACGGTCTCATGAATCGGTTCGATCCATGTAAATTCCCTGAGTCTCTTAAATAATTTCGGCCGCAGGTCACGCGCAAAGTTTTCTGTCGGATGGTTGATCTGCTCTGTCACATAGATCATCTGTACGATCTCCACCTCAGGCAGCATGGCGCGCTTCAACGCCTTGAGCTTGTCCTGATTCTCGCGGTCTATGACCTCGTCCGCATCTGCCGAATAGATATAATCACCTGTGGCCTTTGAAAAGGCAAAATTTCTGGCAGCTGCAAAATCATCATTCCACGCGTAATCATACAGGTATGGTGTGTACTCTGATGCGATCTTTTTGGTGTCATCCGAGGAACCTGTATCCACGATAATGATCTCATCCATTATATCCTTCAGCGAATCAAGACAATCCCGCAATACCGCAGATTCATTTTTTACGATCATGCATAAACTGAATTTCATACTTATACCCCCCTGCGTGCTTGACACGCATACCAATCAATCATTCTTGACAATAAAATACTGTTCCTGGATCTTATTGCATGAAAGCGACCTTCCTTCAACATTATCCTTCATGGCATCATATTTTTGCTTGATATTATTGTAACGAACTTTACATAATTTCTCAACTATTTCTTTTATAAAATATCAAGAATAAAATTACAAGAAAGAGATCCACAAGGTTAAGTTTTCAGAATATTCTGACGATATAACTTATGTAGTGTATTTATGTAAATATTTGAGGAGGAGCCGCATGGAATATCGACAGAAATATGAGAGTTTATTGCAGACACTGTGTAATGCATACAATAAAATGTTTAAACTGCTGGAATGTGTAGAGCACTGCGATCAGGAGCTCACACGCCTGTCACGGATCAACCGCCCCAGCGTTGAGGAGGTTTGCCGTATCACCGAATACAAGGAGCGCCTGATCGTCACTTTAGATCAGATCTCGATCGCCATCGATCCTGTTCACGATCAGCTTGATGGCATCCGGGCGCTTTGTCAGGAGATCGACAGCCACCCGATGTATCTCCACTTAAATGATCTGCAGCTGCTGGTCTACTACTATATCCGCCAGGTCATCAACAAGGAGGACATCAACAATCCGGAGATCATCGACCGCCTCAATTACTATAAGGAATCGCTGACGCTGGACAAGGCGCTCAGCGAAGTTCCCGAATCACAGAAACAGATCTTTATGCTGATGCCTGACAAAAAACTGTGAGTACAAGATATAATATGGGCGTGCAGAAGAGAGTGATCCTCAACTGCACGCCCATATTATTAAATAGTTAGAGTGAGCTGTGTACACTTATGGTATTAATATCCATTAAACGTACTTAAACAGTATAACACTATTTTCCATTTTAGTCAATTGATTTTCCGTCGTATACTTAAAATTTGTATACTTAAAATTGTTCGCTTAAATTTTCTCCTCATTGTCAGCCGTTCAGACAGTGCTTAACATTTCCGTTCCTTTTCGCTCTTTCTTAATCCGATACATCATCATATCGGACTGACCGATATAGTATTCAATGCCTTGTGTTTCATCTGCCGGGGAAGCGACTACCGTTCCCAGACTCATACTCAATCGTACCGGAAGTTCATGCCTTGTATTATACAACTCCACCCCATCCACGATCCTGCGCTTCAAAATGTCCGCACTGCACTCCTCACTGTAGGTGCCAAGCATCAGAAATTCATCTCCGCCATAGCGGATGCACAGATACGAGCTGTCAGGACAGGACTGCTTTAAGATCATGGCTGCTGCCCTGATCGCCTGATCTCCGATCTCGTGCCCATAGATATCATTGATCGATTTGAGCCCATCGAGGTCGGCAAACAGGAATATCGTCTGCCTGCCCTCGTCCCTGTTTTTCTCCAGCATAGGTTCTGCCAGATCTTTTATGGCAAACCTGTTATAGAGGTCTGTAAGCGAATCATGCATATACATATGCGCCAGTTTCCGGTTCAGCTTCCTGATGCAGGCATTCTGTTTGATATGTTCGATCGCCGCATTGAGTTCACTCACCCAGTAAAACAGATTCTCATTAAAGATATAGTCCATACATTCCTGCAGGATGCAGTATCCAAAATTCCTGCCGTAAAGATGCAATGGAAGAAACACAAACACGTGGGAATCCTTTCCATCCTTAAGATAATCTTCCGGCACCAGACTTGATGTCTGTATCATCTGCGGTTCATACTGTTGCGCCGGATCCATATTCTCTTTGAACATCAGGCGCATCTGCTGCGGATAATCTTTCCCGCTGCTCTTTGCCTCACTGTCCACATAGTGGTTAAGCTCGTATTCATCCTGATCGATCATGAGGCACAGATGCGAAAATGAAAATCGGATCCGCTCGCCCTCGAGCACAGAACAAAACTCACGTTCGTCCCTGCACGATAAGAGCTGTTTCTGCATGACATTGATGCGCCATCTGATCCCCAGATTGTCATATTCCATATCGGACTTTTGCTTCTGCACTTTCTGAAAAAGTTCAATCCCCCTGTCACAGCCACAGCTCAGATTGGGGCTGAACTCTGATCTCACATAGACCGCGTGCGGATATTCCCTGCCCTCCATCATGCCGAGCAGCTGCTCCACCGCCTGCCTGCCCAGGCTCTCCTTGCTCCTTCCCACGCTGGAGATGGACGGAATATTGCAGTACGCCTGTGACAGATCGTCAAAGCCTGTCACGAGCAGATCATCGGGCACCTTATATCCAAACTGTTCTGCCATCTTGATATATCCGATCGCCATATCGTCATTTGCACACACGACAGCATCCGGAATGCCAATCCCCATCTCATAAAAATCGAGGAACGCCTGCTCCCCGCTCTCGCGGGAAAAGGCATAATCGCGTATTCTCCTGGTTTCAACAGGGATGGCATGTCCGGTGAGCACATCGACAAACGCTTTTTTGCGCTCTTTATTTTCTATGTGGTCACAAAATCCCCCGACATAATTCATTGTGCGGCAGCCGTGTACCGTGATCAGATGCTCTATCAGCTCTGACATCGCAGCATAATTGTTAGTACCGATAAAATGAAATTCCGGCACATCCTGTTCGAGGCTGATACAGGGGATATTTCTGCTCCTGATCTGTTCCATCAGCGATTCGATCCTGTTGTACGATGCGATATTGTTAGATAATATGAGCATCCCATCAAATTCTGACTGAAGAGCAAGATTGAAAATGCGGTACTCACCGTCATTGAACTCTTTTTCCTCCTCAAATCCTCCATATGTATTGAATATATACAGATCATTGCCTGTCTCTTCGACTTTCTGCTGCATACCTTTCAGTATCCCGCCGATGTGTTCGCCGTTCCATGCAGTAGAAAATACCGCTATCTTCTTTCCCATTGATAACCATCCCCTTAATATCCTGTCCCAGACAGTTCCTTATCCGGCAAGCCGCTCTCAATGCTGCCCTGTAATGAAATAATTCAGGTTTTCCTCCACTGCGATCGACAGATTTTTGAGCTCCACTGCCGTTCTTGCCAGCGATGCCGTGGCATCATTAAGCTCATTCATCGACGTGTTGGTCTGCTCTGTCGTCGCGGCGTTCTCCTCCGCTATCGCGGACAGGTTCGTCATAAGTCCTACCACATGCTCTCCTGATCTGCCGCACACGTCGACCTGATCCTGCACAACACCCATACCAACAACAGCATTGGATATCCCTTCGTCAACAACCGCAAATTTCGCCTTGGTCTCATCGAGCGCTGTCTTCTGGCTCATGATCATGTCTGTCACTTCGTTGATGGACTGCACGGTCTGCTGAGACTCCTTCGACAATGCCAGAATGATATCATCGATGACTTTTGCCGATGAGTTGGTCTGTTCTGCAAGTTTCTGGATCTCACTTGCCACCACTGCAAAACCTCTGCCTGCCTCTCCTGCCCTCGCCGCCTCTATGCTGGCATTCAGCGACAGCAGGTTTGTCTGGCTTGCAATCTCTGCGATCAGGTTGACAACTTCCTGGATCTTTACGACGGATTCGTTTGTCTTGTGGATCTGATCGGATATCCTTACAAATGCCTCCGTTGTCTGATCGCTCGTGCTGCTCAGTTCGTGGACGATCTTTGCCGCCTCTGAACCCTTTTGATTCATCTCCTTTGCAGTGTCTGACAGATTGTTCACGCTCTCTGTGATCTGGGACATGTTTTCCTGCATGATCGTTACCTGCTGGGAGGACTCGGAGATATCTCCTGCCTGTGTCGCCGCTCCCCTTGCGATCTCTTCCAAAGCCGTGCTCACCACCTCCGAGGCGTTCCTGGTCTTGTTTGCCTTACTTTCAAGCTCACTTCCTGCCTCCGCGAGATTTGTTGAGATACCTTTCAGCTGGCTGATACTGCCCTCAAGTTTGTCCAAAAATCCATTCAGGTTTCTGCCAAACTGTGAGAACTCGTCATTTTTATCCGCCCTGATCCTGACAGAAATATTTCCCTGAGCGATCTTGTCCAGCGATTTCTTAAAGTTCGTCACTCCTCTGTCAATACCGGTGCCGATCAGGATCGTCATACCGACAAGTATCATTGACGCCACGATCAGCACGATCACACTCAGCTTCTCCACAGTCGATTTGATCTGTGCCATATCCTTGGATGCCATACCCTTGATCACCTCGCACAAGGTTGTGAGATCCGCGTTCAGCGTCGCATTTTCCGCCTTTAATGCAAGGATCTTGTCATCGAGTGCTTTCATCTGTGAGAGGATCTCCTTCTTGGCGCCGAGTTTCGCTGTTGAATCCTCAGCAAGCCCGCTGTCTGTCGTATATAACGGTATATTGGTCTCCATCTCTGTGAGCAGCTGGTCGATTCCTGTGTAGATCTCCGTCACATCTTTTCCCTCAACCACCAGCTTGCTGTACGATTCAACTTCCTTATCAAGCTGCTCCAGGCTTCCAGCGAAACCATAGGCACCCGAATAAGCCCCGCCGTACTTGTAGCCATATGTCATATCATTGGGCTCCAGATAAAGCGTATACTCTATATTGGCGTAATCCTGGGGATCATACTCACTGATCGGAATCTGCACTGCAAACTCCTCCCATGCCCCGTCACCGATATCGTTAAAGTTACAACCCACACGGATCGCCCTCTGTCCATCAAATGTGGTGACTTCGCTGTCCACATAAGCCGTATTGGAACCAGTCACCGAACCGACTGCATCCAGATCAACCTCCGCCTGATCTGCCCCCTTGGTAAACTTGATATCCGTGATATAACAGTCGCCGTGATAGGTAAGTGTCCCACCGATTCTAAAGATCAGAGAATTCCTCCTCACACCGTGTGGCACAGGTCCTGTGTAGATAAGCTTTTCGTATTCTTTGCCGTCTATCTCTACACGCTCACCGCTCGTCCACATTGTGGCATCCATCCACTTGATCTCTATCCATTCAGGCTTGTCGATCAACACGGAAAAGCTATCAGAGAGAGCACTGTTCGCTTCCATGTACTGTCCGTACAGTCCGCTTGCACCGTCAAATCCCCTAGTGTTGCTCATCTTACTGATCTCGCTGTAATTAGTCTGGATCCTTGTCAGTTCATCCAGCATTTTGCTGATATTTTCCCTGTATGCCAAACCTGTCATGTCCTGCAGCGATTCCACGTTAGAGAGCATCTGGGACAAGTTGTCCAGAATGTTATCCAGATACTTCTGGTCGATATAGTACTGATACTGTGCCTCCAATGCAAGGTTTTTCGCCTGTAGCACGTCGATCTCATTGACGATCGAGCCGATCTCGCTGTTGCTGCTGTTCCTGTTTAGCGAATTGATCCCCAGCACGCCGATGCAGACCGCCACCAGGATCGAAAAGATCCCCATCAGCAGTATCTTGCTCTTGATCGTCTGAAACACGCCTGTACCTCCCATTGCATTTTTATCCCCATTCATGATGTCATCCTCCGTTCTTATCCCGACAGCCTAAAAAGCCTGTCTCAAAATATAAAAGCTCCACGATATACTGTATGGCATAAACCGGCAGCAAGCCGCATGCAAACAAAATATCATGTCCTTGCTTTTTATATTATTTCTCTGTACCCTGCGCCTCTGTCCTCAACGCAAAGGACAACAGCGATGCATTCCCGCCGCCGCAGTAGGTGAGATAGATCGCGTGCACGCCGTCGTCAAGCGCGATCGGTGCACTGTACTCCTCCCAGACGTTGGTGTTGTGGATGGGGATCTTTGCGAGCACCTCCCCGTCCCACTTCGTCCGGACCTCAAACCATCCTTCCGCGTAGCCGCGCGTCCTGATCGATATTGCCGTCACATGCTTACAGTCGAAATACTTGAACCCTGCCGTCGCCGAATGCCTCATGTTGCCGATATAGCCCGGATTCTCATCGCCGTCGCGCCCGTCCTGCATGATCTTCGGGAAACGGTCGTCCCCGACATATACGGACATCGTGTCCGTAAACAGATTGCAGGCAAGATATGCACCGTACTCGCCCTCACCCACAAGCGGTCCGCCATTCAATCCGCAGGAAGTCATCTCCGCCTGCACGATCGTTCCATCGGAAAGCAGTTCGATCTTCTCCGCACAGCCCTGACGGCTGTACCATGTACCATTCGTGTGACGGTGGTAGAAAATGTACCACGACCCGCCAATCTCCACGATACTGCCGTGATTATTGGCACCATATGCCATCGGGCGGTCAGCCGGCTTGTAGCTGTCTATGTGCAGATCACAGTTGCTGACGATGACGCCCCCGTAGACAAACCCCTCGTCAGGCTTGTCGCTGACCGCGTAGCACAGCTCATGCATCACGATTGACGAGTAGATGAAATAATACTTCTCCCCCACCACGCGGATCGAAGCTGCCTCAAAGTATTCATGACCTTCATATCCCGTCCCGTCACTGTACTCACAGCCCGGAACGATGATGCGCGGCGCCTCCACGACCGTGAGCATATCCGCGTCGAGTACCGTCACCATGGCACCGCTCCTTGTGCGGTCTCCCCGTGAACAGAACCCTGTGTACAGATATGTCCGGTCGCCTAAAGTCAGCACCCCCGGATCAAACTGCGGCTCGTCGCCTTCCCGCTCGCCGAGGCGGGTGTCATCATCGTAGTGTACATAGCCGTAAAATTCATACTTCCCCGCCGGCGTGTCGCAGACTGCAACCGACACAACACAGACTTTATCGAGCACATAGTACAGATAATATCTGCCGTCCGGCCCTACCGTGACATCGGGTGCATACAGACACATTTTCCCGTCTTTGTTCAACGGATCGGCATCCTTTGGATAGATGACACCCTCATAGCGCCAACTGCCCAGATCATCCACCGGCGCTGACCAGCACACATAGTCCCCCATACAGAACACGTACCCGTTATAATAGTCATGCGAACCGTAGACATACACTCTGTCTCCGAACACATACGGCTCACCGTCCGGTATGTACTCCCACGGGGGCAGGTATGGATTCAACGCCTGCACTTTTTCACTCATAATCTCACCATTCCTTTCCTCACTCTTCCATCTCCGAAACTCTGTTCATTCCTCTTTTGGAATATGCTTGTTAATCCTCCCCATTACATGCGTCGATGATCGCATCCACATATCCCTGGTCAAACCATGTCACGTTCTGTCTGTCAAGATAGCCGAAGGTCTCTCCCTTTGTCACATCCGCGACGCTGCCGTTGTCCCACAGAATACACGGGATCTGAACAGTCTCGCCCGCCGAGTCCTTGCATGCTGTGACCGCCTGATTTACATAGTATGATGCATGTTCTTTGCGCGATTCCTCGTTGTCCGCTTTCAGGATAGTGCCCCACTCGCTGATAACGACCGGAACATCCTTTGATGTCCACTGCTGGTTGATCACGCGGAACACCTCCTTCACATCGTTCTGGACCTGCTCATCAAACACGCTCTTGCTGTTCTCCGACACATCCATGCAGAAAAAGTAGGGGGAGTAGGGGTGCGTTGACACCATGATCCGGTTGGGATAACCGCCCTTGTCTGTCGGAAGCACCTGGTTTTTGTACGAATACAAACTCCCGGCGTAACCTGTGCACATGATGAAACGCGAAGCGTTATATCCGCTGTCCACCGCGCGGATCGCGTCGACGCCCGCCTGAGAGTAGGTGTTGATGATGCGCTGCGCCTCCTGCGAATTGAGCGTGTCCGGCGTCCACTCATCGTCTGTCCCTGACAGACGCACCTCGTTGACCACCTCAAAGATCAGATGGAGGTCATAGTCTGCAAACTCCGTTGCTACCTGCGTCCAGATCTGGGTGATATAGTTGATGGACTGCTCCTGGCACTCCGCTGTGGGGTAGATGAAGCGCTTGTCCTTGTTGTCATCGTGATGGATGTTAATGACGACATAGAGCCCCTCATCATAGCAGTAGTCCACAACTTCCCTCACCCTGCCCATCCATGCCTCGCTGATGGTATAGACTTGTCTGCCATTTTCGTCCGTCGTGATGTCGACATGGTTGTGCCATGACACCGGGATCCTGATCGTCCGAAATCCCTGTTCTTTTACAAGGCTTATCATCTCCTTCGTCGTCTTGGTACTGCCGGGCAGCCATGCGCCCTCATAGTCAAGCTCGTCGGAAAGCCCGCTGCAGTCGATCGCGTCAAAAGTATTTCCCAGATTCCAGCCCATGCCCATATCCGCCACAAAATCCTGCCAGCGCACACCGTCGTCCTTCTGCTCCGGGACGGGTTCCTGCGCCTGTGTCCCCTTTTCTGTCTCTTCCGGTTCCGCTGTATTGTCCTGTACAGCTGATTTCAAGTCTGTCTCCGTCTCCAACTCATTATTCAATTCATTAACCAATTCCTTTTCCTCCGTTTCCGCCGTCTGTGCAGGTGTCTGCGCCGCTGCCTGCCCACAGCCTGACAGGAGTGCCCCCGCCAGCAGCGCTGTCAACAAAATAACTTTTCTCCTCATATCACCACTTACTCCTTCAAACCTGTCTTCCCCCCGTCTTTTTTGCAGCATCTGCCACAAACTGACCAATCTTCTCACGCACAAACTTTTGTTTATCATCCCTCACGAGGAAATACAAATACGCGTCCAGAACATACTGATAGGGCATTCCTCTGCCAGCAATCTTAAAATTCACAAACCCCCTCTCAATATAGCTTCCAATCTCATCATTGGATATGAACGCCGGGCGCTTCGTGCACTCCGCGAAGGTCTTGTTGGGATTGGCGTTGGGACATTGGAAGACATCCTTCACATCGAACTCGAGCTGCGCCCTTGACTGCTGTGCATAATGCTCCGCACGTCTCTGGCATCCCGGTGTACATACCTCGTTCACCAACAGTTCTATACGCCCTGCATGGGGCTCCAGTTCCTTTAGTGCGCTTTCATTGTGGTTCAGGTCATAGTCCAAAACGACCAGAAAATATCCCCGCTCCAACTCTCCGAGCACACCATCCGTCTGCACGATCCTCTTGGTTGTGGATGAGATCAATGGGAAGCGCGGCCACTCACGCCGGATATAGTCCTCCAGCACCTGAGTATTGACCAGCGCCTGGTTCATACCGTTGTCTGCAAGCCGCATGATAAGGTTACAGTAGGTATCCCAAACATGCCTTTCCTCCAGGACAGCGTTCGTCCATGTAAACCTCACCGGCACGCCCTTGCTGTTATAGAGCTTCAGTGTCGCCTCGATATCCCGCTTTCCGGCAATCCCCATGACCACACGTCCGCCGTTCCAGATGGCGCCCGGGAATGTCCCGTAAACCGATCCAATCCTGTAGCCCTCCCGGAAACAGTCCGGGTACTTCTCCATCAACATGATCACTGCATAATTTAACTGCCGGTAATAGCAAAACCCCGGCAGATGCCAAAAGACATCTCTCTTAGCCATGTCAAACCTCCCTTCACGCTGTTACGGCCACTGGGAGGGCCTCGGTCTTCCAACCGTGATCAGCCTGTTTGACACCAGACTGTTTAACAGGGTAGTCGCAGCATCAACACGGTACTCAGGACGAATCAGATAGTGGCAGTAAACCTCCATGATATAGAAAAGGTTCGCCGTCCTTCCCTCCAGCTTGAAATTGGTAAATCCCATCGGCACATATTTCTCCCAGATATCCTCGGGCGACACGTAGGTGCGGTAGCTCTGTATCGTGGCAAACTCATTGTGCTCCCCGTAATCGCAATGCCACGGTTCCAGAGGAATCTGCCTGTCCGGAGTGCGTGTGCGGTTTTTGAGCATGATGCGCTGGTTCTTCGCCTCGTTCTCATAGTGTCCGCCCCGCCTTGGACAATCCGGCTGGCACACCGCATTCACAAGGATCTCGCACCGGCTCCTATCCTCGATCTTTGCCAACTCATCAAAGCGGTTGTTAAAATTGTAGTCCAGCACTACAAGATGATAGTCCTTTTTCAGCTCCTCATTCACCGCACCGATATCGCGGATCTCCTTGCAAGTGGAGCTGTTGACCTTGAAACCCGGATAATTCCTGCGTATATATTTCTCCAAAAGCGGCGATACGACAAGAACTCCGTTCTTCCCATTATCCGCCGCTTTCATGCAGAAATTGCAGTAGGGATCTTTCAGATCCTCCTCGTCAAGGAACATATTCGTGTAGGTATAGCGCACAGACACGCCCCTATCATTGATACTTTTGATCGCATTCTGTATATAGCCTGCGTCACACTGGTCGTTTGGAGAACGCCTGCCGCCATTCCAGAGCGACATGGGAAATTCCCCGAAAAAGGATGCGATCCTCACGCCTTCCCTGAAATAATGCGGCCTTTTCTCAAGCATTGACAGCACCACCATATTCAGCGGAAAATTCTGCCGCAGCCCCGGCAGATGAAACCAAACCTCCATCTTTTCATCCTTTCCAAAAAGAGGATGGCGCTCGGAAAACACCATCCCCATATCTGTTAATCACTATTTATTTGATCTGATACAGCGTTGCCGCGAATCTTACTTCATGATCATTTCTTCAAAGAAGCGTTAAACTCGTCGACAGCTGTCTGCCATGCTGGCAGGTTCTGCTCTAAGATCGCATCAACGTCCTCGCCTACACCCAGCTTCCACAGGAAATCATCATTCGGGTTGAAGTTCGGAACGATTGAGTGCCAGTCATCAACGCCCCTTGTTGTCATCATGTCGATCGTCTCGTCCACGGAACGCGTATCCTTCATGCCGCCATAGAGGTTATCCAGCAGCTCATAGTATCCTTCATAGCCCGGAACGTCCTCTGTCCACACGTCATAGGCAAACATGATCTGTCTTGCCTTCTCGTCGCTATAAGAAGCAGGCATGCAGAAAAGATTGTTGTTCTTGTTCGTCACATTGTCTCCCTTAGGTCCCTTCGGGAACATTACGAATCCATAGTCAACGCTCTGATCCAGTGTCACACCGTTTACTTCCACAGGCTTCTGACCTGTCAGCCAGCCGCCCTCATATGCGCAGTATGCCTCGTCAAACATGAAAGCTGCCTTGCCGCTCATAAAGAGGTTCTTGTAGTCTTCCCAGTTCGTTCCTTCCTCGTTGCCGTAATTCAGGAAATAATTGTTGGTAACAGTGTCAATAGCAAAATGCAGCGCCTCTCTCACTGCATCGCTGTCGGCAGTCATTGTGTATGTACCGTCGCTGTTCTTGGTCACAAGCTGGCCGCCGTTAGAGCGCACGCACATATATACCATACCGCCGTTGTTCTGCACACATCCGAATACATCATTCTGTCCGTCGTTGTCTGTATCCCTCTGTACTTCCTTCATGATATCAACCCATGCATCCCAGGTCCACTCTCCATTGAGCTGCATATCGTAGATCGTCTCGGGGTCGATACCGGCATCCTTTAAGACAGTCTTGTTAAAATACAGACCTCCTCTGGGCTCTGAAGGACCCGCACAGAAGCAATATACGGCATCGTCTACCTTCCAGCTGTTTACCTCACCGTTCGTCTGCCACTTCTCTGCGGAAAGATCGATCACATCGCCATCGAGCTTCGACAGATCATACATCAGTCCCTGGCTTACATCTGCCGCTGTAGCCGCGGAGTTTGTCAGCACGTAAATGATATTCTCATCGCTTCCTGAGGTAGCTGCCTGCACAAATGCCTCTCCAATAGAACCTTCGCCCCAGCCCCAGCCAGCGTAATTCTTCTGAACCATTGTAAAGTTATATGTTTCCTGCAGCCACTCGCGGTACTCTCTCTGCGCTGCCTGGAAATCTGTCTTGGGATCCTCCGGCTCACCTGTCCACCAGTCAGCGATGATGATCTCCATACCGCCCAGGTCAAACGGTTCGCCTGTATTGGGATCGATCCGCACTTCGGGTGTCAGATCCTCTTCCTCTGTCGTCTCAGTCTGCGCCTCGCTGCTGCCCGGCTCTGCTGTATCCGGCTGTGTCGCGCCGCCAGTCTGATCCCCGGCATTTGCCTGTGTGTCCCCGCTGGTCTGATCTCCGCTGCTTGCAGGCTGATCCGCATTACCGCCGCAGCCAGCCATGCTGACTGTCATTATAGCTGCAATTGAAGCCGCCATCAATCTGTTTAACATTTTTCTTTTCATATTATCCTCCATTCTTGTCGCACCTGCTGATATAGGTACAGGCACATGTTTGCGCATGGGATTTCCCCGCCTCCGCGCTGTTGCTTTTTATATAAACTTCCGCCTTCCCGCAGAAACTTATACCATAACCATTACATCTTGATTCCGGTGCTGCTCAAGCTCTCCACAAAGCCCTTCTGTGCATACAGATACAGCACGATCAGCGGCACGATCACCATCAGGGTGCCTGTCGCCAGCATACAGTTCGTATAGGGTACGGAAACACCCGCCGAACTTGATGAGCCCGTGATCTTCGCCATGTAGCCGCCGAATGTATCCGGAAGCTGCTTGAGTTTGATGCTCAAAAGGCTCACCTGACCTAAGAACATGCTGGAGTAAAAACCATCTGTCCACTGCCACACAAAGGAGAACAGGAAGCAGGAGGTGAGGATGGGTTTAGCATCTGGCAGCATGATGCTGACAAATGTCTTGAGCGTACCGCAGCCGTCCACGTAGGCAGCCTCCTCCATCTCTTTTGGAATATTGCGGAAGAACTGCCGTATCATATAGATATAAAGTCCGTTCTTCAAGCCCATGCATCCAAATGACATCATATAATAGGGGAGCACCGAACCGCGCAGGTTCACTGGAGCCCCCGTCAGCATCTCGGCGATTCCCAGCACATCAAAATACCGGAAGTGCAGATGCAGCGAAGTAGAGATTACCTGGGGCGGGATCAGGATCATGACCATCACACAGGCAAACCAGAAACGTTTCAGCGGGAACTTAAACCGTGCGAAACCGTATCCCACCAGCGTACACATGGACACCTGTACGATCGATACCGTCAGCGCGATCGTCAGCGAATTGAACAAGCTCTTTGAATACTCCATGAGTCCGGCCACCAGACGGTAATTCTCCGTGGTAAAATGCAGCGGAATGGAGATGACGATGGGATCATACAGATCCCCCTCCGTCATAAAGCTCACCGAGATCTTGTTTAACAGGGGTTGCAGGATCAGGAAACACAAGCCGAAAAGCAGTATAGCCCGGCATATGCTGACACCGTATCCCATCACGGTCTTGCGGAGGAGATAGCCGCCGGATTTTCTGTTTCTCTCCCAGAAATCTGTCTTTTTTGCAGTCTTCAACTTACTCATAGTAGTAAACCCCCTTCGAGATGATGAATGAACTCACTCCGATGATCGCCATGACCAGCACGAAATATGTCCATGACATAGCGGATGCCAGCCCGTAATTCAGGTTTACATTCATATATGTCGTGATCTTTTCAATGACTTCATTGTCCGATCTCATACAGAAGTCCACCACCGTGTAGATCCAGTTCACAAGGAAAAGAGAACTGACCATGGGGAAAGTGATCTTCCAGAGACTCTCCCACTTGGTACAGCCTTCAATGTCCGCGGCCTCGTACATACTGATCGAAATGGTCTGCAGTCCCGACAGGAAGATAATGATCTGGATACCCGAGGAAATCGCCACGTCATAGATGTTATCAATGACCTCAAACAACTTCTCAAATGCCCTCACACCCACTCCGGTAGTCCTGAGGATCTCCTGGAGTGCATCCGAGATGCCTGTCGTGCCCTGTGCGTTCATCTCAACAGTCTGGGCAACAGCCGCCATCAGGGCGTTATCAGAATCCAGCTTCAGCATCACGCCGGAAGCAAGTATCACAGGCAGGAAGAACACGGAACGAACCAGTGCCCTGCCCTTAAATTTCTGGTTCAGCACCAGAGCCACAAAGAAACTGAATACCATGATCGCCACGGAATTGATCGCCATTCTGGAAAGCTCCTCCGTGAGCAGCCTGACAAAATTGGCATCCACCCGGAAAGCATAATTGTAATTGAACAACCCCTTCCAAATTGTTTTAAACTCCCCCGCTCCCAGCTGCACATCGCTAAAACTCATATGCAAGGACTGGAACAGCGGTTGTATCATAAAGGCTAAAAAACCGATTATAAACGGAGAGATGAACAGGTACCCCGAGATGGCTTTCCGTTTCTGAAGGCCTGCCAACTTAGTTTTCTGTCTTTTCATAACCACATTCCTTTCTAAAAGCATTTTATGCCACATCCCGCCGGAGACAATGCCTCCGGCGGAGCCGGCATTAACGGACTACCAAATAATCTCTGGCTGGAACATTTGCGCCATCCGGCGTCACAGTATCCGTGAAACCATAATTTACATAGACTTTTGTGCCGTCCTCGTATTCGGTGCAGGAGAGATTGTTTTCCAGCTTCTCATGACCTGTCATCTGCTGACCAAACACATGCCCCATCTCGCTATTGTATCTGTTATATATTTCCATCATCCTGTCGTGCCATGCGGCAAAATCAGATGCGTAATACTCGGTGTAGAGTGTCTTCTGCAGGGCAAACGCCGTCTCCCGCATCAGTGAGAAAGAAAGTCCCGCTCCGTACTCCGCAGCCTCTAGCAGCTCTTTTTCCTCATTTCCGCAGACATTCAACGGATAACCGACATAATCCACGAAACCGTGAATGGCAAGCTGGTAAAAAGGAATCTCCTCATCAATGATGGTGTACCCGCTTCCTGACAGATCCATGTTTGTCACCATATCCGTATAGGGCAGGGCATAATCATTGCCCATATTGACCATAACCTTCTTGCCGCCGTCACCGATCGCTTTGAGCATCTGCGCATGGGAATCCATCGCCTGCTGCCTGCTCACCGTGTTCTTCTGATAATAGTCAGAAGAGAGATCTTTTCCCATATCTCGGAAGGCCACGTTCGCATTGTACTGATCCGCTGCCTCAGAAAGAACCTGCACATTCTCCTCGATCAGGCTCGGGTGAAGCAGATAGTAGCTGTCTATCCCCTCCCTTGCAGAGTACGTGATGTCACTGTAGACAAACAACTCGGCATTCTCTTTGGACAAAAACTTTGCCGCATCCGTGAAGGAGAAAAATCCATCAAGCAATCCGCTGTCATACTCATAGTGCGTCACACCTTCCAGATAGAGATCCACACCCAGCTCTTCCGCCGCATCGCCCAAGGATTTCAGATCCTTTTTGCTGCCCAGGTCTCTGATCGTCTTTGCCTTGCTCAGGATCTTCTGATTGACACCACCGTTGCACCAGCCTGTATACTTCACAGAAACATTGCTCATGCCCTCAGATACCAACTGGCGGATCATCTCTTCCGCCTCGCTGTATTTCGTCAGCTTTAACGGTTTGGAAACAGGAACGCCCATGATCTGTCTTACCTTATCCACAGCGCCCACGATCTCGAGTGCCACCGGAGTTCCCTCCGCATCATTTTCCACAAAATACTCCCCATATTTATCTTTCAGGTACCCCTGATATGTCTTTGCCATATCCACATAGCTGTTGCTGTTCACAAAGCGATACCGCTGTGTCAGTGTCTCATCAGGCAGTGTTTCCAGGAACTTGTAAACATTCTGGCTGTTTAAGTCACCCACCTGATAAAGCTCGGACGGACTGATCATATAGCTGGAATTCACAAAATTGTAGCTGCTGCCGTGTCCGTTGATATCCGCCTGCACAGAGACATACGGTGCACCCTCCTCCAGCATACAGATAAAGGAGTCATCGCCGTTTGCAATTCCAAACACGTTGAAATATGCCCTTGTGTCATGCACCACTGCCTCCCTGGACAGCGCCATATCCCAACCATAAAGATTCGCGTAATAAGATGCCTGCGAAATTTTGTTGTTGTTAAAGTTGATCAGCGCACCGCCGCCCTCAGGTACAAGCATGTAGCCCTCATCCTCAGAACCGCCCGCGCCAAAATACGGAAGCGGCACCAGCGTGTAGATCGGAGTCGCCTCACTGTATTCCAGCTCGTTCATGGGCATTTCCACTACCAGATCCCCACCGTCCAGCCTGTAAATGATACTTGCATCAAACACAAACGTGTCCTTGCTGGAAAGCTGTGCGTTCAGCTCTTTATCCGCCGCTAAGTCGTCTGCCGTATAGCCGGCTTTTTCAAATATCTGTTCCAATTTCTGGGTAGCAGCGCCCTTTGCAGTGTCTCTCAGCACATATAACGGCTCATTCGCCAAAGACGGGTATGCGGCAAGGAGCGCCTCCTTATCATCGTCTTTTCCCAATTTATTGATATCATATTTTTTGTAGTAACGCTTGATAAAGCTGGAATCATTCGTCTCCATCTTTTCAAACCACTGATCCATACTTGCCACTGTGCAGACAGGAGGGATCATATACTCCTTCTCCACATTGCCCAGTGAATACTTAACTTTGACGTAATCATCGCCCTGCTCGATCTCGTACATTCCATTTGAAACGCCGTAGGTGAAACTGTCATACGTCGTCTGCAGACCGGTAGCGATGCTGTAGGTCATCAGCAGCGTAGACTGGAGCCTTCCCTTGTATGACGCAACCGCCACAGGATCCGACTCCGCTTCGGGAGGGTTGGAATACCACACCTTCCCTGTTTCCTTGACCTCCAGCGTGAACTGGGTCGTCAGAGGATCCATGGTAAGCTTGAGCTTATCATTCTCCAGTATGATCGGATCCTCATTCCCGTCATAGCTGTAAACAGTCATCCCTTTTGTCTCTTTTGTCTTACCCTGGTAATTGACGATCACAAAGATTGCCACCAGTATGACAGCAGTTATGATCATGGGGACAGCCAGACTTTTCAGCTTCCCCACCAATTTCGCCTTCATTTCAGCTTCTTTTACTGTTTTTTCTTTCTTCATGGTCACTCCCATCCTTCCGTCCCGGCAGATGTCCTCATGGTCCCCGCCTCGCTATAGTCGGAACATAATCTCCTTCCCCATGGAAATAAAGTACGCAACGCCCTGTGAAATCATGCTGAAGAACAGCAGCAGGATAAATACGATCACCATCATTGCAAACAGGCTGGCAACCATAAACAACAGATTCTTTGCCAGACCAAATTCATGGATCTGCCCCATAGCGGCAATGAACAGCATAGCCGCCCACAACAGTGAGAGCGCGCTGACTACCATGTAAAACTCCGCCTCATCCATCGTGACGAAATTACTGAAAACCATCAGCGGAAACTGGATCAGCGGATATGGTGTCAGCGCATAGCAGCTTGCCATATACACCTGACCGAGCCGTCCCTTGCCGTCGAACAAGGTCGTCAGTCCCCAGTTTCCCACCACGAACATGGCGAGCGGGAATGCCACACTGGCAATATACAGGAAAATATTGATTCCCTCCCAGTAGACCCTGTAGAAGAGGAAACTGGTATATCGCAGCTTCAAGACCCTTATGAGCAAAGTCAGAAACAGGATCGTATTCGCCGCCGCATAAGTCCCGCGCTTTTCGTGGGTGAGATCCCAGAAACCGTCCAGCGGATGCGTGATGCAGTACAGCGCAAACCGCATGCTGTCTACATATTTTTGTAAATTATCTTTGTTCAATGCATTTATCATATCGACCTCCATCTATCTAAGCTCTGAAGATATCCGCGATATCAATTTCATGCTTGATTCTCTTGACTTTGCCAATGGACATGGGGATCAGGAACGCCGCCAGGATCACAATGACGATCATAACGATATTCTCCTCCACCCACTCTTTACGGTATTGCTTGTATGCCCTGGAATAGTTGTCTTCGTCGTACTTCAACTCAAAATAATCCATCGCTTCCTTGTATTGCTTCTGACGCAGCAGGGAGCGTCCGATGCCGATGTATGCCAGGTCATAGTTGCCGTCCAGTGCCATTACCTTCTTCCAGCTCTCCCCTGATGTCTCGTAATTGCCCGCATCGAAATCCTCAATCGCGCTGTAGATCAGCTTGCCAAACTCGGTGGGTGTGAACAGTGTGATGCTGCAGTCCAGCGCATCCAGCACCATCAGATCGTGTCCCATATGCTCGATCGCAGAAGGCTGTCTGAAATATCCGTCCATATTGCCGTTGCCGCCAAAGCAGAATACTATCTGACCCTGATCGTCATATCCGAAGAGGCGCCCGCGGTTCTTATCCAGGCACACATAGATATCATTGTCAAAAACCGTCACATCTGTAAAGTAGGACGGACCTTCATAACCGCCGCCCTCACCCCAGTAGAGGTCGCCATAGGCGGGATATTCGCCGTTCTGGACCAGAATATCATTGCCCATCAGGTTCAGTTTGCGGATCGCAGATGCGTCTCCGTTATCGAGATCGTCCTCATCCATACCGCCTGCGCAGGCATAGATGAAACCTTCGTGATCGATATAGATATTGTCATACGCCGTGGGAACGAAGGATGTCATACGCACCCGCTGTTCCTGTGTCGCAAACTTCTTCCAAATGTAATCCATCCAGTCAAACGTAACCGGCGTGGCGCCGACAAATCCCGAGAAAGTGCCGTCCGCCTCATACTTGCACAAACCTTGATTGATACTGGTAGCAATGCAGTAAACACGTCCTGCCGTGTCAATAACGATCTTGGAGGGCTGGAAAGTACTGTCCGCACTGACGGTAGAATCCACCGGCAGATTGAACTGGAGAAGGAAATTAAGGTCGCTGTCCACCTTTACGATCCTTGCGTTTCCATTGTCACTGATAAAGATGTCCCCCTCGTCCGAAATGGCGATATCCGTCGGTGAGGAAAGTGTCTTCACATCCGTATCCCCCTGGATACTGTCGAAGATGCGCACCACCTCAAACTGCTCCGTGCCGGTCCGCTCAAGCTGTACGATCCGATTGTTGCCGGTATCACAGATATAGATCATCCTGTCCTTGACAAACATTCCCTGAGGGTTGCGGAAATTGAGATCCAGGCCGAACGATTCCGCCGTGTATACTTTTGTCACCGTATAGGCATCTGGCGAATCCTGCACATCACCCCAGTAGTCATAATTATATGTATAGCTCTTATCTCCAGCCATAACGCTCATTGAGGATGTCGCAAGAACCACCGCTCCCAGCGCTAAGGCGCCGATTGATTTGATTATCTTTTTCATAGGCCACCTCATTCCCTGTTAATCTTTCAGACCCGAGCTTGCCATTGTCTCCAAGATCTGGCTCTCAGAGAAAATAAAGATGGCAATGGGAACGATCATCAGGACAACCAGCACCGCTGCGCCCTGCCCCGTTCTTGCAATGCCTCCGCTCTGAATCTGCTGCATGGCATATACGAGTGTCTTCTTTTCCTCGGAATAGATAAATGTGGCAGCCTTGTTGTTCCACAGCCCCTGTACCGAGAAGATGATCAGTGTGAGCCACGCGGGCTTTACGTTCGGCATCACGATACCGCTGAACACCCGCCACTCACTTGCGCCGTCAATCTTTGCCGCCTCGATCAGAGATGTCGGAAGTCCTTCCATGAACTGCTTCATGAGGAACAGTCCCATCGGGGATGCAAATCCCGGGATGATGATCGCCCAGTATGTATCGATCCAGCCAAGCTTGTTTAAGATCAGGTAGTTGGGAATCTGTGTCACGTAACCTGTAAACATCATCGCCACAGTAACCAATTTAAAGAATGCCTGATTGCCAGGAAAATCATATTTCGCCAGCACAAAGGCTCCCATGGACGCCACGATCAGATGACCGAAAGTACCGACAAACGTGATAAATACTGTATTAAACAGATACCTTGAGAATGTTACCCACGATTTTCCCATCGTCACGAACAGATCGGAAAAATTGTCAAACGTAGGGTTCTGCGGCAAGATCTTGGGCGGAAACTTGAACAATTCGTCCAGAGGTTTCAATGCACTGCTCACCGCATAGATCAGAGGAAATGCCATCACCACTGCCACCAGCAGCAAAAACAGATACAGAAAAATGTCTCCCACGATTGACCGGTTTGGCTTTCTCCTCTTGATCAGCTTTTTATGATATACAGGTTCTAAGTTTTCTTGCTCTTTTTTCTTGTTCTTCTTGCTCATATCAGGTTCCTACTCTCCTCAACAGACTTTGGATTGCTTTGTTACAAAGTATCATCATCAGGAACAGAATGGTTGCGATCGCACACGCATAACCCATCTCAAACCTAGTGAAGCCATAGTCGAACAGATGTGTCACAATCGTACGTGCCGCGTAATCCGTACTCGGATATCCGCAGAGCGCCATGGTGACATCACAGACACCAAAAGCCTGGGTGATCGACATAACCGCACCGAACATCAGCATCGGGCGCATATTCGGAAGTGTGATATACCACAATTCCTGCCAGCGGTTCTTGACACCGTCCATGTATCCTGCCTCAAACTGTGACCTGTCCACGCCCTGCAGACCAGCCACGAACGAGAGGAACCCAGTACCCAGGCTCATCCACAGGATGACGAGCATACAGATCGGCAGCATGTATGTCGGATTGACAAACCACAGTATCGGCGTGTCGATAACGCCAATATTCATCAGAAAAGCATTCACATATCCGTACGCGTCTCCTCTGAAGAAAACAGAGAAGATCACGTAACAGTTGCCGGCGATCGACGGCGCGTAGAACACGACAACCGCCACGCTGCGCACCCATCTTGGAAGCTCGTTGATCAGCCATGCAAACAGGAATGACATGATATATCCAAGAGGACCGGTGATGACAGCGATCATCAGGGTGTTCTTGATACCGATGAGGAATATGTCATCATCGAGGATCAGACTGATATAATTCTGCAGCCCGATAAATCTCGGCTTTTCCAAAATGTTATAGTAAGTAAATCCATAAAAGATGGAAATCACTACGGGTGCCACAAAGAACAGTGTAAACAACAGCGCGTAGGGCAGAAGGAACAGATAACACATCTTGCTCTTCTTCGCTTTTTTCCACGCAACCTGCATATTGTGCTTCCGCAGGACAAAATATTTATTCATATACTCTTTCATTTTTCACGCCCCTATTCTTCATCAATTGGCAAGCCGAACTCAATCCGCTTCTTCTTGATCTCATCATTGATCGTGACTGCATAGTCTATGATCGTTTCCCTGGAGTCGATCTTTTCGTTGATCACCTTTCTGATCGCGTTGGTGATATGGCGTCCTGTGAAGTATCCGCCCGGAACCTCACGTATTCCGACCGTCTGCTCCCACTGCGCACTGAGCGTCTCAATATCGTCATTGCTCCATGAAAGCTGTACGAACGCATCCTTGTTTGCTGTCGCGTAGCGCGCCGAAGATCCGAGCAGCGCCTCGATCTCGCGTCCGAAACGTACCTGTGTGTCAGTGCTTGACCACCACTTCATAAATTCCCATGATTTCTGCCGCAGGCTTTCATCCTCGGTAGCGACCATCATCGTTGCATTTCCAGTGATATAGTCGGAACGGTCAATATATGTGCTTCCATCTGCTGCAGTGTACTCCGTGCCAGGGATCAGTGTGAAATCCCAAAGTCCTCTGATCTCCGGAGCCGATACCATCAAGGTATTGTATGTAGAATATGGCGAGATACCAATGGGCATCTCTCCCGAACGGAAACGGCTCACAAAGTCATATATCGTAGGGAGACCATAGTCATTAAAGTATCTGATGTAATCCTTGAATGCCTTTACGCCTGGTTCGTCGTCAACCTCAGTCTTCGTGCCTTCCTGATTGTACATATCCCCGCCATACTGGAACAGGAGTGTAAAATACAAGGACAGATCCGGCGCATTGGATGCAACCGCCGTGGTCGCCGTCGTGGTACTGCTGCTGCCCGCCGCTGTCGGTATGCCGACCGAGAGGTTATTTCCCTGTATTGTAGGCAGCATCTCGATCAGTTCCTGCCAGGTATTCGGCGTCTCAAGACCAAGCTCCTCGAGGACATCCTTCCTATAAAACATAACATTGAACGTCTGTGTCTCTGGTATCGCATAAATATGCCCATCCAGCCTGTACTGCTCATAGGAGCTCTCTGAATAATGAGAGAATACTTCCTGCCAGTCGTCAAACTGGGTGAGATCCTCAACCGCATTTCGAAGCGCATAGTTTACAGGCTGATCCGCACCTACGGAAAGCACTATATTTGGTCCTCTTCCCGCCATGACTGCATTCATCAATGCTCCGGGGTCGACCACTTCGACATTGACCTTGACACCGCTGTTTGGAGTGAAGGTATCATCCACCATGGACTTTAAGATCGTACCCTGGTCACGTCCGGTGAGAACCCATACCTTGACAACTTCCTCACCAGAACCTTCCGCGTAGACATCGCCTACCGCGTTGTAATCAACTACAAAGGACGCGCCAAACGATTTCATCTCATGCCATAGTTTCGTGGCCGCATTTGCCTTTTTCTGCTCAGGCTTGGCATTGACTCCGCTCACTACCAGATAGTCGATGTCGAGTTTGGTCTCGCTCAGATTCAATGCCGCCGTTCCCAAAGCAGTTATATTATCCTTGAATGTCGTAAACTCCAGAGTGATCTTCTGCGGTTTCTCGCAGAAACGCTCCAGCTGCTGCGCTACCGTCTGAGCGGATGCGATGCCGTCTGCCTTCTGCCCGCTGTATGCCACCATTTCATCCACGAGTTTGAACAATCTCTTTGATTCGAGATCCATCGCTTCTATGATCTCGGGATAGTTTCTCTCGATATAGTAGTCTCTGTACTGATCCGGAGTTGCTCCCGTATAGACCAGAACCTTCCTGTAGATCTGGTTCAGTCTGAAAGTGGAATCCTCAAGCTCCTCAAGAATGGCTCCGACACCGCCCAGAGTCGCCTCCAGCCTGATCGTATGAACGCCTTTTGTCAGATAAACATTGTACGGCGTACCGTTCTCATCAGCCAGATTCAGATAATCCCAGTCGTTGCTGTAGGCAAAAGAAATCTCCTTGAACTCCTCAAAAGGAATCTCGCCGTCTATATAAACGCTTCTGCTGGACACAACGCCTCGCGAATAATTCTGGCGTCCCTTTACCATAATATTGTAGAATCCGTCCTCCGGCACTTCAAACTCCCACTCGATCCACTGTCCGGAGCTCCTCCAAGCCTCGCCGCCCACATAGTTCAGCACAGTTTTTGTCACGCTGTTTGGCTGGGTGGTCGGGGAAGACCTGTCATATTTCGCATAAAGAGATGATTCAGAACGATAGGTGGAATCCTCTCCCTCGATCAAAGCCATAAAATTCTTAGCTGTATCGGAGGATGCGTCTGCCGGGCACCTCGCTATGTACTCCTGATAATCATCTAGCTCCTGCACTTTCGTGATCTCAAGCCGGCGCAGAACCATAGGTTCATTCTCAGCCTCAAGACCGATCGTATTCTCACCTTTCTCCAGATAAAACAGGTACGGATCAGTGATGTACCCCATATCATCCTTGAAATACGCTTTCTGCCAATCCGGCGCCTCGATCTGACTGGGTCTGATCTCATTGCCCTGATTGTCAACCGTGGGCGCTCCCGCATCAGTCCAGATCCTGGTGAAAGAAATATTCCTCGCATCTTCAAAAGGAACCTCACCGTTCAGATAGACAACGCGCTCTGCCGCCACTCCCCGGGATTCAGGAATCAAATACTCCATAAAAATATTGTAGAACCCCGCTTCCGGCACATTTACTTTCCAAGTGACTATGGAATCGGTGTCTGTAAACAGCGCTTTCTCCTCTCCTTCATAGTCATTGTACACCTCCACGCCGCCTTCAGATTCATAGTCATACAAATCTACTGCAACGCTCTGATCAGGGTGCGCCGCACCGGCATGGTCATTCAGGTAGCCCGTGTAAGTACCTGTCCTCTGCATGCCTTCTACGTCAGTGCTCAGGTCAGCGCCCGCGTACTTCTCATGGAAGTCATCCACACCGCGCAGAGACATAAGGAAAGCAATCAACGCTATGACCGCTACGACTGCAACCGCAATAATAATCTTCTTTCCAGACTTTCCTTGGCTCTTCATACTTTCCTCCACAAAACCAGTTTTTTTTATAGGGAACAAATCAACACAATAACTAAAAACATCTGCATTTAAGCAATTTTTTTAGCACAATTATATATTACGCCATAAATAACCCCCCGTACTCCTCATATTTTGCTATTCACTATTTATATATTGCTTTTTTGTGCATACTGTACATTTGTACTGATATATTTATGGAAATCCCATCAAAATAACAAAACGGCAAAAAAATCTTTTTATTTTTTTAATAGTTCCTCATATTCTCTTCATATTTCGCCTTATTTTTTATATTTAACGCATACTTTTGACGATCCGCCTTGTGCAATCTGTATACCTAATATGGTATTCATTTGCAGATATAGCAGTATTCCCCAAAATATCAAAACCTCTTTCATTTTAATATATAATCGTTTATAATTGTTAACATAGAAAGGTTCATAATATTAATGTATATTATACAACTATTTTGGAAAAAGAACCATGCACCTATGTTCGAAAGGGATTGGTAAATCGATGACAAGTCAAGAACCAAAAGACAAGAAACTCAATAGTCAGGACACGAACCCGACTCCATCCGCTCCGGCCGAACCGATCGACCTGGAGCAGATCAACGGCAGTGACTTTGATTTCTACAGCGCAAACAGCGACTATATCGGATCCACGATGATCAATAAGAACCACGAGATCGTCAACTACCGCAACAGTTCCACGGTTCGCATCTGGTACAATGAACAGCCGGAGAACTATCCGCTGCACTGGCACAACTCACTTGAGATCATACTGCCGGTCAGCGACTGCTACTATGTCGTTACAAACGATACCACACACTGCATCCATGAGGGGGAGATCTACTTCATACCGTCAGGTGAACTGCACATTTTATACCCTCCCGCGATTTCAAACGGCGTTCGTTTTGTCTATCTGTTCGACCTTAATGTTATGGCGCATCTAAAAGACTTTGCCGGCATCCAGCCGATGCTGTCTGCACCATTTCTGATAACAAAGGACAACTCACCCGAGATCTACAGGGATGTTTTTGACCTGTTGATGCAGATGCAGATCGAGTATTTCCGGCAGAACCTATACAGTGAACTCACCGTTTACTCCCTGCTGATGACCATGTTTGTAAAACTTGGCACCAACTACTCAAACATGCTCGCCACCGCTGATATCCAAGCCGGAAAACAGCGGGAGTACATCAAACAGTTCAACGGCCTGTTGGCTTATATCGACGAGCACTACATGGACGCGCTCACGCTCGAGGACATGGCATCATTGATGGGTTTCAGCAAGTTCCACTTTTCCAGGCTTTTTAAGGATTACACAGGCTGCACTTTCTGCGATTACCTCAATTACAGGCGCATCAAGGCGACCGAGGAACTGCTGCCTCACCCGGAACTGTCCATCACGGAGATCGCGATGCAGGTAGGATTCTCGAGCATTTCCACCTTTAACCGCCTGTTCCGGCTGTACAAGAAATGCTCCCCGAGCGAGTACCGCAGCAAGATGTCCATACATTCACTCAGAAAGAAATAGGAAGAGAAAAAACTCAAATATGTTATTGACGTATTTTGGAATATTAAGATATAATCATTTTATAGCAGGATCAAACGAAAGAACTGTTTAATATACAACAAAGACAGAGCACAAAATGCTGCACATTAAAAACCTGGACGAAGGGCTTTCAATATTTAAAGCGCTTGGATCGGAAATCAGAGTTAAAATCATCAAAATACTGCTGGAGAACCACGGCATGAGCATGAATGAACTTGCCAGCCGGCTCAATATCACAAACGGCGCCCTGACAGGGCATATCAAGAAACTCGAGGACAGTGGTATCGTCACGACCTCCACCGTGTCCACCGGACACAGAAACCTCAAAAAATGTTCCGTGTTTCTGGACAAGATCCTGATCGATCTCGACACGCGGGAGGACTTTGACAATATCTATCAGACAAGCCTGCGGATAGGTCATTATACGGATTACTGCATCTATCCCACCTGCGGGATCGACCAGATCAACATCTCACTGGAGACCGGATCCGAAGCACCCGGTATCAATGATATCTGGTCTTCAGATATTTCTTTCAAATTAAATGGCAGGAAGATCGCCACATGGACCAGCCCTGGGGATTTCGGTGCTGTACAGGGAATCTTTACCCCTGACTGGTGGTACCCGAACTGGAACCAGTACGGTCTGTTGAAAATCCTGGTGATAAACCAGACCGGAACCTTCATAGACGGCCTTCAGGTTTCTGATGTGTCTATAAACGAATTTGGGTTTGATCACCGCAGTACCATCAAACTCAAGCTGGAAGTAGAGGAGGATGCAGAACACGTTGGCGGGCTGACCATATTCGGAAAAAATTTTGGTAATTATAATCAGGATATCGATATCCGTATGCATTACAGTCCGATTTCCGGCACTCCAGCCAATCAGGTATCGGAATAGATGGGAAAACAAAAACCACCGGTTTAAAACTGGTGGTTTTTGTTTTCCCATCTATTCCGATATATTAGAGCGTGTTTGACAAGCTGCCCTGTCTTTCCGTCGAGTTTGGCAAACACGGGGAACAGCCACAGCCCCCAGATCAGGAACAGGAAACAGATGACACCGCTGACGATGAACATTACTTTCGAAAATATGTTCCCCTATCGATACCAGAACATCATGTCGGCTGTCATGATGGCACTGCACAGCAAAATGCACAGCCAGACAGGTGTTATCTGCAGGAAATTCTTCCTGAAACTGGCAAAAAAGCGTTTCATGACATATCCGTCGCCACATCGGATCGATGTGATGCTGACATAATATGCCGCGGTCGTCGCCGCCCCCGCTGTGACAACAGGGAGGCAGCACAGCAACCATATGACATTGAGGATGATCAGATCCGTCATCTTGTTCAAAAAAGCTATGACCGGTGAATTTGACATAATATAAACCCCGCTTATTTGATACCGCTGATCGCCACGGACTCGATGATCACCCTCTGGAAACAGAAGAACAGTGTGATCGTCGGCAGCATGGCGATGACAGATGCCGCCATGATCAGCGCGTAGTTGCTCTGGATCGAGTAGTATGTATTGAAAGACTGGATCACGACCTGCAGTGTCCAGTTCTTCTCGCTTCTAAGGAATATTGCAGGCGCCAGGTAATCGTTCCAGATCCCCATAAACCACAGCGTGAGCTGCGTTCCGACAGCGCCCTTCATCAGCGAGAAGAAGATCTGCAGGAGTTTGATATGTGCCAGTCATGGCTCGTAGAAAAATACATCACCCATTTTCCCATCCTCTCGTTGTAGATCACATCGGGCGCCCACACGGCGTTCCCGCCCTCCACGTAGTTCCCCACATAGGCGAAAGCCTCCATCTCCTTGTCTAACAGATTGTCAAAAAGCAAATTGCTGCCGTTCACCCCGCTCGCAAAAGACTTCCATTTCACCAGGTCCGTGCTCTCCGCCGCCTCCATATGCGATCCAAAATATAGTAATTTTCCTCCGACTTCACGATCAAGGGATCTGCACGGATATCCCGATGGCTGCATTCTTCTGCTCCACCTCCTCCGCGATCGTCCTACCGCCGGGATGAATCATACTTAAACCCAGAAAAGCCTGCCCTGCCGCCTGTCTGCGCCGTCGCATAGACGAACAGTCCGAACCGGCAGCCCGCAAAGTGATCCAGTTTGAAATACAGCTTCTGCACCGCGCCGATCTGCTGCCATGTGCCGCCGTCGCCATCCCCTTTATAATAGAAGAAACGCGCCTCGTCCTTCATCTGTGCAAAATCCGCCTCGATCCGCAGGCGCACCGTGCTGTGCTGTCCGATCCGCACAGCCTCCCACTCCGTCCCCGCCAGATCATCCTCCGGCAGCGCCTGCATGGAATCATCCACAGCCCGCCTGCCCTTCATAACGACATAGAATCCGTCCTCCCTGCGCGTCACCGCAACCATGCCGTAGCATCCCTGCAGCGCGCAGATCCCTGCGTGATCCCCCACTTTCAGCGCGCCCGCATCCACTGTTACCTCCGCCGCACACTGCGGGAAGAGCATGCGCTGTGTCAGTATATTGGACGCCTGCAGCAGGCTCTGGCATATTGTTCCGGTCTCGACCCAGAGGACGCCGCGCTCCGTGTCTCGCCCGATCAGGTTCAGATCCGGCTCGTGGTTGAACTGCCACACACTTTTCAAGCCGTAGCATCCGTACTGCTCCTGCTCTGTCTCCTCCGGAAGACCGGACGCTTTCCTGAAATCATCGCTCTGCACCAGCGGGACGTATGTGTGCTTTTCCTCAGGACAAGGGACTTCAAACTGTTGTGGTATGCGCCTGTCCCTGCCAAATACCGGATAGTCCGCCTCCCATGTGACAGGTACCAGCACCGGAATCCTGCCGACTGCGCCGTGATCCTGGAACAGCACTGCATACCAATCTCCGCCGGGCGTGTCCACGATCCCTCCCTGTGCCACACCCTGACCGCAGTACCCCCTGTCGTCGACCAGAACGTCTCCCCCGGAAAACGTGCCGTCGATGGTATCTGCCACAAAGCACGCCTCCGTGCGCATCCACCTGTCCCGCAGGGAATGGATAAAGAACAGATAGTACTTTCCGTTTATTTTGTAAAAGTGCGTCCCCTCATACCCAAGTCCCGGGTGCCCTGCATCGCTGACCGCCAGACGGTGCAGCCCGCCCGCAAGGGGCGCCGTCAGTCCGGCATTGAGCTGTGTGATATAGATATCCTTGCCCCCGTATGCGATGTACGCGTCGTCCCCGTCAAACAAGAGGGAACAGTCGTGGTAAAAGCCCTCGATCTGATGCTTTTCCCACGGTCCCGCGATCGCGCCTGACGTGTACAGATAGGTCTTACCCGTATCGTTCGCGACAAAGCAGACATAAAACTTATCCTTGTGATAGCGCAGGGACGCCGCCCACATGCCCTTGCCGTACACGTTTTGTCCGCCCTCCAGCCGCTGTCCGGGCGTGCTGTCCAGACGGTCGTACACAAATGCCGCGTGCTCCCAGTTCACCAGGTCGTACGAGCGCAGAATCTCCCCGCCCGGCATGAAATGCATGGTCGTCGACACCATATAATAAATATCCCCGACACGTATCACATCGGGATCGGGATAATCCAGTCTTGTGATCGGATTGACCTCTGCGTCCTGTATTTGAATCTTACTCTCCATGTTCATATGCTTCTCCTATTTCAATTTGTCTAATTCATAGCGCCCTGATCTACATAGTACTGCGCCTGTGCGTGGAACATTTCCGCGTAGATCCCGCCCTCGCGCACCACAAGCTCGTCGTGCGTGCCGTACTCCTTGACCGTGTCCTCGGCAAAGACCGCGATGTGGTCGCAGAAACGACAGCTCGACAGGCGGTGCGAGATGTAGATCGCCGTCTTGCCGCCCACCAGCGTGTGGAACTGTCTGTAAATCTCGTATTCCGCAATCGGGTCAAGCGCCGCTGTCGGCTCGTCCAAAATCACAATCGATGCGTCCCGGTAAAGCGCCCGGCTGATCGCTGTCTTCTGCTGCTGTCCACCGGAGAGCTCCACGCCCTTCTCGTCAAAACTCTTGTAGATCGTCGTGTCAAGCCCGTCGGCAAGCTTCTGCGCGTCCTCGTACAGCCCGGTCTGTGTGAGCACCTCCTTGAGCCGTTCCTCGTCCACAGCCGCAAGCCCCGGCGCCACATTCTCCCGCAGGCTGAACGCAAAGAGCTTGAAATCCTGAAACACCACCGCAAAGAGCTTTCGGTACTCCTCTTCCGCGTACTCCATGATGTTGACGCCGTCAATGCAGATCTCGCCCTCCGTCACCTCGTACAGACGGCACAGCAGCTTGATGAAAGTTGTCTTTCCCGCGCCGTTTAAGCCCACGATCGAAAGGTGCTCCCCCTGCCTGATTGTGAGGTTTAAGTGGCGCAGCACATACTTCTCCGAACGCGGATAGCGGAAGCTCACGTCGCGGAACGCGATGACATGTCCCTCGCTGCCCGTGTCCACCAGACTGCGGTCCCCCGTCTGCATCGCCGCCGGATAATCCAGAAACAGCACAAACTGATAAGCATAATTGCAGCGCTTTTTAATTTCCATCACATTGAATATAATATTCTGCAGACTGTTATAGAGCTGCGTCGCCGACATCACACACATGGTAAAATCACCCACAGAGATCACCCTGCGGACGGCAAGCATGCCGATATAAAAATAACTGACACCGTCCCGCAGTACGTTTACAAGATCGATTCCCCAGGTGTAACGTATCTGCTCAATCCCGCGTTTCTTCCAGATGTCCGTCATCTCGTCCGACTGCCTCCTTGCCCGATCGCCCATCATGCGGCTGCTGTCATACAGGCGGATATCCTTTCCATACTGAAACGATGCCAACTGGAAAAGCACATAACTAAATATGCGGTTGCTCTTGGACAGTCCGATAAAGCTCCTGGTTTCAATCTCATTGTTGCGCGCCGTGAGCCATGATATCACCACGAGGGCCGCCACCTGTATCGGCAGAAGCAACGGGCATCTGGTAAAAATAAGCGTCGTCACACCGCCCAGCACTGCCACATTCAACACAATCTGATAAACACAGTCGAGAATCCCAACCACACCCCCGCTGTACCACGACATACCTTCGCGCGCCTTGTTGAGCTGGTCGAGCGCATCAGGGTCCTCCGTGTGCTCGAAATCCATCTTCATCGCGTGTTCGCCGATCATCATGTCACAGTACTGCTGAAACCACTGGCTGATCTCTCCCTTTGTGCGCTCCGCCACGCTGTTTGACGCCCGCACCAGCACATCGATGACAACATGCAGCGCGGCATATAAGACGATCAGGCGCAAATGCGCGGTCAGCGGCGCCCCCTCCGTCACCAGCATCAGTTCATCGAGCAGCAGCTTTGGAATCAGCACATTTTTCATGGCGACGACGGCGTCTCCCACAAACAGAATCAAATAGCTGACAAAGAGCGCGGGCTTCTCGCGCCATGCAACGCGCAGCATAAAAGCAAGTGTCCTTTTTACCTCACGCATTTTCCTGCACCTCCTCCACATAGTACTGCGCCTGGATATGGAACATTTCCGCATACTTCCCGTTTTGTTCCAGCAGCGATTCGTGCGTTCCCAGCTCCGCAAGCTTCCCGTCCACAAACATCGCCACCCTGTCACAGAAGCGCGTCGAGCTTAAACGGTGACTGATATAGACTGCTGATTTTGTACCGATCAGCTTGTCAAAATCCTCGTACAGCCGGCTCTCCGCCAGCGCGTCGAGCGCCGCCGTCGGCTCGTCGAGCACCACAATCGGCGCGTCCTTGTACAGCGCACGCGCGAGCGCCAGCTTCTGCCGCTCGCCTCCTGACAGGTCAACGCCGTCGTCGTAGATGACCTTTAGCATCTGCGTGTGTACGCCGTCGTGCAGCGCCGCAAGCTTCTCAGAAAGCCCCGCGTCCCGCAGCCGTGCCTCCGCCTTTGCACAGTCTGTCTTCTCCGGCGGCTGCATGGACACATTCTCGGCCAGCGGAAACGCAAACAACTCCACCGTCTGAAACGCCGGGGCAAACAGCTTGTAATAGCTGTGCTTGTTGTATTCTTTTACATTGACGCCGTTTAACAGGATCTCGCCCTCGGTCGGTTCATACAAACGCAGCAGCAGCTTGATAAAAGTCGATTTTCCCGCGCCGTTTAACCCGACCACGGCGAGCCGCTCCCCCGCTTTCAGCGTCAGGTTCAGGTGCGCTAAGGCATACTGCTCTGCCTTGGGGTAGCGAAAGGACACATCGCGGAAGGTAAACTCATAGTCCGCCGACACCGGAACCGGTATGCCGCCCACGTCCTCATCCCCGCCGTCAAAATCCATAAAACTGCGGAAATCGTCCACTTCCCTGCTCCTTGCGAGCAGCTCCGCGATCCCGCGCATAACCATCCAGACCGCACCGGCAAAAGTATTATAGGAGGAAACATACAATGTAAAACCGCCGAGCGTCATCCTGCCCGTTACCACGGCATAGATCAGCCATGCGTAGATCAGTCCCTGACTCACGAGCATCGTGATACATGTCATCAGCCGCTGCCGCTGCCAGATACGCTGGTGAAGCTGCTCTTTTTCATAACGCTCCGCCATCAGCTCCCGGTATTTGTGCATCAGCCACCCCGTGAGCCCAAACATGCGGATATCCTTTGCCGCAGCAAAATCCGTCGTGATGTTCTCCATGTAGCGGTTCTTGCGCCACCACATGGAGAGCGCGTCCCACACCTGTTCCTTATCCGCCTTTGAGATGCGGTTGAACAGCCAGAAATCCACCGCGAGCGTGATGAGCAGCGGATTGACAACCCCCAGTATGAACAGTCCTGCCAATGCCACACTCAGATTACACAGGAGGTTTGCCATCTCACGCATCATTCCCTCCGGACCAGAGTTGTTGTTTGACACGGCACGCTCCGCTTTCTGGCAGCAGTCCATCACATCGCTGTCCTCGAGATTTTCAAAGTCGATGCGCATGATCTTGAGATTCTTCTCCTGTATCATCTTCATGCGCACACCGATATAACGCCACCAGTTGCCGTTGTAATAGGTCCGCATCAGCGCCGTCACAAGCCGGACCGCGCAGAATACACAGATCACAGCCGCAAGACTCTCCCCTGCATTCACTCCTGTGATCCTGTCCACGATCAGCTTGGAAAGAAATCCCCACAGATACTGCATAAATGGCGCGCAGACAACCCCCATCACAATAATCGGCAGTATATGACTGTCCGCGCGCACCATATTTTTCAAGATGTATCTGACATTGCGCAGCACACCGTATTCCACATGCAGTGGATTTTTCTCCTCCTCTTTTTTCTCCTTATCTCTCCCTCTTTTCATATTCCCAAATCCCCTCTGTATACCCCATGACAATATTTTCTCCCGCCTCATTAAAATGCGGAACGGTATCAATCAGCTCACAACGCCAAATCCAAGGATCGTAAATTCTTTGTCCTCGTCTCCGGGCTGCATCCTGACTTCGACGCGCCATGTCCTGCGCTCCCTGTTCTGGAAGCAGATCAGTGGATTGCAGTGCGTCCAGCCGTTGACCTTCGGATCCGCGAAAAGCACTTCCTCACCGTCCACAAACACCCGTGCACAGCCCGCGTCCGGCGCACCCGAATCTTTGTTCACCATCAAAAGACCCGTGCAGCAGATCTCCATGACAAAAGGTTCTGCGCCTTTTGTGTGCTTCCAATTATAGGGAAACTCCTTGGTCTGTGTCAGATCCCTGTTCATCTCGACACCCTGCAGCTCCTCGTCCGTATCCGCAAAATCCCCGGGCGACACGATTTTCACAGTATCCTCCTGGCTGTTCCGATCGTACAGCCAGACCTGCTCAAAGGCGTCGCCGATCACAGCCGGAACTGCCGCCAGATCGAGCGTGTCCTCGTCCATCGGACTGCTGTCCACCTCCTGCATCAGATAGACCAGCCCGTCCGACATGATCTGATGTCCGATATTTGTCGGGTGGAAACAATCGTAAAAGAACTGGTTCTTCGTGACGACTTTGCCCTCGCCCGCCTTCCTGTAAAACTGCTCCACCACGCAGTCCCGCGTGCTGACCATCGGCAGATGATACCGTTCACCCACGACACCGAGCCGCTCCTGCAGATTCCAGTCATTGGCAAACACGGCAAACAGCAGTATGACAGCGGGCTTGTTCTTTGCCGCGAGGATCTTCCTGACCAGCGATTCGTAGCAGACGCCCTTCGTCTCATCCCCCTCATCGTTCACCGCGAACTCCACGACCACGATGTCCGGCGTCACGGATCCGTCCCTGCACACGTCGCGCTCGTAGCGGATCATGCCAAGCTCGGAAGGCGTTCCGCCCACGCCCGCCTTGACATAGTGGATGTTCTCATCCACGCCCTTTCCTGCAAGACGGCACAGTCCCTCGAAGGTCCGCCATGCATAGCACTTCGTGTTGATGGGAACCGCGCCCGCGCCCTGTGTGATCGAGCCGCCGATAAAGGCGATCGTGGTGTCCTCCCCCCGCTTTGCCCGCTCGATGGCAGCCTTCAAGCGCGCGTTGTTCCCTGTCTGCACCAGGGATCTTCTCAGCATTTCCTGATACGCGCTGCACGCAAAATCAACCTGTCCCTCCTCCTCCGGCTCCGGCGCAGTGAACCCGTCGTTCAGATAAAACTTCACTGCCACCTGCGCCTGCGCCGCCGCGCCGTCCTTCTGCGGCTCATCGAACACAAAGCGGATCTGTCCCGGAATGTCGTCATCGTCCGACCAGTCACAGTCCGACAGATCCAGCACACACTCCATACCGTCCGCCGGAACCTCCATGCGAAGCGTCGTGCCCGAGCCGTACATATCGGATTTCCCGTACATCTGAAACACAAACTCCGCCTTTTTGTCCGCGCCATCCATCTCCACGCTGACGCCGATGCTGTGCACCAGACGACGGAATCCCTCCGTCGTCACAAGCAGGTCGAGCATCTCCTCGTCCGTGATGCCGCCCACGATCCGGGCACTCGATAACATGCGCCCGTCATTCAAGTATATGAACTGAACCCCCGTTCCATCCGGCTGTGCAGATCCCGCGACCTGCTTGTTTCTCATGATATAAAAACCGGGCCGTTTCTTCTCCGGATCCTTCGGTGCTTTTGGTCCTCCCATAATCGTTATCTCCTTATCATATTCAATCAATCCTTTTCGCCCAGGCCTCTTTGCGGCAGCCTTCTATTTCCGCCAGCTCTCGACAGGCCCCAGATAGGACTCCGGCAGTCTGGTGTTCTCGGGGTACAGGACGATCCGCTCGAGCACGATGCCCGGGTCCGCCGCGTAGAAATACAGCTGGTTCTCTCCTTTTCTCACAGGAACGACGGATTCGATCACGCGGGTATTGTCGAGCACACCGCGGTTCCACTCCTCGCATGAACAGTCCGCATGGAAGGAATCCGACACGGTGTCGAGCGTCTTTTTGCGCTCCCCGTTGATCGAGAAGGCAAGACACATGCGCTTTCCCTTCTCGACCGGATTCCTGGGCAGCAGATAAAAGCGTATGATGTAGTCCCCCTCGTTCTCCGCCGCAAACATGTAGCGCAGATACGGCGCCTCCGCCGCGTCGATCCACGATTTCGTGACGGGAAAAGCCTTCACCGCGGAACCCATCCTGCCAAGGTGTTCGATGACTGCGAAGCCCTCGTCCCCCACATCCTTTTGTTCCGTGAAGCCGTCCGCGTTCATGGCGATGTAGCCCTGCCGCTCGATATAGGTGCCCGCTGCGCAGTCGTTCACAGCCTCATCCGCAATCAGCTCGAGCCTGCCAACCGTCTTCTCACCGTTTGAAAACGTGACATCGATCTCGATCAGCGCGCGCTCCCTGCCCTTTAACTTCGACCTGTCGCAAGTCACCACAACGCTTTCGCTGCCCTTTGTCAGGCTCTCGACATTTCCCTGTGCCGCGTCAAAGCAGACCCAGGGTCTGTCGCACTGTATGCTGTATGAGAAATCCACATCCCCGCGGCTGCCGATCTCGATCACCACGTCCCTGGTGTCCGGTCTGGTGAAATCGTCGTTGCTCGGATAACGGCTGTCCTGCCAGTGCGCGCCCAGATGGTACGCCTCCCCGCCGCGGAACCCGACGATAATCTTCGCCATCGGAAGCGGGATCACCTCCTGCACCGTCGGATAGGTCCAGTTGTGGGCATCCCAGCTGCGGAAACCTGTGTGCGCAGAGTCCATCATATGGTTCCACTTGCCCTCCGCCAGCGCATGATAGGACTGCACATACTGACGATCCTTCACTGCGCGCCAGCGGATGCTTGCGACGTAGGCGTTTGCCCCCATGCTGCCCTGCTTTGCATAAAATGCATTCCAGCCCGCCTCGATGTGCATCAGGATCAGGTTGAGGGATGCCATCGCCGGATAATAGATCATGCTGCCATACGCCGCCATGCACTCCGCAGGCATATGCTCCCGCAGCCGCTTTGCCGTCTCCATCAGACCGTGCACCTCGTTCCAGACACGCTCCCCCTCCCGGAAATGGCAGGGATGATAGATCGCCGGCGACATCGCCTCCGGATGCCTTGCCGAATTCCACTTGGTGTAGCCGTCCAGCAGCGTCAGCAGATCCTGTTTGTCCTCCCTGTCGAGGCGGCTTCCGAACTGCTGCTCGATCCATGTCTTCACATAATCCTCGGTCTTGTTTTTCTGACTGTACGTCTCGTAGTCGTACGCCAGATCCATAAAATAGCACAGCGGGTACTCCGCGCCCTTGAGATCTCCCACATTGACGATCCAGAGCTCGCGCACACCGTACTCGTAAGCCTGTGTCATCTGCTCCCACGTCTTGGTCAGGCGCGCCGTGTTCTGCCACTCGTAGCTGATCGGTCCGCCGTGGTAATCAAAGTGATAGTACATGCCGTAGCCGCCGGGATGTTTTCTGTCCGTCTCATTCGGCAGCCCTCTCGTGTTGCCGAAATTGTCCTCGCAGAGCAGCAGGATCACATCGTCAAGCTCCTCCCATCCGCGCAGCCCCTCGCAGGTCGCATCTCCGTAATAATAATCTTCCACCTCTTTGTAGATGGCGAGCATGCGCGGGATATCCTTCAAGTCCTTGTCCATGTACTCGCGCAGCAGTGCGTGCTGTGCCATGATGGCGTCCTTGATGACCTGCACATTGTCCGCAAGCCCCGCGTCCTCCGGGAGCAGCATGGAATCGCTCTCGCCGCGCATACCGATCGTGATCACATTCTCAAACGGCTTGTTGCGCAGGATCCCATCCTTCCAGAATTCCGTGATCGCCTCCCTGTTTGACACAAAGCTCCAGGTGTTGTCCGTGCCGTACCGCTGATAGATCCGCTGCCACTCCGCTCCCGCGCGGCACAGCGGCTCGTGGTGCGACGTTCCCATGACAACGCCGTACATGTCGGCAAGCTCCGCGCTCGCAAGCCCCGGTCCCTCCTCCGAGAAGACCGAATCCCACATCGCGGGCCAGAGATAGTTGCCCTTGAGACGCAGCAGCAGGATAAAGATCTCCTCGTACGCTTTGGCATTGACGCCGCCAAACGTCTCCATGCACCAGTTCCCGAAGGCAGGCCACTCGTCGTTGATGAAAAAACCGCGGTATCTCACGGACGGCTCCTTTGACACAAGCCCGTCCCCGATCGGCAGGATCACCGTGTCCTTCTTCTGCGGGACCACATCCCCCCAGTAGATCAGCGGCGACACGCCGCACAGCTCCGACAGGCGGAACATGCCGTAGATCGTCCCGCGCTTGTCGCTGCCCGCGATCACCAGCGCTTCCTTCACGGATGCCATGTCCGCAAAGGGCTCGCTCACGACCTGGATCTGGTAGACTTCCCGCTTGCCCCGGATCTGCGCGCTGCTCCATCTGCCGGACGCCTCAAGCATCTCGAGAAACGGGCTTTTCCCGAGCGTGGCACAGATGACAACCCTGTCGCTTTTGCACTGCTGCGGCGCTGTCAGGATCTCCGGCGCGATGTCCGTCACAAGCCCGATGTCGCACGCTACGCGCGCGCCGATCCGCTTTACACCCTCATGCGCCTCATTCTCAATATAGAGCTGTGTCAGTTTGTTGTTCTCAAATATGGTAAATGTATTCATACGATCTAATCCCACTTTCTGATATCCATACCTACGTTAAATTTGTGCTGTTACTGATCCGGAACTGTACAGTGATACGCTGCGCAACACCTTCGGACCTGTAGAACACTAACTGACGCATCCTGACTTGTCTGTTTCTCCGATTGTGCATATCAAAAAGTCTCGCCACAGTCCGCTGCGCCTACGTTTTCTGACAATTGCTTTAGCAATTTCACCTCGAAGAAATATCCTGCGCAAGTTGCATCGGTTATTTTCCTACAGTTCCTTACTGTCCGATACTTACCGAGACTGCAGTTTATACTTTCAGAAAGCACTGCAGAACACTGCTTCCCTCCCTGACAAAGACGATGAACTCCTCCAGGCGCGCACTGCAGTCGATCCACTTTCTGCCGTCCACCGCCTCCGGTATGACGCTCATCCGACAGTCTTTCACCGGAATCCATCTGCCCTCCGGAAGATACACCTGCCTCTGCGTACAACCCTCCTCGTAGATGGGCGCGACCAGGATATCCTCCCCGTACATATACTGATCCTCCAACGTATAGCAGGTGGCATCCCGATGATAATCCCAGAACATAGGGCGCATGATCGGCGCTCCCGTGGCGCTTGCGATATCCATATACTGACAGGTATAATCCTTGAGGCGCTCCCTCAGCTCGATCAGCTCCTTCAGGATCGGATAGTTGCGCTCGCCAAAGCACCATATCTCATTGTCCCCGCCGCTCGGCTCGATGATCTCCGGATGGCGCATCTTGTGGTAGGACGGGCGCAGTCTGGCGCCGTGCAGACGCATCACGGGACAGAAGACACCGAACTGGAACCATCTCACGATCAGCTCGCGGAAGTAATCGCTCTCGATATCGCCGTTGATAAACCCTCCGATATCGGAGTTCCACCACGGGATCCCGCACATTCCCATCGACAATCCGCTCTTGATGCTCATTTTCAGGTTCTGGAAGCGGGACATGATGTCGCCGTTCCACACCAGTGCCCCCATCCGCTGGCTGCCGGGGTACGCCGCCCTCGTCAGGGAAATGATCTCCGTCTCCCCCGCCTCCTTCAATCCGTCGTAAATCATCTTCGCATAGTAAAAAGGATAGAGCTGCGCTACCTGGGCGCCATTTCCCAGATAATATCGCAAGTGTGCCGGCTGCTGCGGATGCACCTCCGGCTCCGCCTCGTCCAGCCAGAATGACCGGATGCCGTATTGATAATAGTTCTCCTTGATCTTGTTCCAGACAAACTTCCGCGTGCCGGGATTCATCACATCGACAAAGGTCTGCTGCCCATAAAAATCAAACGTACCAAACTGCCCGTTCTCTGTGCGCACCAGCATGTTCGCCTCGCTCATCGTCTGATAGTTCTCGCTCGACGGGTTGATCGTCGGCCAGACAGACACAACCAGCCGGATGCCCATCTCCTCGAGTTCCCGGCACATCGCCTGTGGATCCGGCCAGTATTTCGGATCGAACTTCCATTCTCCCTGCTCTGTCCAGTGGAAAAAGTCAATGACGATCACATCGATCGGGATCCCGCGCCTTTTGTACTCCCGCGCCGTCTCGAGCAGATCCTCCTGGCTCTCATATCTGAGCCTGCACTGCCAGAAACCGGCTGCCCACCTTGGAAACTGCGGTGTGTACCCCGTCAGGTCGCAGTACAGTTTCGTCGTCTCAGCCGGCGTCTCTCCCGCATAGATGAAATAATCTGCCTGATACGCGCTGTCCGCCACAAACATCGTGTGGTTTTTTGTCGTCTCGCATCTTCCGGGCGCCGGATTGTTCCAGAAGAACCCGTAGCCGAGCGAAGAGTACAGCACCGGCAGTGTGGACTTGGTGTTGTAGTGGACGATCTGACAGGTGCTGCCCTTTCTGTCAAACAGATCTTCCTGCTCCTGTCCCATCCCGTAAAAATGCTCACCCTCGTTCGCCTCAAAGATCATCTGGATCTGGTAGTGATCCCCCTCCACATGCCGGTTGCGGTTCGTGTAATCCCCCTCAAACTTCGTGCGCAGCAGCTGCTTCTCTTCCCCGCCATCCTTCTTGTAATACGTGACCACACCGCCATACCATGGATTTCCAGCCTCCACGACCGCGCTGATCATGCCGTTTGAGATCTTCATCTTCTCCGCGTCGCCCTCAATCACACAGTGATCCGGCGTCGCCGGCGGCAGCACCGTCCAGTTCTCATCCATGATCTTCCCGTTCCTGGTACTCCTGCACCGAAGACAGTTCTCACCGTACGGCTCGATGACCGTCAGCTCATCCTTGCGCTCAAATATCAGCCGTTTTCCTTCTGCCCGCACTTTCCCCATCTCTATACCTCCGTATACAAAATTGCCGCATCATTTTCTCATCTATTTTCTTTTTCTAAGAAATGCAATACCTGCCACTGCGCAGATCACCACAACCGCCACTGCCACGACTGTAGCCACATTTCCCTTTTTGCCGGTTTCCTCTCCCTCTGCCACAGGAGCATCCACAGCACTCTCGAGGTTCTCGGACGCATTGACCTGTGTCTCTTCCTCCGACAACGCTTCGCTGCTGACCTCTCCACAGACGATCGCGATATCATCGACATAAAAGTCTGCCGCTCCGTCCGTCTCGACAAAGATGAATGCTGCCCTGACGTCCTCGGGGATCGCGCACACTGCTGAGAGCTTTGTCCACTCTGCGTCGGAACCTGACTCCACCAGCACGGCATCGCTCCCTGTATCGAGTCCCATACGTATCGTTTTGTCCTCGGTCTTGACATGCATCGTGACCGTGATCGTCTTCCCGGCATAGCGCGACACGTCAAATTTCATGCTCGCATCCTGCTCCTTGCGCGATACCTTAAGCGCAAAGCCGATGGGCGCCCCTTCCGTGTGGTTCACCTTCTGCTCGATCTCGAGCACAGCCTGATGTCCCGTTCCGCGGCCGAGGATGCCTGCCTCCTTGAGCACGATGTTCTTTGCTTTCCCCACCTCCACATACGGTTCAAAGTCGATCAGCAGATCGCCCGCCTCCGGCAGCGTGTCCGCGACTGTCATGTCGAACGCCTCGCCCTTCGCCGCCATCACCACCGCGTCAAACGCCGGCTTTCTCTCCAGACTCCCATGAAACAGGAGCGGGTTGGCGTCCACGCGCCACGACGCGTCGTCCGTCAGTCCCCAGACCGTCACGGACGTGAGCTTCGCACCACTCTCGACCTCCTCGATCAGCCGCGCGAAGAATTTGTAATAAAATTCCGCCTGATAATACCACGCCGTCTCGTCCGTCCTGCTGCATCCCACATCGAGCTCCGTGATGTGGACCACATCCACCGCCGCGCTGTATTTCTGCAGCGCACGCATGTACTGGTCGATATCCTGCGTGTCGCTCAGATGCCCCTGCATCCCAATGCCGTCGATCAGCCCGTCGCCGTAGATCGTGCCGTCGCCGTCAGGTACAATGACGTCGCTCTGCACCTTCGCGTGGTTCTCGTTCCACTTGTCCTGTGTCAAAAATTTCACGATCTTGTCGCTTCTGTCCTCGAACCATTCATTGTAGTCATTATAAAAAAGCTTTGGCATGATCTCGGACAAGTCGTCGGTCTCCGCGTCGAGTCCGTACTCTGCAGCGTACTGCTTTGCGTAGATCGTCTCCGCCTCCCTCGCATACAAAAAAGCGTAATAGAGATAGTCCGGTCCGATGATCTTGTACCAGTAACTCCTGCGCAGACCGTCCTCATTGCTCTCATCCGCCGCCTCGTTCACCACGTCCCACGCATAGATATTTCTGGCATATCCATTCTGATATGTGTACTCCATCACGCTGTATATGTATGTCTTCAGCCGCGCAAGCAGTGTCTCCCTGTCCACCAGGCATTCTTCATCCAGCTTCGCGGAATCGGACCTTGTCAGCTTGCCGTCCTCGTATGCCTCGAAATCCTTCGCAAAGATCGACGGGTTGACCTGGCTGTGCCAGAGCAGTGTATGCCCGCGCATGCCCATATCGTTTGCCACCGCCCAGTCCAGCATCTCCTTCGCCGCTGCGTTGAACGAGACAAGCGACTCGGATTCCGGATCAAAATTGTACGCCGGCTTCATCTCATTGCCGCAGGTGATGCTGTTAAAAACAGTACTGATCAGCTCCTCCTTTGAAGGATTTCCAATCTCTTTATTTTTGTCATTCCAGTGGCTGATCGCCTCGCACGCTGCCCCGAACCGGAAGTAATCCTGATACAGTTCATCCAGATGTTCATATCCGCTGACATCCTCATATTTGTCGTCCTGTGCTGCCTCGACCATACAGCTCCCTCCTCCCGGTGCGATCCCCGATACCGTCACCACAGCTGCCGCAAACACAGCGCACAGCCGGCTCCATACCGGACTTTTCTTATATAACATTACGATCTCTCCTCCCTACCTGCACTCCGCCTTTACAGCCTATTTCCCCTATATCGGCATGTGCAAAAACAGCACCTGATGCAGCGCTTTGATATGCCTTACATCAGGTGCTTCCTTATCTAAGGATCTGTCTACAGCTCCTAACCCAACGAAATCTGAAAATGACACACTTCCTTTTTCGTCAGCTCCCGACTCCGCGCATCTGGCTGCGAGCCGCCCATATAAATATGATACGTTCCCGGATTCAGGACATGCTCTCCCTTCTCGTCATAGAGCATAAATGCCTCTCTCGGCAGCACTGCCTCGATCTTCTTCGTCTCACCCGCCGCGAGCGGCACCTTCACGATCTTTTTCAGCTGAGGGTTCGGCGCGTCCTCACGCTCGAGACCGACATACACCTGAACGGTCTCAATCCCGTCCATCGACCCGGTATTGGTGACTTCCGCCTGCAGGACAACACCCTTCTCCCCGTTGATATCATCAGACACAAGCGCCGCATCTGTATATGTATAATCTGTGTACGACAGCCCGAAGCCAAACGGATATAACGCATCCTGCTTCATATAGCGATAGGTCCTGCCCTTCATTGAGTAGTCCTCGAACGCCGGAAGCTCCTCCACTGTGCGGTAAAATGTCACAGGAAGTTTTCCCTCCGGGTTTGCATCGCCAAACAGGATCCTTGCGATCGCTGCACCGCCCTGTGCGCCCGGATACCATCCCTGCACTATGGCATCGAGATTCTCGTCCTCCCATGTCACTGCCATCGCGCTTCCCGTCAGAAGTACCAGGATCACAGGCTTTCCGCTCTCCTTCGCGATCTTTAAGATATCCCGCTGCAGTCCAGGCAGATCCAGGTTGGGTTTGTCGCCGCTTCCGTACTCATTTCCGGTATCGCCCTCCTCGCCTTCAAGCGAAGCATCCAGACCCATCACTGCGATCACGACATCACTCTCCCTGCAGACACCGCGCACCTCGGAAGCGCGGTCATTCGCCTGAGCAAGTCCGCTCGTCCTGTCCTTGTACAGATGGCAGCCCTCGGAATAAAGGACACGCACCTCATCGCCTACATAGTCCTGAATCCCCTCGAGCACCGTCACATAGCGCGACGCCGTCCCCTCATAGTTACCGACAAGCGCCCTGCGGTTGTCCGCGTTCGGACCGATCACACCGATGGTGCGGATCTTGTCTTTGTGCAGCGGCAGGGTATGATTGTCATTCTTGAGCAGAACGACACAGCGCTCCGCCACCTGCTCATTCATCTTCCTCATCTCGGGTGAATCCACGACCGTATATGGAATCCTGTCATACGGATTCTCGCCCTTTTCGTCAAACACTCCCAGTTTCATGCGCGAGGTAAACAGATTTACCACTGCCTCATCGAGCCGTTTTTCATCTACCAGCCCTTCCTCCACCGCCTGTTTTAGATACAGGAACAGTGAGCCGCAGTTTAAGTCGCACCCGTTGTTCATAGCGAGTGAGACAGACTCCACAGGCGTCGCTGTCACGCCGTGATGCTCATGGAAATCCCTGATCGCCCAGCAGTCCGAGGTCACATGTCCGTCAAATCCCCACTCCTTACGGAGAATCTCCTGTAAAAGGCGTCCGCTTCCGCAGCAGGGCTCTCCGTTTGTGCGGTTGTACGCACCCATAACGGTCTCCACTCCGGCTTCCTGCACACACGCCTGAAATGCCGGAAGATACGTCTCTCTCAGATCCTGTTCACCAACACATGCGTCAAAGCTGTGACGCACGGACTCCGGTCCGCTGTGCACTGCAAAATGCTTTGCACACGCAGCAGTCTTTAGATACTTCTCGTCGTGTCCCTGAAGTCCCTGGATATAGCGCACACCGAGCCTGCTCGTGAGATATGGATCCTCGCCAAAAGTCTCATGCCCGCGCCCCCATCTCGGATCGCGGAAGATATTGACATTGGGCGCCCAGAATGTAAGTCCTTTGTAAATGTCCTCGTCGTCTCCGTCCTGCTGCATCGCAAACTTTGCCCGAGCCTCCGTGGAGACCGCATCGCCGACCTGCTCCATCAGATCCTCGTCAAATGCCGCTGCCATGCCGACCGCCTGCGGGAACACTGTCGCCGTACCCGCGCGTGCCACACCGTGCAGCGCCTCGTTCCACCAGTTGTACGCCTTGATGCCCAGCCGCTCGATCGCCGGAGATTGGTGAACTGTCTGCATCACCTTCTCATCCAGTGTCATCTGTGCGACAAGCTCCTGTGCGCGCTTGCGGTACTCCGCTGTCTTTTCCTTGTTACGAACCAATTCCATCGTGTGTGCCTCCTCACTTTTTCAAATCTCAAAACAATTGGCAAAAGAAAAATTGTTTTTTTAAGCATACAATATTTTTTTGACAAATACTGCCTACCATTTGCGCGAAGATACCCATATCTTGCGTTTCTAAAATCATCTGCGCCGCCGTCTCCAAAAACTCCCCGCTACTTTGCAAACCACCAGCTCTTGACCTCAAACCCCTCACCGTCAAATATCAGATACAGATCATGGACACCCTCCGCCGACGTCAAAAGCTGTGTCTCACATTCTGCAAATTCCTGCTCGTCAGTCAGCTCTCCTATCCGGAGTTCTGCAAGAACCGCTCCATCCAGACCGTCTATGCGCACCTGTATCGCACCCTCCGCGGTCCTGTTTTCTGCACACCGCAGCGCTGCGGCGAACAGCTTCGGTGATCCCTCAGCAAAATCCACACCTGCAACTTTGATAAAATCACCGCTTCCAATATCCGTCAGCACCATATCGATGCCGCCGGCATTCTCGTCAGTCCTGTCCTCCGCAGCCGTGTCCACACCCGCCATGACAGCAAAGCATGCCGCCGGATTCCTCTGATAAGCGTCCACGTACCGGATCTGCTTCCTGCCGCTGAGCGTCTGCCGGATCTCCCCGATCGTGCCGTCAGCCTGCATCTCAAACGCGTCGATGTGCGTGCAGCGGTATCCTTTCTCCACACCCATCGCCTTCTCAAGAACCCTCGTGTGGTAAGCGATATACCACTGATCCTGAAAATTGAACACACAGTGATGATTGTTGCCGCTCAGCCCGAATACACTGCCCGGATTTCGGAGTATCGTCTCCTGGTACACAAACGGCCCCATCGGCGTGTCGCTGACCAGGCATGCGATCTCACCGCTGTGAAACCCGTACTGTTCCGTGCCCGCCTCGTCGACCTGCCAGTTCGTGCAATATGTATAATAATATTTGCTGCCTGCCTTGTGGATGCCGGAGTCTTCAAACAGATAGGGCACATCGATCGTCTGCGGCTCACCGACAATGCTGATCATGTCCGCTCCCAGCTCGACCACTCTTCCCGTGCCCGGCGCAGCAACCTTCCCCTCCGGCACACCGCCGCCAAAATACAGATAGGCTCTCCCATCATCGTCCATCAGCACCGCCGGGTCGAACAGCCACAGCACATCGGCGCAGTTTGGTGTTTCCCTGGTGATCAGCCCTTTTCCCAGCGGATCCCGGAACGGTCCCGTGGGCGAGTCCGCCTGCAGGACACCGATCCCGCCGCCTGCATCCGCAAAATACAGGAAAAACTGGTCTTTCCCGTCAATCTCCTTCCACGCTGCAGCCGGCGCCCACGAATTTCTCGCCCACTTCGCAACACCCTCGCCGGAAGCCGCGTTCACAGCCCCGTGATCGGTAAAATTGACCATATCGTCCGTCGAGATCACGTTGATCTGGTGGATCTTACTGTATGTGTTCTCCTTGACGCTCTTGACCGAATCGTACTCAAACGCATCTGCAGTCATATAGATGTACACCCTGTCCTTGTAAACCATCGCATATGGATCCGCGCCGAACCGCTGCGTCATCAGCGGGTTGGTGTCATTTATGCCCTTGTAGCCCTTTGTTATCGTTAACTCTTTTATATCCATTTTTATATCCATGTCCGTTCCTTCCTCCTGTAACTCCTCTAAAACTGCCGTTGTCTGGTTCTCTGGCTGCCTGTCTTCTGCTTCTCCACTTTGATCCAGCACCGCATCCTCATTTTGCACCGTCTTCGCACCACTGTCAGATGGCGCCGCGCAGGCGCTGCTGACCGCCATCACACCCACTGCCAGAAACGCTGCACTTTTCCACGCTTTCTTTTTCTGCAACACTTTATCTCCCACACCTCAAATCACCTTACGCTCTTACTCAATCTGTTCCGGAATGACGCAGCACCAGTCTGTGCATCCCCGTCACTCTGCGGAAACCACACGCCCATAATCATAGCCGCGGTCAGACTCTACATCACATCTTTGTACCTCAAAACAGACAACTGCATTTCTCCGCATCGGGAGCGTGATCTCCACATGCCCGTCCGCGCTCTCCAGCCTGCACGTCCGCACAAAAGGTTTTGCCGCCTGCTGCAGAAGCTTTTTCTGTCCGTCTGTCAGATCCGCAGGTTCCCCCAGATCATGCCACACTTTTAACGGATTGCAGGTCTCCTCGTCCACCGTCTCTGTCAGCAGGCTGTACGCACCCGCGTCCGCCGCCAGGGAGAGCACGATGCGCTTCTCCTCCCCCGCGCCCGATTCCACCTGATTCCAGCCTATGCCCAGATAGCCGCCGTCCTGCTTTCTCAGTACTACCACATCGTCGTCCTTGTAGACGCACGCCCCCTCGCTGCGCTGCAGCTTCTTGTAAAACGCAAACGTCCAGAAAGTCGGCTTGGGGATGCAGCCGTCCGCCACCAGCCCGAATCCGCCGTGAAACGGTGTGAACGGCACGCCCTGCTCCTCAAACACATCCCCGAATGTCCAGTACGAGTACGACGCGTTCCCGTCGCCGAGGCGCGACAGCTGGTGCGCGATGAACGCCGCATTCAGGTTTGTGTCGTGGATCACGCTCTTTGGCGTGTAGGAAGTGTTGAACTCCGTGATGTGGATCGGCAGACCCCTGTACTCCTCAAAAGAATCAATGATATCCCGCGAAGTCCTCAGATTGGCAAACCCATCCTCCGCGCTCATCAGCTTCACATAGTCATAGTGCCCCGCGCAATCCGGCTGTTCGATCGTGTAGTGATGCCTGGTCACAAAATCCACCGCGATCCTGTGCTCCCTGCAGTACTCCATGAAAGCGCGGATCCAGATCTCATCCGTGCCGCCGCAGACTGCGGGACCGCCCACGCGGAACCTGCTGTCCACCGCCTTGACCGCGTCAAACGTCTCGTGGAAGAGCCGGAAGTACTCCTGCATGTCCGCATTCTCCCAGAATCCGCACAGATTCGGCTCATTCCACACCTCGATCGGCCATGTCAGAACCTCCTGCGCACCATAACGGCTCATCAGGTGGCGCAGCAGACTCTGCACCATCTCACACCACACCCCATAATCGCGCGGCGGGGTCGTATTTCCCTTCCAGTAAAAGATCGTCTGTGTGCCGCGCGCAAGCTTCTCCGGCATGAAGCCCAGCTCCAGAAAAGGCCGCAGCCCCACACTCCTGTAAAAATCCATCACCCTGTCCAGATATGTATAATTATACTCTACCTTCCTGACGCCGTTCTCCTCATATTCATGATATATCGCCATATCATCACAGAACAGGCCATGTCCCCTGATATGCTGAAATCCGATCTCCGCCTGCACCAGTTTCAGCTGCTCCTGGTACTCCTGTGTCAGGGCAAGCCCCATGCGCCCTGTGCCGATGCAGAAATCCACATGATTCTCAAAAAACGCTTCCGCATTCCTGTCCACTGCAATTCTTTTTTCCTCTGGCATACTCTCCTCCATATCGTCTGTGCGATCTTAATTGATCCAAAAACATGCTCTCTAAAAAGCTATTACCATTATATTTTACAACCGCGCCAGATACAATGATTTTTACTCACTAAATTTTGATCTATCCTCCGATGTATTGTCCGCCAATGATCAGAAAGCATCACAGGACCATGCACGAAAGTTTTGTTCGGAGAGATTGACAAAAACGCTGCCGCGATTTAATATATAATTATCGTTATATAACCCAAATAATAAAACAGGAGGAATAAACTATGCCGCCAAAACCCAGGATCACAAGAGAGATGGTTGTTGACGCTGCATTTGAGGTTGCCCGCCAGACAGGTTCAGAAAATATCAATGCAAGGACCGTATCAAAACAGCTGAACTGTTCCACACAGCCCGTTATGTACCATTTCGCGACGATCGAAGCTTTAAAAAAGGCTGCTTATGAAAAAGCGGACAACTACCACACGCAGTATCTGATGCACATTTCGGAAACACAGAAAGATGTGTTGTCCGGGATCGGATTGAATTACATCCGCTTTGCCGTCGAAGAACCGAATCTGTTCCGTTTTCTGTTCCAATCGGGTTTCATAGCCGAAAATACGATCCTTGCAATGATCGGCTCCCCGGAACTTGTACCTGTTATCTCCGCCGTGCAGGAAGAAACAAAGCTGAACATAAGTCAGACAAAAGAAATCTTTATGATACTTGCGATGTTCGTTCACGGATATGCCAGCATCACTGCCAACAACGCGCTGACGTATGACGAAAAACTTATATCGACATATTTAAAGCGGGTATACACAGGTGCGGTACTCGCAATACAGGAGGTAAGATAACATGCGTAGTTTAACGAAGACAGACCGGAGCACTGTCCTCACAGTCGCCGGTCTGACCACAATGATCCTGCTGACTATGACAAAAGTGATACCGTCGACACAGATCGCCGGGTACGGCGTGTTTGTCGGTATCGCGTTCTTCTTCATCACAGAAGCCGCTGCAAAAACACGGGACGCTGATTCGGGACTGCGTTTCAGTACGATCCCTGCGGATATCCGGAAACCGGGCGTGATGCTCTGGACGCTGCTGCCGACGGTGAGCGCTATCGCGACACTTATTGTGGGAGATCTGATCTTCGGCGGAGCTTTTGTCTCCCACGTGCTGGGACGGACAAGTTCCATGCTGTCCTTCAATAAGATACCGCTGCTGATCGGTCAGGTGATCCTTGCAGCATGGGGCGAAGAGATCGCGTTCCGCGGATTTTTCGTCGGAAAAGCCATGAAAATATTCCCGTTCTGGCTCTGCGCCGCGGTATCGTCCATTGTCTTTGCGGCTGGTCACATTGCGCCAGGAGACGCTGGTCTTGTGCTTTATGATGTGGCTGGAATCTTCATCGACAGTGTACTCTATGCGATCGTTTATCGCAAATCCGGCAACTGCATGATCAGCACGATCTCCCACATTTTGAGCAATGGGATCGCCATCGCTTCCACTTTGATCTTTTTTATGGAGGAGTTTATATGAATTATATCTATTTTACCGGCTACGATGCCGAGCACACCAGCGATTTTGTGTTTGACATCACAGAAGGTTACAACTGCCACCTCCTTCTGATCACCCACACGCCCGCGCGCTTCCGCATCGGCGAAACAACGGAGGAGTACCCCGCACACTGCGCCATGCTCTACACGCCCCACACACCTATCTGGTACAGCGCCAGCACAGACAGCTACAGCGATGACTGGGTGCGCTTCTCGTCGGACGAGACTTTCGTGAAAAGCTTTCCGCAGACCAACCGCCCCTTTCCGATCTCGGATCCGGAATACTGCCACAACCTCATGCAGCTGCTCACCTGGGAAACCTCCCTGTGGACAGGCGCTTCCCGCTCCTGCAACCACGCCAGGGCAGAGGCCTGCACAGACCAGTCAGACGGTAATGACAACGCAGTCATTGCCCAGCTGCTGCGCATCCTGTTCCTGAAACTGCGCGATGATGCACTGCACCACGCCGTGTCCTCGCGCGACCATGACCTCCTGATGCTGCGCCGCCAGATATCCAACACCCCGGAACTTCCATGGACCATCCGCAAAATGGCAGAGCAGCTGCATATCAGCCCTGGGCATCTGCAGCTGCTCTACAAACAGCAGTTTGGTATATCCTGTATGGACGACGTGATCGACTTTCGTCTCCGCAAGGCAAAAGATCTGCTCGCATACACAGAGCAGAGCATCGCAGAGATCGCAGAACAGTGCGGCTACAAAAACATCGAACACTTCTGCCGCCAGTTCCGCAAGAACACTGACACTACGCCCGGAAGATTCAGGAACGATCTGCGATGACCTCGATCACCAGATCCGGTAATTCCCGCTCAGTGCCAGAAATGCAAAGAAATACAGACAATTGTCATAATAGCGCCGCTCGCCTGTGCGCATGGGCATCTTCCAAAAACGCTCCACCCACTCCCTGCTGCAGTCCGTGGTGGCAGCAAGCGTCGACATCGCCACAGTCGCCGGGATCGCCACCGGATGGAGCGCCCACTCCTGCGCTATGCTACCGTCTATCTCATAGACGTGGTATGTATCTTCTCTGCCAGCCTCGAGCAGAAACTCCTGGATCGCCTGCGCCGCATGACACTGTCCCTCATCCTTCCCAAACCACTCATAGTCCAGCCCGATATTTGCCACGGTGCGGTACGAGTCGCTGTAGAACCAGTCGTGCCGATCCTGCGTCCAGGGGAGCTTCCTGCGAAACGGGCTTCCGTCAAACTCGGCGTACTCCGCAGAAAATCCTGTCTTCTCATGACATGCTTTCGCCAGATACCGGCGGCTCTCAACCGCTGCACGCTCCCAGAATGCCCTGTCCTCCTCATACGCCCACAGCGCAAACAGCTCATAAAAATGAGGCAGATGATATGACGGATCCGTGAAATCGATCCCCGGCACGAACAGTATCTGATAATTGTCCCTGTTCCACATCGGCACGCCGGTTCTGCCGTTCTCGCCTTTGTGCAGGCACGCCCGCAGGATCTCTCTCGCCTCGTGGGAATAGTTGAAAATACCTTCCCCGTCCCCCCATCTGTTCGATGCGAAGAAGAGCGCCATCGCGAAGAACTCCTCGCCGTCCGGTGCCGGGCTGTCCGCATTTTTCGTGCCGTCCGTCGCGCAGGACCACGCAAAATACCCCTCGTGGAAACCGTCCTCCATCCACATATAAGTCTTTGCCCACTTCCAGAGCCGGTCAAACTCCTCGCGCATGTCAAGCTGCACACAGATCATCATGCCGTATGACATGCCCTCCGTGCGGGCGTCATTGTTGCCCGTGTCCATGATGTATGCCATGTCGTCGCCCACCGGATAGTAGACGCGCTCGTCCTCTTTTCCATAAAAATAAAAATCTCTGATCTCCTCAAGACGCGCTTTTATCTGCGCCTGCTCGATTCCGATCTCTGCAAATACATTGCGGTATTGTGTCTTCATGATTCATTCCTTTCCTCATAACATAGTGATTTCCTACAGATCTTTACAGTAATACCCTTTCATTGTATGCCCGCCCTGGGTGAAAGGCTACTCAAAAACTGCTCTCTTCTTCTCATTTAATCCATTACTATTTTCAACACGACCGGATACTCCGATCTGACGGACTCTGTATGGATATGTAACCCTTTGTCATCGCGGCTGAATGCCGGTCTTTCATCAAAACCCAGCACACTGACATCTCTGATCATCCCGCAGAATTGTGACAGCTTCCCTAAACTTTCAATCGTCACACTGCCATCTGCAGGATATTTCATCACAGCGGCATACAGGCAGCCATGGTTCACGGTGAAGCGGATATCCTTCTCGGTATAGTTCCTATCCTCATTATCCGTAAACTGTCCCTCCTGAATCCTCGTCGGTCCCTCCGAGGACTGACGCCACACTTTCGCACCGTAGACTGCCTCTTTGTTTGTCCTGAGCCATCTGCCAATTTCCATCAAAATGCTTCTGTCCTCATCGGAAAACGTACCATCCGCTTTGGGTCCGACATTTAAGAGCAGTCTGCCATTTTTGCTCACGATATCAATGAGGTCGCAGATGATCGCACCTGGTTTCTTGTAGCTGTTATTCTCAGTGTAACACCACGAATTCTTGGCTATGGCTGTATCGGTCTGCCAGATGAAAGGCTTCACATCCGCAAACTGCCCGCGCTCGATGTCCACCACGGCTGTCCCAAACATGAATGCATCGTGCTTGTAATTGATGACTCCGCCGCCCCACTCACCTGCGCGGTTATAGTAATACGCCGCAAATTTTCTCAGATACGGTTTCACTGCACTGTGCTGGATCCACCAGTCAAAATAAACGATCCGCGGCTGAAATCTGTCCACGATCTCACAGCAGCGCACAAGCCAGTCCTCCAGATACTCCTGCGACGGTTCGGGACTTGAAAACAGATCCTGGAGGTCAGAGGGCTCCGGCATCGCCGGATAATAAAAATCACCGTACTTCTCGCTGTCGGTTATATCGCTCTCAAACTCCCTGCCGTGCCCCATAAAGAACCAGTGTTCGGCTCTGTGTGACGATGCTCCGTTAATGATGCCGCGTTTTTTTGCCGCTTCTGAAAGTTCACCGACGATATCTCTTCTGGGTCCCATCTCATAGGCATTCCATTTTGAGATCTCACTTTTGTACATCTGAAAACCGTCATGATGTTCCGCAACAGGAACGATATACTGCGCGCCTGCGCTCTGAAACAAGTCAAGCCATTCATCCGCACTGAATTTCTCAGCCTTGAACAGGGGGATAAAATCCTTGTAGCCAAAATCTTTGTGCGCACCGTAAGTCCTGAGATGATGCTCGTATTCCTCCGATCCCTGTATATACATATTGCGTGAATACCATTCGTTGCCAAACGCGGGAACACTGTACACGCCCCAATGGATAAAGATCCCGAACTTACTGTCGGCATACCAGTCCGGAACCCGATACGCGGAAAGCGACTCCCACGTATCCTTATATTCTCCCTTTTCGATCACTTCATCAATATTCTGTAAATATTTTTTAATATCCACTAATTTTACTCCTTCCTCTCCAACCGCACATCACAGGATCACATTGATCATGTCGTCCTCCGACACGACCACCGCAAGACAGATATCCTTGGAAAAGCAGCTTCTCACCAGAGTGCCTGTGTAGTTCCTCCAGGAGCGCCATATCATAAAACTTCGGCACCAGCTCCTCCAGTATGATCCGTGCCATGATGGTGTTGGCCTCACAAGCTGTCCCCCACGCCATGACCCAGTACAGTTTCTTCCTGCTCTTGTCAGAACCTTCCCTGTGATCGGCAGTCTCGGCAGACTTCGCATGACAATACCGCAGTCCGTTCGCACCTGCAAGTCCCCGCGCAATGTCTTCGTCCACTTCCTCCACGACAGGAAAGTACACACACTCGTCGCATCCTGCTGTATCTGTCTTCTCCTGGAACAGGAACAAAAACATCTGATAATCAGGACTGCAGTGCGTGAAATGCCTGCGCATCAGCTGGCGCATCGCATTGTTCAGGTGGGTAGACTCTGCCAACTGTTCAAATTCTTTATCCCTGAGTCTGAATGGTTTCATGGTATTCTCCCCGATCTGTTCCGCTCATCACTCGTTTGCACTGATTTATGATTCCTGTTTTATGATCTGATGTCACACCCTCCATTCCCGGCACAGTTATGGTGGTTCTCTCCACAGTGATGTCCTTCCCCGTGATGGTCACAATGGACATCCGGTTCGAATGTGAGTTCCCCGGCAAGCAGCTGGTTCACCGCTTCATCTGCACTGCCGGACACTCCGCCGTAAAGCCGGATTCCTGCATCCGCCAACGCAGCCTGTGCGCCGGCCCCGATCCCGCCGCAGATCAGCGTATCTACTTTCTGTTCAGAGAGCCATCCAGCCAGGGCTCCATGACCATTTCCCTCCGTGTCCAAAACCTGCGTGCGTGCGACCTCCCCATGTTCAATGTCATAGACCTTAAACTGTTGTGTGTGCCCAAAATGTTGGAATACGCTTCCATTTTCATATGTAACCGCAATTTTCATGATACTGTCTCCCTTTCTCGCCGGCTCCCGCCGCAATTTTTGTCCGTGCCCTTTCATTCGTTTCCATAAGATGATATTATGATAACTCAAATTATTACCAGATTCAAGAGCGGGATTCCAATATCATTTTATATCTCTCCCGCTGCGCTCCATACGGACCAAAATTAGCGTTGTGAACTGCCTGTTTCGCACCATTGTACTGTCTAAATAAAAATGCCGCATTAGTACTATGGCGAATCGTACAGCTGTGTTATCCTAGAGCGTGTTTGAAAAATGCTCTAGTCAAAACAGTTAGGGATCGTCTGCGGCATCACCTGCGGCATCGCCTGCGTCATCGCCTGCGGCGAGTGACAAAATTATTGATTTACCTGATATTATTTGATATAATTACCAACATCAATCAATGACAATGCGCATACAAAAATCATGAAAAACTGATATGGAGGATATTCGATATGGTAAAAAAACTGACACTGACTCACTGGCAGGGCTTGATTTTACTCTCTCTTATCATTGGACTCATACCGGCAATAGTTCTACTAAAATTTGCACCTACCGCAATCCAGTCACTGAGCGGCTCTGCCCCAGAGTCCGCAAAGACAAAGTCCATGGACAATATTTATGTAATATGTTTATTCGCACTCTTTTTTCTAGTGATCTATGTGCTGATCATGATCAATCACATCACGCATTCTGTAGGAAAGAAAGTAAAAAAATATCTGGCAGCAAATCCGGGAGTGACCATCGAGCAGCTGGACAGCGACTTCGAAACAGCAGAAAATATCGAGGAAATATGGATCGGCAGAAAATGGACTTTTAGTGCGAATATGGACTATATTCCTGTGGAGCATGCCAAAATTGTCCTGGTGTACAGCGAATCCTGGCGTTCAAAGAGATCGGAGATCTTTTATCTCTGCCTTGGACTGCTGGACGGAACGGTGGTTAAAACGATCGTGATGAAAAAGTCGCTCCCGAAGTTTATGGAAATATACAGCCGCTACCCTCATATCCTGGTGGGAAACAACGAAAAGTACATACGCATGTTCAAAAATGACAGGAATGCGCTACTGGACATCAAATACCGCAGCAGTGGAGTTTGACACATGTCACTCAAAGATAATACACAATGACATAGGGCAATGCGTCCTGCTCCACGGCAGAACACATTGCCCTATGTCATTAAAGACCGCTTTTTCATTGAACAGGCAGGAGGCATATTTCTCTCAGTTCCAGGGAACCAATAACCAAAACGCGCTCTCCTACTTTGTAATTCACCGCGCTTTCAAATTCTATCAAAATATTATCACCCAATATTGACGAGAATGCATATACAGAATACTCATCAATGATTTGAGTCACTTCTATAATTGCCTCGATGTATGGAGATTCTTGTATATCCTGATGATGGCTTAGTTTATCAGCTGTTTTTCGGCTAAACGTTACCAGCTCAATTGATATATCGCCTTCCACTATATCTCCTTTTTTCTTTTTTCCGGACTCCTCGCCATTTTCCAAATATTCATCACATTCCAGAAAATGCACATTCATTTTTACATCCTGTCCAACCGCTTCGATCATTGCAAATCTTTCGTAACCATCTGAATGGATTTTATTTATAACATATTTTTTCATATTTATAATCCTTCTAAAGAATACCCTGCCACCCATGGCGGCTATGCTCTTTTCGCAGCTCTTCATTCTCCGGTTGCGCTTTGAGCGAGCATTTTATTTTTCATCAGAACACCACATGCATTTTTATAATATGTTACCCTGTAAATCTTGTATCTGCCGGGGATAATTATGGTAATTAATTTCTATCAGACTGTCCTCCTTTAAAGTTTTACTTTTATCTGCGATTATTTTTACTATTTTCATTGCACAGGCATAATATTCTTCATACTCTGGATCGTCAGCCTCTAATCCATTATCTGTCTCATAACATGTATCTACTTGCGCCTCAATAACGTTTCCATCCGAATAAGTTAAAACATATCTTTGATTGACATTATCACTGACTGAAAGAAAAAGATTTTCCATAACCTTTTTTTCAATATTTGAAAAAAACATATACACACCTCTTTTTATGGCATCGGCTGGGTTGTTACATTTGCGTTACTGCCTCTTTGAGAATATCCCCGCTTTCCATCTCTTTTGTAATATTCTCTCTGATTTCTTTGTCTTAGATTTACTCGTCTATGCTCTCCTCCGATAATCCATCCAAAAACTCAGTAAAATCATTTGCCAGATATTGAAAACATTCTTGATCCAATTCGCCTTTATCCATATAGACAATATATATTTTACCGTTATCTAAGTTCATGCAGATTTGGTTGGAACCATAGTCATTTGCAAAAGGCAAATAGCGGCACATTAATTTAGATTTTTCTTTGAAAAAGACATATTTCTGTTCAACTGTCTTTAAATTGAGATTGTCGAAACAATATTTTATCGGTGAGAATATTTGAATCCCAGTCTCTACATCCTCTTCTTCTGAATAAAAATATGGCTTGGATGGAATCCCACCATTAAAGGCCAGGTAATGTTCGACAAAACTGTCTGGTAATGTGATACCTAATTCTGATTCTATTGCTCCTATCTCTTCTCTAGTCAACAATCTGCTCGTATTATCAAACATTATCAATACCTCCATAAATAAATTTTTAATTAGTGTCTGCTGATTAAGCAAATATTTGCAACTTCCAACTCTTACATCTGCTCCAGTTACACCAAAATCGGATCAGATACAAAAGAGCATAAAGTATTCGCCTCTGAATCTTGAATAGATTCATCACAAATACAGATAATGCGACAGAAGTTAACTGCGTTTCCTCCAGCTTGGTGGTAATACAGTCCATGCCATAGCAGCGTTTGCTTAAGCTAAAAGTACGTTCCACTTCGATTCTGTCAGTATTATCCTGATACTCTTGTTTTTTATCAACTTTTACTGCAGCACTTGGTCTGCCCAGTTTTGGTCCTGACAGACGGATCCCATGCTCTTTGCAATAACTCCTGTTTTCTCTGGTCCGGTATATCTGATCTGCCAGCACACGTTTCGGATAATAACCGGTGCGTTCCTTGAAGCGTTCTACCGCTTCAATCAGGCAGGTGCTCTCGTTATATGCTTCAAACGATATTTTTTCGATGCGTCCGTATCCTTCACTGTCAAGGCTTAGATCAAACTTTGCACCAAATTCAACTGGGGCTTTTACTTTCCCCCTGACAATAGGACGAAGCCATGGCTGCGAGATGCTTACGATACGATGTTCCACTGAGTGTACTTTGTTATCGTACATGTACTTCTGCTGCTCGTACAGCGTGATGATAGTCAGATACAAACTAATTTCTTTATCTGTCATCGCATATCCGTCGCTCATGAACTTTTCCAGATATCCGATGTCTCTTGCAACGTAACCAAGCTGTTTGCGCAGTGCCTTCCTGATTTTCTTTGCACTATGTTTTTTACTTTTGGCAAATGAAAGATAATCTTTTCTGGCACGTCTTCTATAGCGTCTTGGCAGTGGAAGACCATAGGATTTGCAAAAACGGTAAATGATGGTTTCCAGTTTCTCCCTTGCTTCGTTCAGGAGTGAAATATCCTGGGGATAACGGATGTCTGCCGGTGCACAGGTTGCGTCCAGTGTCAGTGTTCCTTTGTTTGTGTCTTCTTTCAAGGCGTCATTACCGCCGGATTTTCCGGAAGATGGCGGTATATTGTTGTCATCATCCCTGTGGGCAAGGAAATACTCGTTTACTTCCATCAGCATTTCGGCAGAAATGCGTTTGCGAAAAAGCACCAGCGTGCTTGCATCAAACGGGGCATCTTCCTGATAGCCGGGAAGTCCGATGAAGTACTGCAGGTATGGATTTTCTGCGATCTGTTCCACAAGCTCACGGTCGGAATACTGGAACTTGGTCTGGATGATCAGGGCTCCTAACGCCATCCGAAACGGCTTGGCAACATTACCCGTATCACTCGGGAACAGCCTGGCGTATTTTACTTCAAATTCATCCCATGGGATTCGGTCAGCCAGTTTGATCCAGCGGTTATCCGAGTTCATGTGGAGTCCCATAGGCTGGTTGAAATCGAGAAACGAGTGGTGTAACTTGTTAATAGGTTTGTACATTGATTTAGCCCCTTTATACATAAAATATGCAGAATAACTGCAAGAAAAACGGTTTGATTTTATCAAAATCCTTGCAGGTATTATACCATAAAATGCGGTAAAAGTCGATAAAATCAGGTGTTTTAAACCTAATCAGCAGACACTAATTA
>ERZ779626.50-NODE-50-length-85589-cov-20.591320_pt1 | contig 85589 bp, 82 predicted proteins | sample MGYA00514209_ERZ779626 | MGnify/ENA primary metagenome ERZ779626 (study PRJEB29562, sample SAMEA4376713) | mouse gut metagenome | isolation source: Cecum | study: EMG produced TPA metagenomics assembly of the A DSS colitis mouse model was used to assess the...
CTGTTGCGGGGCCGGCGCGTCCTTTCGCTTGTTTCCCTACTCGTGTGGGTTCGGTTCTTCGGGTGCCTTGGTGCCGGTATCCTGGGTTTTGCCGTCCTTGACGAGGTCAGCGGGGGCCGGGGCCTCCTTGGGCTTGTCCCCCGCAGTGGGAGCGGTAGGTGCCCCGGTAGCCTTGGTGCCGGTATCTTGGGATTTGCTGTCCTTGGCGGGAACAGCGGGGGCGGGGGCCTCCTTGGGATTCTCCGCAGCGGAGGGCGCGGAAGGTGTCGCGGCGGACTTGGTGCCGGTGTCCTGGGCATTGCTGTCCTTGGCCGGGTCTGCGGGTTTGTCCATTTTCTGGGGATCAGTGGTCGGTTTTTCCGCACCCTTGGTGTCGGATTTCTGCGATTTGTCGTCCAAAACAGGGGGTTCGACCAGCTTGCCGGGGACCGGAAGATCAGGCTTGCTCTGCGCCTGACGGCGGTAGTTGACGGCCTCCTGCGGGGTCATCTCATACACCAGCGCGGGGATGTCCTGTCTTTTTGCCAACTCACTGGCCCGGTAGCGGCGATAGCCGGTCACAAGCTGGTACTCGCCGTCCTCACGGATCCGAAGGATTACCGGCTCTCTGACACCGTTTGCCTGGATGCTGGTGACGAGGCCGCCGTAGGCTTTGTCCGGCTGCTTGCTGATGAACACGCCGGGCAGGTCATGGATTTTTGCCAGGGGAATGGTCTGCGCTTGGGGCTTGCTGTTTTCGTTTGCCATTCAATTTATCTCCTTTATGGCATTTATTTTGTTAAAATTCGCGTCTCACGGTGAGATTTCATTATCTTTCCAACAGCAAAATTTGGATTGGAATGGCGTCTCATGGTGGGATTTGAATATTTAACACAAAGTTATGATTTGGGATGGAATCGCGTCCCACGGTGGGATTTCATTCACCCAAAGTCGTGCCGCACGGCGGCGGTATAGTAAGGGCCTATCGTCACCGGCGCATTGTAGAGCGCTGTCAACAGATAGGCCCGGATATTATTGATTTTTGTGGTGGTCTGCCGCATGGATTCAATGACATATCTGATATGCCCGCCGTCAAGTTGCTGAAACCGCCGCTTGACAGTCTCCGCTGGCAGGACCTCTCCGCCGATTCGCATGGTGGCGGCGGTGCTGCATATTACATCTACGATCAGTTCCAAAAGGCTTTCCACATCGTCAAACGGAATCTCCCGCTGGAGCTGTTCATAGCCGATATTTTCTTTGATGGTTTCTCTCTGTTCGTATCGATCTATCCCTATTGGCCTCTCGGGGGGCTGTCGGGGGGAGATGGATGGATAAGGCTGGATAAAATCAGTTTGGATTCTCTTAGTATAACTTGGGTCGATTTCTTCGACCTCTTGACGTGGATTTTTCCGACCTTTTGAGGTCGGATTTTCCGACTTCTGAACGTCGGAAAAATCGACCTCAGAGATGGGCGCAAAAGGTTCAGGGGGCAGAGAGGTCGGCTTTGGGGGCGCTTTCCGGGTGGTAAAACGCTTGACATAGATTTTCGAGGGACGGCCCAGGCCCTGCCTGACACGCTCGATCAGGCCAATACCCTTTTTGTTGTCCAGCTCGGCCAGCAGCTTCATAGCCTTATCCCGCCCGCATACCATGTCCCTGCATATCTCGTCCACGGTGTAATAGATGTAGACACGTCCGGTATCGTCGTACCAGCCGTGTTTGGCGGACAGGCTCATGCGGTCCAGCAGCATACCATATAGCAGTTTAGCGTCGGTGGAGACGTGCTTGAATTTTGGGTCGGTGATAAGCTGGCGGGGGATTTTGAAGAATACAAATTGCTCGGATTCGTCGCCGTAAAAATAATCTGATAGGGGATATCGTAGGAGCCGCCCCCCTTGGGCCAGGACATGCGGGGATCGTCCACGTTCACGTTCAGCGTGTTCACGTTGGTCACGTGATATCCCCCCGCCTTGAAGGAGCTCTTGCCGATGGTGTCGGCAAACTGGCGGCACTGGGCCACGTCATCCCGGGTCAGGATGTAGTCGCCCACAATGCGGGGCCCCTCCCGCAGGCGCAGCTCCGTGCACACCTTGGTGATGTAGGCGTTTTTGAAGCCGGGGACATAGTTCTTGAAGAACCGCCAGGCAATCAGGTTCTGCCTGCGGCACTCAACCATGCAGCGGGTCAGATCCCAGGCGTCGGTGGGAAGGGCGTGGTCCACCTGGGAGGAGTGCTGGAAATGGGCCTGGATATGGCCGCCCTCCCTGGGGGTCAGGAAGAAGCCCGCGCCGGAGTAGGGATGCCAGTCGCCGTTTTTCAGCCCCATGTCCCGCAGCTGGTAGAAACCCATCAGCTCGCCCAGCTCGGTGATATCATGGCACTTGCGGTAAACATCCATCACGGCCTCGTGGGTGTTGTCCGTATACGGGTTGGTGAGCTGCTTGAAGGCAAACTGGTCGGGGTGCGCCCGCACGTAGGTGAGCAGGGTGTCCCAATCCACGCCGTCGACTTGTGGGCGCGCTGCGGGAGTGCGGCGATCTGATGATCGGCATCGGCGTTGTCATGGCCATGGCGGGCATCGTGGTGGGCTGCATCAACGCCTCCGGCCTGGCCTTTAACCTCAGCCTTGCCCTGACCCGGCTGGGGGCCAATAACGTGCTGTTCCTGCTGGTCTGCGCGGCGGTGGCCTCCCTGATCCTGGGCATGGGCATGCCCTCTGTGGCGGCCTATTCCCTGGTGGCCATACTGGTGGCCCCGTCCCTGGTTGAGTTTGGGATTCCGGCCATGGCCGCCCACCTGTTTGTGTTCTATTTCTCCGTCATTTCCAACATCACGCCCCCGGTGGCGGTCTCCTGCTTTGCCGCCGCGCCCCTGGCGGGAGCCAACCCCACCAAGGTCGGGACGACGGCGTTCCGCCTGGCCATCGCCGCCTATATCGTCCCCTTCGTGTTCTGCTTCCAGCCAACCCTGATCATGATCGGCAGTGCCGGCGCCATTATCATGGACGCCATCCTGTGCGCCTATGCCATCTTTGGCGTGTGCATCGCCCTGTCGGGCTATTGGCAGCGCAGTGTGCCGATGGCCATCCGCCTGGCCATATGCGCCGTATGCGCGGTGATGCTCTGGCCCACCACGCTGATCGTCAACGCGTGCGGGGCCGCCGCCCTGACGGTTCTCCTGTTCCCCGACATGAAAATGTCTGTTCAAAAAATAAGAAATCGCCATTCCGCACAGCAGGAATGACTAGTTCGCCCCATCCCTTTCCTTTTATTTTTACTTTTGGAGGTTTTTTACCATGGCATATGATACGATTTATGACGTAATTGTCTGCGGCGCGGGCACCTCGGGCGTCGCCGCGGCCATCGGCGCCGCCCGGACCGGCGCAAAGACCCTGCTGGTGGAGCGCACCGGCACCATGGGCGGGCAGATGAGCCTGTCCGGCCCTCCGGGCTTCGCCTACGCCCGGCTGTTCAACCCCCAGGGAAAGCGGGATATCGGCGGCATTGTGGAGGAGACCTACCAGCGCCTGTTCCGAACCGGCCACGCCCTGCCCCATCTGCGCTATCCCGTCCGGGAAAAGGCCGGTTATTCCTTCTCCTACGTGGACCCCGAGTGGTGGACCATGCTCATGTTCGAGATGATGGACGAGGAGGGCGTGGAGCTGCTGCTGGACACCCTGGTGGTGGGCGTGACCAAGGACGGCGGCGCCGTCACCGGCATCACGGTGGAAAACGCCAACGGCCGGAATGAGATCCGGGGCAAAATCGTCATCGACTGCACCGGCGAGGGATATGTGGCCGCCCAGGCCGGGTGCCAAATGGACTGCGTAAGCCGGGAGGATATCCAGCCCCACACCCTGGCCTTTACCGTCGACGGCGTGGATTGGGACACCCTGCTCACCTACATCCGCGAGCATCCCGAGCAGTTCTCCTACCGCCAGCTCATCTTCCCCTATCTGCAAAACAACGTGCTGCCCAATGTGTACGACGAGCGGGACCAGGACCCGGACGGGAACTGGACCTCCGTGGACCGCACGGCGGAGTACGACAAGCTGCTGATGAAGTACATCGAGGACCGCACCCTTTACGAGCACGCCCTCATCGACATGGACTACAACGACTATATCCTCAGCGTGTTTGCCGGGGCCCCCGCCAGCTCCTCCCAGGCCGCCCAGGATCGGGTCCAGGAGGAGATTCAGCGCCTGGCGGAAAAGATCAACAGCCTCCAGGCCGTCTATTATGAGACCAACGATGAGTATAACGAGTACCTGGGGGCGCAGAACATCGTGATGCTGTCCAGCGTGAGGGTGACGGAGCGGTTCCCCATCCTGATTTTCACCGTGCTGGTGGTGATCATCTTCGGGGCGCTGGGCTGCGCCGGCGCGGCGGTATTGGGCAGGATCGAGGACTTCATCGAGTACTACGCCTTCACCAACAAGGTGGACGGCCTGCCCAACCGGGCCAAGTGCGACCAGTTCATCGCGGCCCGGGAGGGGCGGCCCATCCCGGAGAGCTTCGCCTGCGTCGTGTTCCCGCCCTCCGGCAGCCTGTTTGTGGGCAATAACGGCGCGGGGCAGTACCTGGTCTTCGCCGAGGCCCTGGATAAGGGGCAGGTGAGCGCCGCCCTGTCCCAGATGGGCGTCATGCTGGAGGAAAAGTCCGGGAACGGCGGCGGTCAAATCGAGCTGCGCCACGGCTTTGCCTGCGCGGGGGAGGAGAAGTGCCGCTACATCCGCGAGCTTTTGTCCATCGCCATGAAGCGGGTGGGCAATGCCCGGCCCGAGCGGGCAGGCGAACCCGTGCCGTGGTGAGCGGCCCGGCGGAAGGGAGGCACTGAGGATTGGTTCCCGCGATCTATACGGCCCTGGCCACGGCGATGTTATTTTTGCAGGACGCCTATTTTTCCATCGGGGGCATGGAGCTCAGCCTGAAAAACCCCTGCGCGCTGGGGATCGTGTTTCTGGCGCTGCTGAATTTCATCGCCACCGTGCGCCTGGGGCGCTTCATGCTGCTGGTCCGCCACGCCCTGGTTCAGGCCCTTCCCTTTCTCATCCCCCTGGTGTTTTCCGCCGCCATCTGGGTGTCCACCGGGGCGGACAGCGCGGCGGTGGTCAACGGCGTGGGCATGATCGTCCCCCAGCTGCTCTCGGTTCTGGTTGCCGCCGCCACGCTGTACCTGTTTGGGGGAAAGGGGATCTGGTACTGCCTGGGGTCCATGTGCGCGGCAAACTTTCTCAGCGTCCTGGTGGTGGTCCAGGAGGGGGGGCTGGGCCAGTTTTTGCAGGAGTTCTACCAGCTGCTGATCACCTTCAGCGGCGAGACCGGGCCCTTGATGGTGCGTCTGGAGAGCCACGATATCACCTTTGCCTTCGGCCCGCTTCTGCTCTACCTGCTGCTGAACTGGAAGCGCTCCCCCCGCCCGCTGCTCTGGCTGGCGGCGGTAACCTTCTTTTTCCTGGTGGGGCTGAAGCGGATCGCCATCCCCGCCGTGGCGCTGGGCTTTGCCGCGGCGTTTCTCCTGCGGCTGCTGCCGGAAAAGGCGTCGCGGCAGGCGGCGCTGTGCGCCGCTGCGGCCATGATGGCGTTCAGCTTCCTGTACATCGCGGGGATTCGGTACGGCCTGTTCCAGTACCTGGAGGAGCGGCTTCAGATCAATACCATGGGGCGGGTGAATATGTTCGCCAACCTGGAGCCCTATTATGACATGTCGTTCACCTTTATGGGCAGGGGGACGGGGTTTGAGCGCTTTGTGGACTGGGCCTCCGGCGCGGTCTATCAGACGCCCCGCCAGGATCTCATGCCGATTCACAACGACTTTCTGCGCATGTATCTGAACATCGGCTTCGTGGGGGATTGGGTGTGGCTGTGGGGATGGCTGATTGTGCGCCTGCGCTACTGGTTCCGGCAGGGGGGCAGGGACGCGGGCTGCCTGTTCCTGGGCGTATGCGCCTACTGCTTTGTGCTGTACGCCACGGATAACAGCATCTACTATCCCTATACGCTGCTTGCCTGCGCGCTGGCCCCCATGGCCCAGGGGCTGGACGGGCAGGCCCGGGCGGCCCTGGAGGAGCAGTGCGCCCAGTGGAGCCGCCGGGGCGGGGAGGCGCCGCCGCCCCGGACCGATTCGAAGACAGGAGATGATCCGGCATGAGGCGAACAAGGCCCAGGCTCTGCTTTGCCGCTTCCTCCGGGGGGCATCTGGAGGAGCTGCTGATGCTCCGGCCCCTGATGGAGCGGTATGACAGCTTTATCGTCACGGAAAAAACGGCGTATACGGCGGCGCTGAACGGCGTGAGGTGCCGCTACCTGCTCCAGGTCAACCGAAGGCAGCGCTCCTGCCTGCCCAGAATGGCGCTCAACGCGGCGCACTCCCTGCTGATCTGCCTGGCGGAGCGGCCGGATGCGGTGGTGTGCACCGGGGCGCTGGCCACCGTTCCCCTGTGCCTGCTGGCCCGGGCGCTGGGGGCCCGGCTGGTATTCATTGAATCCTATGCCAAGGTGAACACCCCCACCCGGACGGGACGGCTGCTCTACCGGTTTGCCCATCGGTTTTACATCCAGTGGCCGGAGCTTCAGGAGCACTACCCGAACGCCCTGTACGCCGGCGGCGTGTTTTGAGGGGGCGCCATGATATTTGTGACGGTGGGGTCCCAGAAATTCCCCTTTGACCGCCTGATCAGGCAGGTGGACCGCATGGCGGAGGATCGGACCATCACGGGGGAGGTGGTGGTCCAGACAGGGCACAGCGGCTATGTCCCCCGCTTCTGCCGGGGCCGGGCGTTTTATGACCGGGAGGAGTTTGGCGCCCTGCTGGAGCGGTGCGATATCCTCATCACCCACGGCGGCGCGGGCACCATGGTGGAGGCGGCCAAGCAGGGGAAACGGATTGTTGCGGTCCCCCGGCTGGCCCGGTACGCAGAGCATGTGGACGACCACCAGCTGGAGCTGACGGGACGCTTCCACGCGCTGAAGCTGGTCTATGCCTGCCCGGAGACGGAGGGGCTGGCCGAGGCCCTGCGGTGGGTCCGGGGCCATCGGCCCGCGCCGTTTTGCTCCAATACGGAGGCGTTTTTGGCGTCTTTGGACGGTTTTCTCAACTCGCTGTAAGCACGGAGGTATCCCATGAAAATATTGGTAATCGGCCCCAGCGAGACGGGCTCCCGGGGCGGGATGGCTGCGGTCATCCGAAGCATCCGGGAGGGCGAGGCGCTCAACCGGGAGTTTGAGATCGACACCTTTCCCTCCTACATAGACGGCAGCCTGCCCCGGCGGCTGCTGTACTGCATCTTCGCCTATTTCCGCTTTCTGCGCTGCTATAAGCGCTACGACCTGTTTCACATACACACCGCGGAAAAGGGCAGCGCGTTTCGCAAGGCGCTCTATCTGCGAACAATAAAGCGGGCGGGGAAAAGGGCGGTCATACACGTACACTGCGCGGAGTTTCTGGACTTTTACGACGGGCTGGGCCCCCGAGGAAAGGGGATCATCGACCGCTTCTTCCGCCGGGCGGACCTGGTGCTGGCCCTGTCGGAGCGCTGGCGGCAGGAGCTGGAGAGGCGGTTTGAGACCGGGACCTGCCGGGTGCTGCACAACGGCGTGGACCCGGAGGAATGCCGGGGGGCGGTCTCCGACCCGGCGGAGCACCCCAATTCCTTCGTGATGCTGGGCCGCATGGGGATGCGGAAGGGTTCCTATGACCTGGTGGAGGCGGCGGCGCTGGCCGCGCAGCGCAACCCGGCGCTGCGCCTGACCATGGCGGGGGACGGCGAGGTGGAGCAGGTCCGGGCCAGGGTGGCGGAAAGGGGGCTGGAAGACCGCGTTGCGGTGCTGGGCTGGGTGGACGGCGAAAAAAAGCTGGAGCTGCTCAGAAACGCCGCGGCCGTGGTGCTGCCCTCCTACCACGAGGGCCTGCCCATGGCCATCCTGGAGGGGATGGCGGCGGGCAAGGCCATCATCAGCACCACCGTGGGCGCCATTCCCGAGGTGGTCACGGGAGAGAACGGCACCCTGGTGGAGCCGGGGGACGTGATCGCCCTGGCGCAGGCCCTACTGCAATACGGCGGCAATGTGGCGGCGCTCAGGCGCATATCCGCCGGCAGCAGGGCGCGGGTGGAGGCGCTGTTCAGCGTGCAGGAAATGCACCGAAGGCTGGCGGAGTACTACCGCCAGGCGGCGGGAGAGGGGGCGGGGGAATGGAGCTGATCAGCGTGGTGGTGCCGGTGTATAACGCCGGGCCGTATCTGAAGCGGTGCCTGGACTCCCTGGCGGCCCAGACCTATCCCAACTGGGAGGCCATTCTGGTGGACGACGGCTTCACCGACGGCAGCGGCCAGGTGTGCCGGGGATACGCGCAGCGGGACGGACGGTTTCAATACGCGGCCCTGCCGGATAACCGGGGGCCGTCCGCCGCCCGCAATGAGGGCGTGGGCCGGGCGGCGGGGGAGTTGGCCGTCTTTATCGACTCCGACGACTGGGTGGAGCCTGGACTGCTGGAGGCGATGTACCGCAATTGGCGGGAGACCGGGGCGGATATCTGCGCGTGCGGGAATGAGCGGATGGGGCTGGAGGAGGGCCCCCCCGCCGTCTACTCCGCAGAAGAGGCGGTGGAATGCCTGGCCCGGCGCGCCCCCTTCCTGTGGACGGCGTGGGGCAAGCTCTACCCCATGGGGCTGGTGAGGGAGACGCCCTTCCGGGAGGAGGTGCTGTACAGCGAGGACCTTCTGTTTTTCTATCAGCTGCTCCAGCGGGTGGAGCGGGTCAGCTATATCCCGGACCGGCTGTACCACTATACCTGCCGCATGGGCAGCCTGGTCAACAGCGGCGTGAATGAAAAGCGGTGCGCCGTGCTGCCGGTGCTGGACGGCATCTGCGCCGGCGCGCCCGCCCGGTTTTCCCCCAAGGCGGTGCGCTGCTGGGAGCTGGTGGCGCTGGACACCGGGGCGCGGCTGGCCATGCAGGCGGTGGAGGGCGGCGCGGACGGGCCCGTGGGGGAGTATCTGAAGCGGTTTCAGGGCAACATCCGCCGTCATTTCAGCTGGCGGGCGCTGTTTTGCTGCCGGGAGAAAAAAACTGCGGCGGCGGTGCTGGCGCTGCGGGCCCACATTGGGATATTCCGGGCGGCGGCCTGCCTGTACGGCCGGATCAAGCCGCCGAAGGCGGGGACGGAGTGAGGGGATCGGATGGACACGGCGAAGGGCGTGGCGAAAAACCTGAAGTTTATCCTGGCCAGCGAGCTCATCCTGGCCGGGCTGAAGTTCGTGTCCCGCCGGGTGTTCGTCATCGCGCTGGGAAAGGAATACCTGGGGCTGAACGGGCTGTTCACCGATATCCTGTCTATGCTCTCGCTGGCGGAGCTGGGGTTCGGCGTGTCCGTCACCTACAGCCTGTACCGGCCCGCGGCCCAGGGGGATACGCAGCTCATCAAGTCCCTGGTCCGGCTCTACCGCCGGGTCTATCAGGCGGTGGGCGGGGCGGTGCTGGCGGTGGGGCTGGCGCTGACCCCCTTCCTGGGCGTTTTTGTGAAGGAAATGCCGGAGGGTATCCCCGACATCCCGCTGCTCTATGCCCTGAGCGTGGTCAACGCGGGCGTGTCCTATTTCTGGTCCTATAAGTCCACGCTGCTCTTTGTGTACCAGAGGAAATACATCGACGCCGCGGTGCGCGCCGCCGTGGCCCTGGCCGCCGCCGGGGCACAGGCGGCGGCGCTGCTGCTGACACACAATTATGCGTATTACCTGGGCATCGCCATCGCCGCCACCCTGGTGCAGAACGCCGTGGTGTCGGCCTGGACGGACCGGCTGTACCCCTTCCTGCGGGAGCGGGATGTCCGGCCTGTTCCGGCGGAGGTGCTGGGGGAGATCCGCCGGAACGTGGGGGCTATGGTCCTCCACCGGGTAGGGGCGGTGGCGGTGTTCGGCACGGACAACCTCCTCATCTCCAAATTTGTGGGCATCGAGACCACCGGGCTGTACTCCAACTATGTGATGATCCGGGGGCTTTTGAATATGGTAATCAGCGCCCTGTCCAACGCCGTCATGCCCGCGCTGGGGAAGCTGAGCGCCACGGCGGCGGTGGAGGAAAAGCGGACTGCCTTCCGCCGCCTCAACTTCTGCGCGGCGTGGCTGTTCGGGTGGATGAGCATCTGCCTGCTGTGCCTCTACGACCCGTTCATCGGCCTTTGGCTGGGGGAGGGCTATCTGCTCCCCCCGGAGACGGTGGCGCTGATCGTGGCGAATTTTTACGTGACCAGTATGCGGGTGCCGGTGGCAAACACCAAGAGCGTCATGGGGCTGTTTTGGGACGAGCGCTATAAGTCGGTGCTGGAGGCGCTGGTCAATCTGGCTGTGTCCGCCGCCCTGGCCCAGCGGTGGGGGATTGCCGGGGTTTTGGCCGGGACGCTGGTCAGCACGGTGTCCATGCCCTTTTGGATTGAGCCGCTGGGGCTGTACCGCCATGGGCTGGAGCAGCCGCCCGGGGAGTATTTTGCCCGCTACTTTTTTTATCTGGCGGTCACCGCTGCGGGCGGGGCGGTGACAAAGCTGCTGTGCGGGATGACGCCGGAGGGCGCGGCGGGCTTTTTGTGGAAGCTGCTGGTGTGCATGGCGGCGCCCAACATAATCTGCCTGGCCGCGTACCGGCGGCTGCCCGAGATGGTTTTCTTGAAGGATCTGCTCCTGCAAGCGGGCGGAGGGAATAGGAAGGGATAGCAAGCTGTCCCGGCAGCCGGGGTGCGCGGAGGCTGCCGGGACGGCTTTTTTAAGGGGCTGACGGCGCAAAATGCAAATGACGTGGTGAAAACGACCAAAAACGTTGCGGCGATTCAAAGAAAATTGACACCCGGCAGAGTTTCCGATATCATGAACGGGGGTGATTTTATGATTGAGATCGCCATTGTTGAGGATGAGGAAAAGGAAGCGCTGCGTCTGGGCAGTTTTTTGGACCGCTTTTCCAAGGAGACGGGGGCTGAATTGAGCCATAAGTGGTGGGACAGCGCCTCCGCGTTTCTGGAGCAGTATCAGTTTCAGTACGACCTGATTTTTATGGATATCCGAATGCCCGGCATCGATGGGATGGCGGCGGCAGAGCGGCTGCGGGAGATAGACAGCGCGGTGAAGCTGATCTTCATCACCAGCCTGGCGCAGTACGCGGTGCAGGGCTACTCTGTGGACGCGCTGGACTACATCCTCAAGCCGGTGAGCTACGCCGCCTTTGCCCTGAAGATGCAGCGGGCCGTGGAGCGCTGCGCCCATCGGGCCGAGCAGTGGCTGCTGCTGAACACCAACTCCGGCGCGATCCAGCTCAAGGAGTTTGAGCTGTGCTACGTGGAGATTTTTGACCACCACATCCGATACCACACCCTGCAGGCCAACTACGACGCCTATGGGACGCTGAAGTCGGTGGAGCAGCGCCTGCCGTCCCGCAGCTTCTTCCGCTGCAACAACCAGTGTATCGTCAACCTGCGCTACGTGTCGAAGCTGGAGGGCAGCACCGTGGTGGTGGAGGGGCGGGAATTTCCCATCAGCCGTATGAGGAAAAAGGCGTTTTTGGCGCAGCTGCACCGCTACTCCGGCGCGGAGTGGGAGGACGGGCAATGATCGGCCCGGGCGGGCTGCAGCTGCTGATCTGGTTTGATTCTTACATGCTGCTGGCGCTGCTGGCCTGCTGCATCGTGGCGGGGTACGGGCTGGAGCGCAGGCCGCTGTTCGGACTGCGCCTGGCCGTGGCGGCGGCGGTGGAGTGCCTGTGGGCCGGCGTGTGGACCTACCAGTGGATTTTGGCGAAGGCGCCCCTCTGGGAGCCCGGCGGCATTGTGATCTGCAAATACCTGGGCACCTACCTGCTGACCATCGGCACGTTCCGGCTGTGCCTGCGCTGCGGCTGGTCGGCGGCGCTGTACGGAGGCACCACCGGCTACATCCTCCAGCACTGCGCGGAGCGGATCACGGAGATTGCCCAGGCGGCGCTGGGCATACCGCCTGGCTGGGGGGAGAAGCTGCTGCTGGCGGCGTGCACGGCGCTGATCTGCCTGTGCTTTGTGCTGGTGTTCCGCAACCGGTATGACATTTCGGAGTACGACCGCTACAGCAACGGGGAGGGCGACGTGATGCTGCTGACGGCGGCGGCCGCAGCGGGCGCCGTCATCGTGCTGGAGCCGCTGATCCGCATTGAGCTGGGCCTGACCCTCAACGAGCGGGGGATGATTTACCTCAATGTCATCTCGGTGCTCTTCTCCGTGCTGGCCATGGTGGTGAGCATGTGCCAGATGCGCCAGGCGGAGTCGAAAAAGAAGGCCCAGATCGCCACGCAGCTCCTCCACACCGAGCGCAGCCGCTATGCCCTGGAAAAGGAGGCGGTGGACGCCATCAATATCCGCTGCCACGATATCAAGCACCAGATCGCCGCCCTGGGGGACGTGGGGCGGGAGCGGGAGCTGCGGGAGATCGAGCGGCTGGTGGACATTTACGACTGCGGGCTGAAGACGCAGTGCGCGGCGCTGGATGTGGTGCTGGCCAGCAAGTCGCTGATGTGCCTGAACAAGCAGATTGAGCTGACGTGCATGGCGGACGGCCGCCGGCTGGCCTTTATGGAGGACGCCGATATCTATGCCCTGTTCGGCAACATCCTGGACAACGCCATTGAGGCGGTGGAGCAGCTGGACGACGAGGAGAGACGGCTGATCTCCCTGTCGGTGCATGTGAGGGAGCACTTTTTGCACGTCAGCGAGGAGAACTACTACAGCGGCGACCTGGTGATGGACCGGGGCCTGCCCATGACCACAAAAGAGGACAAGCGGTTTCACGGCTTCGGGATGCAGAGTATTCGGATGCTGACGGAAAAGTACGGGGGCGACCTGCGCCTGCGGGCCAGCGGCGGAATTTACCGGCTGTCCATCCTGTTCCCAATTGTATGATCTATGGAAAAAGGAGGATAATAAATGTCGAGGAGTGCCTATATTGACGGGCACTCCTCTGCTTATATGCAGGAAAAGTTGTAAAACAAACCAAAAAAGTTTTGCCGCATTGAACCCCCCGCAGCATGGAGGTAAAATGGGGCGAAACAGGCGCGGAACAGGCGCATGGGGAAAGCCGGACACTGTTTTGCAGGGCGCATATCCGCTGCGCTCCGCGCCCAATAACAGAGGAAGGATGGCAAACCTAATGAAGAAACAAGTCTCTCTCTTGCTTGCAGCACTTCTGCTCCTTGGCGTGATGGGCGGATGCACCCAGTCTGCTCCCCCTCCTACGGCTACGCCTACCCCTGCGCAGGAAAGCCCCAGCGCGCCGCCGGCCACGGAGATCGCCCTGTCCAAGGCGTACATCATCGTCCAGGGCTATGAATGGGGCCCCGCGATTCCGAAGATCGTACTGGAATTTGCCGAGGACGTGAGCGGTTTTGCCAGCGATACCTTTGAGGTGGCGTTTGGCTCCACCAAGCGCACCGTGAAAGATGTGTACAGCTCCGACGAGGACGGCAATAAGGCCGAGGGCGCGGGCAAGCACCTGACCATCGAGATGGCGGTGAAGTCCAGCGAGGCTAGCCCGTTTGCCTATAATATGGAGAAGAACGTCAACACATGGGCGGAGCAGGTGGACTTCACCGTGACCGTGGCCTCCGGCAAGTCCTTCAGCGTGGGCGGCACCGCCTACCAGGGCGGCGACCTGTGCTCCTACTCCGCCACGGCGGCGGATCGGAAGGTGCCCCAGACCGCCAGCTGGGTGAAGGACACCGTGGAGTACCACGAGGAGGGCAAGGATATCACCCTCACCCGGGCGGCCTGGGCCCCCGAGGGCGCGGACAGCGACAGCGGCAAGAACCCCCTGATCATCTGGCTCCACGGCATGGGCGAGGGCGGCACGGACATCGACATCGACCTGCTGGGCAACGAGGTGACCGCCCTGACCACCGAGAACGAGACCAACGTGCAAAAGTACTTTGCCACCGACGGGCTGGCCGGCGCCTATGTCCTGGCGGTGCAGACCCCGACCATGTGGATGGATATCGACGGCAACAGCACCTTTAATAACGAGAACCTGACCCTGCCCGCAAAGCAGGAGTCCTGGTATACCGGGGCCCTCTGGCACGCCATTACCTCCTATGTGGAGGGCAATCCCGATGTGGACACCAGCCGGATCTATGTGGGCGGCTGCTCCAACGGCGGCTACATGACCATGAACATGATGTTTGAGCACGGCGGCTACTTTGCGGCCTTCTATCCCATCTGCGAGGCGTATTTGAACGACTGCGTCTCCGATGAGATGGTCCAGCAGGTGAAGGATTATAACATCTGGTTCGTCCAGTCCGCCGACGACGGCACGGTGAACCCCGCCGAGTACGGCCTGCCCACCTATGTGCGGCTGCTGGAGGCCGGGGCGCAGAATGTTTGGTTTACGCTGTCCGACCACGTGCGGGGCACCGACGATCCCGAGCCCTGGAGCTGGACGGGCACCGGCACCTACGACGGCCACTGGAGCTGGATCTATGCCTTTAACGACCAGGTGACCACCCGGATCGACACGGCGAAGGTGGCCTCTGTGGCCGACCTTACCCCCGAGAACTGCACCGTCACCGATGTGAACCTGTGGCAGTGGATGTCCCAGCAGAGCCTCCCCCAGGCTGCCGAGTAAGGCGGGGGACCTGAAAGCGTTGCTGACCGGCGCCGTCCCTGGGAGGGGAGCCTCCCGGGGCGCGCCGGGGCAAATAAAATGATTCAAAAAACAGGAGGAAAAGAGTATGAAGAAGGCACACAAAACTTTGACGGCGATTGCTTCGCTTGCCCTGGCGGCGTCCCTGGCGGCGTCCCTGGCCGGCTGCGGCGGCAAGGCCCAGGACTACGTGTTCGAGGCGGAGAAGGCCGAGCTGTCCGCGGCCTGCATGGTGGAGACCGGCCCCGAGTACTCCGCCGAGGGCTCCGGCCCCGAGGCCACCCAGGTGGGCTACTTCACCGCCGCCGGCGAGACCATCACCTTTAAGATCAACGCGTCCAAGGCCTGCTCCGCCACCCTGACCCTCCGGGCGGCCTCGGCAGTGGCCCAGTTCGCTGACCCCATGATCTTTGAAGAGGTGGATCTGTCCAAGGGCGAGCACGCCAAGCTCACCGTCAACGGCACCGAGTGCAAGCTGGAGGGCGTCCTCCCCGGCCTGGAGGCCCCCATGGACTGGGAGGTTGTCTCCTCCTACTATAAGAACTACGGCACCGCTACCGCCAAGATCGACCTGAAGGCCGGCGAGAACGTCATCGTCCTCACCTCCCAGGGCTACAACGGCGGCCAGGGCGGCATCAACGTGGACAAGATCACCATCAACGCCGCGTCTGAGCTCACCTGGACCGAGACCGACAACTCCGACCGTGTTCCCCAGCAGTAATTAAAACATTACATAAAACAGGCGCCCCCGCCGCATTTTCCGGCGGCGGGGGCGCTGTGCGCAAAAGCAAGGGGCTTCACCCACAAAATTGGAACAGGATCATGATTTAGGAGGGATCTTTGTGGCAAAGGGACAGAAGAAGAAAATGAGTGCAAAGAAGTTTACCGCAATCGTTGCGCCCCTTTTGGCAATCCTTTTGGCATTCTCCATCGCGCTGCCCGTCATCAGCACGTCCCGGTTTGACCTGGTGCTCCGCGATATCTTCGGCGAGGCGGAGAGCAGCAACAAGGGAAGCGACGCCACCGACGCAGTGGACGCCACCTACTATACCCGCGATATCACCGACTCCAAGCAGCTGCAGGCTGACGAGCAGGCCTACACCCGCAAGGCGGGCGCCGAGGGCTTCGTGCTCCTGTATAACCGCAATGAGGAGGGCAAGGGCCTTCCCGTGGCGGGGGGCTCCAAGCTGAGCCTGTTTTCCGCCTCCTCCGTGGACCTGCTGGCCGGCGGCACCGGCTCCGGCGTGTCCACCATCTCCAGCGACATGAAGACCGCCCTCACCGAGCAGGGCTTCTCCATCAACGAGGCGCTGTGGAAGTTCTACAGCGACAACCACGCCACCTACACCCGCGGCGGCGGCGCCATCATGTACGGCGGCTCCGAGGACTGGACCATCAACGAAGCCCCCATCTCCGCCATCCCCGACGCGGCCAAGAGCGAGGCGGCGGGCACCACCCCCGTGTACTTCCTGGCCCGTACCGGCGGCGAGGGCCGCGACCTGGGCCGCCACATGGGCAATTGGACCAACGTGGCCGAGGATAAGGACAAGCACTACCTGGAGCCCGACTCCGTGGAGCTGGGTGTGATCCAGTACCTGAACGATAATTTCGACAACGTCATTCTCGTGGTCAACACCAACAACGCCTTTGAGCTGGGCTGGGTGGCCAACTATCCCAACATCACTGCGGTCCTCTGGGCCCCCGGCGCCGGCGGCGACACCTGCCGCTCCATCGCCGATGTGCTCAGCGGCGCTATCAACCCCTCCGGCCATCTGGTGGACACCTTCGCCTATGACGCCTTCTCCTCCCCCGCCATGCAGAACATGGGCGACATGATGATGGTGAACGGCGGCCAGGACGTGGGCGCCGGCGTGTTCTACGACGAGGGCATCTACGTGGGCTACAAGTATTACGAGACCCGCTACTTCGACAAGGTGCTGGACCAGGGCAACCCCGGTGACTACGATTATGCCACCGCCGTGCAGTATCCCTTCGGCTTCGGCATCTCCTACACCACCTTTGAGTGGTCCGATTTCAAGCTGGGCGCTATGGATGAGAACGGCGACATGGAGATCCAGGTCACCGTGAAGAACACCGGCAGCGTGACCGGCCGGGATGTGGTGCAGCTCTACCTCAACGCCCCCTACACCGACTACGACAGGACCAACCACATTGAGAAGTCCGCCGTCACCCTGGTGGGCTTTGAGAAGACCGGCGATCTGGAGCCCGGCCAGTCCGAGACCGTGACCATCACCGTCAACCGCCGGGACTTCATCTCCTATGACGACGTGCAGGCCAAGACCTACATCCTGGAGGCCGGGGATTACCTGCTCACCGCCGCGGAGAACGCCCATGCCGCCGCCGACAACTTCCTGGCCTACAGCGGCCAGACCGTGGAGCAGCCCCTGTTTGGCGGCGCGGACGCCGCCTTCGTGGGCAAGTGGACCTATGACTACAGCGACAACAGCGGCGTGGACAACGTGACCTACGCCAAGTCCCTGGCTGGCGCGGACGTGACCAACCAGTTCGACCACGCCGTGTACGACGAGCTGACCCCCCGCGACAAGTATCTGACCCGTCAGGACTGGGTGGGCACCTTCCCCCAGCCCCACGGCAACCAGGACGGCAAGCGCGCCAGCGAGTTCAGCGAGAAGAACGGCTACACCTGGGAGGTTGAGGTGTCCGACACCATCAAAAAGAACATTGACGACATCGGCGCCGGCACTGCCTCCCTCAACCCCATGACCGACGACGAGGCGGGCAAGCTGGCCGGCGAGTTCGGCAAGACCGGCGGCCCCCAGCTCATCGACTTCCGCGGCCGCGACTTTGACGAGGTGGACGCCGAGGGCGGCTGGGACGCCCTCATCGACCAGATGACCACCGACGAGATCAAGAAGATGATCCGTAATGCGGGCTATCAGACCCTGGGCTCCACCGCCATCAACAAGCCCCGCGCCATCGACTTCGACGGCCCCTCCGGCCTGAACGAGGGCGGCGTCAGCCATGAGCCCTACTCCATCACCTATCCCTGCGCCGCCAACCTGGCCGCCAGCTGGGACCGGCAGAACTCCTACCTCCACGGCTACTACGTGGGCGAGGACGGCCTGGCCGCCGACGGCAACTGGGGCACCCACACCTACACCGGCATCATCTCCGGCTGGTACGCCCCGGCCATGAACATCCACCGCACCCCCTTCGCCGGGCGTAACTTCGAGTACTACTCCGAGGACGGCTTCATGTCCGGCGAGCTGGCCCTGGAGGCCTCCCGCGCCTGCGCGGAGAAGGGCGTGTACGCCTACATCAAGCACTTCGCCCTCAACGACCAGGAGGACCACCGCAGCCACGCGGCCACCTTCTCCAACGAGCAGGCCATCCGCGAGATCTACCTGAAGCCCTTCCAGACCTGCATTGAGGAGCGCGGCACCACCAAGATCAAGGTGCAGAACTTTGACGAGGCGACCGGCACCTTCACCGAGGGCGAGGCTGAGATCCCCGCGGTCATGGCTGTGATGACCGCCTTCAACCGCATCGGCTGCACCTGGGCGGGCGGTAACTACAACCTGATCACCGGCGTGCTGCGCAACGAGTGGGGCTTTGACGGCTCCGTCATCACCGACTACGACAACGGCGGCGTGATGGATACCGAGCAGTGCATCCGCGCCGGCGGCGACATCAAGCTGACGGCCTACGGCTCCAACGCCCAGCTGGATATGGAAAATCCTGCTTCCCAGTACCATGCCCGGCAGGCCATGAAGCACGTGCTCTACACCACCGTGAACTCCAACGCCATGAACGGGATTGTCCATGGTGTGGCCGTGTCTGAGCTGCCCTTCGCCAACTACTACTACATTCTGATCGGTGAAGCGGTGGTTGCGGCTGCCCTCATCGGTTTGGGCGCGTTCGCCATCGTGCGCCGCTGGAAGAAGGAGAAGGCCGGCAACTAACGGCACATCCCGCACACAAAAAGAACGCCGCAAATTGGTGCTTCTATACATCCTCATTCAGCAGCGGCCGGGCTCCGAAAGGAGCCCGGCCGCTGCGTTTTTCTAGATTGGCTGGAAAAGGGGCACGGAGGCCCGGGGCCCGTCCCCCTACACCACGAAACGGTATCCCAGCCCCCGCACCGTCTGAATATAGGCGGGCCGGGCGGGGTCCTCCTCGATCTTCTGGCGCAGGCGGTTGATATACACCATAATGGCGTTCTCATCCACAATGGCCGACCCCCAGACCATGTCGTAGATCATATCCTTGGTGAAGATGCGGTTCACATTGTCCAAAAACAGTTTCATCATGGCGTTTTCCTTGGAGGACAGCACGATTTCCACCCCGTTTTTGTAAAAGCGCAGGGTGGTGGTGTCGTAGCGGAAGGGCCCTGCGGCAATGACGCTGCCCTCGCCGCCCAGACCGCCCCGGCTGCGGCGGATCAGGGCCTTGATCTTGGCCCCCAGGGTGACCGGGTTGAAGGGCTTGGTCAGGTACGCCACCATCGCCGCCGTCACCTTCAGCGGCGAGGTGATCACCAGCTGCTACATCGACGCGGTGCAGGCCAACGTGAATTTTGACACCGCAGGCCATATCACCACCGACCTCACCGCCGCGCCCCAGACAAAGAACCAGCTGGGCGACGGCTACGGCATGAAGCAGGCCAGCTCCATCGGCAAGGAGTGGAACGAGCAGGCCGCCGGCTTCTGCGCCTACGTCACCGGCAAGACCGCCGCCCAGGTGGCCGGCCTGGCGGTGGACGAGTCCGGCAAGGCGGCGGACGCCGATTTGGCCGCCACTGTCACCGTGGGCATCGGCGAGTTCCAGAGCCTCATTGAGAAAGCATCCAAATAACACGAGACGGGGGGCGGGCCCCAGGGCCCGCCCCTGGCAAAGCAGGGAGGGATGGACAATGAAGCGGCGGTTTTTGGCGCTGGCCGCTGCTGCGGCGCTGCTGCTGGGCGGGTGCGCCGCCCAGGCGGAGCCCGCAGGAAAGCTGCGCCGGTATGAGGCCAGCTTCCTCACCCTCTTTGATACCGTGACCACCATAGTGGGCTACGCCCAGTCGGAGGAGGACTTCCGCCGCACCGCGCAGGACCTCCACGACGGGCTGCTGGAGTACCACCAGCTTTTTGACATTTACCACGATTATGACGGAATTGTCAACCTGAAAACCGTCAACGACCGCGCCGGGGGGGACCCGGTGGAGGTAGAGCGCCGGATCATCGACCTGCTGCTGTTCTGCCGGGAGCTGGAGGAGCTTACCGGCGGCCGGGTGGATGTGAGTATGGGCGGCGTGCTGGCCCTGTGGCACGACGCCCGGAGCGAAGGGGTGGACGACCCGGAGCACGCCGCCCTCCCCGGCGCAGGGGCGCTGGAGGAGGCCGCGGAGCACACCGGCTTCCGGCTGCTGGAGATCGACGAGCAGGCGTCCACCGTCCGCCTCACCGACCCCCTGGCCCGGCTGGATGTGGGGGCGGTGGCCAAGGGCTACGCGGTGGAGCAGGTATGCCGCAGCGCCCCCGCCGGGCTGCTGGTGAGCGTGGGCGGCAACGTCCGGGCCACCGGGCCCAAGCCCGAGGGGGACGCCCCCTGGGTGGTGGGCGTGCAGGAGCCGGACGGCGGGAAGCAGGACTACCTGCACACGCTGTACATTGAGCGCCAGTCGGTGGTGAGCAGCGGCGATTACCAGCGGTACTTTACCGTGGACGGCGTGCGCTACCACCACATCATCGACCCGGATACCCTGCGCCCCGGCGGGCTGTGGCGGGCGGTGACGGTGGTGTGCGCCGACTCAGGGCTGGCGGACGGGCTCTCCACCGCGCTGTTCCTCCTCCCCCGGGAGGAGGGCGAGGAGCTGGCCCTGCGCTGCGGCGCCCAGGCCATGTGGGTGGCCTTGGACGGCGAATTGTCCTACACCGGCGGATTTTTAGAGTTTGTGCGCACCTGAGCAATCCCTGCCCAATTTAAGAAGCTGTGCCAATAGCCTCAGCACCCAGCTTTACGGCCAAAATTGCCGCCGGCTGCGTTGAACAATCTTGAAATACACCAAGCATTCCCGCGATGTTTCGCCTTGCCACCGGCAATTTTGGCTCGCGAATCTGAATACCTTGGCTATTCGTACCGCTTCTAATTTTCGACATCGAGAGGTGATGTGTATGAAATCCCTGTTCTTCGGCGGCGTTCACCCGGAGGGGCGGAAGGAGCTGAGCGCCTGCGTCCCCCTGGCCGCCATGGCCCTGCCCGCCCAGGCGGCGGTGCTTCTGCGCCAGCACATCGGCGCGCCCTGCAAGCCCCTGGTTTCGGTGGGGGATACGGTGTGCATGGGCCAGAAGATCGGCGACGGCGAGGGGCTGTGCGTCCCCGTCCACGCGCCGGTATCCGGCGTGGTGGTGGGCATTGAGGACCGTCCCCATCCCGGCGGCGGGACCTGTCCCGCCATCCTCATCAAAAATGATTTTCTGGACACCCCGGCGCCCGCCCTGAAGCCCTACAGCCACCCGGAGCTCCTGAGCCCCGCGGAGCTGGTATCCATCCTCCGGGAGGCGGGCATCGTGGGCATGGGCGGCGCGGCCTTCCCCACCGACGTGAAGGCCAAGACCGGCATGAACCAGGTGGACACCCTGATCCTCAACGCCTGCGAGTGCGAGCCCTACATCACGGCGGACGACGTGCTGCTGCGCACCCGCCCCGGGGATGTGCTGCGGGGGCTGGCGCTGCTGGCCAGAATCCTCACCCCCGGCCGGGTGGTGGTGGCCATTGAGGACAACAAGCCGGAGGCCGCCGCCCTGCTGCGGGAGCGCATGGCGGACTTCCCCGGCACGGAGCTGAAGGTGCTGCCCACCCGCTACCCCCAGGGGGCGGAAAAGCAGTTCATCCAGGCGGTCACCGGGCGGCAGGTGCCCTCCGGCGGCCTGCCCCGCGATGTGGGCTGTGCGGTGTTCAACGCCGCCACCGCCGCGGCGGTGTGCCGGGCGGTCTATGAGGGGATGCCCGTGATTGAGCGGGTGGTCACCGTCACCGGCGAGGGCGTAAAGCAGCCCCGGAATCTCATCGTGCGGGTGGGCGCCTCCTTCCTGGAGGTGATCGCCGCCGCCGGGGGGCTGACGGACAGCGTGTGAAAGGTGCTGTCCGGCGGCCCCATGATGGGCGTGGCCCAGGGGGATCTGTCCGTCCCCGTCACCAAGGCCGTTAACGCGGTGGTATGCCTGTCCTCCGCCCAGAACGGGGAGGAGGCCCATCCCGTGTGCATCCGCTGCGGCAAGTGCCTGGAGGTATGTCCCATGGGGCTGGAGCCGCTGTATCTCTACCGCTATTCCAACGCCGGGGATCTGGACGCCCTGGGGCGGCTCCATCTGAGGGACTGCATAGAATGCGGCTGCTGTGCCTACGCCTGTCCGGGTAAGCTCCCCCTGGTGGAGGGCTTCCGGGCCGGAAAGCGGGCGCTGAAGGAGGGTGCGAAATGAATCTGACGGTAAGCGCCTCCCCCCACATCCGGGGGAAGGATACCACCGCCCGGCTGATGCTGGACGTGGTGATCGCCCTGCTGCCGGCGCTGGCGGCGGGGATGCTGTTCCAGGGGCCCCGGGCCGGGCTTGTGGCGGCGGTGTGCGTGCTGTCCGCCCTGGCGGGGGAGTGGCTGCTGCGGCTTGTCCTGCGGCGGCACAACACCCTGTCCGACGGCTCCGCCCTGGTCACGGGGCTGCTGCTGGCCCTGACCCTGCCCGCCTCCGCACCCTATTATGTGGCCGCTGCCGGCGGGCTGTTCGCCGTGGTGGTGGTGAAGGGGCTGTGCGGCGGGCTGGGACAGAACACCTTTAACCCGGCTTTGGGGGCCCGGGCGTTTCTGATGCTGCTCTTCCCCGCCTGCCTCACCCGCTTCCCCGCCCTGGGCAGCGCCCTGTTCCTCGGGGAGCTGAATCCGGCGGACGTGGTGACGGGGGCCACCCCCCTCCACCACATGCAGATGCCCGCCCTGCCCGACGTATCCCTGCTGGACCTGTTTCTGGGCCGGGCGGGGGGCTGCATCGGGGAGGTATCCGCCCTGGCCCTGCTCCTGGGCGGGGGATGGCTGGTGTTCCGCCGGGTCATCACCCTGCGCATACCCGCCGCCTATCTGGGGACGGTGGCCGTGCTCACCCTGGTGTTCTCCAAGGGGGACAGCCCCATTCTGTGGATGGCGTACAGCCTGCTCAGCGGCGGCGTGCTGCTGGGGGCGCTGTTCATGGCCACCGACTACGCCACCTCCCCCGCGGGGCCGCTGGCCCAGATCGTGTACGGAATCGGCTGCGGCGCGCTCACCGTGGTGTTTCGCTATACCGGGCTCTTCCCGGAGGGGGTTACTTACGCAATCCTGTTGATGAACGCCGCCGCGTGGCTGCTGGACCAGTATCTGGTCCCCCGGCGGTTCGGCGCTGGAAAGGAGGGGGCGCAATGAACGCAAAGCAGCTCATCGCCCCGGCGGCCGCCCTTCTGGGTGCTGCCGCGGTGCTGCTGGCCGCCTGCGCCGCGCTGAGCGGCGCCGCCCGGCGCAGCGGGGAGGCCGCCCGGAACGAAATCATGTCCTACATGCTCCCCAGCCGCCCCGCCTCCTTCACGGAGGAGGCCTATGACGGGGAGGATGAGAGCATCCGCCGGGTATTCAAGGCGGAGGACGGCTACGTGCTGGAGGTGGAGACCGCCGGCTACGCCGCCCCCATGACCCTTTGGGTGGGTGTGACCAACGACGGCAGCGTGTCCGGCGTGACGGTGCGGGATCACGGGGAGACCTTCGGCCTGGGCCGGGGGGCCCAGACCGACGCCTCCTTCCTGCTGCAATTCCTGCACACCTCCGGGGAGGCCGCCGTGGGTGAGGACATCGACGCCCTCACCGGGGCCACTGTCACCAGCAAGGCGGTGACGCGGGCGGTAAACTCCGCCGCCGCCTTTGTCACCGGCGCGGACGTTTCCTCCGGCGCCACGGAATGGGAGGGCTGAGATGAAGCATAATCCATTGAATCGCAGCGTGGCGCTGTCCGCCGTGGTGGGCTTGGCCTGCCTGGGGCTGATGCTGGCCGGGACGCTGGCCCACATGGCCATCCTGCCCAAGCTGGATCTGACTATGATGCTGGCCCTGAGCGTGACCGCCCTGGCGGTGGACGCCTACTGGTCGCCTGAGCGTAAGCTGTCCTGGCCCGCGCTGGCGGCGAATACTGTGCTGGGTGGGGCGGCCTTCGCCCTGCTGCCCTGGTGCGCCGGGGTGACGGGGGATGTCCCCGTCTGGGTGCTGGGGCTGGCGGGAGCGGCGGTGTTCGGGATTGCCTGCCTGCTCTACACCGCGGCCCTGGAGCGCATTGCCACCGGGCCGAGGGCCCCGCTGGCCCCTGTGGGCACAGCCTTCATGCTCTATCTGGCGGGGCAGTGCCTGAGCGGGCTGCTGTAGTGCGCGCTCCCGGCGCAAAATAGAAAAAGCTGGCAAGCTCCTGGGCCGGATCGGCCGGGCTCAGGCGCTTGCCGGCTTTCCTTTTTGTGCCAGGCAGGGCGTTTCGCACAGGAGGGATGCGCTGCGCCGCGATTCTTTTGTGGGATCGGCCAAATAGAATGGTGCTTCCTTTTGCGGAAAATTTATGATATACTGCCTAAAAAGGTCTTTCGTTTTCGCCTCGCCGCACGTCAAGCCGGCGTACAGGGAACGAGCGGCTTTTTGTGCTGTTTATCGGCAGATATCATCCAGAAAAGGAGCGACGGAGACGTGACGGGAAAGCACGCGGAGCCCCAGGGCGGACGGGGGATAAAACGGAGCCTGAACAGGAGGATTTTGAGGAATACTACCCTTAATATCCTGATTTTGGTGGCCGTATGTTGCGCTATCATGGCCTTTTCCATGCACTCGCTTGCCAACAGCATTTTGTTGGACAGCCTTCAGCCGATGGCCCGGCAGTCGGCCAAGACGGTGGAGGCCAACATACACATGCTGGCGGACCGCATGATGACCATTGCGGGCGACTCCAGAATGGACGCGGCAGAGAGCCGCGGTGCGGTGCTGGAAGAGGCGGCGGAGATCTATGAGCTTTATACAATCGCCCTGTACGGCCTGGATGGGCGGCTGATGCAGGGGCTTGACGCCGCCCCGGAGAGCCTGGACAGCGGTTTTTTGTCGCTGCTTGAGCAGACGGATAATCTGACCATTGATTCCTCCACCATCTACCAGGGCAGGCTGGGCATTACAATAGGAATGCCGGTGAAGGAGTCGGGCGAGACGGCCTTTTATGTGATGGGCGTATATAAATACGACACGCTCAACGACGTTATCAGCAGCATCAACCTGGGGAAGAGCGGCATGGCCTATATGGTAAACCGGGAGGGCGCCGTCACCGGCCACCCGGACCAGTCCCTGGCCCTGGGCGGAAGCACGCTGATTCAGCTCAGCGGCGGCAACGGGGACGCGGTGGAGCGGGTGACCACCGGGGAGACCGGCGCGGTGGAGTTCCCCATCGGCGGGGAGCAGATGCTGGTGGCCTTTTCCCCCATACGGGGGACCCAGTGGTCGCTGGTCATCCAAATCCCCAAGGCGGACTATAACCATTTCATCAACGGGGCAATGTTTGTTGCCATCCTGTCCACCGTGGCGGTTCTGGTGGTCTCCATACTGCTGGTGCTGCGCCTGGCCCGCTCCATCTCCAACCCGGTGAAGCGGGTGACGGACCGGATGGTGGCCTTCTCCAACGGCGATCTGCACACGCAGGTGACCCCGGTGGCCACAGGGGACGAGCTGGAGGTCATGACCCAGACGCTGGACGCCACGCTGGAGAGCATGAACCGCTACATATCCGATATCCAGCAGGTGCTGACGCAGGTGGCGGACGGCGATTTGCGCACCGAGCCCCAGGTGGACTACAAGGGGGACTTTGTGCTGATCCGGGGCAGCCTGCGCACAATCACCCGCTCCATGAACGAAACCCTGCTGGGCTTCCGCGCCGCCGCGGACCGGCTGACGGACATGGCCGAGCAGCTGAGCGGGCAGTCCGCGCAGCTGCACCAGGCGTCCCTGGAGCAGAACCAGTCCACAGAGGAGCTGGTCCATGCGGTGGGCCGCGTGAAGCAGCGGCTGTCCGACGTGACCCAGAGCAGCGGCCAAACCCGTGTCCAGACGGAGGCCATCACCCAGCGCGTCCACAGCGCCAACCAGCAGATGAGCGCTTTGTCCTCCGCTATGGACAACATCAGCGCCAACGCGCAGCAGATCACGAAAATCGCAAAGGATATTGAAGACATTGCGTTTCAGACCAATATCCTGGCGCTCAACGCCTCTGTGGAGGCGGCCCGCGCCGGGTCGGCGGGAAAGGGCTTCGCGGTTGTGGCGGACGAGGTGAAGCAGCTGGCCGCCAAGAGCGCCGAGGCCGCGCAAAGCGCGACGGAAATGGTGGACAACACCAAGGCGATCATTCAGACCGGCGTGGTGCTGACCGCGGATACCGCCGGCTCCCTCCGGGCGATCTCCGAGGTCTCCGCGCAGATCAGCACGATTTCCGATCAGCTGGCGGCGGCGGTGCAGGGCCAGGAGGCCGCCCTGGGCGAGATGGAGGCGCGGATCGCCACCATCTCCGATATCGCCGACCGCAATCTGCAAAACGCGGGGGAGACGGAGCAGTCCAGCGGCCTGCTGGCCAGAGAAGCGGAGGCGCTTCAGTCCCATGTGCGGAAATTTGTTTTGAAGGAGGGCGCCAGGCGATGAAACGAATTCTTGCCGTATGCCTCTGCCTGCTGCTGACGGCGCCGCTGCTGGCGGGCTGCACAAGCGGCACGGCGCTGCAAGACGGGTATTATACCGCCCAGATGTCGCAGTTCAGCCACGGCTGGAGGGAGTACATCACGATTCTGGTAAAGGGCGGGAGCATCGTTTCCGTGGAGTATAACGCGGAAAACGCCAGCGGCTTCATCAAGAGCTGGGACAACGCATATATGCAGAACATGCTTCACACCAACGGAACCTATCCCAATGAGTACACCCGCTATTACGCCAACCAGCTGTTGGAGGGGCAGGGGGAGGACGGCATCGACGTGATCGCAGGGGCGACCTCTTCCCACGGGACCTTCCAGCTGCTTGCCCAGGCGGTTCTGGAGCAGGCCCGAAAGGGGGATTCCAGCATTGTATTTGTGGATGCGGGCCATTGAGGCGGAAGATAAGGCAGGGATACGCGGATGAAGTATGGGAGATACGCAGTGAAACGTCTTTTTGCGCTGCTGCTGGCGCTGCTTTTGGCGCTGGGGCTGTCCGCCTGCGGCGGCCCGGCGGCGGAGGTGCCGTCCTCCGCGCCGCCTGCGGCGTCCGATGCGCCCGAGATCCGGGAATCGCTCCCACCGGTGCAGACGCCGCCCGCCGGTGGGGAGCAGGCGGAGGACCCGGCAGGGGAAACACCGGCGGGCCCGGCGGTTGCCGAGGACGGCTGGTACAGCTCGAAGGAGGAGGTGGCGCTCTATATCCACCTCTACGGCCGTCTGCCGGATAACTACGTCACCAAGCGGGAGGCCCAGGAGCTGGGTTGGACCGGGGGCAGCGTGGAGCGCTATGCCGGCGAGGGGACGGCCATCGGCGGAAGCCGCTTTGGAAATTACGAGGGCCTGCTGCCCGAGGCGGAGGGCCGGGTGTATACCGAATGCGACATCGGCACCGTGGGCGGGACATCCCGGGGCGCGGAGCGGGTGGTGTTCTCCAACGACGGTCTGGTGTACTACACCGGTGACCACTACGAGAGCTTTGAGCTGCTCTACGGGGAGCCGTGAGCATGGAGGCCATCAGACTGGACGCGGAGCGTCTGCTGGGCCGGGAGGAGGCCATGGAGCAGCTGGGCCGGGCGCTGGCCCTGCCGGAGTGGTGGGGGCGCAACCTAGATGCGCTCCACGACTGCCTGACGCAGCTGGGCCGGCCGGTGCGGCTGGAGCTGGGCCGCCGGGAGGCGCTGGAGGGGACGGACTTTGGCCGGCGGCTGCTGCGGGTGCTGGAGGACGCGGCGGCGGAAAATCCCTATTTGGAATTGAGCCTGGAATAAAGGGAGGGCTCCCGCTTTGGCGGGAGCTCGCGCGAGGAAGCAGAACGCCCCCCGGAAACCGCCGTTTACGGCGGTTTCCGGGGGGCTGTTTTTGGATATTGGATGGGTGGGCCGCCTCACAGCTCTGTTTTCCAAAGCCCGTGGAGGTTGCAGTACGCATACGCCGCCACCGCCTGGTCGTCCTCCAGGCGGAAGGCCACCTCGGGCGGGTCGGTGGGCTGGAGCTGCTTGCGCTGGGCGCCCCGTTTGGTCTGGAGATAGACCCATTGGATCAGGTGCTCGGGGGTCATGGGGTGGCTGGCGCTGCCCACGTTTACCCGCACCTGGCCGTCCTGGGCGGACACCACAGGGAGGTGCTTTTCACCGCTGGCCTCGGTGGTGTTGGCGCGCAGGGGCTCCATCTCCTGCCCGCAGCAGGACATGGGGACGCCGCCGTCACAGATGAGCTCGGCCAGGTTGCCGCACCGGCGGCAGATACGAAAGTTTGCCATAGAGGTCCTCCTAACTTGTGCATCGCACGCTTGTTAGGATAGGGTTCCCCAAGGATAGGGCGGTTATGCGCGCGTCCTCAGTCGTCGCCGAAGCTGATGCCCAGCAGGCGGGCCTCGGTGATGATGTCGGAGCTGGGGTCGATGGTCTTGAGCTTGCCCGCCACCTCCTTCAGGGGGACGGAGGTGATCACGTGGTCGTGGATGGCCACCATGTTGCCGAACTCGCCCTTGGAGATCATCAGCGCCGCCGTGGCGCCCAGCCGGGAGGACAGCACCCGGTCATAGGCGCAGGGGGTGCCGCCGCGCTGCATGTGGCCGGGGACGGTGACCCGCACCTCCCTGCCGGTCTTCTTCAAAATCTTGTCCGCGATGGCGTAGGACACGGAGGGGTACTGCTCCAGCAGCTCCGCCAGGTGCTTTTTATACTCTTTTTTGGACATGGCCGCCTCTTTTTTGGACATGGCGCCCTCCGCCACCGCCAGGATGGTGAAGCCGTGGCCCGCGTTGGCCCGGTGGTCGATCTTGGCCACCACCGAGTCGATGTTGTAGGGGATCTCCGGGATGAGGATGATATCCGCGCCGCCGGCCATGCCCGCGTTCAGCGTCAGCCAGCCCGCCTTATGGCCCATGACCTCCACCATAAAGACCCGGTTGTGGGAGGCGGCGGTGGTGTGGATGCAGTCGATCACGTCGGTGGCGATGCCGATGGCGGACTGGAAGCCGAAGGTGGTGTCGGTGCCCCAAAGGTCGTTGTCGATGGTTTTGGGCAGGCCGATGACGTTCAGCCCCTCCTCGCTGAGCAGGTTGGCGGTCTTCTGGCTGCCGTTGCCCCCCAGCACCACCAGGCAGTCCAGCCGCAGGCGGCGGTAGGTGTATTTCATGGCCTCCACCTTGTCCAGGCCGTTTTCGTCGGGGGTGCGCATCAGCTTGAAGGGCTGGCGGCTGGAGCCCAGGAAGGTGCCGCCCCGGGTGAGCAGGCCGGTGAAGTCGATGGGGGTGAGCTTTTTGTAGTCCTCGTACATCAGGCCCTTGTAGCCGTCGATGAAGCCGATGATTTCCACGCCGCTGCCGTAGATGTTGTAAAGACCCTTGGCCACGCCGCGCATGGTGGCGTTGAGGGCTTGGCAGTCGCCGCCGCTGGTGAGCATTCCGATTCGTTTCATGAAGTGTCGCTCCCTTTCAAACCATTATATTTTCAGAAGCTGTACCAATAGGCGCTGTTTGAACATTGACGATGTGCCCGGCGGCAATTTGCGCCGCAAGGATGTGTGCTGGGGTCTATTGGTACAGTTTCTAAGCCGTTCCCGGCTTTGATGACGGGGACAGGGGCGGGTCAATCCCGCCCGAAGAGGCGGCCCAGCAGGCCGGTGCGGCGAGTATGGACCTTGACGGCCGGACGCTTGGCGGGGGCCGTTTTGGCGGGCAGGGGCTTGGCCGCAGGGCGCTTTTGCGGGGTGGGGGCGGGCCGCGGCTCCGCCGCCTTGGGGGCGGGCGGGGCCTTTTGAGGGGCGGGCAGCGCCCACGCGCCGGCGTAGGCCTGGCCGCAGAACCATTCCTGGGAGTTGAACGGCTCCCCCTGGGCCCGGATATAGGCGCCGTCCGGCTGCTGCACCCGGCCCTTGGCGGTGTCCCGGAGCTGGTCCTGGAACACCTGCTCCAGATGGGCGCGCAGGTCGGGGTCACGGACGGGGGCGGCCACCTCCACCCGGCGGGTGGTGTTGCGGGTCATAAAGTCGGCGGAGGAGATGTATACCTGCCTGCGCTCCCCCGTGCCAAAGAGATAGATGCGGGCGTGCTCCAGATAGCGGCCCACAATGCTCACCACCCGGATGTTTTCGGTGAGGCCGGGCACGCCGCCCACCAGGCAGCAGATGCCCCGCACCACCAGGTCGATTTTCACTCCCGCCTGGGACGCCTCGATGAGCTTGTCGATGAGCAGCTTGTCGGTGAGCCCGTTGAGCTTGAAGCCCAGATAGGCGGGCCTGCCCGCCCGGGCCTGCCCGATCTCCTTGTCGATGAGGGCGGAGACCCTGTTTCTCAGGCAGGCGGGGGCCACCATCAGCAGGCGGCTGTCCTCCACCACCTCGCCCATGGACAGGGCGTTGAATACCCCCGCAGCCTCCGCGCCGAGCTCGGGGTCGGCGGTCATGAGGGCGAAGTCGGTGTACAGCCGCACGGTGTCCTCGTTATAGTTTCCCGTGCCCACCTGGGTGATATACTCCACCCTGCCCTGGTGCATCCGGGTGATGAGCAGCAGCTTGGAGTGGACCTTCAGCCCGTCCAGGCCGTAGATCACCCGGCACCCGGCCTGCTCCAGCACCCGGGACCAGCCGATGTTGTTTTCCTCGTCGAACCGGGCCCGCAGCTCCACCAGGGCCACCACCTCTTTGCCGTTTTCGGCGGCGTCCACCAGGGCCTCCACAATTTTGCTGTTGTGGGCCACCCGGTAGAGGGTCATTTTGATGGAGACCACATCCGGGTCCTGCCCCGCCTCCTGGAGGAGGCGCAGCAGGGGCCGCACGCTCTCATAGGGGTAGCTGAGCAGCCGGTCGCGGGCCCTGATCTGCTCCGCCATGGGGGCCAGGGGGTCCACATTGGGGGAGTTCTGGGGTACCCGGCGGGGGTAGAACAGCGCCCCCTTATCCCGGAGCATATCCCGCAGCGCCCCCATGAAGGTGAGGTCCAGGGGCGCGCCGCTGGAAAACAGGTGCTTTTTGGACAGCCCCAGGCAGGAGCACAGGCTGTCCCGCACGGAGTCGGTGAGTTTGCCCTGGTAGTCCAGCTTCACGGGCTGGAGGCGCTTGCGGCGGCGGATCATCTTTTCCATGCTCCGGCGGTATTCCTCCGCCAGCATGCCGCCCATCTCCGACGAGGCGTCGTCCACGTGTATGTCCGCGCTGCGCACCAGACGGATGAGCACCGTGCCCTCCACCTTGTAGTGGGCGAAAATCTTGGGGAGGAAGCCGGCGATGAGCTCCTCCACCAGCACGAACCGCCCGCCGTCCCCGGGCAGGGGGACCAGGCGGCGCAGAACCCCCTCGCCGCAGGGGACGATGCCCATGCGCTCGCCGCCGTTTTTGGTCTTGAGGATGGCCACGGCATAGATCTGCTTGTTGCGCAGGAAGGGGAAGGGCTGCTTGCGCCCGATGATCTGGGGGGAGAGCAGGGGCAGCACATTGGAGGTAAAGTATTTTTCCAAAAAGGACTGGGCCTTATCCTGTAGGCTGTGGAACCGGCACAGTTCCACCCCCTGGCTGGCCAGCTCCCGCAGCAGCTCCTTGCACACCCGGTCCCGGTCAGCCAGGTATTCCCGGGTTTTGTCCAGCACGGCGGCGGCCTGCTGGGCGCTGGTCTGCCCGGTCTTGTCGTCCACGCTTTCCAGATGCAGGGTGTCCATGAGCATACCCATCCGAACCATATAGAACTCGTCCAGATTGCTCTGGAAGATGGAGGCGAAATTCAGCCGTTCGCACAGGGGGTTGGCGGGGTCCTCCGCCTCCTCCAGCACCCGGCGGTTAAACTGGAGCCAGGACAGCTCCCGGTTGACATAGCACGGGCCGGGAGGGGCGCTGGGGGCGGGGGAAGGGCTCTGTTCTCTCATGGCGGATGACGCCTCCTCGTTGGGTTGGGATTGGGCACTGTCTATGAAATAATGTACCACTGTTTTTTGCCGGGCGCAAGCCCTTTCAGGCACTTTTTTGGATGGGGGCGGGGGATTGAGGCGGCCGCGGCAAAAAAGGCGGCGACCCGCCCAATTGGGCGGGTCGCCGCTGTGCTTTCAGCGATAAAACCGGGGGCTGGGGAAGATCACTTTGTGTCCTGGACCCGCAGCAGCATGGTGGCCAGCTGGGCCCGGGTGGCGGTGGTCTTGGGGGAGAAATTGGAAGCGCCGTCGGCGTCAATGCCCTTGATGATGCCGTTGGAGGCGCACCAGTTGGCGGCGTCCTTGGCCCAGTCGGCAATGGTGTTGGCGTCGGCGAAGCCCGTCAGCTCATCGCCCTCGGTCTTGGGGGAGTTGGCGTTGCGGTAGAAGATGGCGGCCAGCTCCTGGCGGGTGGCGGTGTCACGGGGCCGCAGGGCGCCGTTTCCGCCCTCCAGCACCTTCTCCTGGACGGCCCACAGCACGGCGTCGCGGGCCCAGTCGTGGATGTCGGTCGCGTCGGTGAAAGCGTCCAGCTCGTCGCCCTCCACCTCGGGGGAGCCGGCGATGCGGTACAGGGTGGTGGCCACCATCTCACGGGAGACGGAGCCGTTGGGGTTAAAGGCGTCGGCGGCGGTGCCGGTCATCAGCCCGGCGTCCACAACGGCGTCCACGGTGCCCGCGTACCAGGCGCTGTAGCCTACGTCCTTGAAGTCGTGGCTCACGGCGCAGAAGGCGGCGTTGGCCACGAAGGTGAACTCGTCGCGCTGGTGCACCTTGTTGGTCAGGGTGTTGGCGAAGAGCACCACGTTCATGCCGTTCTCCCGGTAGGAGATGGCCTGGATGGAGTTGTCCTTGAACGCCTTCAGGCCGTCGCCGGCGGGGAGGAAGCCCTCCAGCAGCTCCTCAGAGCCGTCCATGCGCACCAGCACCTGGGCGCCGTCGGGAATGGCGGTGAAGTAGCCCGCGCCGTAGCCGTACATGATGTAGTCGCCCTCGGACACGTAGCTGGCGGTGATCAGGCTCTTGGAGGGGTAGGTCACGTAGCCCAGCGCGTCCATGGCGTTGCCGCTGGCGGTTTCGCGCACCAGCGCACCCTCGCTGAAGAGACCGGCGGCGGTGCGCACGGCGGAGGAGCCGTAGCCGATGTAGGGGGTGCCCGCCTTGACGGCGGCCAGGGCGGCGTCATCCAGGGCGGCGGCGCCGATGATCAGGTCGGCCTTGGCGGGGTCGTCGGTGGTGTCAAAGCCCATGAGGCGCATGGACTGGCGGTCGTAGTTATAGGCGTAGGAGCCGGACACCAGGGAGGCCTTCACAAAGCCGGAGGTGTTGTCGCCGGCCTTGCCCGCGATGTAGATGACAGGGGCGTGGTCCAGCTTGCGGACCTGGGGGGCGTCGCCGTCCACGGGGGCGGCGGTGAGCAGGAGCTTGCCGGACACCCGGGCATAGTCCGCCTTGGAGATCAGGAAGCTGCCCACGTAGTCGCCGCTGATGATGAGGCCCACGTCCTTTCCCGCCTTGAGCAGCTCATTGACGGCGGCGATGGCGTCCTCGGAGGTGTTCTTCAGGATGACCTGGTCGGTGTCCACCTTGTCGGAAGACACGCTCCACTTGGTCTTCTCGGTGCAGGCGGCGGCGATGTCCTTGTAGGCGGCGGGCTCGGCGCAGGTGGCCATGTCGAAGCCGCGGGTCTTGTTGAAGGCGGTGATGCCCTCGGAGTAGAGCACGGGCCAGCCGGTGATGACGGTGCCGTCATACAGCACGCCGTTGGCCACGCTGCGCTTGGCCTGGTACATGGACACCACGGCGGTGCCGGCGGGATACTCCACGCCGCCGTAGGTGAAGGCGCTGTCGGCAAACATCAGCTTCACACCGTTGCGGGTGAGGTAGGAGAGCATCTGGTCGGCGGCGTCCAGGTTCTTCTGGTGGGCGCCGTCCAGGGGGATGATGTAGCACTCGGGATAGAAGTTGCCGTTCTGGTCCTTGCCGCTGTACACGGGACGGAACAGCCCGGCCTCCGCGCCCTCCACATCGTACTGGTCGCAGAACCACTGGCCAACCAGCTCGTAGGCGTTGGAGTTGGCGTTGGTGACGCCGCGCTCGAAGATCTTGGTCTGGGCCAGCAGGTAGGACGCCTTGTTCTCGGCAATGTAGTTGGACTGGCCCAGCGCACCGTAGGCGACGGCGGTAGAGGTGTGGTCGTTATACGCGGGCTGCTCCACCGTGTAGGCCACGGTGCCGTGGAGCATGGCGTACTGGGGGGTGTAGCTGGTGGACATATCGTCCCAGGGATCGAACCACTGGGTCTGGTCCTGGCCGTCGGCGGTCTTCTTGCCGTTGTAGCTCAGGTAGTCCCGCTGGGGGATGACGTAGCTGTTGTAGCCGTCGTTGTTGGCCACCGCGGCGATGCCGAACGCCTCGCCGCTGGTCACCAGATGCTCGGCCAGCAGGTCATACTCAAAGTTGGGCTCGTGGGGGGGATCGCAGGGCTCACACTGGAACGCCTCCACCCGGCCGTGGAACTCGGTGAAGCTGATGGGGTTCCACTGGGCGATGAGCCTGGTCATGTTCTGGGTCTCGGCCTGGGTCTGGAAGGAGTTGTCGCGGTTCAGGTCAAAGCCGCCGGAGGAGGTGCGGGTCACATAGGTGCGGCCTTCCACGTTTTCCTCGGGGACGATGATGAAGAACACGTCGTCCAGCAGATCGTCCACGTTGACAGTGACGGTCTCCTGGGTGTAGTACTTGTCCAGATCCACCACGTCGGAGCGGAAGGAAGCGCCCCAGGCGTTCTCCTGGATGTTATCCACATGGAGATAGCCCAGGTAGGTGGCGGTGTCCTTCACCAGGTCGGGGACGGCCACGCTGCCCGCCTGGCCCTTGGGGCCCAGCTCCCGGGCCAGCTCGGCCTTACCCTCCTCGGTGAAGCCGGTGAGCTTGTTGTAGTCGATTGTGCCGCTCTGGCTGGCGGCAGCCTCCAGCAGCATCCGGGCGAACTTCAGGATGCCGTCGATGGAGGACACCTCGTTGGCGTGGACGTTGGAGTAGAGGATGGGGACCTGGTAATTACCCAGGGAGCCGTCCTCAATCTTCTTGATCAGGGCGGTGGGGTCGCTCTCCGCCTGGTTCTTGATGGACTTCCAGTTGTTCACGGCCTCCTCGCTCTTGGCGATGATGAGGTAGGGCATATCCAGGCTGGCCAGGCCGTTGTCGCCCTGGCTCTTGCCCATGGAGAAGTTCTGCACGTACAGATCGGTGTTGCTATTGCCGTACTCCACCAGCTCGTCGATGGCGGCGTAGACCTCCTTCATGGTGTGGAACTCGTCATAGGGGGTGACCTTCACGCCCACGGAGCCCAGGGCCTTGCCGTCCACGGAGGGGGTGAGCTTGTACCAGCCGCACACGTCCATATAGGCGCCGCCGTTGGAGTGGGGGGCACTGTAGTCGGGGGTGCCGTCATAGTTATAGAAGAACGGTTTGCTCTCGAAGGAGACGGTCAGGCACACCTTGCCGTCCACGATGGCTACGCCGGTGACGGGCTTGGTGAACAGCGGCTCGTCGTTCTGGGCCATCCAGCTGTCCAACGCGCCGCCCTCGGTGTGGTTGGGGAACTGCTTGGGGTCCAGGTAGCCGGCGGACTTGTCGTAGTCCAGGGACCAGACCACCTTTTCCGCGGCGGCCTTGGCCTCGTCCTCGGTCATGTCCACCGGGACGGCGGCCTTGAAAGAGCGGGGCTGGGTCAAATTGATGACGTTTTCGCCGCCGTCCTCAGAGACGTTGACGAAAGGGGTGTCCCCAGTGGGCTCCGCGGCCATGGCCGGGAGGACCGTCAGAGACAGGCACAGTGCCATCACGGTCAGCAGGGAAATGACCTTTTTCCAGGGCGCTTGCTTCATCTTCCTCACCTTTTTCTTGTTCATTTTGCAGTATTCCGCCCGGAATTTTGGGGCGGGATACGTGCATATCACAATTCTATACTACCGCAGGGCTTTTGTCAAGGCCAGGAGGCCCGGGCCGCCGGCTTGCGCGGGAGCGCCGGTTTGACGGTTTTTGGAGTAGACGCGGGACAGGGATTGTGGTACAATATTTCCAAGATGAGGATTGCGTATGGTGAAAGGGCCTTCATGGAGATGATTGGCACAAAATGGGCTTGACTATATCAAACGAGGAGGGATTTTTATGGACAGTCAACTGGTTTGGCAGGACAGCTTCAATATCGGCGTGGAAGCCATCGACAAGGAGCACCAGCAGCTTTTCAAAATCATCAACCGGCTTTTTGAGTATGGAGAGGAGAAAAGCCGCTGGGCGTGCCAGGAGGGCGTGAAATACTTCAAAAGCCACACCATGAAGCACTTTGAGGACGAGGAGGCCTATATGGCGTCTATCGGCTACGAAGGGCTGGAGACGCACCGGCATATCCACAAGGAATTCCGGGAGAATACGCTGCCCGTGCTGGAGCAGGAGCTGGAGGAGACGGATTACAACCCGGATTCGGTGAACCATTTCCTGGGCGTGTGCGCGGGGTGGCTCATCGGCCACACGATGACGGAGGACCAGGCCATCACCGGCGGGCGCAGCAGCCAGTGGCGGGACCTGCTGCCGGAGGAGGAGCTGGAGGCGCTGAAAAAGGTGATCGTCCAGCTGGTGTTCGACATGTTCCAGCTGGAGTCCCAGGCCATCAGCAGCGCCTACGGCGGGGAGAAGTTCGGCAAGGGGGTGTACTACCGCCTGGTCTACGGCGCCAAGGGGGACGAGAAGCGGCAGGAGGTCATTATGGTCTTCGAGGAGAAGCTGCTGCTCAATACCGTGGGCAAGGTGCTGGGCCTTCAGACCAACAAGCTGGACTCCATGCTCATCAACGCCGCCCGGTATACGGCGCGGCAGTTTGTGGGCCGGGTGATGGAGCTGGTGCCCGCCTTTGGCGGGCAGGAGCTGAGGGAGGAGAACCTGCTGTCCTACGAGCAGTTCCGCAAGGTGTTCGAGCGGGAAAAGCCCCAGGTGAGCCTGCTGTTCAACACCAGCGGCGCGGGGTACTTCGCCTACTGCGTCATCGCGCCCCACCTGCTGGAGAGCGGGGTGGGCACCCCCATTGAGGCGGATAACGCCATGACCGAGATCCAGGACTACCTGGCCAAGCGGGAGGAGGCGTCCGGGAAGCGCCGGGTGCTGGTGGTGGACGACTCGGCCACGGTGCGCCAGGCGATGAAGGTGCTGCTGGAGAAGGATTATGAGGTGTCGCTGGCCGAGTCGGGGGTGGCCGCCATCCGCACCATCACCCTGGACCGGCCGGACATGGTGCTGCTGGACTACGAGATGCCGGTGTGCGACGGGCGGCAGACCCTGGAAATGCTCCGCTCGGACCCGGCGTTCGCGGACCTTCCCGTGGTGTTCCTCACCGGACGGGGGGACCCGGACGTGGTGCGCAAGCTGCTCTCCCTGAAGCCGATGGGGTATCTGCTCAAATACTTGAAGCCGGAGGAGATCAAAAAGAAAATCGACGGTTTCTTTGAAAAGCTGGCCTGAACGGGCCAAAAAAGCCCGGGACGCGGTGGATATACACCGCGTCCCGGGCTTTTTTCGAACATGGGCCTCAGCCCCCGGCGCGGCGCAGCAGCGCCTCGTGGGCGGCGGCCATGACTGCCAGGATGGCCAGCAGGTAGAGGGGGAAGAGCGCGGGGCTGAGATGCTCGGAGACCAGCCCGAACAGTGGGGGCATCAGGCAGGTGCCCACGTAGGCGCTGGCCATCTGCACGCCGATGACCGCCTGGGATTTGTCTGCGCCGAAGTGGCCGGGGGTGGAGTGGATGATACAGGGATAGATGGGGGCGCACCCCAGCCCCACCAGCACCAGCCCGGCCAGGGCGGCGGATTCGTGGAGGGGAAGCAGCAGCGTGAGCGCCCCCAGGGCGATGAGGCCCTGGCCCAGCCGGATCATCTGGGGGTCGCTGAGCTTCATGGTGAGAAAGCCGCTGAGCGCCCGGCCTGCGGTGATGCCCAGGAAGAACAGCCCGGCATAGCCCGCCGCCGTCTCCGCCGGGACGCCCCGGTGGAGGTGCAGGTAGCTGCTGCTCCACAAAATGGCGGTCTGCTCCAGGGCGCAGTAGCAGAAGAAGGCGGCCATGACCTCTTTGGCCCCGGGGATGCGGAGGATCTGGCTCAGGGTGAGGGGGCGGGCGTCCTGCTCCGCCCCGCCGCCCGCGCGCTGGTGGACCCGCCACAGGGGCAGCGTGGCCGCCAGGACGGCGGTCAGGACGATCTGGAGCAGGGAGATATAGCGGTAGCCCATCTGCCACCCGGCGGAGCCGGACAGGGCCAGCCCCATGATATAGGGCCCGATGGCCGCCCCCAGCCCCCACATGCAGTGCAGCCAGCTCATGTGGCGGCTGGCGTAGTGCAGGGCCACGTAGTTGTTCAGCGCCGCGTCCACGCTGCCCGCCCCCAGGCCGTAGGGGATTGCCCACAGGCACAGCCCCCAGAAGGACCCGCTGGCGGAGAAGCCGAACAGGGCGGCGGCGGTCAGCCCCACGCTGGCGGCGGTGACCCGCCCGGCGCCCAGCCTTTTGGTGAGCCGGTCGCTTTGCAGGCTGGACACCACCGTGCCCATGGAGATGATGACGGAGATGATGCCGGCCCAGGAGGTGGGTACGCCCAGCTCGGCGTGCATCACCGGCCAGGCCGAGCCCAGCAGGGAGTCGGGCAGGCCCAGGCTGATGAAGGAGAGGTAGATGACGGCCAGAAGCAGATGTACCATATGCAGGTTCCTCCTTTTGCGCTGGATATGATTATACCAGCGGGAGGGGAAAACATCTATGGGCAAAACCGCCAGATACCGCTGCGCATTTCACGAATTTGCCGGGCGCAGCGCCGTCCCCGGCAGGACGGGCGGTTTTTCGCGCAAAAAAGCTGGCCGCCCCCACTTGACAAGAGCGGTTAGCGATGGTAAACTATGGCCGTCACATCGGAAAAAGGAGGCCATGGGAATGCTTTTGAAAGATATCGGGGTGGGCCAAAGCTGCGTGGTGGAGCATATGGAGCTGCCCTTTCAGATCCAGCGGCGGCTGGAGGCGCTGGGCATGACCCGCCGGGCCCAGGTGGCGGTGGTCAACCGCAAGGGCCGGGGGATTTTGATCGTCAAGCTGCGGGGCAGCCGCTTTGCCCTGGGCGAGCAGATCACCAGGAATATCACGGTGAGCGGGGCGGGGGGAGCGGTATGAATCGGAAAGAGGACATGACCATCGGCTTCATCGGCAATCCCAACTGCGGCAAGACCACCCTGTTCAACGCCTACACCGGGGCGAACCTGAAGGTGGCCAACTGGCCGGGGGTGACGGTGGAGAAGGTGGAGGGGGCCATCCGGCGGCACGATTTGAACATCCGGGTGGTGGATCTGCCCGGGGCGTACAGCCTCACCTCCTACACCATGGAGGAGATCGTCTCCCGGCAGTTTATTTTGAGCGACGAGGTGGACGTGATCATCAACGTGGTGGACGCCTCGGTGCTGGAGCGCAGCCTGTACCTCACCCTGCAGCTGCTGGAGCTGGGCAAGCCGGTGGTGGTGGCGCTGAACATGATGGACGTGGTGGAGAAGCGGGGGATGGAGATCGACCTGCACCGCCTGCCTGAGATGCTGGGGGTGCCGGTGATCCCGGTGTCCGCCCGGCGCAGGACGGGGCTGGACGCGCTGCTGCACGCCGCCGCCCACCACAGGGGCTGCGCCGGCCCGGACAGCCTGGTCCACCAGCACCGGCATGTGGGCAGCCACGCCCATGACCACCACCAGGAGTACGCCATGGTGTACTCCGACGAGATCGAGGACCAGATCGACCGCATCATCCCTGCCCTGGAGGAGAAGCACCCCGGCGTCGCCAACCCCCGCTGGCACGCCTTGAAGCTGCTGGAGGGGGACAAGGAGGTGACCGGGCAGTACCCCCTGGACCTGCCCGGCCTGGGGGGGAAGGATTACGAGTCCCGGATCATCAACGAGAAGTACGCCTTCATTGACGAGATCGTGGAGGAGGTGCTTTTGCACAGGCAGCGCCAGGACCGGCTGACGGAGCGGCTGGACGCCGCCCTCACCCACCGCGTCTGGGGCATCCCCATCTTTTTGGGCATCATGGCCCTGGTGTTCTTCCTCACCTTCACCGTGGGCGACTGGATCAAGGGCTATTTTGAGCACACCATCGACGCGCTGTCCCTGCTGGCCCAGCAGGGGATGGACGCCATCGGGGTGGCCCCCATCGTCCAGTCCCTGGTGGTGGACGGGGTGATCGGCGGGGTGGGCACCATCGTCACCTTCCTGCCCAACATCTTCATTTTGTTCCTGGCCCTGGCCTTTTTGGAGGACAGCGGCTATATGGCCCGGGTGGCCTATGTGATGGAGGGCGTCATGAGCCGCCTGGGCCTGTCGGGCAAGGCGTTCATCCCCATGCTGCTGGGGTTTGGGTGCACCGTCCCGGCGCTGATGGCCTCCCGGGCGCTGGAGAGCAGGCGGGACCGCTATAAGGTGATGCTGGTCACCCCCTTCATGAGCTGCAACGCCCGGCTCACCATTTACATCCTGTTTTCCGAGATGTTTTTCGGGGAATACGCCATGCTGGCGGCCTATTCCATGTATCTCATCGGCATTGCGGTGGCCATGCTGGTGTCGGTGGGGCTGCACCTGCTGGACCGGGAGAAGGCGGTGAACTACCTGCTCATCGAGCTGCCCGAGTACAAGCTGCCCGACGCCCGCACCGTGGGCATCTACGTGTGGGACAAGGTGAAGGACTACCTGGGCAAGGCGGGCTCCACCATCTTCCTGGCCACGCTGCTCATCTGGCTGCTGCTGAACTTCGGCCCCCAGGGGTATGACCCGGGCATGTCCGGCGGCTTCGGGGCCATGGCCGGGCGGTGGCTGGTCCCCTTCTTCGCCCCCATCGGGCTGGGCTTCTGGCAGATCGCCGTGGCCCTCATCGCGGGCATATCCGCCAAGGAGGTGGTGGTGTCCAGCTGCGCGGTGCTCTTCGGCATCGTCAACGCCAACTCCCCTGCGGGGATGGAGGCGTTTGCCCAGGTGCTGTCCGGCATCGGCTTCGGGCCGCTCAACGCCTTCTGCCTCATGGTGTTCTGCCTGCTCTACGTCCCCTGCGCCGCCACCCTGGCTACCATTAAAAAAGAGTCGGGGAGCTGGGGCTGGACGGTATTTGTGGCGGTGTTCCAGGTGGCGGTGGCCTGGCTGGTCACCTTCCTGGCGTACCGCGTGGGGCTGATGATTTTATGACGCGATGCGGGGGCCCTCCCATTTGGGAGCGGCCCCCGCATCGTTGTGGCAAAAAATCTCTCGCAAATCGCTCCTGCCGATTGAATCAGTCCTTCCCTAGAATTCCGCCAGGGTGATGGTCCGCCCGCCGTCCAGCCGGGAGGCTTCGGCGGCCAGGGCCATCACATGGCTCTCCACCGAGGCGTCCACCCCGGTGAGCCCCTGGGTCCCGCCCGCCGCGATGAGCTTGCAGAAGCTGGACATCAGCCCGAAGTCGCCGCCGCCGTGGCCGGAGAACTGCCCGCCCTCCTCATTCAGGTCGATGACCTCCTGGGGCCTGCCGAACCGGCGCAGGATGAGGGCGTTTTTCTCCATATCCCCCTCGATCTCCCCCATGGTGCCGGTGATCTTGATGGTGCGGTGGCAGTCCTGGGTGAAGGCGGTCATGGTGAAGGTGGCGTGGATATTGTCCTGGAACTCCAGGTTCACCGTCTGGTGGTCCACAACGTTGTTGTCGCAGTGGAACACGCACCGGCCGTAGGGCCCCGTGCGCAGGGCGCCGTAGATTTTTTCCTCGTCGGGCTCACTGGCCAGCACGGCGCAGGGCCAGCGCTTCCCCCGGCCGCGTATGCCGGTGCGGGGGTCGGTGATGTAGATCTTCTCCGCGTCGTAGGGGCACCCGTCCTTGGCGGCGCAGCCGTCCAGGCAGCGCTTTGCGGCCCCCTGGGGGGTGTTTGCCGGCGTGAAGTAGTCCAGCGACCCGAAGCTCTGCACCCGCAGGCAGGGCTTTCCCGCCAGCCAGCGCAGAATATCCATGTCGTGGCAGCTCTTTTGCAGGATCATGGGGCTGGTCTCGCTGGAATTGCGCCAATTGCCCCGGACGAAGCTGTGGGCCTGGTGCCAGTAGGCCACGTGCTCTATGGCGTCGATGGTCTCAATCCGGCCGACCTCCCCCCGGCGCAGCAGGTCCTCCAGGGCGGCGTAAAACCGGGTATAGCGCAGCACGTGGCACACCACCACCGCCCGGCCGGTCTCGTGGGCCTTTTTCTGCAGGGCGCGGCACTGCTCCAAATCGGGGGAGATGGGCTTTTCCAGCAGGATGTGGTAGCCCTTGTCCAGGGCCTTCAGGGCGGCGGAGACATGCTGCCGGTCCAGGGTGGACACGATCATCACGTCGGCCAGCTTTGGCTGGGCCAGCAGCGCCTCGTCGGAGGGGAAGCACATCCCGGCGGGCACGCCGAAGCGTTTTTGCAGCAGCTCCAGCCGCTCGGGGCGCACGTCCGCCCCGGCGACGACTTTCATCTCCTCCGGGTGGGTGAGCTGGTAGGGGGCGTAGGCATCCAGGCCCCGGTCCCCGCAGCCGCAGATGGCAAAGGTGACAGGCTGTGACATAGCTTTGCGCTCCTTTCGGTGGCTCGCGCGGGGCGCGCGCCGGTTTTTGGGTATTATATCATACCCGCGGGGATTTTGCACCAGGAAAAGAGGAAAAAATGCGGCGGGGCCTGGGCCCCGCCGCGTCTGCCTATTCCATGTCCGCCTCCCGGGCCTGGCGGCGCTTTTGGTAGTACTGGGCCTGGGCCTCCCAGAGGGCGCGGTACTTGCCCTGGGCCTCCACCAGCTCGTCGTGGACGCCCTGCTGGACCACCCGCCCGCCGTCGAACACGGCGATCTCGTCGCAGAACCGGCAGGAGGACAGCCGGTGGGAGATATATACGGCGGTCTTGTCCTCCACAATGTCGTTGAATTTGGTGTACACCTCCGCCTCCGCCTCCGGGTCCAGGGCGGCGGTGGGCTCGTCCAGCACGATGAAGGGCGCGTCCTGGTAGAGCACCCGGGCCAGGGCGATCTTCTGGGCCTCGCCGCCGGATATCTCCACCCCGTTTTCGTCGAAGTCCCGGTAGAGGAAGGTGTCCAGCCCCTCCGGCAGCTGCTCCAGCCGCGCCCCGAAGCCCGCCTTGACAAGGCACTGCTCCGCCCGGGCCCGGTCGTAGTCCTCCGACGCGGCCACGTTTTTGCCCAGGGGCTGGGAGAGCAGCTTGAAGTCCTGGAACACCACGGAGAACAGCGCCAGGTAGTCGCCGTAGCGGTATTTGCGGATGTCGATGCCGTTGAGGAGGATGACCCCCTCGGTGGGGTCGTACAGGCGGCACAGCAGCTTGATGAAGGTGGTCTTGCCCGAGCCGTTCTCCCCCACCACCGCCAGGCGCCCGCCCACCTTGAACTTCATGGACACGTGGCGCAGGGCCCAGGCGTCGGTGTTGGGGTAGCGGAAGGACACGTCCCGGAACTCGATCTCATAGTTGCGGTCGGCGCGCTTCTCGGTGGTGAGGCTGCCCTGGTACATGCGGTTGGGCATGTCCAGCAGCTGAAAGACGGGAAGAAGGAACTGGGCGTTCTCCCGCAGGTCGGACAGCACGGACAGCAGGTCCGCCGCCCCCTTGGACAGTCCCGCCAGCGCCCCCACATACTGGGCGATGGCCCCCACCCCGAAGGCGCCCCCCAGGGCCTTGAGCCCCACGAAGAGGTACACCGCGCCGGAGTAGGCCCGCACCACCCCCTCCGAGGCGGCGGTGAGCAGCCCCCGGGGGCCGCGGCTGGCCCGGCCGATGGCGGAATTGGGGCCGAAGCCGTCCAGGGCGGGGTCGGCCGCCTTCTGGAAGAGGAATTTGTCCTGGGCGTAGACGCGTATGTCGGCGGAGGCGGAGCGGTTGAACTGGGCGTGGGCGCACAGCGCATTGAAGGCCCGGTTGAAGAAGGAGCCGTCTATGGCGGACCAGAAGGTCTGGGCCCAGCTGTAGCACAGGGCGGACAGCCCCACCGCCCCAGCCATCAGCGCCAGCATGGCCGGCAGGCACCAGGGGCTGTTCAGCGCCGCCAGGGGGCTGCCCTGGGGCACGGGCAGGGTGAACAGGCTCACCGACAGCGCCAGCGCCCCCAGGATGCGCAGCGCGGCCTCCACCAGGCGGCTGAAGGCGTCCTTCAGCTTCCAAAGCCCCCAGCTGGCCCAATTCTCGTCCTCCATGATCTGGTTGAGCAGGGCGAGGGTCTTGGGGTCGTCCGCGTCCTGGAAGTCCATGCGCAGCATCTTGTCCACGTGCAGGCGGTAGCGGGCGGGGAAGGCGTAGGCATTGTCAATGACCTGGGCCCGGCAGCTGGCGGCGGCCTGGGCCGCCCCGGCCAGGGCGGTGGACAGCAGCAGCGCGGCCAGCAGGGGCCACGCCTCCCCGCCGCCCCCGCCCCCGGCCACCGTGTTCACCAGCCGGGCGGTGAAGTACAGCGGGACATAGGGGGACAGGGCGGTGAGGGCGTTTTTGGCCAGCGAGACGGGGAAAATCTTCGGCATGGCCTTCCACAGGATGGAATAGCCCCGGCGGGTGGCGGCGAACGCCTCCCTGAGGGTCATGCGGCTTTTGTTCTCACTCATGGTCTGCCACCCCTTTCAGGTCCGCGCTGCCCGCGTAGTATTTGCGCTGGATGTCGAACAGGTAGGCGTACCGCCCGCCCCGCTCCAGCAGGGAGTCGTGGGTGCCCTCCTCGGCAATGCCGCCGTCCTCCACCAGCAGCACCCGGTCGCAGAACCGGGTGGAGGCCAGCCGGTGGGAGATATACACGCTGGTGGAATTTTGGGTCAGCTCGTGGTACTTCTGGTAGAGCTGGCTCTCGGCGATGGGGTCCAGGGCGGCGGTGGGCTCGTCCAGCACCACGATGGGGCCGTTTTTGTACAGCGCCCTGGCCAGCATCAGCTTCTGCATCTGCCCGCCGGACAGCTCCACCCCGTCCAGGTAGAGCTGGCGGCCCAGGTGGGTGTTCTCCCCCTGGGGCAGCTCGCGCACCGCTTCCGCCACACCCGCTTTGTCCAGGCAGTCCCACATGCGCGCAAGGTCCACGTCCTCCCCCTGGGCCACGTTTTCCGCCACCGTGCCGGGCAGCGGGGCGAACTGCTGGAACACGGCGGAGAACAGCTTGTAGTAGTCCCGGCGGTTATACTGCCGGATGTCCTCCCCGTCCAGCAGCACCAGGCCCTCCGTGGGGTCCAGCAGGCCGCACAGCAGCTTGATGAGGGTGGTCTTGCCCGCGCCGTTTTTGCCCACCACCGCCAGCTTCTCCCCGGGGCGGATGGCCAGGCTGACGTGGGAGAGGGTGTCCGCCTTTGCGCCGGGGTAGCGGTAGGACACGTCCCGCAGCTCGATGGCGTACAGGTGGCCGGGCTTGACGGCCAGGGGTGCGCCGTCCTCAAAGCGGAAGGGCTCCGGCGCGGCCATAAACTCCCGCAGGGTGGACAGGTCCAGGCTCTGGCGGTGGAGGGCGCCCAGGTCGGTGAAGATGCCCGTCACCCACTGGGCGAAGCCGCCCACGGCGGAGAAGTACAGCACGAATTGGGCGGGGGACAGCTCCCCCCGGAGGGCCAGGGCGATGAGCCAGCCGTAGGCCGCGCCGTTGCGCAGCAGGGCCAGGGCCACGTCCAGCAGGTCGGCCCACAGATAGCGCCGCTGGGCTTTGACGCAGAAGTCCTCGAACATCTGGGTATATTTGTCGTAGAGCTGGAGCAGCCAGGGTCCCAGGCCGAAAATGCGCACGTCCTTGGCCAGCTTGGGGCTCTGGCTCTGGTACACGATGCGGTCGGACATGCGGCGCAGCCTGCCCTCCTCCTCCCGGTGGCGGTAGCGCCAGGAGCGGATGCGCTCCCCGGCGAAGTAGCCCGCCGCGGCCAGCGCAGCGGTGAGCAGGGAGATGGCCGGCCCCGCCTGGGAGAGCAGCAGCAGGTAGACGGCGAAGCTCACCAGGTTGGAGGTCAGGCTGGTCAGGGTGTTCCACACAGCCTCCCCCGCGTCGTTGTTGGTGGAGTGGGCCCGGCCGGCCTCTGCCAGGCGCTTGAGGTAGTCCGGGTCCTCGATGTGGGGGTAGGCGGTGCAACATTCCAAAAGGTTTTGCTCGACGGCCAGCATCCGGCGCACGCAGACCCGGCCGAAGAGGGTGTTGGCGTTCAGATACGCCTGAAAGGAGTAGACGCACACCAGCCCCAGGGCGAACTGGGCGATCAGGACGGTCAGCTCCCCGGGGGACACCCCCCGGCCCACCGCGTCCAGGATCATGGGGGTGACGAACAGCTCCAGCAGGCTGGCGGCCACAGTGCAGACGATGAGCCCTGCGCAGATGAGCAGAACGCTCTTGGCGTCCCGCCAGGCCCGGGAGATCATGAACGCGCAGTTGGAGGCCATGCCGTAGGCGGGCTTTTGCTTGCCGGTTTTGGGTTTTTCCATGTATCTCACCTCGTGGCGTATGGTAGCACAAAAGCCCCCGGCCGTGTAAACCGGGGGCTGAATTGCCGCGTGCAGGGGCTGAATTGCAGGGGCAGGGATGGACAGCGCCCCCCTACCGCGTGCCGCCGCCCACGGGCAGCAGAATCTCCGTGGTGAAGGCCCCCTCCTCGCTGTTGCGGCTGAGCCAGCCCCCCAGCCGTTCCACAATGGCGTCGATGCGCACCAGGCCGAAGCCGTGGCCCTCCCCCTTGGTGGAGCGGAAGCGGCCTTCCCGCTTCCTTTGCCTGCCTCCGGCGGTGAAGTTGGTGAAGGAGATGTAGAGCTGCTCCCCCTTCCTGTCGATATAGACCCGGATGAGCCGCTGCTCCTCGGGCAGGGGGAGGCTGGCCTCGATGGCGTTGTCGAAGAGGTTGCCCAGGATGACGCACAAATCCAGCGCCGAGATGTCCAGCGCCACCGGGACGCTGGCGTCCGCGCGCACCTGGATGTGCTTGGACCGGGCCAAGGAGATCTTGCTGTTGAGGATGGCGTCCGCCATGGGGTTGCCGGTCTTGACCACCGTGTCCACTGCGGCCAGGTCGGTCTCCAGCTGGTCCAGGTAGGCCGCCACAGCCTGCCAGTTCCCCTGGGCGGCGTGGGCCTTCATCACCTGGATGTGGCTGCGGTAGTCGTGCCGCCAGCCCCGCATCTGGCGGTACATGTTTTCCACCTCGGCGTAATGGATTTCAATGAGCTCCCGCTGATAGGCGGCGATGTGCTTGTCGATGAGCCTGGACAGCAGCGCCATGGCGGCGTCCTCCCTTCATATCCGGTCAATGATGGCCCGGTTGAGCTTTTCGTACTGCCCCCGGGGCAGGGGGATGCGCTCGCCGGTGGTGAGCTCCGCCTCCGTCCGGGACGCCCGGCGCACAAAGGCCAGGTTCAGGATGAAGGAGCGGCCCACCCGGAAAAACCGGCTGTCCAGCCCCTTCTCCAGCTCGGCAAGGGGGCGCTTGACGCTGTAGTCCCGGCCGGCGTGGACGGTGACATAGTTGTGGGACACCTCCAGATAGCGGATGGCGCTCAGGGGCAGGCGCACCGTCTCCCCCGGCAGCTCCAGGGTGAGGGCGGGGGCGTTGCGGCGCAGCCGCCCCACCGCCCGGGTGAGCACCTGGGAGAGCTTGTCCGGGTCCACGGGCTTGGTGAGGTAGTGCAGGGCGGACACCTCGTAGCCCTGGGCGATATAGTCGGCATAGCCGGTGACAAAGACGATCTGAATGTCGTCGTTGTCCCGGCGGACGGCCTTGGCCAGCGCCACTCCGTCCATGCCGTCCATCTCAATGTCCAGCAGCAGCACGTCGAAGTCCCGCCGCTCCTCGTAGCGGAACAAAAACGCCTGGGCGGAGGGGAAGCGCTCCACCGCCAGCGCCGTCCCCGCGGCCCTGGCCCAGTGTGCGGCCAGGCTTTCGATGTACCGGGCGTAGTCCTGGTCGTCGTCGCACACGGCGAAGCGGAGGCTCATGACGGCGCGCCCCCGCGCTCCAGGCTGAAGTGGGCGGCGGTCTGCCCCTGGCCCACCGCCTTGGCCAGCTGGAGGGGCTGCCCGGTGCAGTCCCCGGCGGCGTACACGCCGGGGAGGCTGGTGGCCATGCGGGCGTCCACCTTGATATAGCCGTTTTCCAGCTCCAGCCCCGGGGCCAGCCGGGCGGGGGCGATGGAGGCGCGCAGCAGGAACACCCCGTCGCAGGGGGTGAGCGCCCCGGCGGCGTCCCGCACCCCGCTCACCCGGTCCTCCCCCAGGATGGACAGCCCCGCCAGCCGCTTTACGATGACCTGGCAGCCGATGGAGCGCAGGAACGCCGTCTCCTCGTCAAAATTGGGGGCGTCCCCGGCGCATACCACGGTCCTGCCCCGGTAGAACATGCCGTCGCAGGTGGCGCAGTAGCTCACCCCCCGGCCCAGCAGCGCCTCCTCCCCGGGCAGGGGGGCGGCCCGGGACACCCCGGGGGCCAGGATGACCGCCCCGCCCTCCACGGCGTCGTTTTCCACCGACACCATCACCGTGTCCCCCAGGGGCATCACGGACAGGGCCCGGCCCGGCTTGAACTGCGCCCCCAGGTCCCTGGCCTGGGCGGCCAGGCGCTGCACCAGCTCCAGCCCCGTGACGCCGGGCAGGCCGGGGTAGTTGGCCATGGCGGGGGCGCGGCACAGGGGGGAGGCGGTGGGGTCGTTGGTGATGACGAGCACGGACTTGTCCCGGGCGCGGGCGTGGATGGCGGCGGTGAGCCCGGCAGGGCCGCCGCCCACGATGAGCAGGTCGTATTTCATGGCGTGTGCCTCCGTTTCATGTTTCTGCTTCCCAGTATACTATTGTCCCCGCCCCATGACAATACTTGCAAAGTGGATTTTGTTGGGGTATACTGGGGCTGATTTTGTTGGAGGAGGGCGTTTTATGAAGCGCATCTTACTGCTCACCACCGGCGGCACCATCGCCTCCCGGCTCACCGACGAGGGGCTTGCCCCCGGCATTGACGGCGAGGGGCTGGCCCGCAGCCTGGGGGCGCTGGGGGACAGCTATGCCCTCACCGTCCGGGATATCCTCCACCTGGATTCGTCCAATATCCAGCCCGAGGAGTGGCGGCTCATCGCCCGGCATGTTTTTGAGGCCCGGGACGGCTTTGACGGCGTGGTGATCTCCCACGGCACCGACACCATGGCGTACACCGCCTCGGTGCTGTCCTTCATGGTGCGGGGCATCCCCATCCCGGTGGTGCTCACCGGGGCGCAGCTGCCCATCGAGCACCCCCTCACCGACGGGCTGGACAACCTGCGCACCGCCTTTGCCATGGCGGCCGGCGGCTGTGCGGGGGTGTTCCTGGCCTTCGGGCGGAAGGTGATGCTGGGCTGCCGGGCGGTCAAGACCCACACCACCGACTTTGCCGCCTTCGACAGCGTGAACTGGCCGCCGGTGGCGGTCGTGAACGGCGCGGGCCTCACCCTGCGGCGGGAGGCGATCCCCCCGGCGGCCGGTCCGTGCGCGCTGCGGGACGAGCTGTGCCAGCAGGTGTTTCTCATCAAGCTCACCCCGGGGCTGGACCCGGAGATCTTCGACATGCTGCTGCGGATGCACTACCGGGGCGTGGTCATCGAGGCGTTCGGGGCGGGGGGGCTCCACTTCATCCGGCGCAACCTCATCGAGAAGCTCCACGCCGCCGCCCAGGCGGGGATGGCGGTGGTGGTGTGCAGCCAGTGCCTGTACGAGAGCAGCGATTTCTCCCTGTACCAGGCGGGCCAGAAGGCGCTGGCCCAGGGGGTGATCCAGGGCTGGGACATGACCACGGAGGCGGCGGTGACCAAGCTGATGTGGGCGCTGGGCCAGACGGACAGCCTGGCGAAGGTGCGGGAGCTGTTTGCGCAGAACCTGTGCGGAGAAGTCAGAAGCGCGCAGCGCCCGGAAGCAGGCGGCTAAGACGCGAAGCGGAGCGGACGGCTTGACGGCCCGCAGGGCCGGCAAACGGCGCGCGCAGGCGCAGCGGCTTAGAACGCCGTCGCGGAGGGCGCGCAGCGTGACAGGTCAGAAGCGCGGAGCGCCCGGGAGCAGGCGGCTAAGACGCGAAGCGGAGCGGACGGCTTGACGGCCCGCAGGGCCGGCAAACGGCGCGCGCAGGTGCAGCGGCTTAGAACGCCGTCGCGGAGGGCGCGCAGCGTGACAAGTCAGAAGCGCGCAGCCGTCGTGACAAAGCTCAACCGCCGCTTTCAGCGGCGGTTGAGCTTTGTCAAAAAAGCCTCGCAGAGTTCGCGCCCGCAGGCGCGAAGAAAATGAAATCCGTTTTCCCCGGCGACCTGTGCGTCGGGGAAAACACTTCTCGGCCGAACAGTGTGCGAGTTGGCCGCCTCAGGCGGACAGCGAGTGCGCGCATGAGGCCGCAGCTTTTCCCGTCGGAAAAGGCAAAGCCTTTTTCGACGGACTGAACCGCCGCTGAAAGCGGCGGTCCTGCTGTCCCTATTCAATCCCCATGTCCCTGTTGATATGCCCCCGCAGCGCGTCAAAGGATTCCACGCTCAGATCATGCTCGATGCGGCAGGCGTCCCGGGCGGCCACGTCCTCCGGCACCCCCAGGTGGATGAGCCAGCGGGTGAGAAGCAGGTGCCGCTCGTAGATGCGCCGGGCGATCTCCAGCCCATCATCGGTGAGGGTGAGCAGCCCCCCGGCGTCCATGACCACGAATCCTCCCTCCCGCAGCAGGCTCATGGCCCGGCTGACGCTGGGCTTGGAGAAACCCAGGTGCTGGGCCACGTCGATGGAGCGCACCGGACCCTTTTCCCCCAGGGCGAGGATGGCCTCCAGGTAGTTTTCCGCGGATTCGTGGATGTTCACGGCGTTCCCTCCCAAGCAAGCCGCCGGACGGCGGACGGTTATTGGAACATTATGATACCATAAACCGCCGTCGGTGACAACGAAAAGTTTTCCCGGCCCCGGCGGCGCTGGACAGGGGGGCGGAATTGTGCTATAATGTCCCTTGGTTCGACAGATTTTTTCAGTTGGAGGTGCTCCTTATGTGGGCAAAACGATGTGTCTCCCTGCTGCTGGCGGCGGCGCTGGCCCTGTCCCTGGCGGGGTGCGGCGCAAACGGGGATAAAGACAAAAATAAGGGCGGGGCCATGACCATCGCCCCCGCCCAGCTCAGCGAGGAGGAGCAGGCCCTGGCCGACCTGTTGGCCCTGGGCATGGAATCCTACCACATCTTCGATTTCCAGGTGGAGGGGGCCAAGTCCATCCACCTGCGGGCCTACGAGCTGTCGGACGGGGAATGGAACTGCGCGGAACACGGCGTCCTGGAGGCCGCCGGCGGCGCGGGCCGCGTCGCGCTGACCTTCGGCAAAATGACCGAGGGGGTGCGCATGGCCTGTAAGGACGCATCCGGCGTCTTTTCCAGCGAGGTCACGATGGCGGCGGGGGACGATGCGGCCGCCATGACCTTCGCCACCTCCACCCTCACCGAGAGCGCCAAGATCGAGCTGGACCAGGAGATCCCCCTGGCGGTCCAGATTGCCACCATGAAAAATGAGATCCGCTCCTATGAGGTGGGCTACTTCCACATGCCCCGGGAGTACGCCAAGCACGGCTACGAGCACGTGTACGCCATCACCGTGACCTTCAGCGCCGGCGCCGCCTCCGAGCCGCTCCCCGAGTCCTCCCCGGCGCAGCCCTCCCCCGCAGAATGAAAGAGAACGCCCCCCGGCGCGCGCCGGGGGGCGTTGCTCATACCTTGAGCCAGCGTTTCAGCTCGGCCAGGTCCGGGGCGGTATGTACGCAGGGGAAGCGCTCGAAGGCGTCGGCCTTTGTGGTGCCGTTGAGCACCGCGCAGAAGTCGCAGCCCCCCGCCTGGGCGGTGGCGGCGTCGATCACCGTGTCGCCGCAGAACAGCACCTGCTCCGCGCTCAGCCCCAGCCGCTCCAGCGCCAGGCGCAGCCCCTGGGGATGGGGCTTGGCCTGGGTGACCTCGTCGCCGCCCACCACCAGGTCCAGCAGGTCCTTCCGGCCCTGGTGCTCAAAGATGCGCCGGATGGTGCTTCCCGGCTTGGTGGAGACGATGGCGGTGCGCACCCCCGCGTGCTTCAGCGCCAAGAGCAGCTCCTCCGCGCCGGGGAAGAGGGTGGTGCCCTCGATCATCAGGCGGCGGCCCTCGCCGCCGGCCTCCACGCCGACGGTGTGCTGGAAGCTGTGGTAGAACGCCTCCTGGCGTTCCGGGTTGTGGTCGCCGGTGAGCAGGGCATAGCCGTCGGCCAGGGTGAGGCCCACGGTGTGGCGCACCTGCTCCTCGGTGGGCGGGTCCAGCCCCAGCGCCAGAAAGCCCAGGCGGTAGCCCTCTGCGATGGCGGCGGTGGAGTCGCCCAGTGTGTAGTCAAAGTCAAAAAATACCCCGTGATAACTCATGACATACCTCGGCTGATGATTAGATTTTGCCGGTTTCTTAAGATGCCCAAGGAATTATATCACAAGCCGGATAAAATTTCAATTGTGAAAATGGCTAACTTTCCGCCTGCTCCAGCAGGTTTGCCGCGCCATAGCGCAGACAGCGGTAGAGCCGCTGGCGTCCGCGCTTCAAGGTGCGGGACACGGTGGATTTGTTCACCCCGCACTGCTTGGCGATGGCCTCCATGCTCAGGTTGCGCCCGTAGTAGAGGATCATGTACTCCCGCTGCCGTTCGGTGATGTCCTGGCGCAGGGCGTGGGTGAGGTTGCGCTTGAGGCGGTTGATCTGGTCCTTGTTATCCTGGGCCATCAGCTCGGCGTACACCGCCAGGTCCACCATGCCGAAGGTGTTGTCATAAGAAATTGTGCGCATGTTCAAGCCCTCCTTTTGCGCTGTGGGGCCGCGGCGGGCCCGGCCTGCCGGGGCGAGTGCTTTTCGTAGTAGCGCTCCAGGTGGCGGGCCACCGCCCGCACGTCCCGGTACATGGATCGCAGGGGGCGGGCGCGCCCCTCCAGCTGCATGCGGCGCGCCTCGTCGCCCGCCTGCCGTCCCGCGTGCTCCAGCTCCACAATGCGGCGGCGCAGGTCCGCCGCGGTCTGTGCGTATTCCAGCGATAGTTCATATAGCGTCATATATTCTCTCTCGTGCTCCTTTACCTCAAAAAACAGTGCTGCGGCTCGTGCCGCGCCTCCCGGGCCACCCGGCGCAGCTGCCCGGCGAAGTACCGCCGGGCATACCGGCCCAGGCAGTGCTCGCACACCGCCCGGCCGTCCAGCTCAAAATAGGGGTCGCCGGGGTAGAGCTCCCCCGTGCACAGGGAGCACCGCGGCTCCCCCGGGGGTTCAAGATTCCATAGCGGCGTGTGGGGTCATCTCCTCGTCTTTTAAAATTCTTTTTGAAAAATGGTTGACAAGCCCGTTTCCTGCTGTTATAATAAGCTCCGCTGTAGCGCGGAAGGCTTCTGTGCTGGTGTAGCTCAGCCGGTAGAGCAGCTGATTTGTAATCAGCAGGTCGGGGGTTCGAATCCGTCCACCAGCTCCACCTTTTTCCGCCAACTGCATACGGAGGAGTACCCAAGTGGCCAAAGGGGACAGACTGTAAATCTGCTGGCTTTGCCTTCGATGGTTCGAATCCATCCTCCTCCACCAGAAAATGAGTGACCCCCGCAGGGGGTTGCTCATTTTCAATTTGAGGATGGGTTCGAAAGGGCCGTCCAAGCGGACGTGCCGGTGGCACGTTCGCCGGCCCGTGGCTTTTCCGCAGAAAAGCGAATCCATCCTCCTCCACCACGTCGCCGCAAGCTTCCGATCGCTTGCGGCGGCTTTTTAATCCGCCGCTCACTCATTTCGCTGCGGCTCCTCTCCCCACAAAGCCGAAGGGCGGCTTTGCGGGGGCCCCGTTTTGGCAGGCTTCCTATCGCTTGCGGCTCTTTTGAGCGGGGGTTGCTCATTTTCAATTTCAGCATGGATTTGGGCGGGCCGTATCTGGCGGGAAAGGCGGGGCGTTGGCGCGGGGCAGCAAGACCATGGGGATCGAACCTCCTTTTTAAAAATTGAAACTGCTGTTCTATTTCGACCACTAAGATACCACGTCCGCCGCCCCAAGTCAAGTGCCGGGGCGGATATTTTTTTCGCGATTTTTTGTAAATGTGCCGGAAAAACGGACAGGCTGCCCCTGGGATGTTGCACGCCGGCCGGCGTGCGGTGCCGGATTTACAAAGGTTTTACACTTTTCCCGTTGACGGGCCGTTCCGCTGGGAGTATGATGGAAAAAACACCTTTGGAGGGGCGGCTATGAAGAAGAAAACCACCTTTGGGCTGCTGGGCCTGGCCGCGGCGGGAGCCGGGGCGGCGGGGGGCCTAGCCGCGCTGGGCAATTATCTCTACGGGCAGATGATGGTGCCCCGGGTCCGGGAGTCCTGGGCGGAGGAGGCCAACCCGGTGCAGGCCGAGGGGCGGCTGTGGGCCAGGAATATGGAGGGCTTCCGGGAGGCGGGCATACAGGCGGCGGACGGGCTGCTGCTGTGGGGGACGGTGGCGCCGGGGGCGCCGGACTGCCACCGCTGGGCCATCTGCGTCCACGGCTACCACGATACCTACGAATCCATGGGGGCCATCGCCAGGCACTATAACCAGCTGGGCTGGCACGTGCTGCTGCCCGACCAGCGGGGCCACGGCAGGAGCGAGGGGGACTATGTGGGCTGGGGGTACGACGAGCGGCTGGATCTGGTGGGCTGGTGCCACTACGTCATCCGCCGGGACCCGGCGGCGGAGATCCTCCTCCACGGCGTATCCATGGGGGCGGCCACGGTGCTCATGGCCACCGGGGGGGCGCTGCCCAGGCAGGTGAAGGCCGCCGTGTCCGACTGCGCCTATACCTCCATTGAGGCGGAGGCCCGCCATGTGCTGGCCCATTACCACGACGTCCTGCCTGCCCGCGCCTGCCTTCCGGCGGGGCTGCTGTTCGCCGTGCTGCGCAAGACCACCCTGCGCCGGGCGGGGTTTGACCTGCGGGACGCCGCCCCCATCGGGGCGGTGGCGCGCTCCAGCACCCCCACCCTGTTTGTCCATGGGGTGGAGGACGACTTTGTGCCCGCCGCCATGATGGGGAAGCTGTACCAGGCGGCCCGGTGCCCCAAGGCGTTTTTGTGGGCGCCCGGCGCGGGCCACGCCCAGGCGGTGGGGACGGACCCGGAGCTGTACTGGACGGCGGTTTCCACCTTCCTCCGGGATTATTTCCCAGAGCCGGAGAGCTAGGGAAGCGCTGATTAAATGCGCCCGTGGCGCTTTGCGGATATTTTGCGCCAGAATTTTGTTGCAATTCCTTGAAATAAATAAAATTATTCCTGCGAAATTGCGCCGCATTCTGGCGCGAAAGCTCTCGCAAATCGCTCTTGTCGATTTAATCAGTCCTTCCCTAGAAAACCTGAAATTCCCGGCCTGAACCCGTCAGGCCGGGAATTTTTTACGGAACTTAGAAGATTCTGGAAGTTCTTTGATTTTTAGTTGACAGCCGGAGGAAAAACGAATATAGTAGAGAAACCGGGCAAAATTTCCGGATGGTTTTGACAAATCATTTTTGTGCTGTGGGGAATGAGTGTGGGAGATCATACGCGTTTTGACAGGGAATTTGACCGCCGGTATGCTTACGGCGGCTGCGATCTGGGGGCGGTGTGCACCCCGGACCGAACGGTATTCAAGCTCTGGAGCCCGGAGGCCTCCGGCGTAGAGCTGTTTTTATACCGGCACGACACGGCCGGGCCCTGGTTTGACCGCCGGCCGCTGGAGCTGGGGGACCGGGGTGTGTGGAGCTGCACGGTGGAGGGGGACCTTCACGGGGTCTACTATGACTATGAGGTGACGGTGCGGGGGGAAACCGCCCTCACCGCCGACCCCTACGCCGTGGCCTGCGGGCGCAACGGGCGGCGGAGCATGGCGGCGGACCTGGCCCGCACCGACCCGAAGGGCTTTGACCGGGACGGGGCGCCCCCCCTCCCGCCGGAGAATATCATCTATGAGCTCCATGTGAAGGACTTCTCCTACCACCCGGACAGCGGCGTGCCGGAGGAGTGCCGGGGCCGGTTTGGGGCCTTCGCCTGGCGGGACGGGCAGGGCCGCCTTCCCCTGTGCATGGAGCACCTGAAGGGGCTGGGGGTCACCCATGTCCAGCTTCTGCCCATCTATGACTTCGGCTCGGTGGACGAGGAGGGGGACGGTAGCCAGTTCAACTGGGGCTACGATCCCGTGAATTACAACGTGCCCGAGGGCAGCTATTCCACCGACCCCGCCGACGGGGCGGCGCGCATCCGGGAGTGCAAGGAGATGGTGCAGGCGCTCCATGAAAACGGCATGCGGGTGGTGATGGACGTGGTGTATAACCACACCTACACCGCCGACTCCTGGCTGGAGCGGTCCGCGCCGGGGTACTACTACCGCCGCTGGGCGGACGGCAGCCTGTCCAACGGCTCGGGCTGCGGCAACGATATCGCGGCGGGCCGGGCCATGGCGGATAATTATATTGTGCATTCGGTGCTGTACTGGGCGAAGGAGTACCATATCGACGGCTTCCGCTTCGACCTGATGGGCCTTTTGACGGTGGAGCTGATGAACCGCATCCAGAGGGCGCTGGACGCCGCCTTCGGCAGGGGGGAGAAGTTGGTGTACGGCGAGCCCTGGCGGGCGGCGGATTCCCCCATGGAGCCGGGGATGGTTTCGCCCATGAAGGACAGCGCGCCCCTGCTGGACCCCCGCGTGGCCATGTTCTGCGACGTTACCCGGGACGCCATCAAGGGCGACTGCTTCCACTGTGAGCAGCCCGGCTTTGTCAACGGCGGAGTAGGGCTGGGGGAGACCATCCTGTGCGCCGCCGCCGGCTGGATGGGGGGCGTGGGCGACTTCAAGCCCCGGGCCTGCTCCCAGGTGATCAACTATGTGTCCGCCCACGATAACTATACCCTTTGGGATAAGCTGGCGCTGTGCTCCCCCGGCCCGGGCGGGGCGGTGTGCTACCAGGAGCCCCGGGACGACCTGCTGGCCCAGAACAGGCTGGCCGCCTTTGTGTGCTTCACCTGCCAGGGGAACCTGTTCCTCCAGGCGGGGGAGGAGTTTGCCCGCACCAAGCTGGGGGACCACAACAGCTACAAATCCCCCCCGGAGGTGAACTGCCTGGACTGGCACCGGGCCTGGACCTTCGGCACGCTGAGCGATTATTACCGCCAGCTTATCCGGCTGCGCAAGTCCCTGCCGGGGCTGTGCGACAAGAGCCCCGGGGCGGGCGGGCGCATTGTGGAGCCCAACGTGTACCGGGAAGGGGTGGTGTCCTTCCAGGTGGAGGGGGGCGGCCCCTGCGGGGAGCTTTTGTTTGTGGCCTACAACGCCACCGGCCACGACTACGCCATCCAGCTGCCCTCCGGCCGCTGGACGGTCCGGGCGGACGGCGTGAACGCCGACCAGCACCGGCCCCTCATCTCCCACGGCAACTGGCTGACGGTCCACCCCCGCAGCGGGATGCTGCTGATGAAGCGGGAATAAGAAAGAGCCGCCCCTTCACAAAAGGGGCGGCTCTTTTTGCGCCGTTTTGCCCGCCGTTACCGCCGGATGGAGAACACCCCCGTGGCGGTTGCCAATATTTCCTCCGGGTGGTCCGCCGGGGACACCTCGGCGGACAGCTGGCCGGTGGAGCGGCCGATGCGCACCGTGCGGGTGCGCACCCGCAGCTGGGCGTCCAGGGGGACGGGGCGGACATAGTTGACGGTCAGGGTGACGGTGGGGGTGGCGGCCCGGCCGCACTGGGCGGAGCAGGTGACCCCCATGCAGGTGTCCAGCAGGGCGGCGGTGATCCCGCCGTGGACGATGCCCAGGGGGTTGGACATGGACGGGTCGGTGCGGCAGGCGAAGAGCAGCGAGCCGTCCGGGCCGTCCTCGTCCAGCAGGCTGAGGTCCCGGCCGAAGCGGGGCCACGCCTGGGCGGGGGACTGGAGGCGCAGGGCAATGGACTGCCGGGCGCATTGGCGCAGGTCCCGGTTTGGCATCAGCTCACTCATGGCGCGCAGCGCCCCCTTTCTGTACCTGTTCTTCAACATCCGTGCCGCCACGCTCCGCCTGCTCGCAGCGCGGGGCTTCGCTGTGCCCCGGCCCCGCCTTGTTCCATCCGCGCTGCTCACCACGGCCCAGCGCCCGCACCAGCTCCTGGCTGGGGGTGACGTACACCGTGCGGTAGGTGTTATAGACCACGTAGCCCGGCTTGGCCCCGGCGGGCTTTTTCACCGCCTTGACGGGGGTGTAGTCCACCGGCACCTGGCCCGACTCCCGCCCCTGGGAGAACCAGGCCGCCAGCATGGCCGCCTCGGTGAGGGAGGCCCCGTCCGGCTCCGCGCCGCCGGTTTTTAAAATCACGTGGGAGCCGTGGAGCTTCTGGGCGTGGAGCCACAGGTCCCGCTTGTCCGCGTCCCTGGTGGTGAGCCGGTCGTTCTGGGTGTTGTTCTTGCCCACCAGGATGGCCAGCCCCGCGCTGGACTGGAACTGCATGGGCTTGGCCTGGACGGTTTTCACCTTGCCCTTGGCGGTCAGCTTCCTCTTGTGCTGCTTCAGATAGCCGTTGTCCATCAGCTCCTGGCGGATCTCCTGCAAATCCCGGTCCCCCTCGGACAGGGAGATCATTTGCAGCACGCTGTCCAGGTAGGACAGCTCCGCCCGGTTTTTCTCCAGCTGGAGGGTGAGCATCTCCTCCGCCTTCTGGGCCTTTTTGTAGTCCTTGTAATACCGTGCCGCGTTCTGCTGGGGGGTGAGCAGGGGGTCCAGGGGGATGTCCACCTCCGGGCAGTCCGGGTGGTAGTAGTTCTGGGCCCGGAGGACGGCCTGGCCCTTGCGCATCTGGTGGAGGTTGGTGGTGATCACGTCGCCGTATTGGCGCAGCTTTTCCCGGTCCGCAGTCCTGGCCAGATCCCCCTCCTGGTTGACGATCTTTTTGGCGGTGCGGTTGCGGGCCTGGGTGACGGAGCGGATGAAGTCCTGCCCCCGCTGCTTCACCCGTTCCTGGGCCTCCTTCTGCTCATAGAAATCGTCCAGCAGCTGGGAGAAGGTGGGATAGCGGCGCAGCTCCACCGAGGGGCCGTATTGCAGCACCGGCATGAAGGTGAAGTCAAAGGGCTTGCCGTCCCGGACAAGGACAATGGGGGTGAAGTCCTCCGCCCGCACCCGGTCCATCAGCAGCTCCAGGCGGTTTGCCAGCCCCTCCCGGGTGCCCTCCCCCTGAAAGGCCAGCTCCCGGGCGGCCAGGGGGGACAGGCCGTTGAAGGTGTCCAGCAGCCATCTGTCCTGGCCGTCCCCCTCCGGGGCGTTTTGCAGCACGAAGGCGCGCAGCCCGTCCGGGGCCATGGCGGAGGGGTCCAGCCGCCCGGTGGGCTCGGGGGGGGCGTAGAACAGCCCCGGCATCACGGGGCGCTTGGCGGACAAATCGCCGTCCGCCCGGCGCATGCAGTCGGTGATCCGCCCCGCGCCGTCCAGCATGATCAGGTTGGACTTGCGCCCGATGCACTCCAGCACCAGCCGCCGCTCCACCCGGTCGCCCAGCTCGTCCAGCGTCTCGAACCGAAAGTCCAGCAGCCGCTCCATGGAGGGCTGGGCGAGCTCCAGCAGCCGGGCCCCGGTGAAGTGCTTGCGCAGCAGCATACAGAACATGGGGGGCGTCTCCGGGTTTTCCCGGGGGACGCGGGTGAGCTGGGCCCTGGGGTGGGCGGGGCTGGCGGAGAGCAGCAGCCGCACGTTGTCCCGCCCGGCGCGCATGTGGAGCACCGCCTCGTCCCGGGCGGGCTGGTAGAGCTTGTCCACCTTGCCGCCGGTGAGCTTTTCCCGCAGCTCCCCGGCCAGGGCGGTCATAAAGATAGCGTCAAAAGGCATGGGCAGCCTCCTCCATCATGGCGTCAAACAGCTGGTTCAGGCGCTCCGTTTTCCCTTGCAGGTACAGCCAGCCGAACAGGGATTCCAGCGCCGTGGCGGCGTGGTACTCCCCCACGCTGGCCCCGCGGGGGACGGCGGCGGTGTGGCTGTTGCGGCCCCGGCGGTACACCCCCTGCTCCTCCTCGGTGAGCAGGGGCAGGATGGCGCGGGCCAACTTGGCCTGGGCGGGAGCGGCCACGTACTTGACCGCCGCCTTGTGCAGCCCGGCGTTGGTGGCCTTGCCGTGCAGGCACAGCCACGAGCGCACCATCAGCTCATAGACCCCGTCCCCCAGGTGGGCCAGCCCCAGGGCGCTGAGGCGCTCCATTGTGTCCTGTCCGGCGGACAGGTGAAAGTAATCCATGGGAATTTCTCCAATCATGCTCAATGTCCGATAAATTATATCACAAGATTAAAAAAACGCAAGGGGAAGGGCGGCTGCTGCGGCAGCCGCCCTCAGTCCGTCGAAAAAGGCTTTGCCTTTTCCGACGGGAAAAGCTGCGGCCTCATGCGCGCACTCGCTGTCCGCCTGAGGCGGCCAACTCGCACACTGTTCGGCCGAGAAGTGTTTTCCCCGACGCACAGGTCGCCGGGGAAAACGGATTTCATTTTCTTCGCGCCTGCGGGCGCGAACTCTGCGAGGCTTTTTCGACAAGCTCAGGGCAGCCGCCCTGTTGAATACGCCTATGGTTTGCGCCACACCATCTGGATATGGGGGATGCCATCCTCCAGGAATTCCTCCGAGGACTGGACGAAGCCAGCATTTTCGTAGAGCCCCCGGGCATAGGTCTGGGCCTCGATGGTGATGGCCTGCGCCCCGAACTTCTCCTGGGCGGCGCGGATGCCCTCGGCCACGATACGGCCGCCCAGGCCCTGGCGGCGCTTCACCGCGATGACCCGTCCGATGGAGACGGTGTCGAAGGTGGTGTGGGGGGGCAGCAGGCGCAGGTACGCCTGGATGCCCTCTTCGCTGCGCAGCCACAGGTGGTAGGCGCTCTTGTCCGCGTCGTCCACCTCGGGATAGGCGCACTGCTGCTCCACGATGAACACCGCCACCCGCAGCTTATAGAGCTCAAACAGCTCGTCCCGGGTGAGCTGGGAAAAATGCTTCACAATAAGTTCCATGGTTTTCGTCCTCCTGCTGTCTCTTTGATTGCCGCGGGCCGGCCGGTGCGTCAACCCAGGCGCGGCGCCGCGGGCCCTGCCCGCCTGCCGGTATCCAGGCACGGGCGGCAGCGCAAATAGGGGTGCCTGCGTCGAAAGCCGCTGGCGCCGGGAGGGTTTGGATAGGCCCTGCGTATAGGGCTCCCCCGTAAAAGGGGGATTCTTAAGGGGGAAGGCCGGCTATGGGAGCGGCCCGCCCTTTGGGCCGTTTCCATTTGGAGGCCGCCCCCTTAAGCGCGCTCTTTGGTCACTTTCTCTCGCGTGAGAGAAAGTGACATCCCCCCGTCCCGCCCGCAGGCGGGTCTGCAAAGGCCCAACGGCCTTGCAAAGCGTGTGATCTCCGATTATTCGCTCCGCAGCGCCTCCACCGGGTCCTTCTTGGCCGCGCCCCGGGAGGGCACCAGCCCCGCGAATACGGTGAGTATCACGCTGATGGCAACCAGGATGGCCCCCGCCCCGGCGGGCAGCACGGCGGACAGGTCGTCCAGCCCCGTCAGGCTGTGGATCACCGCGTTGATGGGGAAGGTGGCCGCCACGCTCACCAGGATGCCCAGCAGGCCCGCCGCCAGCCCCACGATGAGGGTTTCGGCGTTGAACACCCGGGACACGTCCCGCTTGGACGCGCCCACCGCCCGGAGGATGCCGATTTCCTTGGTGCGCTCCAGCACGGAGATGTTGGTGATGATGCCGATCATGATGGACGACACCACCAGGGAGATGGACACAAAGGCGATGAGCAGGTAGCTGATGCCGCTGATGATGCCGGTGATGGAGCTCATCAGCAGGGCCACATAATCGGTGTAGGAGATCTCGTCCTCCTCGTTTTCCACCCCGGCGTTATACTCCTTGATGAGGTCGGCGATCTTGTCCTTCTGGGCGAAGGTGGTGGCGTAGATGCTGATGGCGGAGGGGGCGTCCAGCCGGGTATAGCCCAGCAGATCCAGGTTGTCCTCATAGGTGGAGGAGGAGCGGGTGGGGGGCATATAGTTGTCGTACAGGTAGACGAACTGCCACGGCTCCAGCGGCTCCACCGGCATGGGCAGGGGAGAGGCGTCCAGATCCGCCGCCGCATCCAGCATGGCCGCCAGCTGGTCCTGGCTCATGGCCCCCAGCTGCTGCGCCACCCCGGCGGCATACTGCTCCCGCACGGCCTGGGCGATGGCCTCCTCCACTTTGGCGAAGAGGTCCTCATCGCTCATGTCGGCGATGTAGCCCCGCACGGTGTCCCCGTCCACCCCCATCTCGCCTGCGTACTGCTCCACGATCATATCCTCGATGGCCTGCCGGGTCATGCCCGCCATCTGCTGCTCCACCACCCCGTCCACGTACTCCTGGGAGGGCTGGCCCATCAGGTCGATGTAGGCCTCGGCCTTGTTCTGGACGGACAGGGTGCGCAGGTGGTCCTGGATATCCTGGCGCTTCTGCCGGTCGGAGGGCTCCACGTCGGTGTCCTTGGGGAAGGGGAGGCCGGAGATGACATCGGTTTCCGGATCATCCAGCTGGGCCTTCAAAATCTCGGTGTCCCCGGTGGTCTCGATGGCGAAGCGGGTGAGGGCGCTGGTGTAGCCGATGCCGCCGGACAGCATCCCGCTGCCACCCTCCAGGGGCCGGGCTATGCCGGACACCTTCAGGCGGATGCCGGTGTCGCCGCTGTTGTAGAGGAAGTCCATCCCCGCCGCGGTGGCGGACATATCGGTGTAGGTGTCCGTGGCCGGGTCGTGCTGGTAGTACTCCGCCGGGAGGATGAGCTTGAAGTCCAGGCCGCACAGATCCTCATAGGACCAGCTCACGTCCCCAAACTCCACCGGCTCCCCCTGGGACATGGAGGTCATAACCTGCTCCATATCGTCGTGGGGCATCAGCCCCAGGGCGTACAGCATCAGGTCGGAGATCTCGTTGTTGCCGTCCACAAACAGGATCACCTCGTCGTGCCCCTGGGGCCAATCGCCATAAAGCAGCTGGTAGTCCGCCTTGACCTGGGGGGCGATGAGCGCGCCGTCCTCGCCGGGCAGCAGCTCCTCCCACACCTCCATGGCGGAGTACATGGAGCCCATCTGCTCAAAGTAGGACGAGTAGTCGCCGCCGTACATGGCGGTCATGGCGTCCTGCATCAGGGTCATCACGTCGCACTTGATGATATCCCCGTTTTCGTCCTGGGCGTAGATGTCGAAGTCAAAGTCATAGCTGTAGTGGATGTTGGCCATGTCCTTGATGCCGCCGCCCCCGTTATCCAGGTACTCTTTAAACGCCTCCAGGTTGTTGGTCTCCACTTTGGCGTTGAGCATGGAGTCCATCATGTCGTACATGACGGTGGAGGGGTACACCCGGTCCGGGTCCTGGCCCTCGGCGGCCGCCCCGGTGAGCTGGTCCCGCCGCGCCCCCATAAGGGAGGCCATCATGGCGGTCATGTCGGTGCTCTCCGCCTGGATGGTGAGGGGGTAGCTGGTCAGGGTGTCCTCCTGCACCTGGTTGATATAGTCGTTGATGCCGGCGGACAGGGCCAGGATGAGGGCGATGCCGATGATGCCGATGGACCCGGCGAAGGCGGTGAGCACCGTGCGGCCCATTTTGGTGCGCAGGTTGGTCAGCGACAGGGACAGGGCGGTGAGGAAGGACATGGAGGGCTTTTTGTCCGCCCTGGCCTGTTTGCCGGTGAGGACGGGGGCCTGCTCTTCGGCGTGGTAGGGGTTGGTGTCCCCGGTGACCCTGCCGTCCTTCAGGGTGACGATGCGGGTGGAGTACTGCTGGGCCAGCTCGGGATTATGGGTGACCATGATGACCAGCCGGTCCCGGGCCACCTCCTTCAAAAGCTCCATCACCTGCACGCTGGTCTCGCTGTCCAGCGCGCCGGTGGGCTCGTCGGCCAGGAGGATGTCCGGGTCGTTGATGAGGGCCCGGGCGATGGCAACGCGCTGCATTTGGCCGCCGGACATCTGGGAGGGCACCTTGTTGAGCTGGTCGCCCAGCCCCACCTTTTCCAGGGCGTGCACGGCCCGGCGGCGGCGCTCCTTCTTGGACACGCCCGCCAGGGTCAGGGCAAGCTCCACGTTGGAGAGCACCGTCTGGTGGGAGATCAGGTTATAGCTCTGGAACACGAAGCCGATGGAGTGGTTGCGGTAGGCGTCCCAGTCGCCGTCCTTGTAGTCCTTGGTGGAGCGGCCGTTGATGATGAGGTCGCCGCTGGTGTAGCGGTCCAGGCCGCCGATGATGTTCAGCGTGGTGGTTTTGCCGCAGCCGGAGGGGCCCAGGATGGACACGAACTCGTTTTCCCGGAACTCCAGGTCCACCCCCCGCAGGGCCTCGATGGTGTTCCCCCCCAGGGTGTACTGCTTGGTGATGTTGGATAGCTTTAACATATGGTCTTACTCTCCTTTGGTTTGTTCAAACAGGTAGTCCAGCATTTGGTTGGCCGCCAGGTAGCCCCGGACCAGCTCCGCCTTGGCGTCGTTGGGCAGGGCGCCCAGCAGCTCCAGATAGTGGTTCAGCTTTGCCTGAATCCGCTCCGCCGCCGCCCGGCCCTTGGGCGTGAGGGAGAGGATCACCACCCGCCGGTCTGACTCCTGCCGGGTCCGGGTGAGGAAGCCCTCCTGCTCCATCTTCTTGCACAGGGATGAGGCGTTGGCCTGGTCGATGACCGCCAGGTCGCTGATATCCCCCACCGCCGCGTCCTGCCGGTACAGGTGGGCCAGCACGCAGGACTGGAGGGTGGTAATGCCTTCCGACTGCACCACCGGGTCCAGCAGGCGGGAGGTCTTTGACTTCAGGGTCTGGAACATGGTGAGAACGGAAAAGCGTTCGTCTTCGTTCACAGGATCACCTCCAAATATATTTGCTTCACATATATTAGCGGGGGCCGTCCGACTTGTCAAGGGAAATTATATGTTGTTCACATATTGTTTACAGCGCAAAAAAACACCCCCGGCAGGGCCCTGCCGGGGGCGTCTTGAGCGGCGCGGGCGGGTGAAACGGCCGCGCCGCGCGCAAAACCAGGGCGCAGGGCTGGGCCTATCTCCTGCCCGACAGGGCAAACCCCAGCACGGTGCCGCACAGCCCGCCGATGATGTGGGTGAGCTGGGATACGTTGTCCTTGACGAAGATGGCGTCCCACAGCTCGCCCCCCAGGTAGAAGATGGCCACCAGGATCAGGGTGGTGGGGATTGCGCCGTTGCGCACCCCGCCGAAGGAGGAGAGCAGGATCATCATGAACACGATGCCCGACGCCCCCAGCAGTGCGGTGCTGGGGAAGAAGAGGAACTGCACCAGCCCGGACACCAGGGCGGTGAACAAAATGGCCCACAGCACGTTCCAGCTGCCGAAGCGGTCCTCCAGGTTGGGGCCCAGGACCAGGATGAGCACCATGTTGCCGATATAGTGGGCGTAGCCGCTGTGGCCCAGCGCGTGGCCGAAGAAGCGCAGCCAGGCCAGGGGGTCGGCCAGGGAGCACTGGTAGACGGAAAATAAGCGGGCGTTGGCCCAGCCGCCGGTGAAGTAGTTGGCCGCCAGGGCCAGGAGGGAGAGAAGAGCAAAGGTGAGGGTCACCGGGGCGTTATAGGAAATCTTCATGGTGGGGCGGTTTATGTCGTTTCGGGCCATGGCTGGTCACCTCGGGTAAAAAATACTGCCGGCCGCAGGGGCGGCTGGCAGTATTATACCCGATTTCCGCGGAAAAGGGAAGGGGAATTTACCTGTCCTGGGGGCGCAGCCGCCGCTTGGAAGCAAGGTATGCTGTTGGGAAACGCGCCGCCGGAGTACCTAGGCTTTTTAGATAAAATAGATGAGGAAAAAAGAAAATTACATGTTGATTTTCAACGAAATTTGTGGTATCATTTTAATGAAGTTAAGCGGCAGGCGCGGGAAAGGAGCTTTCTATGGGAAAAAACGATATGGCGCGGTTATCCTGGTGGGCCCATTGGTACTTGCCCCAGGGGGAGGCGGAGAACGTTGTCGCTGACTACGGGGATAAGGCGGGGGCGCCGTCTTGCGCCGGTGCGGAGCGGCCGCGGGAAGCGGCAAAGAAATTGGTCCGGCCCCAATCCTATTACGTTTGGCTGGGTGTGTTCGTCGTTTTGGCCGCCTGCGCCGCGATTCCCGTGCTGAGTTCCAGGAAATTCGGATGGGACGCAATGCGCGTCGTTTGGAAAAGCCTGTTCTCCACCGGCTTCCCGTTGTACCGTGTCTTTCTGGCGGTGGGGGTGGTTGTGCCCCTGCTTTGGTTCCGGCGGCGGAAGGGGGATAAGAACCCGCCCCTGCACAAGCCGATTGCCGTTATGCTGGCAATATTGGTGATAACGATGGGAATTATGTGGTGGATGCTGTGCGGGCCTGTCCATATGCCCTTCACCGGCGACGGTCCCATTTTGGCGGGGATGTATGCCGGGGAACTCAATGCGCTGTTCTTCAAAGGCGTTGCCGCGCTGCTGGCGGCAGCGGGTGTGGCGGGGCTGGTGAACGCCCGCGCCGTTGACCGCCGGTGGCGGGCGGTGTATGTCCTCAGCCTGTGCGCGCTGATGATGGCGCTGAAAATCTCAAGTATGTTCGTTTATTTGGATGTGTCCTCTACCCCAATGGAATGGGCCTTTCCAACCATGCTGGAGCTCACCGCAGTGGGCCTGATTGGGGCTGGGGTGTCCCTATGCTGATAAAACCCGGCAGGGTCGCGGCTGTTTCCACAGAATAAAAAGTCCGGGAAGATTTCCCGGACTTTTTTGTTTGCCCTGCGGGGCGCGGCGCGCCCCCGCGTCCGGCCTCGCTGCGGTCCAAGCGTCCTCGCCGTCCGCTTCTCCGCGCTTCCTGATCACGCTGCGCCTGTTCGCGGCGCGGTTCTAAGCCCTCCGATTCCGCAAAAGCTGTCCGGCCCCCGTGGGGCCTCCCCGCTTTTGCTCCACTTCGGTCTTAGCCCGCGGCTCACGACGGCTCCGCGCTTCTTACATATCCCAAACCAGGGGCTTGCCGTCCCGGTCCACCAGGGGGCACAGTCCGCCCGCGTAGCCGTCTTTTACGAACAGGTACTGCACGCCGGTGGTGGTATCCGCCAGCACCATGCGATGGTTCGAGGTCAGGCTGTTGCCCTCCTCCTGGACGATTTGAAAGCGGTCATTCTTCGACATGTTCACTCTTCCTTTCTCAGCTTTGATCCGGGGAATGCAGGGACATTATGAATTGATCGCGCTGAAATGTCAACAGAACCTGCGCTTTCTTTAGGAATTCTTAACTTTATGGAGGAAGCCCGGGAAAAGCCCCGGACTTCCTTCTCAATACGCCGCCGTGCACAACAGGGGCGGCCGCCGCTCCGGCCCACGGACGGGCCTGCGGCAATTTTGGCCGCAAAGCCGGGTGCTGAGGCTATTGGTACAGCTTCTTATACTTCCCACTTGAGGGGCCCGCCGTCCTGGTCCACCAGGGGGCACAGCCCGCCCGCGTAGCCGGACTGGGCAAGCAGGTACTGTACCCCCGTGGCGGTGTCCATCAGCACCGTAAGCTGGGGGCTGGAGAGGCCGTTGCCCTCCCTGTGAATGACTTGGAAGCGGTCGTTTTTTGCCATGGTGATCCATCCTTTCTATTTGAGGTCAAACAATATTATATATCATATGGTGTTGGCCTGTCAATAGGGGACGGACGCGTTTACGAGGGGTGATTCTGCAATAGGAGCCGGATGGAGGAAAACGCCAGCAGCGCCATGGTAATCATCATGACAACGCCGTTGGCCCGCACCGCCCAATCGGGCAGGGTGAAGAAGATCCGTCCTGCCGTCCACAGCATCACCGACAGGAACAGCGTCGAAATGCTTGCAAGCTGTAAATTTTTCATGGAATATCCTCCTTTGGAATCAGCGCCGCCATATCGGTGGGCAGGGGGGCGGCGAAGCGCAGCGGCGTGCCGGTGATGGGGTGGGTCAGCTCCAGCCGCGCGGAGTGGAGGGCGGGGCGGGCGATGAGCGCCCGGTTTTCCGTCCCGTACAGGAAGTCCCCGGTGAGGGGACAGCCCAGGTGGGCCATGTGGACGCGGATTTGATGGGTGCGCCCGGTCTCCAGCTCCAGCTCCACCAGGGTGCGGGGGCCGCAGACGCGCAGCACCCGGTAATGGGTGCGGGCGGGCTTGCCGCCGGGGTGCACCGCCCGCCTGTCCGGGGAGCCCTCTGCCAGGCCGATGGGGGCGTCTACAACGCCGGAGGGGGCGGGGGGCACGCCGTCGCACACCGCCAGGTACACCCGGCGGAAGGCCCCGGTGTGGAGCTGGAGCTTCAGCCGTTCCTGGGCGTGGGGGTGCTTGGCCGCCACCAGCAGGCCCGAGGTGCCCTTGTCCAGCCGGTGGACAGGGTGGAAATCGGCCTCCTCCCCAGCGGTTTTGTAATGATACATCAAAAAATTACCCAGAGTATCGTCAAAATGGCCGTGTCCGGGGTGGACCAGCACCCCGGGGGCCTTGTTGAGGACGATCAAATCCCAGTCCTCGTACAGGATGTCCAGCGGGCCCTCCGCCGGGACCACACCGGAGGCGGGGGCCGGGGGCGTCAGGCGCGCCGCCAGCGTCTGCCCCTCCCGCACCCGGACGCGGACGTTCACCCGCGCCCCGTCCAGGGTGATGCCGTCCTCCAGCCATTTGATCCGCCGCAGCACCGTGCCGGACAGCCCCAGGGTCCGGCGCAGCAGGGTGTTGACCTCCGCGCCCGCCAGCTCCGGGGTGATGGACAGCGTCAGATACCGGGCGCTCACAGCTTTTTGGACAGGTAGAGGTTAGCGATGAGCCAGACAACGGCGTACACCGCCACCACCCCCAGCACCGCCAGGGCGGCCTCCATGCTCACCGCCACCAGCACGAACATGGAGCATGCGGCGGCGAAGAAGGTGAACATCCCGGCGAATTGGTAGGACTGGTTGAGGATGGCCTTCTCCCGCTCATCCTGCTCCTGGATCTTGGCCTTCTTCCGGGCCGCCGGGTGGGTGAGCAGGTACTGCATCCGCACCAGCAGGAACACCGAGCAGATGGCGATGCCGCTGGAGCCGCCCAGGTAGAAGCCCCGGGCAAAGGCGGGCAGCACATCGCTGTCATGAATCAGCAGGAGGTAGCAGACAAGGCCCGTCAGCCCCACCGCCAGCAGGCCGAAGCCCGCCAGACGGCGGCGGCGCAGGGAGCGGCCGTAGTCCGATGTGTCGAATACTCTCATCAGCATGGCGTGTCCTCCCGGCCCAGCAGACGCAGTTTAAGGGCGTGGAATTTGTCAAACAGGGGCCGGGTCTTGGGGGAGCCGTACAGCAGGCCGATAAATACCAGGCCGCATCCCGCGCCGCACAGGAAATGGGCCGCGGTGTTCACGGGGCCGCCAAGCTCCAGCACATTGCGGATGAAAATGCCGATCCACAGCAGGGTGACGCCGATGGCAAAGGCCGGGTTTATGCTGAAATTGCAATTGCGCTTCATGTCTCTTCCTCCTCAAACAGAAAAATGTCCTCAATGGTGGTTTCAAAATACTTTGCGATTTTGTGGGCCAGAAGAAGGGAGGCGTTGTACCGCCCGCTCTCCAGCGAGATGATGGTCTGCCGGGTGACGGATACGGCCTCCGCCAGCTCCGCCTGGGAGATGCGCCGCTCCTTTCGCAGAGCGGCAATGCGGTTTTCCATGTCGTCCCTCCTGACGGCGTAATTGATTTGCTCCATGGTAATTCCCCCTGACGAGGTTGATGTAAAGTTCACTTTACGATTGGAGTATAGCACGCTTTACATTTTGTGTCAAGCACATTTTACATTTCACGGGAGGTTTTTTTGAGGTGTGAAAAAGCGCCCGGCCAGTGGCCGGGCGCTTCAAACGCTCCGCTGAGGTTGTGGGCACAGGCGCTTACTCCGCGGAAATCATATAGTAGTACACAGGCTGCCCGCCGGACAGCAGGGTGATCTCGGCGTTGGGGCACTGCTTCTGGAAGATGGACAAAGCCTCGTTGGCCTGCTCCTCGCTGACATCCTCGCCGTAGAAGATGCTGATGAACTCGGCGTTCTGCTGGCTGTCCGCCTGGGCCAGCCGCTCCAGCAGAGAGCCGATGGCCCGGTCGGTGCCGAACAGCTGGCCCTCCGCCAGGGCCATGTAATCCCCCTCGTGGATGTCAAAGCCGTCAAAGTCGGAGTTCCGGGCGGCATAGGTGACCTCGCAGGTGCGCACGTTTTTGCGGGCCTCCTCCATGGCGGCGGCGTTGGTCTGGGTGTCCGCCTCCGGGTCCAGCACCAGCATGGCGGAGATGCCCTGGGGCACGGTGCGGGTGGGCACCACCACCACCTCTTTGCCCTCAATGAGCCCCACGCACTGCTGGGCGGCCATGATGATGTTTTTGTTGTTGGGCAGCACGAACACCACCTCGGCGGGGGTGCGGGCGATCTCCCGGCAGATATCCTCGGTGGAGGGGTTCATGGTCTGGCCGCCGGAGATCACCCCGTCCACGCCCAGGTCCTTGAACACGCCGGCCATGCCCGCGCCGGCGCTGACGGCCACCACGCCGTACTTCTTCTCCGGGGCGGCGACGGCGTCCCCCCGTCCCTCCAGTTCGGCCTCCACCTGCTCCAGGTCGTCGGTGGACTGGGCTTTTTTGCCTGCGGCCAGCTCCTCGGCCTGGGTGCGCATGTTCTCGATCTTGGCCAGCTCCAGGGTGCCGTATTTCTGGGCCTCGCTGAGGGCCGCGCCGGGGGTGTCGGTGTGGACGTGGACCTTGAACGAATCGTCGTCCTCGCCGATGACCAGGCTGTCGCCGATGCCGTTCAGGTAGGCGCGGAAGGGCTCGATGGACTGCCCGGGGGTCTTGCGCACGATGAACACCGTGTCAAAGGTGAAGGTGATGTCCTCCTCCGACAAGGCGCCGAAGTCGGCGCCCTCCTTGACGGGCAGGCCGCCGTCCTCCTCCTCGGGGACGGGCAGGCCCCGCAGCTCGTCCAGCATCCCCTGGAGGATGCACAAAAAGCCCTTGCCCCCCGCGTCCACCACGCCGGCCTTCTTCAGCACCGGGTTTTGGTTGACGGTGTTGGCCAGGGCGGCCTGGCCCTCGGCGATGGCGGCCTCCAGCACGGCCTCCACGCTGTTGTGCTCCTGGGCGGCCTGGGACGCCTTGGCGGCGGCCAGCCGGGATACGGTGAGGATGGTGCCCTCGGCGGGCTTCATCACCGCTTTATAGGCGGCGGACACGCCCTCGTTCAGCGCGGCGGCAAAGGCCGCGCCGTCCGCCTCGTCCCGCTCCTTCAGCCCCTTGGACACGCCCCGGAACAGCAGCGACAGGATGACGCCCGAGTTGCCCCGGGCCCCCCGCAGCAGGGCGGAGGCGTTGATGGAGGCGGCCTTGCCGATGGACTGGGCCGGCTTCTTCTTCGCCTCGGCGGCGGCGGTGCCGATGGTCAAGGACATGTTGGTGCCGGTGTCCCCGTCGGGGACGGGGAAGACGTTCAGATCGTTGATGGCCTGTTTCTGGGCGCTGATGGAGGCGGAGCCGTGGATCACCATGCGCTGAAACAGCGCGCCGTCAATGATATCTACCATAGTTGGATATCCTCTCTTTCTGGGCCGGTTTAACCGATCACCATGGAATCCACGCAGACGTTGACGCTGCGCACCTCCACCCCGGTGAGGCGGTGGACGTTGTACTTCACTTCGTTCTGGATGGATTGGCCCACCGCCACCAGGTTTACCCCGTTGTCCACGATGATGTGCAGGTAGATGGAGATGGACTGGTCGTCGTTATAGACGATCTTCACGCCCTTGGACATGGATTCCCGCCGCAGCAGATGCACCAGCCCGTCGGTCTTGGAGCGGAACGCCATGCCCTTCACGCCGTAGCAGCTGGTGGCCACCGCGCCGGTGAGGTTGGAGTATACGTCGCTGGTCAGCCGGACGAGACCTTTTTCAGTCTGTATTTTCATGGGAACCTTCCTTTCTTCACATGCAAGAGGGCCGCCGTTTCTCATTCATTGCTCCCCATATTGTATTCTATTTCATTGAAAAATACAAGCCCGTTTTGCCGCCAAAATATTTGGGGACGTTCCAAATATTTTGGGGATTTTTTCCCGGTTTGGGGGGCCGCCCCCGCGGGGGCGGCCCATGGACGCGGCCCCCCCCCCGGCGGCGGGGCGTCCGGGGCGGGATAAAAAATCCCCCGCCGGCTGGGGCGGGGGATGGGGGCTTATTGCGTCGGCTGCTGCGCTTCGCCTGTTCGCAGCGCGCGGCTTCACAGCGGCTCGGGCAAAACCCGCCCGCTGTGCGGCGGCTGGGCTTTTGCCCTCGCTCCGCTCCATCCGCGCTGCTCACAACGGCTCAGCCCATCAGCGAGCACACCAGCTCGGTATAGGCGGCGGGGTCCTCGATGGGCAGGCCCGCGATGAGCAGGGCCTGGTGGTAGAGCACCTGGACGTATTTGGCGGCGCGTTCCCTGTCGTCCCCGTCCAGGGCGGCCTTCAGCGCCGCGAAGGGGGCGGCGGCGGGGTTGAGCTCCAGCACGCGCTCGGCCTTCATGGGGCCCATGGGGGAGGACGCCTCCAGCTTGGAGAAGTACTTCTCCATCTCCAGGCTCATGGGGCCGTCCGCCGTCATGCACACTGGGGCGGTTTTGAGGATCTTGGACACCCGGGCCTCCTTGATCTTGTCCCCTAAGGTCTCCTTCACAAAGTCCAGCACCGGCTTGGCGTCCTGGGCCTGCTTTTCCTGCTCCGCCTTCTCCTCGTCGGTCTCGGGCAGGGCGTCCGGGTCGGACACCGATTTCAGCGCCTTGCCCGACACCTCCCGCAGGGCCTGCATCACAAACTCGTCCACCTCTTCGGTGAGGTACAAAATCTCCCAGCCCTTGTCGGCGATGCGCTCCACCTGGGGCAGGCGGGCGGCCTGCTCGCGGGTATCGGCGCACACGTAGTAGATGAACTCCTGGCCCTCGCCCATGCGCTCCACATATTCGGCCAGGGAGGCCAGTTTGCCCTCCCTGGAGGTGGTGAACAGCAGCAGATCCTGCAAAAGCTCCTTCTTGGCCCCGTAGCCCTCGGTGACGCTGTATTTGAGCTGGCGGCCGAAGGAGGCCCAGAACTTCTCGTATTTTTCCCGGTCGTCCTTCATCAGCTTGACCAGCTCGTTCTTGATCTTCTTCTCCAGGGCGGCGGCGATGATCTTCAGCTGGCGGTCATGCTGGAGCAGCTCCCGGGAGATGTTCAGCGAGAAGTCGGGGGAATCCACAACGCCCTTTACAAAGCGGAAGCAGTCGGGCAGCAGGTCGGCGCACTTGTCCATGATGAGCACCCCCGAGGAGTAGAGCTGGAGGCCCTTTTCATACTCCCGGGTGTAGAAGTCGTAGGGGGTGGCGGAGGGGATGAAGAGCAGGGCCTTGAAGGTCACGGCGCCCTCGGAGGAGGTGGTGACGGTGGCCAGAGGGGGCTGCCAGTCGCCGAACTTCTCGCGGTAGAAGCTGTCGTACTCCTCCTGCTTCACCTTGGAGCGGGGGCGCTGCCACAGGGGCACCATGGAGTTAATGGTCTTTTCCTCCACCACCGTCTCCCACTCGGGCTTGTAGTCGTCCGGGGCATCCTCCGGCTTCTCCTTCTGCCGGTAGTCCTCCACCTCCATGCGGATGGGGTGGCGGATATAGTCGGAGTACTTTTTAATTAAAGTTTGCAGGCGGCCGGTCTCCAGATACTCGCTGTAGCGCTCGTCCTCGGTGTCCTGCTTCAGGCGCATGATCACGTCGGTGCCGGGCTCGTCCTTTTCGCATTCGGTGATGGTGTAGCCGTCCGCGCCGGAGGATTTCCAGCAGTGGGCGGTATCCTCCCCGTGGCGGCGGGTGATCACCGTCACCTCGTCGGCCACCATGAAGGCGGAGTAGAAGCCCACGCCGAACTGCCCGATGATGTCCGCGGCGCCTTCCTTCTCCATGCCCTCCTTGAATTGCAGCGAGCCGCTCTTGGCGATGGTGCCCAGGTTCTGCTCCAGCTCCTGGGCGCTCATGCCCACACCGTTGTCCGACACCGTCAGCGTGCGCCCCTCCTGGTCCGGGGTGACGGTGATGCGCATATCCCCCCGCTTGAGCTTTACCGTGTCGTCCGTCAGCGACAGGTAGGCCAGCTTGTCGATGGCGTCGCTGGCGTTGGAGATGATCTCCCGCAGGAAAATCTCCTTGTGGGTGTAGATGGAGTTGATCATCAGGTCCATCAGACGCTTGGACTCCGCCTTGAACTGCTTTTTTGCCATGTCTTTCGCACCTCGTTATATCAAAATTTTTGAAAACAATGTTTTAGCACTCCATAAGACCGAGTGCTAACGGTATGATAATACATTGGTTTGGATTTTGCAAGGGGTATCGCAGAAAATTCACAATTTTCCCGGAATATCTGTGGGGAGGCGGGGCAGAATATGGCTGGATGAGAGAATCCGGGGGGAGAGAAGGAAAAGGATGAAAGTTTTGGTTGCCTTTACTTACAGGGAGTGGTATAATGGATCGATGGGAAATGGGCTCCCTGGCAAGGCTTTGGTCGAGCGGTTTCCCCTTATACAGATTTTTTAGAGGGAGCTGCCCCTCTTTTCCCATTAAACCGGTATTGCCGGGAGTCAGAGGTGCTGATTTGAAAAAATACGTGATTCACGGCGGGCGCCCGCTGTATGGCAAGGTTGAGGTCAGCGGCGCGAAGAACGCCGCCGTTGGTATTATTCCCGCCGCCCTGCTGGTGGAGGGCCCCTGCCGCATTGAAAATATTCCCGCCATCAGCGATGTGGACCTGCTTTTGGATATCCTGCGGGACCTGGGGGCCCGCGTGCGCCTGATCAACCGCACCACCGTGGAGGTGGACTGCACCGACGCCCGGCGCCAGGCCGTGCCCTATGACGCGGGGCGCAAGCTCCGGGCCAGCTATTACCTGATGGGCGCCATGCTGGGCCGGTTCGGCCAGGCCGAGGTGCCCCTGCCCGGCGGGTGCGACTTCGGCAGCCGGCCCATCGACCAGCACCTAAAGGGCTTCGCCGCCCTGGGGGCGGAGGTCAAGGTGGAAAAGGGCTATATGTGCGCCGAGGCGGACGGCGGGCGGATGAAGGGCAGCCAGATTTACCTGGACGTGGCCAGCGTGGGGGCCACCATGAACCTGATGCTGGCCGCCGTGCTGGCAAAGGGCACCACCGTCATTGAAAATACCGCCAGGGAGCCCCATATCGTGGATTTGGCCAACTTCCTCAACTCCATGGGGGCGGATATCACCGGCGCGGGCACCGATATGATTAAAATCCGAGGTGTGGACAAGCTGCGGGGCGGGGAGTACTCCATCATCCCCGACCAGATCGAGGCGGGCACCTACATGGCCGCCGTCACCGCCGCCGGGGGCGAGGTGCGCGTGTGCAACGTCATCCCCAAGCATATGGAGTGCATCACCGCCAAGCTGGTGGAGATGGGCGCCGAGGTGGAGGAGGAGGGGGATTCCCTCATTGTCCGCCGCCATGGGCCCCTCCAGCGCACCAACGTGAAGACCATGTTCTATCCCGGCTTCCCCACCGATATGCACCCCCAGATCGCCGCCGTGCTGTGCCTGGCCAACGGCACCAGCGTCATCACCGAGGGCGTGTGGGACAACCGCTACCGCTATACCGAGGAGTTCCGCCGCCTGGGGGCAAAAATCCAGGTGGACGGCAAGATTGCCATCATTGAGGGCGTGGAAAAGCTCACCGGCGCGCCCATGGAGGCCTGCGACCTGCGGGCCGGGGCGGGGATGATTATCGCCGGGCTGGCCGCCCAGGGCACCAGCGAGATCTCCAACGTGAAGCATATCGAGCGGGGCTACGAGGATATCATCGGCAAGCTCTCCCGCATCGGGGCGGATATCCGGGTGGTGGAGGTGCCCGACCCGGAGCGTGGGAAGGTATCTGCCGCGGGATAATGGCGCAGGCCGCGGCGGACGGAACGGGGGCGCGGGGCCGCAATGCCCTCCGCAGGCCGGCCCGGGCCGGTGGACAGCCGCGCAGCGTGGACATGGGCACAATATGGTTATTTTTGCCGGGAAGGACTGCATCCTTTCCGGCATGTTTGTGGAAAAGAGAGAATTTTGGGAGGTGCGCCTATGCTGAGAGTGGCTACGCTGGCCAGCGGGTCGTCGGGAAACTGCGCCGTGGTCAGCGACGGACGGATACATATCCTGCTGGACGCGGGCATCTCCACCCGGCGCACCGCCCAGGGGCTGAAGGCGCTGGGGGTGGAGCTGCGGCATGTGTCCGGCGTGCTCATCACCCACGAGCACATCGACCATGTGGCCGCCCTGCCGGTGCTGTGCCGGCAGACCCAGGCGGCGCTGTACACCGCGGAGGAGACGGCCTGCCAGCTGTGCGGGCGGTGGGACGGGCTGACCGAGCGCTTCCGGGTGTTCGAGCCGGGGCAGCGCTTTGCCCTGGGCGGGCTGGAGGTGGGCGCTTTCGCCACCAGCCACGACTGCGCCTGCCCGGTGGGGTACTGGGTGACGGACGGAAAACGAAAGCTGGTACTTTGTACCGACACCGGGGTCATCACCCCCCAGGCCCGGGAGGGGGTGCGGGGGGCCCACACCCTCATCGGGGAGTTCAACTACGACCCGGAGATGCTCCGAAGGGGGCCCTACCCCCTCCACCTGCAAAACCGCATCCGGGGCGCACGGGGGCACCTGTCCAACGAGATGGGCGGGGAGCTGGCCGCCTGGGCGGGGTCCCAGGGGGCCGGACGGGTGGTGCTGGCTCACCTGTCCCAGGAGAACAACCGGCCTGAGCTGGCCCTGGAGGCGGCCCGAAGGGCCCTGGGAGAGCTGGGGCTGGGGGAGAACGACGTGGAGCTGATCGCCGCGCCCAGGAATGAGGCGACGGGGTGGCTGGAAGTATAGCGCGGAGCGGCCGGGAGCAGGCGGCTAAAACACGCAGCGGAGTGGACGGCTTGGCGGCCCAAAGGGCCGGCAAACGGCGCGCGCAGTCGAAGTGGTTTAGCCGCCGTGGCGGAGGGCGCGCAGCGTGAATTGAAGTATAGCGCGGAGCGACCGGGAGCAGGCGGCTAAAGTGCGCGGCCGCCGCAGACAAGAGAGGAGGAGCTCGCTTTGGTGGATATCACCTTGATCTGCGTGGGCAAGCTGAAGGAGAAGTTCTACCAGGAGGCTGCGGCGGAATATGCCAAGCGGCTGAAGGGGTACTGCAAGCTGAGCATTGTGGAGCTGGCGGAGCAGAGGCTGTCGAAAAATCCGTCGCTGGGGGAGATCCAGGGGGCGCTGGAAAAGGAGGGGGACGCCATCCGCTCCAAAATCCCCCCCAACTCCAGCGTCATCGCCCTGGCCGTCGAGGGGACTATGCGCTCCAGCGAGGAGCTGGCCGCCATGGTCTCCGCCTGGAGCCACAACGCCGCCAAGCATCTGGTGTTCGTCATCGGCGGGTCCTACGGGCTGCACCCCTCCGTCAAGGCCGGGGCCTGGGCCGCCCTGTCCATGTCGCCCATGACCTTCCCCCACCACCTGGCAAGGGTGATGCTGCTGGAACAGATTTACCGGGCGTTTAAGATTCAGGAGGGGGCGGATTACCATAAGTAGCCGGGGGTTGGAGAATGGGACGAATTGGGCCGTGGCAGGGGCGGGGGCCTTGATTGTCACTGGTTCCGTGGTGCTTTTTGCGGTTTTTATGCTGATTCCGTGGGATTTTGGGAGCTATTTTGTGTGTATGCTGCTGCCCATTGGATACATGATGATGTGCGGCGGCTTCTGCGCGGAGTGCGGGGAGCGGCATAGGGCGGCGGCTTATGCCGGGATGGGGTTTGCGGCGGTTTATACGGTTCTGGTGCTCCTGGTCTATTTTGCGCAGACGACGGCTGTCCGGCTGGATTCGCTGGATGAGCAGGCCATGAGGATGCTGGACTATGGGAAGGGCGGATTGTTCTTTTATTATGATCTGCTCGGGTATGGGATGATGGCTCTGTCTACGTTTTTTATCGGGCTGACGGTTGGCGTGAGGGACGGGGCGGACCGGTGGCTGAAGCGGCTGATGCTGGGGCATGGCGTGTTTTTCTTCTCCTGCTTGTTGATGCCGATGACGGGGATGCTGTCGGGGGAGGGAAACGGGGTGGGCGGAACCATCGCGCTGGAGGTTTGGTGCGCCTATTTTACGCCCATCGGCGTTTTGTCCTTTGTGCATTTTAGGAAAAGCAGGGTTTGAGTTGACAGCGGCCGGGGCGGGTTTTCCGCCCCGGAATTTTTTTATGCCTTGCACCGCAATGGGCAACCAAACGGATGTTTCGAAGAGGGGCGAGGAGGCTGGGAATGGATACGCAGAATAAACGCGGAGAAGGCGCGGCCAGGCAGGAGCTGCTGGATGAGCTGCGCAGGCTGGCCAGATGGAAAAACAACGACGTTGTGAAGCTGGCCTTCCTGGACGGGGAAGAGGCGGACGGGGTGGACGCTTTGGACCTGTCCGGGGTGGTGGAGCTCAGACGCAACGCCAACGGCACCTTCGAGGCCAAGTTCGTGGACAAGGTGCGGGTGCTGGCCATGCTGCGGGAGGTGCTGGACCAGGAGCGGGGCGGGGCGCTGGAGGACTTTTTGGACGGGCTGTACCGGCCGGAGGATGGTGACGGGACGTGAACAGGCTGGAATTCTCCCCAAAGCAGCGGCAGGTGCTGGATTGGTGGAGACAGGACGGATTTGACGCCGTGATCTGCGACGGGGCGGTGCGCTCCGGCAAGACCTTTGCCCTGGGCCTGTCCTTCTTCCTGTGGGCCATGGCCCGGTTCCAGCGGCAGCGGTTCGGGCTGTGCGCCGCCTCCATCAACGGGGTGCGGCGCAACCTGCTGGCCCAGGCCCGGCCCGTGCTGGAGGGGCTGGGCTTTAAATGGGAGGAAAAGGTCAGCCGGAACGAGGTGACGCTCCGGGGCGGAGGGCGGGAAAACCTGTTCTACCTCTACGGAGGCGGGGACGAGGGAAGCTACGCGGCCATCCAGGGGGTGACGCTGGCGGGGGTGCTGCTGGACGAGGCGGCGCTGATGCCGCGCTCCTTCGTGGAGCAGGCCTGCGCCCGGTGCTCCGTGCGGGGCGGAAGGGTGTGGTTTTCCTGCAACCCGGCGGGGCCGGAGCACTGGTTCTACCGGGAGTGGATCTGCAAGGCGGAGGAAAAGCGGGCGCTGTATCTGCGCTTCACCATGGGGGACAACCCGGGGCTGTCCGCCAGGGTGCGGGAGCGGTATGAGCGGATGTTCCAGGGAACGTTCTACCGGCGGTATGTGCTGGGGGAGTGGACGGCGGCGGAGGGGCTGGTATACGACTTCTTCGACGAAAAGGCCATGCCGGACGTGCCGGAGGGGGAGTTCGCCAGATGGCGGATTTCCTGCGATTACGGCACAAGAAACCCGGCCTCCTTCGGCCTTTGGGGGGAGATGGACGGGATCTGGTACAGGACCGGCGAATTCTACTACGACGCCCGGGAGTGCGGGCGGCAGAAAACCGACGGGGAATATGTGCAGGATGTGAGGGATTTGGCTGGGGGACGGTGCATCGAAACGGTCATCGTGGACCCGTCGGCGGCCAGCTTTATTGAGGCGCTGCGGCGGGAGGGCTGGAGCGTGCGCAGGGCGGACAACCGGGTGCTGGAGGGCATACGGCGCACCGCCCAGGCGCTGAAGGGCGGGAAAATCGTGATCTGCCGGGGGTGCCGGGCGGCGGCCAGGGAGTTCGGGCTGTACCGCTGGGAGGAGGCCGGGGAGGACCGGGTGCGCAAGGAGTTCGACCACGCCATGGATGATATCCGCTATTTCGTCATGGCGCTGGAGGGCGGGGGCGGAAGCGCCGCCGCCTATGTGGAGCGGGACGTGTTTTAGAAAAGGGCGTCCAGCGGGCCGGGGAGGCCCTCCAGTTCAGGGGAATGCCCTCAAATAAAGGGGATTTCTATATATTTCATCTGCGGGAGGAGAAAAAGAATGGATATTTGTTTCGAGGGGATCGGCCAGACCACGGCCACCTTTCAGGCGGAGGGGGAGATCCGGCCCGGCATGGTGGTGACGCTGGCGGAAAACGGCGCAGCGGCTCCGGGCGGGGCGGGCGGCGCCCCCTGCGGCGTGGCGCTGGGCGGCGTGCGCGGCGGCGCCGTGGCGGTGCAGATCGGCGGCGCGGCCAAGGTAAGCTGGTCCGGGAGCACCGCCCCCGCGCCGGGCTGGCAGGGGCTGGCCTGCGACGGACAGGGCGGCGTGAAGACGGTGGAGGACGGAATCAAATTCCTGGTGCTGGCGGTGGACGCCCAGGCCAGGAGCGTGGTTGTGAAGCTGTAAAGCAGCGCCCGGGCTTCGCGCCTGAACGCAAATCGGACATACAAAGGAGGAGCTATTGATGGCACAGAGATTCGATCACGTAAGACTGGAAAAGGGCATGTACCACGAGGCGGGACGGTCCTTTACCCAGGTGCTGGAAAAGCTGGACCCCAGCGAGCAGTACCGGGGCACCGCCCTGGAGGGGCTGGACGCCTACCAGCGGCAGCTCAAGCGCTTCGATATCCGGGTGAAGGGGGCGGGCTCCGACCTGGTGGACAAGTTCTTCTCCACCTCCCAGTCGGCGGTGCTCTTCCCCGAGTACATCGCCCGGGCGGTGAAGGTGGGCATGGAGGAGGCCAACATCCTCCCCGACATCACCGCCACCCAGACCGTTATCGAGGGGATGGACTACCGCTCCATCACCTCCGCGCCCGAGGATGAGAAGCAGCTCAAGCAGGTGGCCGAGGGGGCCGCCATCCCCCAGACCACCGTGCGCACCCGGGACAGCCTGGTCAAGCTCCACAAGCGGGGGCGGATGCTGGTGGCCTCCTATGAGGCCATCCGGTTCCAGAAGCTGGATTTGTTCTCCGTCACCCTGCGGCAGATCGGCGCCCAGATCGGACGGATGCACCTGGAGGACGCCATCGGCGTGATCGTCAACGGCGACGGCAACGGCAACCCCGCCCAGGTCAGCACCGTGGAGACGGCGGGCACGCTGGCCTATAAGGACCTGCTGTCCTTTTGGAACAGCTTCGAGCCCTATCAGCTTAACACCCTGCTGGCGGGCGCCGACACCATGCCCATGCTGCTGGCCCTGCGGCAGATGCAGGACGCCGCCGCCGGGCTGGACTTCCACGGCACCGGCAGGCTCATCACGCCCATGGGGGCCAAGGTACTGCGCACCTGCGCCGTCCCCAAGGGGAAGATCATCGGCCTGGACAAAAATTATGCCTTGGAGATGGTCAAGGCGGGGGATGTGATGGTGGAGTACGACAAGCTCATCGACCGGCAGATGGAGCGGGCCGCCATCACCACCATCTCCGGCTACGCCAAGATCTTTGAGGACGCCAGCCGGGTGCTCAGCATCTGATGGGGCTGCCGGCGCGGAACAGAAGGGAGCGGGGGACGGCGGCGGCCGCCGCCCAGCTCCGGGACGGGGGGAGGCACCCCTTTGTGCAGCTGGACGGGTATACGCCCCTGGGCGCGGGGGAGGCGGCGCTGTACCGGGCCGTCCGGGAGGCGGTGCCCGTGGTGGACGCCGCCATCGGCAAGCTGGTGCGGCTGTGCGGCGGGCTGCGGGTGGAATGCCGGGACGAGAGGGCCCGGGAGGGGCTGGAGCGGTTTATCCGCACGGTGAACGTGGGACGGGGCCAGCGGGGCCTCCAGGCGTTTCTGGACCAGTACCTGGATTCCATGTTCGTGTGCGGCAGGGCGGTGGGCGAGATCGTCCCCACCGCGGACGGCCGGGACATCGCCGCGGTGCTGTGCGGCGATGCGGGCCGCATTGAGATCCGGGAGGGGGACAGCCCGCTGGACTTCGCGCTGTGCGCCAGGGACAGCGGCGGAAGGGTGCGGGAGCTGCCGCGCCAGGAGCTGCTGCTCTTCACCCCCTACCAGCCCGAGACCGGGTCGCCCTACGGCGTGTCCATGCTGCGCTCCATGCCGTTTCTGGCGGAGATATTGGTGAAAATCTTCCAGGCCGTGGGCAAGAACTGGGAGCGCACGGGCAATGTGCGCTTCGCCGTGACGTGCGGGGGCGGGGACGCGGCCGCCGCCCAGGAGCGCTGCGCCCAGGTGGCCCGGGAGTGGAGCGCCGCCATGCAGGCGGGAAGGGACGGGGCCGTGCGCGACTTCGTGTGCGCCGGCGATGTGGGGATTCGGACCATCGGGGCGGACAACCAGATTTTGGACAGCGAGGTCCCCGTGCGGCAGATCCTGGAGCAGCTGGTGGCCAAGACGGGCATCCCCCCCTTCCTGCTGGGGCTGAGCTGGTCGTCCACCGAGCGGATGAGCTCCCAGCAGGCCGATATCCTCACCAGCGAGATCGCCGCCATCCGGCGCAGCCTGGAGCCGGTGGCGGAGCGGGTGTGCGAGTGGTGGCTGCGGCTGAAGGGGTATGACGACCGGGTGAAGGTGGACTGGCTGGATGTGAACCTTCAGGATGAGGAGTCCGAGGCCAGGGCGGCGCTGTACCGCGCCCAGGCACGGGCCATGGAGGAGGAGAGACAGGATGGAGATTTGTAAGGACGGGGCGGTGAAGGCCATCGGCACGCCCGGCGGGGAGGAGCTGGCACTCATCAACGCCCTGGCCCGGCGGGAGCTGGGGGCGGACGAGGTGTACACCTTCGCCCTGCGGCTGTGCGACAACGACGTGGACCGGGATTTCGAGCGCTTCGGCGACGGGACGCTGGACCAGCTGGCCCCCCTGTTCGTGGGGGTGTCCGGCGTGTTCGACCACCAGTGGAGCGCCAAGGGCCAGACCGCCCGCATTTACCGCACCCAGGTGGTGGAGGACGGCGGGACGCTCACCGCCGACGGGCGGCCCTGCCGCTACCTGAAGGGGTGGGCGTACATGATGCGCACCCAGGAAAACGCCGCCCTCATCGCCGAGATCGACGGGGGGATCAAGCGGGAGGTCAGCGTGGGGTGCGCCGTGGATAAGGTGCTGTGCTCCATCTGCGGCCGGGAGCTGGACCAGTGCCCCCACGAGAAGGGGGAGGAGTACGGCGGGCAGGTGTGCCATGGGGTGCTCACCGGGGCGGCGGACGTGTATGAGTGGTCCTTCGTGGCGGTGCCCGCCCAGCGCAGGGCCGGGGTGATCAAAAGCGCGGGACGGCGCGTGGAGGACGAGGCCCGGCTGGGCCGGAAGTACCTGAAAAGCCTGCGCGCCGAGCTGGTGCGCCTGGCCGGCATCGCCGAGCCCGGGGCGGGCCATGCCCTGCTGGAGCGGGCGGCAGCCAAGCTGGACGAGGAGGAGCTGGTGGGGCTGATCAAGGTGTGCCGGGGCAGGACCGGAAGGCTGTTCGCCCAGGGGCCCCAGCTGAGCTATGGGGATGAGGCCGCCCGCCCGGAGGACGGCTGCGGGGCCTTCCTGATTTAGAGGGCGGACGGCATGACGCAACAGGTTTTGAAGCTGGCCCAGGCCCTGGGCGGCGCGGGACAGGACGAGGAGCTGCTGCATACCCTGTGCGCGGCGGCCTGCCGGACGCTGGACCGGCGGCTGCGGGACGGCCTTGGGCCGGAGGACTGCCAGGGGGCCTACCCCCTGGCGGCGGCGTGGATCGTGATGGACTGGCTGCGGGGAAGCCGCGGGCTGGAGGGCGTCACCGCACTGTCCGCCGGGGATATCTCCCTGCGGCGGGAGGCGGGGGACGGGGACGGCGCAAGGCTGTCTCAGCGGGCCTTCCAGCTGATGGCGCCCTATTTCAAGGACGAGGGGTTTGTGTTTCGGGGGGTGGAAGGTTGATCGAGGCGTTTACATGGGTCATCAGGGCCTATGGACAGGAGATGGTGTGCCGGAAGCAGGACGGACAGGAGGCGGGCCGGGGAATGGCCATCGTGCAGCCCATGACCCGGGCGGACTGGCAGTATGCCGCCGGGGCGCTGGGCAGCTATTCCCAGGAGCGGTTCCTGGGGCTGGCCGAGCCGGGGCTGCCCCTGGACCAGACCGGCCCGGGCGGCTGGCTGGAATGGGGCGGCGGACGCTATGAGGTGATGAGCGTGCGGCCCATCTGGGTGGGGGGTCAGGTCACCCACCTGTGGATGGCGCTGCGCGCCTGCGGGGAGAACGCGCCGTGAGCGGGGCGCTGGGCAGGTGGCGCGACCGGGTGGCGCAGCAGCTGCGGGACAGCGGGCTCAACGTAGTCACCGCCATGGACCCGGGCCGGGCCGCCCGGTGGCGGGAGCCGGTGGCGGCCGCCGCCGTCAGCCAGGTGGTGTGCGCCCCCGGCGGGTTCCAGGATTACCTGGGCATGGAGCGGGACGGCCAGACCGGGGAGGAACGGGAGGTCTATGGCCGGGAGGCGGAGCTGACGCTGGCGCTGGACATCTTCGCGCCCCGGGACGGGGGCGGGGAGGCCTGCCGCAAGGCGGCGGAGACCGCCGTGGAGTGCCTGGCGTGCCGGGGGGCGGCGGGACTGCCCGCCGTGGAGGTGCGCACGGGCCGGACGGAATTTTTGGAGCGGGACGGGCTGTACCGGCTGGAGGTGGCCTGCCGGTGCCGGGCCTGGCTCACCGCCCGGGCGGACCAGGAGGCCGGGGCGTTTACCGACTTTGAAGTGAAGGGGAGAATGAGATGAGCGCGGTAACAAAGCATGAGAGACCGGGGGTGTACTCCGCCTATGAGGCGTCCAGCCTCACCGCCGCCGCGGCGGGGGGCGGCAGCGTGGCGGTGGTGGCGGCTGTGGACGGGGACGGACTGGAACCATACTACCAGTGGACCAGCTACAGCAAGGCCGCGGCCGACGTGGGGGAGTGCGCCCTGAGCCGGATGGCCCAGGCGGCCATCCGCAACGGCGCGGGGGTGGTGTACGGCATACCCGCCGGGGAGAATTATGACGCCGCCTTCGCGGTGATGGCGGCGCTGGAGGACGTGGGCGTGGTGGCGTGCGACAGCGCCGAGCTGGCGGTGCAGCAGGCGCTGAAAACCGCGGTGGAGGAGTGCTCCGCCGCCCGGCGGGAGCGCATCGCCGTGGTGGCCGGCGGGGCCGGGGAGAGCGTGGAGGAGCTGGTCCAGCGCGCCGCGCAGCTCAACTGCGAACGGGTGGTGCTGGCGGCCCCCGGCCTGGCCGACGGCGGCGGGGCGCTGTGCGCCGCCGCTGTGGCGGGGGCCGTGGCGGGGAGCGCCGACCCGGCCCTGCCCCTGGGAGGCGCGCAGCTCTACGGGCTGGGGGAGCTGGAGTGCAATTATGGCGACGGGGACGTGGATGTGCTGGTTCAGGGGGGCGTGACCCCGCTGGAGACGCTGGCGGGGGCGTGCTATGTGGTGCGCGGCGTCACCACCCGGACCAAGACAGGCGGGGCGGCGGACGCCACCTGGCGGGAGCTGAGCACCATCCTGGTGGTGGACGAGGTGATCCCCGGTATCCGCAGCGCCCTGCGCGCCAAGTTCAGCCGGGCCAAGAACAGCGCCCAGACCCGGGGGGCCATCCGTTCGCTGGTGGTGATGGAGCTGGAGAAGCGGGTGGGCCGGGAGATCATCGACGGGTATGAGGGCGTGAGCGTGTCGGCGCTGGACAGCGACCCCGCCGTATGCGTGGTGGAGTTCGCCTTCACCGTGGCCCACGGGCTCAACCAGGTGTGGCTGAGCGCGCATATTACGGTATAGCGCGGAGAAGCGGACAGCGAGGACGCTTGGAGCGAAGCGAGGGGAAAAGCCCAGCCGCCGCATAGGGGCAGGCGGGTTTTGCCCGAGACGGAGCGAAAGAGGCCGAGCGGCCTGGGCGCTTCGCGGCGTGAATGGTATAGCGCGGAGAAGCGGACAGCGAGGACGCTTGGAGCGGAGCGAGGGGAAAAGCCCAGCCGCCGCATAGGGGCAGGCGGGTTTTGCCCGAGACG